>ODAI010516843.1_pt1 | contig 10201 bp, 7 predicted proteins | sample 1539321 | NCBI WGS metagenome assembly ODAI01 (sample SAMN02144231, study PRJEB22623) | gut metagenome | biome: sheep rumen | host: Ovis aries | place: New Zealand | reverse complement strand
TTTATCCGTTCGCATCAAAGAAATCGAAAGAAGATGAAGCTTATAAGGCAATGGCAATGGAGGCCACACATGAGCTGCAGATCGGAAAGCCGGGATACAGAGCCCTTTGGAATAAAATCATGGAAATCTCGGTCGCAGACCTCAAGAAGAATTATGAGAGACTGAATGTATCCTTTGAGCTCTGGAAAGGCGAGTCAGATGTTCAGCCGTACATCGCTCCGATGGTAGAGAAGATGAAGGCTGAAGGCACCGCGCATTACGATCAGGGCGCTCTGGTCATCGATGTAGCCGAGCCGGATGACAAGAAGACGATTCCGCCATGTATGGTCCTCAAATCGGACGGCGCGTCCCTCTACAATACGACAGATCTTGCCACGATCATGGAGCGAATGGAACTTTATGCGCCGGATGAGATCATTTATGTTGTCGATAAGCGCCAGTCGCTGTATTTTACTCAGGTTTTCCGTGCCGCAAGGAAAGCTGGACTTGTCGATGAGTCCACAGAACTTGTCCATGTCGGATTCGGCACTATGAACGGAAGAGACGGCAAGCCCTTCAAGACAAGAGCGGGCGGCGTCATGAGGCTTGAGACACTTCTCAACGAAATAAACGAAGGGATGATCGGAAAGATCCGCGAAAATCGCAATGTGCGAGCGGAGGATGTTGAGAATACAGCCGAGATCGTATCTCTTTCCGCCATCAAATACGGAGATCTCTCGAATCAGGCAGCCAAGGATTACGTCTTTGATACAGATAAGTTTACCGCGTTTGAAGGGAACACCGGACCTTATATTCTGTATACGATCGTCCGGATCAAGTCCATCCTCGAGAAGGCCGGAGAGAATGGGATCGACTGGCAGGAGGCGAAGCTTCTTGCACCGGCAGCAGCAGTCGAGAAAAGTCTTATGCTGGATCTGACCAGATTCGGATCTGCGATCGGTGAGGCGTATGAGGAGCTTGCGCCGCATAAGATCTGTGCGTATATTTACGATACTGCCAATGATTTCAACCGATTCTATCACGAGACCAAGATCCTTTCCGAGCCGGATGAGGCGCGGAGGGCAAGCTATCTCAAACTGCTTGAGGTGGCTTTGCGGGTGCTCGAGAAGAGTATTGATATTCTGGGATTTGGCGCTCCCGATCATATGTGATGAAACATTGCACACCGGGTCATTTTACGACCCGGTGTGTTTTTTCTTGCTTTTACATGGCGCTTACTTTATACTTGATTTATCCTTTCAATGCCCTCTGTGGCTTCCCCGGGACGGGTCGTCCCATTATTTCAAACTATTTTATACATTTTCATATCATAATTTTTGGGTCAGCTTCTTTTGACTCAAACTTCCCGACTTCTAAAGAAAGGCGAACTATGGAAAATATCGGAAAGTATCGCATCCTGTCTAAGGTCGGTCAGGGTGGCATAGCGTCTGTTTATCTTGCCGAAGATGAACGAATAGGAAAAAAGTGGGCAATCAAAGCTATACCGAAGAGCAACATACCGAAAGACGGTATACTACTCCTGCGTAATCTGGATCACCCTTCGCTTCCGAGAATCGTGGAGGAGCTGGAAGGCGACGGTATGTATTATGAGGTCATGGACTATTTTGAAGGAATACCTCTCGACCGGTGGGCTGAAACCGGACCCGACGCGTTGGATGTTATCTGCATTTCACGGGAAATACTGGAATCCGTAGCGTATCTGCACAGCCGTGAAATACCGATTATTCACCGTGATCTGAAGCCGTCCAACTTTATCATTACAGCGGAGCGGAAGGTAAAGCTGGTAGATTTTGATCTGGCTGTGTCGGGCGAACAGAGCGGACTGTTGCCCATGGGGACAAAAGGATATGCTCCGCCGGAGCAATACAGAGGAATCTGCACGATGCGTGGCGACGTCTATGCGCTTGGCAGGACGATTGGATGTATAACACAGTCCGTGAGAACAGAGGAGACGGGGATATTTGAGCGAAGGCTCATCCGTCAGATTGAGGAAGTGTGCGATACGGCTTCTTCCGATGACATGAAAAAGCGCTTTGGGGATGCGGGAGAGATGCTCGAGGCATTTGAAAAATGCTGTCGAAAACGAAAACTTTCCAAAATATATCTTGCAGGGGGTATTGCGGCGGTCCTTATGCTCATTCTGTTCATCTCCGGGAGAGACATCCTTCTGGATGCACTTGGGAAGAATGCTGCCGCAAGGATTCGGAAAAACTATGAAAATGCATCAACGCTCATCTCGCATGCTGTCTCTGAAAATGTTCGTGCCGACGCTCTGAAGGCGGACGAATATATAAAAAACTCGAAACACCTCCTAGGCAGCGTCGAATCGACATCACGCACCGAGCTGGAACTGGGTTACTACACACTTCACCATCAGGCGATGATTGTTTCGGGCAGTCTGGCCGATACCGGGAGTGAGAGAACGGATGCATTCAGGACGTGCATATCAGAAGATATTGAATATGAAGCTTTTCTGAAAAAGGAATGCAGGCTTGAAGAACTCTTCTGCGTGTATTCGGATGATGTCACATTATGCCGGATGATCGGAGATGATGGAAGTTCGGCGAGATTTTTTGAGAAGGCGATGGCTATGCCGGGGATATCGCCTGAGAACAGAAGCATGCTTATGTACCGGGAGGAAGCTTTTTTGCATAAGGAGGAGAAATGAAGAAACTTAACTACAACAGGGCAGGTACATTTACTGCGAGTTTGATTATTGTGCTTTGTATGATTCTCAATACAGCGCATAATGCGCAGGCAGACGGGGAAATAATACTCTGTCCCGGTGATAAGTACGCGATTCCCTGTCTTGCGCAGCTCCTTCCCGGTCAGGAATATGAGATAGAGATAGAGAATCCGGACATCGTAGGTTTGGACGAGACAGGAAAAAGCATCGTCGCTGTTGCCTCAGGAACCACGGAAGTTACCGTGCGACTCATGAACCCGGATGCCGGTTACCTGTATGTGTTCGCTGTTGCGGATGTCTTCGCACAGCCTGCCACCGGGATATATGATGAAGCGGATAAAGACTATGTGTATGAGCAGTACACAGACGAGACGGAGACCTATGGGTGGGATTCGGATAATATTCCGGAACCTTACGAATATGACGAAGTCAGCCCTTCGAGTCGAGGGAACGAGACAGGCAGGCCATATAAGGAGCCGGGTTCCGATGCGGAAGGCGGTGCGGATGCCGGAACAGAGCAGGGCGCGGGCGTTGATACTGACCGGGATGCGGATGCCGGTACAGATCAGAGAGCGGGAGTCGATACAGACAAAGACGCGGATACCGGCACTGAACAGGGCGCGGGTATCGATACAGACAAAGATGCGGATGCCGGCACAAGGCAGAGAGCGGGAGTCGATACAGACAAAGATGCGGATGCCGGCACGGAGCAGGGGGCAGGCATCAATACTGACCGGGACGCGGATGTCGATACAGAGCAGGGATCAGGTCATGACACGAACGGAAGTGAAGATCATGACGATATGTCGCGGAATTATCTTCGCTATCCGCCAGTTACATTTACGCACGGAACCGGAAAATATGATATTCTCATTCCGCCGCATTACACTCTCTGGATCTGTGCGCACAGTGAGGGTCCTGTATCGGTCCTGTATGTCGGAGTGAACGGCGCTCCGGTTCGATATCGCACGGTGAAAAATATGATCTTCGTATGTTCTGACGATCTTCCTTCAGGTAACTGCCGGATTCAGGTAATAGCCGCGGATGCCGCGGGCAGGGTATCTGTCATGGAACAATACGGAGCTGCAAGACAGGGGCTTCCGGATTCCGATAAATTCACTATGTTGAATGATGGAAAATGATGTGCTATACTGATTCGATAAGAGTGCAAAAATCTCTATATTGGGAGGTCCGTATGAAAAAATTATTCGGTAGCAATGGATTGTCCGTTGCTATGATATTAGTAGGAGTACTGATACTCGCAGCATCCGGTATTCTGATTGGAATGCAGGTCGGCAATTCCATGAGACAGAGTGCTTATGAGGAAGAGCTTGCGCAGAAAAGAGAATATGAAGCCAAGGCACAGGCTGAGAGAGAGGCAGCTTTGAAAGCTGCACAGGAAGCCGCACAGGCTGAGGCTGCACAGAATACGGCAGCGCCGACCGCAACGCCGATTCCGGCCGATATTACTATGACGACAGAGCAGCTCGCAGCTGCCGCGGAGGCCATCAAGGGGGTCGGTGTAGCCGGCACTTCGACTGTATTTTCATATGCCGATGCGCAGAAAAATGCCGGAATATCCCTGAGCACAGAAGATGTACCGCAACCTGAAGGTACTGACGCTGCTCAGACTCCCGGAATAACCATCACGCCTACTCCTACGCCGCTGCCATCCAAGATAGTCTGTATCGATCCGGGCCATCAGGCTGAGGAGATGACAGACACCGAACCGAACGGACCGAACTCTACGGAGATGAAACAAAAGGTTACGAGCGGTGCATACGGAGAGTTTTCCGGCAAGAACGAGTATGAGATAAATCTTGAGGTAAGTCTGAAGCTGAGAGATATACTTGTGTCGAGAGGATATACGGTCGTTATGACCCGGGAGACGCACGACGTCACCATATCCAATGTGGAGAGAGCTCAGATCGCAACTGCCGCAAATGCAAATATTTTCATACGGATCCACTGTAATGATGTAGATGAGAGCGAAGTCAACGGTGTTCTGTGCTATGGTCCCGCAAGTGACAATACTTATCTGCCGCAGGAAATCATTGAAAACAGTCAGAGACTGTGTGAAGTTCTCAGAGATAACCAGTGCGCTGTCACCGGACAGAAGGCACTTAATAACCTCTATCAGAATGATATGACGGGTATCAACTGGGCTAGTATGCCGGTTTCAATTGTAGAAATGGGATTTATGAGCAACGAGACGGAGGACCTGTTCCTTGCGAGTGAGGAAGGTCAGAATCAGATCGCAGAAGGACTGGCCAACGGAGTCGATGCTTATTTCGCAGGGTAAAATATGTGGAATACGGTTTTATTTGACCTGGACGGAACGCTTTCTGATTCCGCGCCGGGTATTACACGGTGCGTGCAATATGCACTGGAAAAAGAGTTCGGTATTATAAGGAAGCCCGAAGAATTGATCGAGTTCGTCGGACCGCCGCTCAAAGAGCAGTTCATGCTTTATACCGGCTGCAACGACGAAATGGGCGAAAGAGCGGTAGCGAGATATCGTGAGCGCTACAGACCCGTCGGTATATTTGAAAACAGCCTGTATCCGGGTATCCCGGAACTGCTTTTGCAGCTGAAGAATGAGGGATTCAGAATAGCGCTCTCCTCATCCAAACCGGAAGAGTTCTGCCATCAGATCCTCGAAACATTCGAGATCGCTCAATATTTTGATGTCGTCTGCGGCAGCGACATGGAAGGCAGGCATACTGACAAGGCGGAGATCGTAGAGGAGGTCCTGCACAGGCTCGGAATGGAGAATCGGCGTGAGGAGGTCGTGCTGGTCGGTGACAGAAAGTACGATATCATCGGTGCCAGACAGCGCGGCGTAGGGACGATCGGTGTCTCATACGGTTACGGAAGCCGGGAAGAGCTGGAACTTGAGTGGCCCGACTGTATTGTCGATACTGTTACGGAATTGAGAAATGTTTTGATCGGGCAGGCGAGATCGGGTCGGAGAAATGAAAATACAGCAAATACGCCCGCGGGAATAGCTGAAAGAAAACGCAGTGACGGCGGATTAATTTATAAAGTGTGGCGTATTGTGTATCCCATGCTTCTGCATTTTGCTGTCGTGAATATCACTGCAGTTCTGGTTCTCGTCGGCTATTTGGTGATACGTATACTTACAGGCGCCGCACCTTATGATGCTTTTGAAACTATTCAGTCGGAGATGCTGATCCTTACAGGACTCGGCGATGCGATATTGATACCGATTGCCTGGATGTTTTACCGTGAAGACGAGAAAAAACGTTTATCGAAGGGATTCAGGGAAAGGATTCTGGTACATAACACATTTGAAATTTCTGAAATCGTAAGTGTGGCGATTATGGTGATCGGCATTTCATGCCTGATGAACCTTCTGATTGCGCTTATACCGATCGATGATGTGGAATATCAGGAAATAGCTGAGGAGATGTTCAAAAATAACGGTATCGTTATTCAGCTGGTCGTAATCGGTATCCTCGCTCCTGTTTCCGAGGAACTTATATTCCGCGGATTGATCTTCAGACGATCCAGAGATTACGTCGGGTTTATGTGGGCTGCTGTATGCAGCGGTCTGTTTTTCGGCATTTATCATGGGAATCTGACGCAGGGAATATTTGCATTTTTTATGGGAATGCTGTTTGCCGCGATATATGAGCATTTCGGGACCTTGTGGGCTTCGATCGTCGCCCATATGGCGAACAATATCTTCGCTACGTTGGAAAATAACCTGCTGGACAAAATCGATGTTCCTGATATCGCGTATTTTATATTTGTTATAGTCATAGGTGCTGCGGGGATCGCGTTAATGTACAGGATCCTTGCCGGAGGAAAGCGGGTCAACGAGATATGAGCGTTGCTGACGTTGTCAGATGATGCGTTATACGACAAATATAATAACAGAAGCAGTGTTTTTTCTTGCACTGCTTCTTTTTTAGTGCTATACTTCAAAGGTCGCTTAAAAAACACATATGCGGATTCCGGCATTCGGTGCCTGAGGGTCATGCCGGTAAGAAACATATGGGTGGAAAAACCAAAAAAGGAGAAAATAAAAATGAGCGTTATTTCCATGAAGCAGCTGCTCGAAGCAGGCGTCCATTTCGGACATCAGACAAGACGTTGGAACCCTAAGATGAAGCCGTATATCTACACAGAGCGCAACGGCATCTACATTATCGACCTTCAGAAGTCGGTAGGCATGGTAGACGATGCTTACAACGCAGTCGTTGATATCGTAAAAGACGGCGGCAAGATCCTCTTCGTAGGTACAAAGAAACAGGCTCAGGATGCAATCGCAACAGAAGCTACACGCTGCGGTATGTATTATGTTAACGAGAGATGGCTCGGCGGCATGCTGACCAACTTCAAGACGATCCAGAGCCGTATCGCTCGTATGAAAGAGATCGAAGCTATGGCAGAAGACGGAACATTTGAAGTTCTGCCGAAGAAGGAAGTTCTTCAGCTCAAGAAGGAACTTGAGAAGCTTCAGAAGAACCTTGGCGGTATCCGTGAAATGAAGAAGCTCCCGGATGCAATCTTTATCGTTGACCCGAAGAAAGAGCGTATCTGCGTACAGGAAGCTCACACTCTGAATATCCCACTGATCGGTATCTGCGATACCAACTGCGATCCGGAAGAACTTACATATATCATTCCGGGTAACGATGACGCTATCCGTGCTGTCAAGCTTATCGTTTCCAAGATGGCTGACGCTGTTATCGAAGCAAACCAGGGGCTTATGGAAGCTGATGAAGTTCCGGCTGAAGGCTACACAGCATATCCGGACGAGGCATCTGAGGCTGCTGCACAGGCTGAATAATTAAGTTCAGGAAAAATATCACTTGTAAAGCGTAACGGCTTTGCGTAAGGAGGAAAATAAAATGGCTGCTATTACAGCAAAAATGGTAAAAGAACTTCGCGAGAAGAGCGGCGCAGGCATGATGGACTGCAAGAAGGCTCTTACAGCTACCGATGGCGATATGGAGAAAGCTATCGACTTCCTCAGAGAGAACGGCAAGATGAAGGCAGCTAAGAAGGCTGACCGTATTGCAGCAGAAGGACTCTGCTACGCAGAAGTCTCTGAAGACGAGACGACAGGCGTTGCGGTTGAGATCAACTCTGAGACTGACTTTGTTGCAAAGAACGAAAAGTTCCAGAATTTCGTAGCAACTGTTGCGGATCAGATCATGAAAACTGACGTAGCTGATGTTGATGCTCTTAAGGCTACCACACTGGCTGACGGAAAGACAGTTGATGAGCTCCTTACAGAGGAAATCGCAACAATCGGCGAGAATATCAAGATTCGTCGTTTTGTTAAGATCGTAGAAGAGAACGGTTTCGTTGCTTCCTATACACATATGGGCGGCAAGATCGTTGTTCTTGTAGATGTTGAGACAGATGTTGTCAACGATGCAGTTAAGGATATGGCTAAGAACGTCGCTATGCAGGCAGCAGCTATGCGTCCGCAGTATTGCTCTCGCAATGAGATCGGTGATGATTTCCTCGCTAAGGAGAAGGAGATTCTTCTCGCCGCAGCAAAGAATGAGAAGCCGAATGCTCCGGAAAAGGTCATCAACGGTATCGTTATGGGCCGTCTGAACAAAGAGCTCTCCGAAATCTGCCTTCTTGATCAGGTATACGTAAAGGCTGAGGATGGCAAGCAGTCTGTTGCTAAGTATGTAGCTCAGGTCGCTAAGGAGAACGGTGCTAAGATCAATGTCAAGGGATTCGTTCGTTTTGAGACAGGCGAAGGTCTTGAGAAGAAGTCCGAAGACTTCGCAGCTGAGGTTGCTGCACAGCGCAAGGGTTGATCCGATCTTTAGACGGATCTGAATTATGGAGATGCTCAGGCATTTCCTTCCATAAAGAAATGAACGCCTCCCGGAAGAGTAGAACTTCCGGGAGGTTTTTTATTCTTCATCGCACAATACTCGTGACTTAAGTCATGAGATACGCGCAAGTGAGTAATTATAAAAGACCGGTTTGTGTAGTCTGATTGACTATCGCCGGGAGTTTCAGGATCATCTCCTCGCATACTTCCGGAATGGTCTTATCTGTGGTATCGATAATCATATCCGCGACATCTTCATATCTCGCTCTCCGCTTCTCCATCAGTCCGGCGATATAATCTTCATTCATTTTTCCGTTCAGCAGGGGCCTTTCGGTGCTGCTCTTAACCCGGTCCAGTATTGCTTTCGGAGTCGCTGTGAGGAGAACGATGATACCGTTTGCCTTCATATTTTCAACATTCTCATCTCGCAATACGGCACCGCCACCCGCTGAAATGACCGTCTGAGAATCTGATCCCAGATCCCGTATTACCTCGCTTTCCCTATCACGGAAGTATACTTCCCCGTACTGTTCGAATATTTCGGGAATACTGATTCCCTCACGTTCCACGATTTCCCGGTCGGTCTCTACTGTCCTCATGTTGAACTGCTCTGCCAGATAGGAGGCGAGAGAACTTTTACCGGCGCCCATGAAGCCTATGAGCACGATGTTCTTCGGGAAGAGATACCTTAATTTTTCGGTGAGGGTTTCGATGCTTTTGTCATTGCATGACTCGATATTATTCATGCTTTCATCGTGATAGTTCATATTGATTCCTCCTGTTTATAGGATTATTACGCAGTGAAAAGCGAATATAATGCTGTTTCTTTATTTCTTCAGATGCTCAAAACAATGAGAAATACTTGAATGTGCAAAAGCCGCTTTGTTCTTCAGCTTGATTTGTGGATGAGCTTCAGGATCATACGAAGGTCCTCTGCGTTCATCTGACCGGGTGCGGAAGTCTTGCCCACCGCACCGAACGTGAGGGCTGACCCGAAAGCTTCTCCCGCAAGGCGGCTGACGAGGCCCGTTCCCGACATTGATATGGTTATGAGGGGCTTATCGATGGCTGCGTCGGCCTCCTGTGTAGCGTCAAGCAAAGTGATGACGTCTGCCCTGCATGTAGGCATGACTGCGATCTTCGGGATATCTGCTCCGAGAGCATCCATCTTTTTGAGCCTGGAGACGATATCATCTTTTGCCGGTGTCCCGTGAAAATCATGATTTGAGGCGACGACCTTTACGTCGAAGCGGTGGGCGGCACATATCATATCGCTGACGACTTCATCACCGGTGAACACTTCAACATCTATGAGATCTATGAGTCCCGTCGCGGCAGTCATTGTATTCAGCTTGGCATAGTGTTCTGCTTCTATGGCCATTTCTCCCCCTTCTTTTGCGGTGCGGAATGTGAAGAGGATGGGCGTGCCGCCGTAAATCGTGCGAAGCTCGCTCAGAACATCCGATACTTTATCGAAGGCGAGTACGTCTTTGAACCAGTCAGCGCGCCATTCGACGACATCAGGGGATGCTGCTTTTATGTCTTTTGCCGAGCCGATAATTTCCTCCCTGGTCACGCCGACGATCGGGACGATGATCTTTGGACTGCCCTGGCCGATGGTCAGATTGCGGATTTGCAGAGTCTTGCTCATATATGCTCCTGTCTGCAGGTCCGGTCGGAACTGC
>ODAI014473148.1_pt1 | contig 10202 bp, 7 predicted proteins | sample 1539321 | NCBI WGS metagenome assembly ODAI01 (sample SAMN02144231, study PRJEB22623) | gut metagenome | biome: sheep rumen | host: Ovis aries | place: New Zealand | reverse complement strand
TCAAGGCTCGCCATATTTCTCTTGTTCTGGAACCTTCCTATGCACCATATGAAGATCCAGAGAAAAATCGGCTCCGCGATCGTCATCCCAAGGCTGAAGCGGAACAGCCTGCCGGCTCCTTCCGAACCCAGAAAGGCACTGACAAATGTAATTACATAGAGAGCCACAAGGAGAACGATCCCTATGATCGCCGCCACTCTTTTGGCGGTCCAGGGGGCTTTCTGTTCCTTCTTATGATCTGTACTCATCTCAATTTCTCCTGACATGTGACGAGGGGACGCCCACCTGTCACACGATGCGAAGCCGGGCAGCACCCGAGTCACACCAATGTCACCTGTAAATAATGTCTTCCCTTCCGGGGCCGTTCGACACCATGGTGATCGGGTATCCGATCTGCTGCTCGATGAACTCGATATAATTCCTGCAATTTTCCGGCAGGTCCTCATACTTCCGGATCCCGCGGATATCGCACTTCCACCCGGGGAGTTTCTTCCAGACGGGCCTGGCCTTCGCAAGAAGATGTGTCACCGGGAACTCCGTCGTCGTGGCACCGTCGATCTCGTAAGCCACGCAGACAGGGATCTCGTCGAGGTAGCCGAGAACGTCGAGGACTGTGAACGCCACGTCTGTCGCGCCCTGCAGGCGGCATCCGTATTTTGACGCGACGCAGTCGTACCAGCCGACCCTGCGCGGCCTGCCGGTGGTCGCTCCGTATTCGCCGCCGTCGCCTCCGCGCCTGCGGAGCTCTTCCGCCTCATCTCCGAATATCTCGGAAGTGAACTCGCCTGCCCCGACCGCCGAGGAATAGGCCTTGTTGACAACAACGATCTTCTCGATCGCGTAAGGCGGGAGCCCGGCGCCGATCGCGCCATAGGCCGCCAGCGTGCTGGAAGAAGTGACCATGGGATAAATGCCGTGATCAGGATCTTTCATCGTGCCGAGCTGGCCCTCCAGCAGGATCGTCTTGTCCTCTTTGACCGCCCGCTCCAGATACTCGGCGACGTTGCCCACATAGGGGGCCACCATGTCGCGGTAGGAAATGAGCTCCGCGAGGAGCGCCTTCCGGTCGATCGGCTCTTTCCCGTACAGGTGCACCAGCAGGACGTCTTTCTCGACGCAGACGTCAGCGATCTTCTCCGCGAGGACCTCTTCGTCCTGGAAGAGCTCGTTGACCTGGAAGCCGATCTTGGCGAACTTGTCGGAATAGAACGGCGCGATGCCCGACTTCGTCGAGCCAAAAGACTTGCCCGCCAGCCTCTCCTCCTCGAGCTGGTCAAAGAGGATGTGGTATGGCATCACGATCTGACAGCGGTCGGAGATCATCAGCTGAGGCGCGGGAACGCCTCTGGACTCGATCTCCTGCAGCTCTCTGAACAGGATCGGGATGTTGAGCGCGACGCCGTTGCCGATGATATTCATCACGTTCTGATGAAAAACGCCGGAAGGAAGCGTATGCAGCGCGAACTTCCCGTAGCTGTTGACGATCGTGTGTCCCGCGTTGGCACCGCCCTGGAAGCGGATGACAACGTCGGCGGAATCGGCGAGCATATCCGTGATCTTGCCTTTCCCCTCATCTCCCCAGTTCGCTCCTACGACTGCTTTGACCATATATGTCACCTCTCTATTCTGTGTGAGATCACAGGCCCGGGCTGTGATCGCGGTGAGCTCAGCACTGTTATACGTTTATCTCTGCCTTCGCGCCGAGAATGTCTCTGTTGGCTTCGAGGACCGGCGCGATCACATCGCGCAGGAACCGCTCCACCTGGTGAGGCGCGCAGCCGATATATCTGGCAGGTTCCATCGACTTCTTCAGTTCGTCGAGGCTCATGTGGAAAGCGGGATCCGCCGCGATCAGCTCGAGCAGGTTGTTGTCCGCCCCGTCTTCCTTGACACGCCTTCCGGCCTCCATGGACAGCTCGCGGATCCTCTCGTGGAGCTCCTGCCTGTCGCCGCCCGCCTTGACGGCGTCCATCATGATGTTCTCCGTCGCCATGAAGGGAAGCTCCGACATGAGGCGCTTCTCGATGACCTTGGGATAGACCTTGAGCCCGTCCGTCACGTTCAGGCACAGATCCAGAACGCCGTCGATCGCGAGGAAACCCTCGGGAACGGACAGCCTTTTGTTGGCGGAATCGTCCAGCGTTCTCTCGAACCACTGGGTACCGGCCGTCACTGCCGGATTGAGCACGTCGATCAGCACATATCTGGAAAGGGAGCAGATCCTCTCGCTCCTCATCGGATTTCTCTTGTAGGCCATCGCGCTGGAGCCGATCTGTGTCTTCTCAAAGGGCTCCTCCACCTCCTTGAGGTGCTGCAGAAGGCGTATGTCCGTGCCCATCTTCATCGCCGCGGACGCCACGATCCCGAGCGCGTTCAGAACGATCGTGTCCACCAGCCTGGGATAGGTCTGTCCGGATACCGGCACGCACGCGTCGAATCCCATCTTCTCCGCGATCATCGGGTCCAGCTTGTCCACTTTCGAGAGGTCGCCGTCGAACAGCTCGAGGAAGGAGGCCTGCGTGCCCGTCGTCCCCTTGCTGCCCAGGAGCTTCAGTCCGCTCATCACATGCTCGACTTCGCCGAGCGCCAGCAGGAATTCCTGCATCCAGAGGGTCGCTCTTTTGCCGACGGTCGTCGGCTGCGCGGGCTGGAAGTGGGTGAATCCGAGCGTCGGAAGGCTCTTGTACTCATCCGCGAACTTCGCCAGTTCGGCCAGAACATTGATCAGCTTCGTTCTGACAAGGCCCAGGGCTTCTTTCATAATGATCACGTCTGTATTGTCGCCGACATAGCAGCTCGTCGCGCCGAGGTGGATGATCCCCTTGGCCTTCGGGCACTGCAGGCCATATGCGTACACATGGCTCATGACGTCGTGGCGCACGATCTTCTCTCTTGCCTTCGCCTCTTCGTAGTTGATGTCATCCGCATGAGCCTTGAGTTCCGCGATCTGTTCGTCGGTGATCGGAAGCCCCAGCTCCTGCTCTGTCTCCGCGAGGGCGATCCACAGCTTTCTCCACGTCCTGAATTTCTTGTCGGGGGAGAAAATATACTGCATTTCTTTGCTTGCGTACCTCTCGGAGAGAGGGCTCACATACCTGTCGTTAGCCATGCTGCGTTTCCTTTCTGTGTATGCCTCCGGTCCTGCCGGGGCACATGCTGTGCTATTAGCGAGTGCCACCCGGGCCGGGTGGCACACACCATACAATATAACAAAATAATTCTTAATTCAACACATTAGCAGAGAAAAGCGTTCGAAATATTCACCGGCGCCCGCTGCCGCTCTCTCAGAACGACGGCGCGTTCTCTTCCCTGAACCGGTCCCTGAGCTCGCGGATCCTCTGCTCCGCATAGTTGTCAAATGCCCTGGCCTGCCCGTTCTTCAAATATCCGTCGAGGCGCCTGCTCTGCCGTCCCGCCGTGCTGTTCCTCCATTCGCGCTCTGCCTGCGCCGCGGTCTGTTCCAGCTCCCGCGCCGTTTCCGCGAGCTCCGGGTTCTCCTCGATATAGGACCGGTACTCCTCTTCAGGAAGCGCAAAACGCAGCGCCGCCAGATACTTCATGCAGCTCTGCCCGCTTCCCGACAGCCTCCAGGCTTTGCCGTAGCAGTCCGCCGCCTCCGCGAACCGGAATCCCTGCGCGTAGAGAAGGCCTTTTTCCGACCAGATCTGCCCGCGCATCTCGCGTTCCAGATCCGGAAGCTCGGCCAGGATCCCGTCCATCAGCTCCACGGCCTGCGTGACATGTCCCCTGGATGCCGCGAACCTCGCCTCGTTCAGCCGCCTGTGAAAGGGCTCCATCCCCTTGCCGGACGAGATCGAAGCGCGGATCCTCTCTATTTCGGCAGTGCTCTGGTAACCCACATACAGGAGGAGGACCGACGCGAAGTCCTCGACCGTGCAGCGGCCGCGCAGCAGCGACCTCAGCTGCCCCGCGAGTTCAGCGAGCCCGCAGGATTCCTCGAGCCAAACAAGGAGCCCGTGGTCCATGAAATCCTCATCCAGGAAGGAAGCGCACTGGGCCAGCGAGTAGCACAGCTCTTCCACGGAATAGACATTCCTTTCGATGAGTTTTAACCTGTAGGGCCTGTCCGCGATACGACCCGTTGTCAAAATACTCCTACCCATTGATATCTATCTCCTGTTCCCACTTCATCCCCGACGAGGGGAAGATCTCTCCGAACCCCATGTCCTGCACTTCGAGCAGCATCCGGTCCGCGGCTGTCATGCGGAGGCGGATCCTGAGCCTTGTCGTAGCCCGGGGCCTCTTGGGCATGTTCTCCAGTTTGACGGTGATCTCTTTTTTGTCCCCTCTGTCCACGGAGGTCTCCTCCAGCACGATCTCGTCGCCGTCTTCCAGGAGGATGTCGATCTGCGCGGCGGCGTCATACCACTCCGCTCCCGCGTCGAGCAGCGCCTGGTATACATTTCTTCCCTTCTTCACGCACTGCATCCCGATATTGCACTTGAGCGCGTCCCTGCTCAGGTAAAAATACTTATCCGCCTTGGCAGTGAGGCCGCAGGCCGCCATCGTGCTGTCCGCCGCGCCTCTGCTGTACAGGGTGTCGCCCTGGAAAGCGCGCCTGCCCCTGGCGATCAGGTTCAGGGAGTCCTTCATCCATCCGCCGGCCAGGACCGGGCCCGTCAGATAAGCCGCCGAGAACTCGAATTCCGCCATCAGTTCCCTGACAGCGGTGTAGAGCGCAGCGTCCTTCTGCGCCGCGTCCATGGCGGCGAAGGGGACCGCGCCTGACTGCGCCGCGCTGCCCTTCGCGGTCTCCTCCTCGAAGTCCGGGCCGTAGAAGCGCGACGCGTCCATCCCGCCAACTCTTCTCTCCGTGGGAAAACACACGATCGGCCTGGTCTTTTTATTATAAGAAAGAACACTGAGCACGATCTCCTCGTCCGACCAGCCGTCCACCAGCAGGACGGACTGCCTGCGCTGCTCCTCGTCCTGCATGAGCACATAGTGATAGAAGGATTTGAGGTGCTCCTCGTAAGCGATTTTTAAGAGCCCCGGGAAAAGGGCGTCCGCAGCTCTTCTCAGGACCGCGGCGGTGCGCCTGTCCATCACTGCGGTCGTGAAAGTGACCGCTTCGATCTCCTCTTCCATGACCTCAGCAGAGAGGAGAGACAGGCAATAGCCCAGAAAGCCGATCAGGACATCTCCGGATTCGCCCGCGCCTGCTCCGTTCTCCTGCGCCGCTTGAACTCCCGCCTGCGCGGCAGGCTCCCTCTGTGCTGTCGTCTCCTCCTGCACGGCACCCGCCAGCAGGTGTGTCAGAGGCTCTTCCCCGAACTCCGCGGACATCTCGAGCGCCTCGCGCCCGTATACCCACTCGCCGGTCTCAGGATTCTGATACGCCGCCGCCGGGATGTCGAAATCCTCCCGCCCGGGACCGTAACAGAAGGTATGAGGGTCCATCCCCGCCGTCAGTCTCCTTGTGTTGAGGTAAGAGATCTGGCAGAAAGTCTCTCCCAGGTCGATCCCCAGCAGATATTTTTTCTCAGGAAGTCTTGTAAATAGCATTTTCGTCCTCCGGATCCTGTCCGGCATCGGGCACAGCCCGGCCTCTTATCCGCCGGCGCGGCACGTTATCCGCCTCCACGCCGGCCGGCATCTGCCGGTCACTCCTCAGTTCCGAACAGCACCTGCGCCAGATACTCTTTCTTCGTATGATCCCGCAGCATGTCGGCAGCAGCCGCGCGGTCCCTGACCGCCAGCGCTCTCGACATTTCATCGATCTGCGAGAAGCGGTCTGAATTCGTGAAATCGATCCGCGCGTCCTGCCCGATCGTCCCGCTCTCCACTATATTCTTCTCCTCCGGGTCATCCGTGATAAAATAGTGGACCTCTTCGCCGTAGAACAGGAAGAAAGAACTGACGTAGAACCCGCGCACCATTTCCTTCATTTCCCTGGCCATAAAAGGCTCCTGCCGGCCGCCTCTCTCCGGCGCGCTGTGAATGACCACGTGGCCCCGCGCGTCCCTCGCGCCCGCCGGATTGTGGTATTCGATCATCGTCTCCCTGTCATAGAGGCGGAGTCCGGGGCCTATGCCGCCGAACTGCCTGAAGAAGGGAAATACGATCTCTTCCCGCAGGAGGGATGTCAGGAATCTCTGCGCCGCCTCTCCTTCTTCCTCGGAGAAGCCGTCCGCACTGTCCGCAAGGCACTTCAGGAACGCCAGCCGGCAGATCGCGGGCAGATCCTGCCCGTCCCTGTCAGTTGCCAGGATCAGTTTCATGATGGATGGATCCATGCTGTCCCAGTCAGCAAACGCATAGTGACAGTATTGCGAAATGCCCGCTTTCGCGAGCTCCCTGTGGAGACCGCCCCTGCGATACTGGGCAAGGAGGATCTCCTCCCGGTCGTCCGTCATCTCACCGCTGAAGAGGATCTGCGCCAGGATCCTGTCCTCCGCAGCGACCAGCGCCGGATCCTCCTCCTGCGCGTTCTCAAGGACAGAGCCCCTCACCCGCATCAGGTCTTCAGTGAGCCCGTCGTAACTGCGCAGGATCAGGTCAAGGACATCGCCGCTCCCGTCGCCCCGCTCAAAAGCCGCCCAGGCGAGCCTTCCCGCGATTGCCTGAAGCGCTCTGTCCGCATCTTCGTCCGCGCCGGCGGTCTCATCCGCCCCTACCGCGACCGCGGCCAGGAGCTCCGCCGAGCAGTTCTCCGTTCCGTTCACGTTGATCCACTCCGCCGCTTCCCGGTACATTCCGGCGCGGGCCATCAGTTCGATCGCCCTGATCCGGTCGGAGATCTCCGTCTCTTCCGGCGCGAGCGTCCCCGCCATGGCGACAAGCTTCTCCATGTCTCCGGCCTTCTCGTAATAGTCCATGAGGCGGAGCTTGAGACGGACCCTGTAGGACGGCGCGATGGCCGCCGAACGCACCAGGAGCTCACAGTACTGAAGTGTCGAGTCCACCACTTCGAAGGACTCCTCCATCACCCCGGAGACTTCCAGCGCGAATGGCAGATCCGTCATCTCATCGAGCGAGACCTGTTCGGGCGCCTTCACGGGCTCCATCATACGGTCACAGGTATAAGGCGCGCTCGCCGTGTACCGGTTCTGCTGCGCGTCTTCCATGAAGATCACGTTGGCATCCCCGTAGACCGGCAGGATGCAGTTGCCTTTCTCTATGGCGTAAGACCGCTCCTTGCTGCTGTGCGCGTAGACCGCGACCGCCTTCTTCATGTTCAGGCGGGTGGTCCTCAGATGCGACAGGTAGGAGAGTTTCGTCAGGTCTCCCGCGTTGGAAGGCCGGATCGACTCGTCTTTCAGCGCGGCGGCGTAGAGCGCCGCAAGGTTCTCCGACATGCGGTGCTCGGAGATCTGCAGTTCCAGGAAGCTCCTGATATCCTCAACGCACCTCTCAAATACGTCGCGATACCGGTTCCTGTTCAAATAAATATATCTGTACAGGTAAGCCCTGCTTCCTGCCGGAAGCATGCTCCCCCTGCTGCTCGTCCTGATCACCTGGTCCGGGATGACTCCGGTGTAATCCTCAGGCATTGACTGCAGGTAGCACTCGGTAAGGCGCGTGATGGAAAGCCCCTTGTCCAGTGCCATGGAGAACCAGACAAAAGCTTCCGGAGACGTCACGTTCCCCCTGATCAGCATCATGCAGATGCTCCTGAGGATCGGGATCTGCAGCGCCTTCATCTTGTCCCGGTCGTAAGCCGCGCTCAGGACATGGTAAAGAGACCGCGAGAACTCTCTTCTGCGGTCAGTTCTCTCCAGGACATATTCCATGATCGAGCTGTCCAAAAGCCCCTTCTTCAGCGCATAAATAAGGACCTGCCTCTCAAATGCGTCGCCGCCGTATCTCCCGTTCCTCCTGTCCTCTTTGAGGCTCAGGTATTCCGGGTCGGCGTAGATCATGTCCCAGGCTTCCAGATAGAAAAGAGGGCTCCTGCAGCCGTTGGTGTACTGTTTTTTGATAAAATTCCAGCGTGCCGGCGTGCCCGGCGCGTATTCGGGAAGGAGCTGCATCATCATCCACGCGACCCGCCAGTCTTCCGGGGTCCTTCTGTAGCGCTCTCTGAGGATCCTCCCGACGCGGGGTGTTATGATGTCGGCGTCGTGGTAAGCGAGCGCCGTGAGGAACAGCCTGTAAAGGTACTCGATCTCCGTCTCCCCCTTGTACTGGGTATAGCCCATCTCCAGCACTTCTCCCCGCTGCACACCCGCGAGCTTTCGCCGGATCGCCTCCAGTTCCATCACGGCCTGATGGACGCGGTTCTGCATGAGGAGGAGCTGTATGGCATAAAGCCCTGGCAAAATACTGTCTCTTTTAAGGAAGGACAGTCTTTTGACAAGTTCGTCCGCCTGGCGGAGCCACTCTCCCTCGTCGAAGCCGCCCTGCTCTCCCTGCAGCTGCGACGCCCACACAACGCGCAGGCGCTCGTAGTGGCGCATCATTTCGAGAAGCGTCCGACGGGCTTCCCGCTCCTGGCGGGCCCTGCCGTCGCTGCGCCGTCTGTATACGATCTCCACCGGGATCTCTATGGTCTGGTAAGGCGACTGCATCGTGATCCTGCCAAAATTCCGACCGGCGTGCAGCCTGTGCCTCTCCACCCGGTAAACGAAGGAACTTGCGTCACCGATAAAGTCTTCCCCGTCCAGCACCGAAGACGCCGGCGCAAGAAAACTGCCTGTCATTGTGATTTTGAGCCTGGTGTAGCCCCGGCCGCGCCTCTTGACGGCGATGCGGTATTCCGACGCCTCCGTTTCCCTCTGCGACTGGCTGAGGTCGAGGATCTCGGTCCGGATCTCTTTCGCTTCCACAATGAACTCGACGGGCTCCTTGCCGCACGCGGCGATCAGGTACTCCTCTACGTTCTGCTCATTGCCGGGATAACGCGAAAGGCCCCTGTACAGCATCTTCTCTTTATCTGTGACCAGAGATTCCTCGAACTCTTTCTTGTAGAAGAGCTTGACCGCGCTCCCCCAATCCTCTTCAGCGAGGGCCAGGAACCTTGCTGCGGCGGTGTCCGGAGCGGCTGATTCCTGCAGTTCCCTGCCTGCAGCCGCCGGTCTGATCACTTCCGCCGCAAAGGGGATCTTATACTCGCCGCGGTTCGATACGATCCTGATCGTTCCGTCTACCGAATCGCCCTCCTTCAGGGATCTCGCGTCAAAACGCCAGCTGACCCGGTCGGGATTCCCGGCGAAACTCTCCCTGCGCAGCTGCATGTGAAAGCTGTCGGAAGTCATAAAGCCGGTCAATGTGGTCCCGGGAATTCCGGCGACGACGAACTCGCCCTCCGCGATCGCCCCGGGCGCCGCCTGCACGCGGAACTGCGCCGGCGTGATGCTGAGCCCCTTATCGGAAATATTGTATTCTTCACCCGCCATATTGGCGGCAGTATATAAATTGCGATATCCCATTCTACTGCGCTCCAAGTCATTGCCGCTGGTTTTACTCTTCATTATAACATGATGATGTGACAGGGGGACAGTCCCCCTGCCGCCTGTCGCACAAAAAAGCCAGGGGGTCGGCCCCCTGGCTCCGGATCAGCATATCACTGCTCTTCCTTCTTCTCTTCCTCATCGCCCTGCGCAAGGACCATCATGATCTCATTGGATCTCGCGATGAATCCCGCCATATCCTCAGGGGAGAGCGGCGCGTTCTGGATCTGCGCCAGGTCATACAGCTGATGGAAGATCAGCTTCGTGTTCCTGCCGTCCTCGTGCTCCATGACATATTTGACAAGCGGGTGCTTGGCGTTGAGGATCAGTGTCTGTCCCTCCTTGGCCCACTCGTCCATGCCCAGTCCCATTCCGGAAGCGGCATACATCTTCATCATGTCCGCCATTCTGCGGCTCTGCTCGTTGACTGTGAGCATGGAAGCGACCTTCTTGTCGCGCAGGTTCTCCAGTTTCACGCTGAGCTTGTCGTTCTTCACAGCTTTGCGGATCCTCTTCTCGAGCTTCTCAGCTGCTTCCTCCAGTTCCTTGGCTGCCTTCTTGCCTGTGCGGGCCTTGAGCGCCTCCTGGATGTCCGCGTCGATCCTCGCGAAGTGCAGTCCCTCGTTCTTGGACTCCAGCTGCTGAATGAAGGGCTGGTCGATCGTGTGGTCAAGGATGAAAGCCTGCATCTTGTTGTCGCGGAACATGCGGATGTACTGGCTCTGCTGTACCTCATCGGTCACATAGAAGATGACCGTCTTTTCCGGCTCCTTTTCCTCCGCTTCCTTT
>ODAI012943231.1_pt1 | contig 10202 bp, 6 predicted proteins | sample 1539321 | NCBI WGS metagenome assembly ODAI01 (sample SAMN02144231, study PRJEB22623) | gut metagenome | biome: sheep rumen | host: Ovis aries | place: New Zealand | reverse complement strand
TACTCAAAAACGACTTCCCCGCAGTCAGGTCCCGCGTAAGGATCCTCCACGAACCCAATTCCGGACTTCCGCGCGCCAGGATGACCGGCCTGTCGGCCGCGACCGGCGATTTCATCATCCACGTCGATTCCGACGACTGGGTGGACTCCGCTTATATCGAGCATCTGGTCCGCAAGGCCCTTGAGGAAGATGCCGACGTGGTATATTGCGACTATTTCAAGGAATATTCCAGCAGGAAGCCGAAAGTCGCTAAAGAAGGGGATTTCTCTCCGGCTACAGGTCCCGTGGCGGTAAAGTGCATGCACAACAGCATCATCAAGGGTTACATGTGGAACAAGCTCATCCGCAGCTCCCTGTACGACCTTCCCTCGATGATCGTCCCGAAATGGGGATACCACGAGGACCTCGTGTTCCAGACCCAGGTCCTGTACAAGGCCCGCAAGGTCGTCCATCTCCGCGAAGCCCTGTATCACTACCGCCGTCGCCGCAGGGGGGCTCTCACGGCCTCCTCCCTGGTCCAGACGCGCAAACAGTCCTCCGAGAACATGCTCCTGCTCTACGATGCCCTTCCGAAGGATTCCGAGCCCGTCAAGGCTTGCGGGGAGGACATCCTCATGCGCGGAGGATGGTACTGCGCATGCATCCTCAACCTCAAGCTTCTTCGCGCCCATCCCGCTGCGGTAAAGGCACTTCTGGACATGGACTATGTCCAGGGATGCCGTGTACCCGTGGCCAAACAACGTTTCACAAAGTTCATCTGCAGGCTCCTTCGTTTGGAAAATACTCCGAATTGAGGTAATTTTGCGCCATGATTGAATTATTCACCGGGACCGGCATCGCCCACAGCATCCTTCTTTTCGCTCTTGTGATAGGAGCAGGACTGTATCTGGGCCGGTTCAAAGTAAAGGGCATTTCCATCGGATCCACCTGGATCCTCTTCCTGGCCATCCTCGTCAGCCACTTCGGCTTCAGGGCGGATCCCACCGTCCTGGCCTTCATGAAGGATTTCGGCCTCATATTGTTCGTGTTCTCCATCGGCCTCCAGGTAGGTCCCGGATTCTTCCACTCATTCAAGGTCGGAGGAGTCAAGATGAACCTCCTGGCGATGTTCGGCATCCTGATGGCGGTGCTCGTCACCGTATGCATACATCTTGTCACAGGCGAAAGCCTGCACACTATGGTCGGAGTCATGTCCGGTGCCGTGACCAATACTCCCGGTCTGGGTGCTGCGCAGCAGACCCTGTCCGACGCCATGGTTGCCGGCGGCTCCACCAAGGAAGCTGCCTCCGCCGCCACTTCCGGCCTCGCTTCGGCCTATGCCGTGGCATATCCCATCGGCGTGCTTGGCGTGATCATGCTCGTGATCCTCTTCAAGAGCATCTTCAAGATCGACCTCGAGAAGGAGAAGGCCGAGCTCGACAGTGAAGGAGGCGACAGCGATACCGCCCGCCGTATGCACGTCGAGGTCGAGAACCCTGCCATCTTCGGTCTCACCATCAAGGACGTCATGAAGGATGTCGGCGACAAGTTCGTGATCTCCAGGATGATGCGTGACGGGGTGATCGAAATCCCCGGGCCCGATACCGTCCTCCAGAAGGGCGACCGCCTGCTCATAGTCACCTCGCAGCCCAATGTCGACAGTGCCCGCATCGTCTTCGGAGAGGAAGTACCCATGCACCAGAAGGACTGGATGCGCATGAACGAGACGCTCGTGACCCGCCGTCTCGAGATCACCAAGTCCTCCATCACCGGCAAGCGCATCAAGGACCTCGGCCTGCGTTCCGCCCATGCCGTCACGATCACGCGCGTGGTGCGTGCCGGCGTCGAGCTCGTCGCACGCCCCAACCTCATACTCCAGATGGGTGACAGCATCATGGTCGTGGGCCTGGAGCCTGAGATCCAGCAGGTTGCTGCCATCGTCGGAAACAAACCCGAGCAGCTCTCGCACCCCAACCTCGTGCCCATCTTCTTCGGCATCTTCATCGGCGTGATCTTCGGCTCGATCCCCATCAGATTCCCCGGCGTGCCTCAGCCCGTCAAGCTCGGCCTTGCCGGAGGCCCGCTCATCATCGCCATCCTTCTGGGATACTTCGGTCCCAAGTGGCGCATCACCACTTACACGACCGTCAGCGCCAACATGATGCTGCGTGAGGTCGGCATTACCTTCTTCCTCGCGGCCGTCGGTCTCGGAGCCGGCCAGAACTTCGTCTCCTCCATCGTGAACGGCGGATACTGGTGGATCCTTTACGGCGCCCTGATCACCATCATCCCGATCCTTACGCTCGGCTTGTTGGCTAGGCTCGTCTTCAAGCTGAACTTCTACCAGATCTGCGGCCTTATCGCCGGCTCGACCACCAACCCTCCGGTACTGGCCTTCGCCCAGGGTGCGTTCGGCACCGACTACACTTCGGTCAACTACGCTACGGTCTATCCCTTGTCGATGTTCCTCAGGGTGCTGGCCGCGCAGCTGATGATACTGTTCTCATTGTAAGAAAGGTGGCTCAATTCCATGGTTTTAGAATAAAAAGTCGTATTTTTGCCCTCTTGAAAGACAAATAAGTCAGAAAATGAAAAAATACATCATTTGCATGGCCGCCCTGGCCCTTCTGGTCTCCTGTACCGGGAAAAAATCCACCCGGATAGACAGAAGCCTTGCACAGTATGCTGTAGTGAATATCGAAACTCCCGACCTCTCCGGTATCACCGAGAATGGAAAGGAGGTCCTCAACCTCTACCGTTTCGCCGCCGACGAGGCCGACAAGATCTACTGGAAGCAGTATTTCGGTGACAAGGCCGAGATGGAAGCCATCTCAGACCCCGCCACACGCGAGTATGCCATGATCAACTACGGCCCGTGGGACCGCCTGACAGGCGAGTCCTTCGTGGAAGGATGGTCCACCCGTCCTTACGGAGCCGGCTTCTATCCCGCCGACATGTCCGAGGAGGAGTTCCTCGCATTTGACGACCCCGCCAAGCTCAGCCCTTACACCATGATCCGCCGCAACGCCTCCGACAGCCTCGAGGCAGTGTGGTTCCATGACGCGTACAAGGAAGAGATCGAGAAGATCGCCAGCTATCTCAATGCCGCCGCCGACCTCACTATCAAGCCCAGCGTGCGCGAGTACCTCCTCAAGAAGATCGATGCCCTGCGCACCGACGACTATTACGCAAGCGAGATCGCATGGCTCGACATGGACGACAGCAAGATGGACCTCATCATCGGTCCCGACGAGGTCAAGGACGACTTGTTCTTCGGTATCAAGGCCTCCTATGCAGCCTATGTCCTGCTGAAGGACCTCGACCGTACCGAGCAGCTGCGCAAGTACGTAGCCCTTCTCCCCGAGCTCCAGAAGTCCCTGCCCTGCGACGACGCATACAAGGCTTTCACCCCCGGTATCGGCTCCAACATCTTCTCCTGCAACGCCATCTACTACTCCGGCAATGCCAATGCCGGCATCAAGGATATCGCCCTCAACCTTCCCTTCGACCCTAAGGTCCAGGCAGAGCGCGGAACCCGTATCATCCTTCTTCGCAACGTGATGAACGAGAAGTTCAACCGCGTCGTCCGTCCGACGGCCTCCGTACTTCTCGGCGACGGCCTTTCGCAGCATGTCGACGACGAGGCTTTCTTCTGGCTCATCGCCTTCCGCGAGGCGGCCCACGGCCTCGGAGTCACCCAGACCATCAACGGCAAGGGCTCCATCGCACAGGCTCTCGGCAGCTCCGCCCAGACATGGGAGGAGGCCAAGGGCATCGTCCTGGGCGCATATCTCGCAGGCCAGCTCTGCCGTCAGCACCAGCTGTCCGGCATCTTCACCCGCGAGGATGTCGTCGCCACCTTCGTGGCCAGCCTCATGCGCTCGCAGCGCTATGGCCTCGACCAGGCTCTCGGCCGTGCCAACACCATGTGCCTCAACTACCTCCGCGACAACGGCGCCGTCTCCCGCAAGCCCGACGGCAAGTACAGCATCAACTTCTCCAAGGCTGAGGAGCTGATCGCCGAGCTTGGCGGCCTCATCCTCCAGATCCAGGCCACCGGCGACCGCGATGCAGCCGGCGAATTCGAGAACCGCTATGCTTCTCCCAAGGCCGACTATGCCGAGGACGTCTTCAACCTTGGCCTTGCCAATGTCCCGACCGACCTCCGCTTCGTCTTCAAGAAATAATTGCAGTTGTATTATATACTGAAAGAGGCCTGCACGCTGGTGCAGGCCTCTTTCTATATTTGTGCGTCCTTTATTTCACCTTGGCTTTGAGGTTCTTGTGCGAGGGGTATTTCTCGAGATTGAGCTCGGCCCTGCGGCGCTCGTAATACTCATGCCTTGCGGGGTTCTCGGGGAACCAGCCGCGAAGCACGCGCATCTCCTGGGAGAGGATCTCGTGGATGCCCCAGAAACAGGAGAAAGCGGCTGCGCCGAGAATGGTCGAGCCGATGTCGCCGCGGACGAAAAGGGATGCGGCGCTGAAGGCCAGGCCGGCTGCGAAGAGCAACCACCAGCTTTTCTTGCCCCAGTGGTATTCCATTTTTATGACGATGGGATGGCAGACTCCTATGATGAGGAATACGGCTGCCCCGACGATGATGCCATTGATATTCATGCAGGTCCTTTTTATTTCGGTTGCAAATATACGATATTTCCCCCAATGAAGATTCATTATTTATTGGGATTGCCGGATAAAGCGGGATAATCTAATTTTGCAGCCTGAAAAAAGTGTATGGAATGAAAAGGTTCTTTTTCCTTTTAGCAGCGTTTGCAATTTCCTTCAGCGCCTCGGCCCAGCAGCGCCTGAGCGTAGGAGGCTATGGCGAAGTGGCCATGAGCCGCAACTTCTACAGTGACCACGTCTATCGTTATACTTCAGCCTCTGCCCACACCGGTGAGCAGCACGGCCGTTTCGATATCCCCCATGCCGTCATCTATCTCGGATACGATTTCGGCAAAGGCTGGACCATGCAGTCCGAGATCGAGTTCGAGCACACCGGCACCGGCACCGCCGTCGAGAAGGAGTTCGAGGAAGCAGGGGAGTGGGAGAGCGAAGTCGAGAAGGGAGGCGAGGTCGAGCTCGAGCAGTTCTGGATCCAGAAGAGTTTCCGTCCTGGACTCAATGTAAGGATGGGCCACATGGTCGTTCCGGTCGGCGGGCTCAACAATGCCCATGAGCCCCTCAATTTCTTCACCGTATACCGTCCGGAAGGGGAGTATACCATCCTTCCCTCCACCTGGCACGATACCGGCATCAGCCTCTGGGGCCGCACTGCGCACTGGCGCTACGAGCTCCAGATGATAGCAGGCCTGGACGCGTATATGTTCAGCCGTGACAATTACATCAAGAACGGCTCCGGTTCACCCTTCGAGTTCAAGGTTGCCAACCAGTACGGCTTCGTAGGCCGCCTGGACAATTATTCCGTCAGGAACCTCCGCGTGGGCCTGAGCGGATACTATGGCAATTCCATGCACAATACCTACCCTTACGAGAAGCTTTCCGAGACTTATGACGGCGTCAAGGGCCGCACTGCTTTCGGAGCATTCGACTTCGAGTACAAGGGCAGTCGCCTTATCGCCAGGGGCAATGCCGACTACGGTTATGTCGGCGATGCCGCCACCATCAGCAAGCTCAAGCGCAACCGCACTGCCAACGAAGCCCCTTACGACAAGTCCACTGTGGGCCAGAATGCCATGGCTGCAGGCGTCGAGGCCGGTTATGACATCCTGCCTTGGTTCCGTCCCAGGGATCCGGAGCAGAAGCTTTACGCCTTCGCCCGTTACGAGTACTACGACTCGTTCATCCCCGGTCCCGGCCAGACCGACAATGTCCCTTATACCGCCAAGCATCGCGTTGCTGCCGGCATCAACTGGTTCCCCGTTCCCGAGATCGCCGGCAAGGCGGAATGGTCGCACCGTTTCCTTCCCTCGCAGTACAACGACGAGCCTTCCGTCTCCGTTGGCGTCGCTTACATGGCGTTCTTCAGAAGATAATAATGATAATTAAACTGATATAAGATGAAAAAGGTATTCAAACCCGCACTTGTCCTTGCCCTCGGGGCCGTCGTCCTGACCGCATGCGACCAGAGAGCCGATCCCGAAGGGCTTTCCAAGGAAGAGACCGCCCTCAAGGGGGTTGTCGAACAGTATGTCCCTAACGTTATCTACGACATCTACGGCCATCTCGCAGACGAGACCGAGGCCCTTTGGGGCCAGCTCACTGCACTTCGCGATGCCGCTTCCATCTCCCAGGCCGATATCGACAGGGCCTGCACGACCTTCCTCGAGGCACGTGAGTATTGGGAGAAGAGCGAGGCTTTCCTCTTCGGAGCCGCTACCGCTTTCGGTATCGACCCCCATATCGACTCCTGGCCGCTTGACAAGGACAAGCTCGCCCTGTCCCTGTCCAATGCCGAGGTCATCGAGCACCTGCTGACCGAAGGCGCCGGCGCCGCTGACGAAGTGGGCGCTGCATCCCTTGGTTTCCATGGCATAGAGTTCATCCTCTTCCGTGACGGAAAGAACCGCACCGCCGCGGCCCTTCAGGGTGACGAGACCGACGAGGCTTTCGCAGGCCGCAAGGTTTCCGGGCACAACGAGCTCATCTTCGCCGCAGCTGTGGCCGAGGACCTTTACAACTCCTGCGCCCAGCTCCAGGTCTCCTGGGACCCCAATGCTCCCAAGAGCCGCCAGGACCTCATCGAGGAGCTTGAGCTGAACTGCACTGTAGAAGGCTCTGACATGACCTTCGGCGAGAACCTCCTCGCAGCAGCTGCAGCCGGCAGTACTTACGCCACCTGGCAGGAGGCTGCCGCCAAGTCCATCCTCAACGGCAGCGCCAGCATCGCCGACGAGGTGGCCAACACCAAGATAGGTACCGCACATTATGTGGACAAGGTCGGATATGACGCCGACTACATCGAGTCGCCTTATTCCCACCGTTCCTACTACGACTTCCGCGACAATATCCTCAGCATCCAGTACTCCCTGTACGGTGCTGCGGAGGCTGCCACTGCGGGTTCCAAGTCCATGATGACCTTCATGAAGGACTTCGGCTACAGCGGTGCTTCGCAGCTCGAGTCCGACCTCAAGGCCGCCCTGGCCGCCCTCGAGGCTTGTATCGGCAGCGGCGTCTCCTTCGTCGAGAATCCCCAGTCCGAACTCGCCGAGAAGGCCATCGTTGCCATCAATAAACTCAATGACGCCCTCGGCGACGCCGCCGACTGGATCGTAAGGCTCTAAAAAACAAAGTCATGAAGCTACACAGACTCCTGCCGTTATTGGCCCTTTCCCTCACCTTCGCTGCGTGCGACCGCAACGGAGATGCCCCCAAACCCAAGGAAACGGATGCAAAATACATAGGACAGGCTGTCGGCAACTTTACGGCAGATGAGTGGTACCCGGGCGGAAGGCTCGGTACCACTCTCAACGTTGCTGACGACAGCTACGAGGATGAGGCTCCGGCCGTGACCGAGCAGAGCCTCAGCCGTGCCTTCGTGCACGGAGAGATGTTCTTCGAGCGCAATGTCACTCTCAATACCGCGCCCTTCAAGGGCCTCGGCCCCGCGTCGGTACGCAAGTCCTGCCTGGACTGCCATCCCGGATACGGGCATGGCCAGTGGCAGGACGCATACGTCGCCAACGGCTCCAAGGCCTATGGCAACGGCTATCTCCTCGTGATCTACCATCCTACGGCTCCCGGCTCCAATGACGGCCCTTACGTGGCCGAAGTGACCGGCATGCCGCAGACCATGGCTGCCGACCCGTTCCTCCCGCCCATCGACGAGGACCAGATCAGCATCACCTGGCACACCGTCTCCGCCATGGAGAGCGGCCTCCCCATGAAATTCGCCGACGGTGAGACCTATTCCCTCATCTATCCCGAGCTTTACATCCCCGAAAGCGCCTTCAATACCGACCCTACACCGTACTCCGACGGCCGTCAGGTGGCTTTCCGCCTCGAGTCCACCATCGGTGTTCCCGGCAGCGGCCTTATCGACGCCATCCCCCAGGACAGCATCAAGGCCCAGTATGCCAAGGAAGCGATGTACGTAGAGCTCAATCCCGCCTTCTGGGACAAGGCCGCAGGCGATTTCGCAGCATCGGCCTTCTACCACAACTGGCAGAAGGGCAGCTACGGCGACGGCTATGACGCCGACGGCAATTTCATCCCGCGCGACGCTTACAACGGCGGAAAGGCCCTCAAGCGTTTCACTTATGCCATGACGCGCGCCTCCCTTCAGGACGGTGCCGGCGCCAACGCCATCTGGAACATCACCAACGTCTCCCGTCCCGACCGTCCTTTCCTTTATACGACAGTAGCATGGGCCCGTAAGATGTCCCAGACTCCTGCCGTCATCGAGAAGATCAAGGCGGAAGGGGAGCGCTCCCCTTACTACGTCGACGTGGACGGAGACGGCACCGTGACCGATGCCGAGATCTCCGAGGCCGTGCTTGCACTGCTTTCCCCTTCGACCAACCAGTTCGACAACGCGTACCATAACTTCGAGCCGGACATGAGCGCCGACGAGTTCTACGATTTCATGGTATGGCACCGCGGCCTTGCCGTTCCCCGCGCCCGCAACCTCAACGACGAGAGGGTGCAGAAAGGCAAGTCTCTTTTCGCCAAGATGGGATGCGCAGCCTGCCACCGTCCTTCCTGGACCACAGGCGACGACAATTACTGGGCTCCTGCCATGAACGGGACCAAGCCCCTGCCCCGCTACAAGGACCAGAAGATCTGGCCTTACTCCGACTTCATCCAGCACCGCCTATACATGAAGAACGACATCCATGGCACCTGGTGCCGCACTACTCCCCTCTGGGGCCGCGGCCTTTCCACCCAGAACACCGGCCGCGGCGACCGTCTGCACGACTGCCGCGCCCGCAATGTCCTGGAGGCCATCATGTGGCATGGTTTTTCCAAGCAGAGCGATGCATACTCCTCCACCGAGCAGTTCTACAATCTCTCCAAGGAAGACCGCGACGCAGTCATTATGTTCATAGAGTCAATATAGAATGAAGAAAACAGCCAAATACCTGAGCTTCGGATCCCTGGCAGTCCTCATCGTCATGATGGTGGCTGCCACGATCCTTGAAAGGCTTCACGGAACGGATTTCGCGTTCCGCCATATCTATCACAGTCCCGTGTTCATCGCCCTCTGGGGCATCACCGCCGTCTGTGGCCTCTGCTGGCTCATCTCCAGGGGGACCATAAAGCGCTTCTTCACCTTCCTGCTGCACTTCGCATTCGTGCTCATCCTCGCAGGGGCTTTGGTGACGCACCTTTTCGGCCTCAGCGGAGGCATCAGCCTGCGTACGGGTGAAGAGTGCGCCATGGTCGGACTTGATGACGGCTCGTCCATGGACTTGCCCTTCACTCTCCGCCTGGACGAGTTCGCCATCGACTATTATCCGGATTCGAAAGCTCCCAAGGATTACAGGAGCGAAGTGACCGTGATGCCTTCGGGGGAGACATTTACCATCTCGATGAACCATATCCTCAAATATGGCGGATTCCGCTTCTATCAGGCCGACTTCGACGAAGATCTTAAAGGCAGTTTCCTCGCGGTATCCCATGACCCCTGGGGCATAGGCATCACGTATTGCGGTTATCTTCTCCTGCTCATCTCCATGATAGGTTTCTTCTTCGAGAAGGATACTGGCTTCCGCAGGACTTCAGCCAGGTTGCCCTCCCTGCCGAAATGGCTTAAGACTACCCTTATCATTGCCGGTTCCCTTCTTCTGCTGGGAGTATTCTGGATGATGTGCCGAAGGTTGCTGTTCAAGCCGCTGATGCCTGTCCTCAGATCGCCCCTGCTGGTGTTCCATATCGTAGCCATGATTATTTCCTACACCATCTTCGGACTTACGGCGCTGGTCGGCATTGCGGGCCTGATCACTTCCAAGCCGAAGGTAAAGGAAAATCTCAGGGACCTCAGCCTGCTGGTCCTCTATCCCGCGGTTTTCCTTCTCACGTTCGGCACCTTCATCGGAGCCGTGTGGGCCAATATCTCATGGGGAAACTACTGGGCCTGGGACCCAAAGGAAACATGGGCGCTCATCACCCTCCTTATTTATTCAGTCCCCCTGCATCAGAAATCCCTTGGCTTCCTGCGGAATCCAAAAGCATTCCATCTGTATTGCATGCTTGCGTTCCTGAGCGTGCTGGTCACATACTTCGGCGTGAACATGATTCTAGGTGGAATGCATAGTTAT
>ODAI011749825.1_pt1 | contig 10203 bp, 11 predicted proteins | sample 1539321 | NCBI WGS metagenome assembly ODAI01 (sample SAMN02144231, study PRJEB22623) | gut metagenome | biome: sheep rumen | host: Ovis aries | place: New Zealand | reverse complement strand
TAACAAAGAATGTCTGCTTCCATGGGGCGGCATAAGTCGCCCCATGGAGATGCACATTTCTCCAAAATGGAGATGCAACATTCTCCAAAAATGTCTGCAACTTTTTCCAAAAAAGACTTGCAATAAACACCCCACGGCGAAACATCAACACCTTTGTCTCTTCCAGGGCAATAACGCCGAAAGGATATTTCCGCTGAACCGAGAACGCGGCAGCCGGTCCGATGATGTCCCCCTTTGTGCGAATCGTTACGTTGATCTGGTTCCCATTTGGGAACAGCTTATAGGACTGAACTTTTCCCTGAAGAATGACTCCGACCTGTTCCGCTGTTTCCATAGGGTAAAAAACGGTTTCTTCCTTTTGGTAATCCATGATTGTATAGGGGATTCCTTCCAACAGTGTTCCGATCTGCTTTTGGGACAAGCCGCGGAACAGCCAGCTTTTTTTTAGAGCATCAAATTGCATGGAATATCCCTCCTTATTTTGCTTTTCATATTATAGCATTGTTATTTTTCATTGATCTGTATCTGGGGATACAGATTTGTTGGAGAAGCAACCCTATAATATATTAAAGAATGAGAAAAAGCAAAGGGGGACCATGCCTATGAATAGCGGAACATTTTCTCTGGCGTTGGAGAATCCACCTGTCCCAGGCTGCACGGTATCCGGGGAAATCCTGCCCGGTGTGTTCGTATTTTCCCTGGCGGAGGGTACAGACATCAGCCCGGAGAGCTACCCTGTATGTAAGCTTTGGCTGGCGGCACAAGGTGAGATGTTCGCTATTGCGGACAGAAATCAGCCTTTCCGCGCGGGAGAACTATATGTGACTCCTGTTGACATTCCTGTCGGCGTTCAGGCTGAAACAAACAGTATATATACGGAAATTCAACTGCGAAAGGAGACAGATATGAACCCTGTTATAAAAGACGGCGAGGTATTCGCCCTGAAGGAGCTGGTGCCCTATCAGGAAAGGAAGATTGTGAACATGGACCTTGTCCGCGATCAAAAGATGAAGTTTGTGGTCATGGCTTTTGACGAGGGTACGGGACTTACGGAGCACGCAGCTCCCGGCGAGGCGCTGATTTTCGCCTTGGATGGACATGGTATTATCGGCTACGAGGGAAAAGAATATCCCATCAAGGCAGGAGAAAACTTCAAATTTGCAAAGAACGGCACACACTATATCAAAGCGGACGGGCGCTTTAAGATGGCCCTGCTGCTAACGCTGGAGTAAGGAGAAAAAACAATGAGAGCATATGTAGATCAGGAAACCTGTATCGGATGCGGTATGTGTGTTTCGACCTCGCCGGACGTGTTTGAAATGAATGAAGATGGGAAGGCTCAGGCTATGGCGGATACCACGGACGAAAACAGGGCGTCCGTGTTGGATGCCATCGACGGCTGTCCCGTCAGTGCCATTCGGGAGGATGAGTAAATGAGAAGGCATGTAAAAGGGAATGTGAATTGGGTAGGCTACATCGACTGGGAGCTGGAGTGGTTTCACGGAGAGGATTACTCCATAAAAAACGGCTCCAGCCAGAACGCCTATCTGATTGAGGAGGAGAAGACTGTCCTTATCGACACGGTATGGCTACCGCATCGCTTTGAGTTCGTGGAGAGTCTGGAGAAAGAGATTGACCTCCATAAGATCGATTTCATCGTGGCTAACCACGGGGAGTGCGACCACTCTGGCTCGCTCATCGCGCTGATGGAGAAGATACCAGACACCCCCATCTACTGCACCGCCAATGCCGTCAAGAGCATCGAGGGGCAGTACGGCAAACGGGGCTGGGACTTCCATGTGGTCAAAACCGGGGACAGCGTGGATATTGGAAATGGCAAGCAGCTGATTTTTGTGGAGATGCGGATGCTCCACTGGCCGGACTCCATGGCGACATATCTCACAGGAGACAATATCCTCTTCTCCAACGACGCCTTCGGCCAGCATTACGCGGTGGAAGAACTGTTCAACGATAAGGCGGATCAGTGCTTGCTGTATAAGGAGGCCATGAAGTATTTTGCCAATATCCTCAACCCATTCGCGACCATCCTCATTAAGAAATTGGAGGAGATCGGCAAGCTGAATCTCCCTGTTGAGATGATAGCGCCGTCTCACGGCGCTATCTGGCGGGAGGACCCAATGCAGATTGTGAACAAATATGCAGAATGGGCCGCAGCCTACCAAGAGGATCAAATTACCGTCGCCTATGATACCATGTGGGAGGGCACGGCGAAGCTGGCTCACGCCATCGCTGCCGAGCTCCACCGGCAGAGCCCGGAGACGGTGGTCAAGGTCTTCAACATCGCCAAGGCGGACAAAAATGAGGTCATGACGGAGGTGTTCAAATCCCGCGCCATCGCCGTCGGCTCTCCGACTGTTTCCAACAGTTACCTTAGCTCTGTGGCGGGCTGGCTGGAGTTTCTCAAGCAACTCAAGTTCAAGGACAAGAAGGCAGCGGCCTTCGGCTGCTACGGCTGGAGCGGTGAGAGCGTGAAGCTGTTGCAGGAAAAGCTCCGGGAGGCAGGCTTCTCCGTGATCGAGGAAAGCATGCGCTCTCAGTGGAACCCGGAGGAAGAAGACTTGGCCGCCATCCCCGTCCTGGCAAAATCTTTGCTGGTGTAAGGAAAAAATAAAACAAAAGAAAGGTAAGGTAATGGAACATGAAAAGGTATGTTTGCGGACCCTGTGGCTATGTATATGACCCCGAGGCGGGCGATCCGGACGGTGGGATTGCACCGGGAACGTCCTTTGAGGCGCTGCCGGAAGATTGGGTCTGCCCCGTCTGCGGAGCAGCGAAAACCGATTTTGAGGAGGAATGAGCATGGAAAACAAGATGTTCTGCTATCAGTGTCAGGAGACGGCCGGAAACAAAGGCTGTACGGTGTCGGGTGTCTGCGGTAAAAAACCGGATGTGGCGTCCATGCAGGATCTACTGATCTATGTAACAAAGGGTCTGTCTGCCGTTGCCAAGAGGCTGCGGGAGGAAAAGAAGACTGTCGATAAAGAAATCAACCATCTGGTGACGCTGAACCTGTTTGCAACGATCACCAACGCCAACTTTGACCGGGACGCGCTGAGGCGTATGATCGGGAAAACACTGAGCGCAAAAACCGAGCTGCTGATGCAAGCGTCCAGCACGGCCGGACTGCCCGAGGCCGCTCTTTGGAGCGGCACGGAGGATGAATATGACGCCAAGGCCGCGTCCGTAGGCGTACTCGCCACAGAGAATGAGGATATTCGTTCCCTGCGGGAATTGATTACATATGGTCTCAAGGGCCTGGCGGCCTATACCAAGCACGCCAACGCTCTGCTGCGGGACAACGAGGAGGTGGACGCCTTCATTCAGAATGCCCTGGCCAAAACGCTGGACAACAGCCTGACAGCGGACGAATTGGTGGCGCTGACCTTGGAGACGGGTAAATTCGGCGTGCAGGGCATGGCGGAGCTGGATGCCGCCAACACTGGAGCCTATGGAAACCCGGAGGTCACCGCAGTGGACATCGGAGTGCGGAAGAATCCCGGCATCCTCATCTCCGGTCATGATCTGCGGGATCTGGAGATGCTGCTGGAGCAGACGGTGGGCACCGGAGTGGATGTGTATACCCACAGCGAGATGTTGCCTGCGCACTATTACCCTTCTTTCAAAAAATATCCCCACTTTGCAGGAAACTATGGCAACGCATGGTGGAAGCAGAAGGAGGAGTTCGAGAAGTTTCATGGCCCTATCCTGATGACGACCAACTGTGTTGTCCCTCCTGCAGAGAACTACAAGAATCGGCTCTGGACTACCGGGGCCACCGGGTTCCCTGGCTGCAGGCACATCGATGGTGCTTATGGTGAGACGAAGGATTTCTCAGCCATCATCGAGCAGGCGAAAACCTGCCCGCCGCCGGAGGAGATTGAGACCGGCAGCATCGTGGGCGGTTTTGCTCATGAGCAAGTGTTCGCGCTGGCAGACAAGGTGGTGGATGCGGTGAAATCCGGGGCAATCCGGAAATTCGTGGTCATGGCGGGCTGCGACGGACGCATGAAGTCAAGAGAGTACTACCGCGAGTTTGCTGAAAAGCTACCAAAGGATGTGGTGATCCTCACGGCAGGCTGTGCCAAGTACAAGTATAACAAGCTGCCGCTGGGCGACATCGGCGGCATTCCCCGTGTGTTAGACGCGGGCCAGTGCAACGACTCTTACTCATTGGCTCTTATTGCCCTGAAGCTCCAGGAGGTATTCGGCTTAAAAGACATCAATGATCTGCCCATTGCCTTCAACATCGCATGGTATGAGCAGAAGGCGGTTATCGTCCTGCTGGCGCTGTTGTATCTGGGGGTGAAGAACATCCATCTCGGTCCCACGCTCCCGGCGTTTCTGAGCCCAAATGTGGCCAGGGTGCTGGTAGAGAACTTCGGCATTGCCGGTATCGGCACCGTGGATGACGATCTGAAGCTGCTTGTCGGCGAGGCGGGCTGATTCCATGAGCTGTTCGCTGAAAATCCTGCGCGTATATGACCTGACAGACGAGACGCCTGGCTGCCGGGTACTGGTGGATCGGCTGTGGCCACGGGGCCTCAAAAAGGAGGCTCTGCGGCTGAATCGCTGGGCAAAGGAGATCGCGCCTTCGCCGAAACTGCGGAAGTGGTTTGGCCACGCGGAGGAACGTTTCGACGAGTTTGCATCTCTTTATAGTGCGGAGTTGGAAGGCAGCGAGGAAGCCCATGCCTTTTCGCGGGACATGGCGAGGGTTCTGGAGAAACAGGACGTTTTGCTTCTCTACGCCGCCAAGAACTCCGCCTGCAACCACGCCTTGATCCTGCGGGATTGGCTGGCGGAGCAAATGGAAGGAGGCCACTGAAAAGATGATAGAAATCCGCTTTGAAAGAGAACAAAATCGATCTGCTGCCTATGATGGCAACAGGCTCATCGGCTTCTGCGAAGTTCAGATGACAGACTGCACCTGGACGATACCTCATACTGAGGTTGATCCGGCTTATAGTGGACAAGGGATTGCCCGAAAGCTGGTTCTGTGTGTAGCGGAGCTGGCAGAAAATGAGGGCGTCGAAGTTGTTCCTATCTGCCCCTATGCAAAAAGCATATTACGATAGATTGAAGATTTCTCGATCCAGCAAGGATAGTTTCTGAAAGATATTGAAAAAAATTGAATACAAGGGTTATCAGACCTCTCACTCAACGGCAAATAGAGTGAGAGGTCTTTTTATACGACTACTCCCTATTGAACCTTGACAACCGAATACCCATTCATCAGGCACATTCCCATTGCTATTGCCAAAAGCATAAGCCACGTTAGCGGCTGCGCCATGATGTGCGGAGGAAAGCAGCGGAAGCGCACACTGTATTGTTTTCGGCTTGTTCTCCTCCGCACGGAGCGGTAAACAGCTGGCTATAAGCGCCGGGCGGTCTCCGGCGTGGCCATGACAGGCAATGGGGTCAAAGATACTCCTGTTCAGTCACAGCCCGAGCGTACAGCGCCGATTTCGGCGTGAGGCGTCACACGCAATGAGAGCAGCCGACAGAGATCCTGCCGGGGGTGAGATTCCCGTGGAGCTGATACACCGTCAGCCGCTTGATGACTTCCCGCAACGAGCCGGGGTGTCGAGGACAAATAGGCTCTATTTTAAGAAGAAACGGCCGGACAAACAGGTATGTTCCAGACGATTATTAGATACCCGTCTGCTTTGTCATACCCATTTGCCCGGCTTTTACATAGGCGGCGTGTACCGCCTGCTATTTCACGGGAGGTGGACAGATGAATCAGACATATAAACGCGGCGACGTCTTTTTTGCCGATCTCGGTCAAGGAATCGGATCGGAGCAGATGGGTTATCGCCCGGTAGTGATTATTCAAAATGACACAGGAAATAAGCACAGCCCGACTGTAGTCGTGGCAGCAGTTACAAGCAAGGTTGACGCGAAAGCAAAGCAGCCCACTCATTGTTTTATTGGAGCCGAATATGGCTTAGAACTGCCTTCGGTCATCCTGTTGGAGCAGATACGGACACTGGACAAGCAGCGTCTTGAGAAATACGTTGGGAGGTTGTCAAAGAAGTATTTGAACGACCTGAACCACGCACTGGCGATCAGTGTTGGACTGATCCCTGCACAGGAAAATCTTGTTCTGTGCCTCTGCAAGCCCTGTGCGGACAATTTTCGTCTGGATGGAAAATATGATCTTATCCGGGTAATGGAGAACCAAGTGCGCGACACATGTACGTACTGTAATTACCGGATGGGGTTTGAGTATGAGCTGGTGCCAAAGTAGGAGGTACGTATGAAAGCAGTGATACATGTAGGTGAAAAAAGTGAAGATTACCTTTGTGAGTTTGAGCGAAAACGAGCTGACTTCTGTTTGCAAGAACTATCTGGTTGGTCTTCAGCAAATCTGAAAGCTCTGCTTCAAATGCTCCATAGTGAGAATCGCACCTTTGCTGAAAAGGAACCCTCCCCTCTATAATGAGGCCGTAGGAAGTCTTTTGCAATGTCAGAGAAAGGAGCGATTAAATGAGACGAAGAAGAAGACTTGTTAATGGCGAGGATGCTCGAGACGTTGCCATTTATACAAGAAAATCTGTAATCACAAATAAAGGCGACAGTACAGGAGTTCAGCATAAGCAAAGTGCAGACTATGCGATGAGTCAGCTCTCCTTACCGGAAGGATATAAATTCCTCTATTATGAAGATAAGGGCCTCAGTGGCTATTATTCTGACCGACCGGACTTCCAAAGGATGCTGCATGACATTGAGGCAGGGAAAATTCGTGCTGTTGCCTGCTATAAGTTGGATCGTATTAGCCGGAAAACATCTGATCTTATGAGATTGCTGGAATACTTTGAAAGGCATGACGTGACCTTGCTTGTGTGCTCCAATAATATCAATACACAAATCAGCACTTCAAAAATTATCATTCAGGTTCTGGCCATCATTGCCGAATTTGAGCGTGACATCCTGACGGAACGTATTCAGGACAACTTAATGGAGCTTTCCAAAGATGGTCGTTGGATGGGAGGAACAACGCCTACTGGTTTTTCATCTGAAAGAGTAGCAACAGGAAGTGGGAAAAACAAGAGCGCGGTCAGTTTCCTTGTGCCCATCCAGGAAGAGAAGGAATTGATCCAGGAGTTATACGCAACCTTTTTAGAAACAAGGTCGCTCCATGCGACCGCTGTGGAGTTGAACAAGAGGTATACAACAAAGACAGGAGCAAAATTCACCGTTCTGGCAGTTAAGGATATTTTGAAGAATCCGATATACTGCACCGCAGACGAGCGTTCCTATCAATATTTTCTTGATAGCGGGGCGAACATATTCGGAGGCATCGAAAAATTTGATGCAAACCACGGTCTTGCGGTGTATAATAAAACAGACCAGATGAAGGTTGAGGATTATGAATCAACTTTCTTTAATCCCAAATATGTTAAAGCTACAGAGGCAAAGCCTATTGAAGTATGGATTGTTTCTGTCGGCAAACATGAGGGATTTATCCCATCTGACCGCTGGATTGCAGCACAGCAAATGATGGCAGACATTGCGGCGCGGCACAACCGACCGCATCGAAAGACAAATGCGCTGTTGTCCGGCCTCTTATATTGCCCCTTATGCGGCAATCCCCTTCGTGTTATTCCTGAATCGAATCGCTGGACAAACGGAAAGCCACGTTTTAAGTATGTGTGTACTGGATTTCGCAAGAAAACCTGCTCATACAAGGCGCTGGCTGGTGTTGAAATGGATGAATTTGTTGTAAAGGAAATCGCCGCTCTATCTCAAAAGAGCAACAGATACCACAGGGAAGTTTTTGAGGAAAAGCTATCTAATTTCATTCGTTCCGAAGCAGACGATGCAGAATATCTAAGACTGAAGGAAAGCATTGAAAAGCTGAATAATGATATTTCTGCACAGGTACGTAACTTGCGTGAAGCGGATGAGGCTGTTCGCCGTTTCATTCAGGAAGATATATCGTCTCTGACTGCTGACCTTCAAAAGCAAGAGGCAGCGTTACAGAGGATGAAAGATGAAAAAGGAAACGCGCAGGAGCTGACGGAGGACATCAATGAAGTCCGTAAGAAGATATATTCGTTTGCGGAGTTTGCAAAGTCAGCGAAACCGGAAGTCTTGGTTACGCTGCTCCAAACCATCGTAGAACGGGTATATGTCACTTATGAGAAAGGCATTCCAGAATGCCACATTTTCTTAAAAGGCTGTCTGAAGGAGGACTATTCAGAACTCTTCGGCACAGCCGAATACATAGGTTTTATCATGATCCTTCCCATGTTCAGAGGCATGTGTAACTCTGAAAGGGGTCGGAAACTGCATTCATACTTTTGCCGGAGTTCAGCTCAGGGCGGAATGCAGCCGGCAGATGAAGAAGATGCGCGCCAGGTACGGCAGGGATTACGAACAGCCGACGGCCGTCCCAATGCTGACAGACGCCTACAACCTCCCGGCGAAAAAAGTGGTCCACATAGTAGGGCCGATCGTGCAGGATGAGCTGACGCCTGAATTGGAAGAGGACCTGGCTGACTGCTACACAAACACACTGGAGCTGTGTGCAGAGAACGACCTGAGGAGCGTTGCTTTCTGCTGTATTTCGACAGGCGTTTTTCACTTCCCGAACAAGCGCGCCGCGGAGATCGCAGTGCACACAGTGAAGGAATGGCTTGAGGCTCATCCGGGAAAAGTGGACAGGGTGATCTTCAATGTTTTTAAAGATGAGGACAGGAGATACTATGAATCAGAATTACAATGAAATGCCAAATGGATATCTTGAGAGCATCAACAAAGGGGTTCAGACCGTGAGAACGTTCAGCGGACACATGACGCGCGGAAAGGGCACGCAGGAAGAGCGGATTCAAAAGCTGATCGAAGAGCTCCGCAATGCTGACGCCATCGTGATCGGGGCGGGCTCCGGCCTTTCCACTTCCGCGGGCCTGATATACAGCGGAGAGAGGTTCGACAAATACTTCGGCGATTTCGCGGCAAAATACAGCATCCGGGACATGTACGCAGGAGGATTCTATCCTTTTCCGGACGCCGAGACACGCTGGGCCTGGTGGTCAAGGCATATCTATGTGAACCGCTATGTTTTGCCGCCCAAACCGGTCTACAACCGCCTGCTGGACCTCGTGAAAGGCAAGGATTACTTCGTGATCACTACGAACGTGGACCATCAGTTCCAGAAAGCAGGCTTCGACAAGGAGAGGCTTTTCTATACCCAGGGAGATTACGGCCTCTGGCAGTGCAGCGTGCCGTGCCATAAAAGGACATATGACAACAAAGGAAAAGTCGTAAAGATGCTGCTCTCGCAAGGCTTCTCGATTGGTCAAAACAGTGAACTGTCCGCACCGGTCCTGGAAAACGGAGAAACTGATTTCTCTGCTGTTTCGACGAAAATACCGTCCGGACTTGTCCCTTATTGCCCGGTCTGCGGAGAGCCGTTGACCATGAACCTGCGATCTGACGATACTTTTGTAGAGGATGAGGGATGGCGCCGCGCTTCTGCGGCATACGCGGTGTTCCTGGAACGCCATAGAGACAAACGCACCGTTTACCTGGAGCTCGGCGTAGGGGCCAACACGCCGGTCATCATTAAATATCCGTTCTGGCATGAGGCCTATACTAATGACAACACGTTCTATGCCTGCATAAACTATGGTGAAGCATTCTGCCCGGAAGAAATCGAAGACAAGAGTGTCTGCATTGACGGCGACATCGGCGACGTGTTATGGGAACTATCTTAGTGACAGGGGTCATACACCGAAATCTTGTAAAAGGGGTCATACACCGAAATCTTAGTTTATCTGAATGTCTGTGAATTATACAGAGGAAAGGGGGCAATATGACAGACAGAAAGATCAATAGGGCAGCGCTTTGCATCGCGATGAGTCTGGTGATGGCTCTGAGCGGCTGCGCGGCAGCGGCACCCGCCGCCGGCCAGGGGAGCACTGGGAAAGAGGCGGCCGGCCAGGAGAGCACAATGCAGGCGAACGCCGGACAGGAAGCGGCCGGGGAGAACGCCGGACAGGAAGCGGCCGGCCAGGAGACTGTCGGCGAGGAAATGTCCTCACAGACAACCGTGGAGGAGGACGAGTTTGACTTCGAGGAAGGCGATCCGAACACGCCTGCAGCGGACGGAGAGATGCCGTCAAAATTTGACCTTCGCGACGTTCAGGTCAAAGGGTCCGGGATCGTTCCTCCGAT
>ODAI011719940.1_pt1 | contig 10203 bp, 9 predicted proteins | sample 1539321 | NCBI WGS metagenome assembly ODAI01 (sample SAMN02144231, study PRJEB22623) | gut metagenome | biome: sheep rumen | host: Ovis aries | place: New Zealand | reverse complement strand
GATTCCTATCAGTATTCCTTCCGTACGCGGAGCAAGCCTTGTATATTCATAGGCCTGTTCGTCTGTAACATCGATGACCTCGTCTATCATCGTTCGGTCGGTTACGGGAGGTATCGAGCCTCCGCCGATTCCCTGTATCTTGTGAGGGCCGTGCTCTCCTCCGTTAAGAAGTGCGCTGCCCGCCGGTTCAACCGCAACGGTCCTGATTCCGGGATTTCTTTCCTTTAAATATCTGGCAGTTCCCGAAATCGTTCCGCCGGTACCTGCGCATGCAACGAGTATGTCGATCTTTCCGTCGGTATCCCTCCATATTTCGGGGCCTGTTGACTTATAGTGTGCTCCGGGGTTATCCGGATTGCCGCCCTGACCGGGCTTGAAAGCACCGGGTATGCCTGCGATCAGCTCTTCTGCCTTTTCGCCGCTGCCGCCCATGCTCTTTTCGGCGGGTGTAAGATGCACCTCGGCACCATAGGCCTTAAGGATGCTGATTCTTTCCCTGCTCATGTTTTCCGGCATGCAGATGACTGCCTTATAGCCCTTGGCTGCACATACCGCAGCGATACCGATTCCTGTGTTTCCGCTTGTGCCCTCGATCACTGTACCGCCGGGCTTAAGCCTTCCGTCCTTTTCTGCGGACTCGATCATGTTAAGGGCGATACGGTCCTTTACGGAACCGCCCGGGTTGTAGAACTCGAGCTTACCGTAAAGATTTGCAACAAGCTCTTCCTTTTCCTCTATTTTTCTTAAATGGAGAAGAGGTGTGTTTCCCACCAGTTCCGTGATGCTCTCATAAACTCTCATCGTTTCTGTCCTTTCATTTATAAATGCCATCTGACAATTGCTTTTTCAACCCTTCCTATCAGTATGTCGATCACCGTTGTGATGATGCCGACGGTAAGTATGCCTGCAAGCACGCAGCGGTAATCCGCAAAGCTTTTATATTTCTCGATAAAAAAGCCGATACCTAAATTGATCCCGAGCATCTCTGCTCCGGTAAGGCACATGAAAGCGCCGCGAAGGCTCTTTGAAAAGCTCTGTATGATTCCCGGCAGGCAGTAGGGAAAAATGATCTTGAAAAGCATTCCGAAGGTTCCGACTCCCATCGTTTTTGCCGCTTCGATTATTTTTTTGTCGATCTGTCCGACTCTTTGAACCGTTCCCTGAAAGGTCGGCCAGAATACTGCGAAGAATATTACCGCGATAGCCGCCGAACGGAAGCTCGGAAGCAGCATTATGAAATAGGCCGAAAACATCAGGGGCGGGATCAGAGTGACTGCGTTTGATACCGGTATAAGAACCTCTCTTATTCTCGCCACAAGACCGGCCAATAGTCCCAGCACCGTTCCAAGCACTATGGCAAGCAGGAAGCCCCAGAACAGCAGCTGTACCGACCCGATGACGTCCTCCCTTATCTCCTTCGGTTTCTCCACAAACACGTGGAACAGTCCTTCGGGCGAGGGTATCAGAAGGTCGTTATGAACCCAGCCGAGCTTATATGCCAGCTCCCAGTAAAGAAAGAAGGCAAATGTAAGTATTGCAAGATCCGAGGTGCTCTTTTTTCCTTCGGTAAAGAATCTTATCAGATATATCAGGAGTATCAGCACAAGCACAAAAATGTATGCGTTGCTTTCATATACCCTTTTATGTTCCGTCCGGTAGGAAAGCTTAAGCGTCGCAAGAAGATTTATTCCGAAAAGTATTATCACGATGACGGGGGCTATCAGGCTTCTTTTTTCATCTTTTTCCATTATAACCTCACCTCCCCATCTATTGCTCCGGCAAAACCGTCATAGAACGAAACCGTCAGCTTCTTGTAAAGCTCCTTGTATTCCTCGGTGCCGACCAGTTCCTCTCTTTTTCTCGGCCTTTCAAGTTTTACGTCAACACCCAGCCTGATGCGTCCCGGCTCCATCACTATTATCCTGTCGGCAAGAAGTATTGCCTCGTCGATATCATGTGTAATGAACACCACCGTTTTTTTCTTTTCGGCCGAGAGCCTGCCGACCAGCTCCTGAAGCTCAAGGCGGAGCCTCGGGTCTATCGCTCCGAATGGCTCGTCCATCAGCAGTATGTCGGACTCCAAGGCAAGCGCCCTTGCAACCGCAACTCTCTGCTGCTGCCCGCCGGAAAGCTCAGCCGGATATTTCCCGGCCACCTCCAGAAGCCCGACAGCTTCAAGATAGTCCGAAGCAAGCCTCTTTTCCTCTTTCCTTGTGTACCTTCCGTTGCCCTGTCTGATTCCGAATATCACATTGCCTCTCACGTCAAGCCAGGGAAAAAGCGAATACTGCTGGAAAACGACCGCCCTGTCAACTCCCGGTCCGCTAACCTCCCTGCCGTTTACCCGGATGCTTCCCTTGGCAGGCTTTAAAAGACCTGCAAGGAGCTTTAAAAGTGTGGACTTTCCGCAGCCCGATGAACCGAGCACACATATGAATTCGCCTTTTTTGATCTCGAGGTTAACATCCTTTATGGCTCCGAAACGGGTCTTTCGGCCGACATAATCAAAGCTTAAATTTTCTATTTCAATTATGTTTCCTTCGCTCATCTTAATCTCCGTAAAGTCCTCCGAGATATCTGCTGCCGCCGTCCGGTAGGATGACGACTATATTCTTTCTTCTCGAGGTATTTCTTGCGGCTGCCTTTGCCGCTGCAAAAAGTGCGGCTCCCGAGGATATTCCGACAAGTATTCCGTCGCTTTTTGCGACCTGCTTAAGTGTCCTCATTGCATCCTCATCCCTTACCGTGATTATCTCGTCGTAGATCATGGTATTTAAGGTGTTGGGTACGAAGCCCGCTCCGATGCCCTGTATGCCGTGAGGTCCTGCAAAGCCTTTTGAAAGCACTGCTGAAGCTTCCGGTTCGATACCGATTATTTTTATCTTCGGATTTCTCTCCTTTAAGTATTTGCCGGCTCCGCTTATGGTGCCGCCCGTACCGATTCCGGCGACCAGTATGTCAACCTCGCCTTCGGTGTCCTTCCAGATTTCGGGCCCCGTTGTAAGGTAATGCGCCCTCGGGTTTGCCTCATTGGTAAACTGTCCTGCAATAAAGCTGCCGGGGATTTCTCTCAACAGCTCGGCCGCACGCCTGATAGCTCCCTTCATACCCTGCTTTCCGTCGGTAAGTACAAGCTCGGCGCCGTATGCCTTAAGCAGCCTTCTTCTTTCGATGCTCATGCTGTCGGGCATCGTGAGAACCACCCTGTAGCCTCTTGCCGCAGCAAAAGCGGCAAGGCCGATGCCGGTGTTGCCGCTTGTGGGTTCAATGATCACAGAGGAAGGAGTCAGAAGTCCTTTTTCTTCCGCGTCTTTTATCATCGCTAAGGCTACTCTGTCTTTAATGCTCCCCGCAGGGTTTAAAAACTCAAGCTTGCCGATAATCTTACCCTTGGCGTTTTTTTCTTTTTCAAAGCCTGACAGATGCACCATCGGTGTCTTTCCCATCAGCTCTTCTATGTTTTCATAAAGCCTTCTGCCCATTTCCTGCCTCTGTTAATACTTTTTATTCTTTTATGGGATTTACCGTCACGTCGAAATCCGGCCTGTAGTTGAACGGATCCCTGTCCTTATCGTTGGGGCTGTTCCATATGGTTTCGGAGATTTCGGTATAGTAATCCTCTACGCTCTCACCCTCGGGGTGTGAAAAATAAATCTTATCGGGGTTCTTTGAAAGTTTTCTTCTTTCGCCGTCGCTGGTCCAGAGCTTTTCATAGGGCACCTGGGGAGCGATTCTTCCTTCGTAAGGCTTCATCAGGTTTTCATGATCGTTCTTGTCATATCTGAAATCGAAGAAGGTGTACTTCTTGAATTCCGGCACTCCGAAGAGATCCTTGATGTAGCCCCAGAGGTTCTTATATTCCGTAACCCTTTTCTTTAAGGGTCCGACATTCTGATAGTACCATGTTTCCCAGCGTACTATCGAAACATAAAGCCTTATGTCCGAATCGGTAATATAATCGCCGAAGAGGAAACGGTTTGTTTCGAGTCGCTTGTCAAGCTTTTCGAGCGAATCGAAGAAGTCTTCGTATGCTTCATGATGTGCGACATAGGACTGGCAGAATGCCATGCGGTAATGTCCGTTGTTTACATGAGGGAAAAGCCAGTCGTTAAGCTCGTCTATCTCTTTTCTGTAGCGCACGGGATAGAGATCCGGCGCATCCGGTTTCTGGAAAGGTCTGAAGAAAACCTCGATGTAGTTTGACAGCCTGTGATAATCGTTGTTTACCGTTTTCTTTTCCTTGATATCAACGAAGGCAGGTGTCGTTGCCCTTCCCTTGAAATCGGGATTGCCTCTTTTGTAAAACTCGCTCAGGAAATATGCTCCGGTGAGGGCATCCTTATGTCCCTCCTGATCTGCAAAGCCATGGCCGTACTTGTTTGTTTCCCCGCTGTGTGTCGTGGTCACATCCGCGATCACATCCTGAAGCCCCAGAATGTCCCTTGCGATAACCGGTCTGTTTGACCAGTTGCAGCCGTGCGCCCAGTATATCGCAAATCTTTTCGCCTCCGCCTTGTTGTCTCCCTCCTTCGTTCCGAAGGGTTTGATGAAAGCGTTTGGCTGACGGATGAATGCTCCTCTTTCGTCTATTTCCGAAATTGTTTCCTTCGGTCTCGGGTCAACCCCGACCTCTTTAGCGTGCTCTTCGGCTTCCTGATCGGTGTAATCAACCGTTCTGTCCTGTCCGGTCTTTGCACGCCTTAAATTTATATCGCATGAAAGTGCCATTTTTTTACTCCTTTATCCTGTTATTTTTAGTTTGCCGATGAATACTGTTCCGACAGGCTCTTGTAGAAGCTGTTATCCGGATTTTCCTTGATAAGCGAATCAAGTGCCTCTTTATATGCCGAGGTATCGATATTCTGCTTGATATCGTAGCTTGAGAAATCAACTGCGGCGCTTGAAAGAAGCCCTGAGTTGTAGGCTGCCTCAACATAAGCAACTATGCCGTTTGTATTGGGATCGGTAGCATACTTGGTAACTCCGCCGTAAAGATAGGTTTCAACATAATCCTTTTCCTTACCCGAATACTCTGCAATGATGTCAACAACCTTTTTCTTTACATCGTTGTCGCTCTCGCCCTTCTTGTAATACTCGAAAGCTCTGATCCTTGCTTTTTCATATGCGGTGAATACGTTCTTGTTCTCGTTGTACTTCTTTGCCGAAGTAACCTCACGGCAGCATACATAGTCGGGCTGAAGTTCTCCGGAAGGAACGATGATCTCAAGATCGTAAGCGTCTGCATACAGAAGCGCGAACTCCATCGGCAGGAAACCTACTTCGATCTCGCCCTTCTGAACTGCCTGTGCGGTGTTGATGGGCTCTTCATAGTACTTTATGCTTCCGCTCTTTTCATCCTCGATCTCTTTGATACGGTCATTTGAGATTCCGTTGTCAAGAAGATACTGCCTTGCCACAACCCATGCCGACTCGTTTCTTACGAAACCGAGCTGTGCTCCCGCAACCGCTTCAAGGTCGATCTTTGTTGAGTCGCTCTTGAATTTGTCAGCATTTCCTTTCTTTGCTATCAGGGCGCCGCCTTCAACTGCGGTTCCGGCGATGAATTTAAGGTCGTATCCGGAAGCGATAGCCTGAAGGTCCGGAACAAAGCCTGCGGTCAGGATATCGAGCTGTCCGTTTCCTTCGTTGATTGCCGTAAGAGCGTTCATTCCGCTTAAGTTCACGGGGTTTACTTTAACTCCCTCTTCATCGAAGTATCCGAGCTTAAGAGCCAGGATGTTTACTGCAACTCTGATGTTGCCTGTGGGGAACGATACATTAAGTGTTCCGAGGTTTTCTGTCTTCTTTGAGGATTCGCCGGCCGATGAACTTGACGAACCGGAACTGCTTTCCTTTCCGCAGCCTCCTGCGATTCCTGCGGCCAGTGCCGCTGTGAGGATAAATACTCCTGCTTTCTTTGTAATGTTTTTAAGTCTCATTTTTACTCTTCCTTTCTCGATTTTGATTTGTCTTTTCCGGTACTTTTTCGTATCCGTCTGACCTGACTAAAGGATACCACAGTTCAGGCTTTTTGGCTAATACGGCAAAATAATAGCCGGTTATAGCTCTTGGCTATAACCGGCTTATGTGTTCATCAGCAAAAGCACCAGCTTCGCGGCGGCATACATTTCTTCCTCTTCGGTATATTCCGAAACGGTATGTACGTTCATCATGGCATTCGCCAGAACGATCGACGGTATGCCCCATTCATTGAGCCTGTTCGCATCGCTGCCTCCGTATGTTACCGTCAGGACAGGCTCCAGTCCTGTTTTTTTCGCTGCCCGGATAAATTTTTCAGCTGCTTCCCCGTTTTCGGAAACCCTGTAGGCCTTGACCTTTTTTTCCGCCTTAAAATCCACGGATGCGCCGAGCTTTCCGGCTTCGTCAAGAAATACCTGCTTTATTCCGCCGCAAAGCTTCTCGGCCGCCCCGTCATTAAGGCTTCTTATCTCGCCCGAAAGCCTTATCTCTTCCGGAACTATATTCGGGGCGGTGCCTCCGTTTACAATTCCGAAATTAAGCGTTGCATTTTCACCGTCCGAGAAGGTCCTGCCGGCAGGTATTTTGCTTAACGCCGCCGCTGCGACGCTTAAAGCATTTATCCCGGCCTCCGGTTCAAAGCCCGCATGTGCGCTTTTTCCCTTAACTCTTACCTCAAGTCCCATTATCGTCGGAGCCGAAACTGCAGCCGTACCGACTTTCCCGGTAAGGTCGAGCACATATCCGTACTTTGCCGTAAGCACCGAAGGATCAAAGACCGAGCTTCCCCGGCAGTATGGTTCCTCTGCCGCAAAGAATACGATCTCTACCCTTCCGTGAGGAAGTCCCTCCTCCTTTATTGCGCGAAGTGCCTCAACTATTTCCGCAAGCCCTGCCGCATCATCGGCACCCAGAACCGTGGTGCCGTCCGAACTGATCCTTCCGTCTGCATGTCTTACGGCTTTTTTTCCAATACCCGGTTTAACGGTATCCATATGTGCGGAAAAAAGCACCGCTTCTTTATTTTCAAAGCCGCGGGTTGCCGGAAGAACAGCAAATATGTTCTCTGCGCTGTCGCTAAAGACCTCAAGCCCAAGTCCGTCAAGCTCCTTCCTGAGATATGCCGCGATTTCTTTTTCGGCAAAGGATTCACAGTCAAATTCAGTCAGGGCGATAAATTCTCCGATCAGTCTTTCCCTGTTGATCATATCACGTTTCTCACTCAAGCCCGAGATATCTTTTTATCTCCTCGATATATTTTTCACCTATATGCGAAAGCCCGAGTCCTTCCTTCTTTATGTAACCGATTTCCATGACGCTGTTGGGATTTTCACTGTCCTCCTTGTAAGGTACGGCAATATACTCCCCGCCGTTTAACTCCTCGCAGATGATACCCGAGCACAGCGTGAAACCGTTAAGACCTATCATGAGGTTCAGCATCGTGGCCCTGTCATTGGCCTTTATCGTCCTCGGATATACGTTGGTGGAAAGTATCTCCTCGGAATAATAGTAGGATCCGTCCTCTCCCTGTTCAAACATAAGGCAGGGGTAGTCGGCAAGGTCGGCAAGGGTTATGCTCTCATTTTTTGCCAGAGGATGATTCTTCCAAAGGTAAACATAGGCATTGCACTTCGTAAGAGGCACAAATTCCAGACGGCTGGTTTTAAACAGACGCTCAAGCACCGCCCTGTTGAAGTCGCTTAAGAATAAAATGCCGAGTTCGCTCTTTAATCCCGCAACATCGTCGATAACCTCTCTGGTCTTTGTCTCCCTGATCGCAAATTCATACTCATCGGTTCCGTAGAACTTTACAAGCTCGACAAAGGCCTTGGTCGCAAAGGAATAGTGCTGTGTGGAGATACCGAACTTTTTCTTTCTCTTCGCGCCGGTACCGAAATTGTCCAGCAGCCTGTCATACTGATATATTACCTGCTTTGCATATTCAAGAAACTCCGCGCCTTCGCTTGTAAGGACCGCGCCTCTTCCGTTTCTGCTGAAGATTTTAATTCCCACTTCCTTTTCGAGCTCATTGATGGATGAGGTCAGGGAAGGCTGGGCAACGTAGAGCACCTGGGACGCCTTGTTATAGGATCCGCATTCCGCAATTGCCGTCACATATTGTAGCTGGGTGATCGTCATGTCAATTCTCCGTTTTGTTTTCAGATCTCTTACGATAGTCCTCAAGGGCGGATTTTATCGCCTCCTCGGCAAGCACCGAACAGTGCATTTTATAGTCCGGCAGGCCATCGAGTGCCTCCGCAACAGCCTTATTGGTCAGCTTTTCGGCCTCTGCAACCGGCTGTCCCTTTATCATTTCGGTTGCCATTGAGCTTGATGCGATCGCACTTCCGCAGCCGAAGGTCTCGAATTTTACGTCCTTGATAATGTCATCCTCTATCTTAAGGTACATTTTCATGATATCGCCGCACTTTGCATTTCCGACCTCTCCGATGCCGTTTGCATCCTCGATAACCCCGACATTCCTGGGATTTCTGAAATGATCCATTACTTTTTCACTGTATAAAGCCATCGTATTTACCTCTTTTCTGTCAATAATGCCTGCCGGTCAGAGTATGAATTCCCTCTTGCCTGCCATCAGGTCTCTCCAGATCGGCGAAAAGCCTCTCAGATATTCAACTACTTCCTTCACGTTTTTAATGATATATTCTGTTTCCTCTTCTGTGATATCTTCTCCGATCGAAAGCCTCAGCGAACCGTGTGCCACATCATGCACACGTCCTATTGCCAGAAGCACGTGACTCGGATCGAGCGAACCGGATGTGCATGCGCTGCCTGACGATGCAGCAATGCCACGGTCATCAAGAAGGAGGAGAAGCGACTCTCCTTCTATTCCCTCAAAGCAGAAGTTTACGTTTCCGGGAAGCCTGTTCTTTGCATCTCCGTTTAATGCCGAATGAGGTATCTCAGACAGGCCCTGTATCAGACGGTTCCTGTTTTTAAGAAGATGCTCCGCATTCTTTTCGCGCGCCGCCGCTGCCTCCTTGATCGCTACGGCCATGGCAGCAATGCCCGGTACATTTTCGGTCCCTGCTCTTTTTCCTCTTTCCTGGGCGCCTCCCTCGATAAGGCTCAAAAGCCTGATGCCTTTCTTTACATACAGGAAACCTGCTCCCTTCGGGCCGTGGAATTTATGCGCCGATGAAGAAAGCATGTCAATGTTGTCTGCAACCACATCCACAGGAATGTGTCCTATCGCCTGCACCGCATCGGTATGGAATAAAACGCCGTGCTCGCGGCAGATTTTTCCTATCTCCCTTATCGGCTGTATTGTTCCTATCTCGTTGTTGGCATACATTATCGTGACCAGACAGGTTTCTTCCCTTATTGCCGCCTCAAGCTCAGAAGGACGGACCAGACCGTTTTCATGAACGTCGAGAAGGGTGATCTCAAAGCCCTCCCTTTCAAGCTTTTTAAGCGTATGCAGCACCGCATGATGTTCAAAGGCGGTGGAGATTATGTGCTTTTTTCCTTTTTTTTCTCCAATCCTGGCAGCCGATATTATCGCCTGATTATCAGCCTCGCTGCCTCCGGATGTAAAATAGATTTCCCTTGCCTCGGCATTTATCACGCCTGCAACATCCTCTCTCGCAGCCTCAAGCACCTCCTTGGCCTGCTGTCCGAGTGTATAAAGGCTTGACGGGTTTCCGTAATTGCTGTTTATCACCGAGATCATTTCATTTACGGCTGCCGGGCTCATTTTTGTCGTGGCAGCATTGTCGGCATATATCATAAAACACCTCCTGTGTCCGTTTTTTTACCAACGGTATCTTTCAGGAGGTATTCTATCACTTAATTCCTACTATGTCAATAGGCTTTCTTCGCGGCTCCCGTTTTATATTAAAAATGCTGCAGGCCGGGACGCCTGCAGCATTTAAAATCACCGGATTTTATTTTGTTTTATCAGAACTTTCCTGCCTTTGCAGCTTCTTCGATGGAAACTGCGGTTGAAACGGTCATACCTACCATCGGGTTGTTACCTGCGCCGATGAGACCCATCATTTCAACGTGAGCGGGAACTGAAGAAGAACCTGCGAACTGTGCGTCGGAGTGCATTCTTCCCATGGTATCGGTCATACCGTAGGATGCAGGACCTGCAGCCATGTTATCGGGATGAAGGGTACGTCCGGTACCGCCGCCGGATGCTACGGAGAAGTACTTCTTTCCTGCTTCTACGCGCTCTTTCTTATATGTACCTGCAACGGG
>ODAI012106400.1_pt1 | contig 10205 bp, 7 predicted proteins | sample 1539321 | NCBI WGS metagenome assembly ODAI01 (sample SAMN02144231, study PRJEB22623) | gut metagenome | biome: sheep rumen | host: Ovis aries | place: New Zealand | reverse complement strand
AACACTGTCGAAATAATAATCAAGACTCTGCTCCCCGTTCTTGCACAACATAAGAAGGAGCTGATCAGTCTTACGACTCTCAGTCCTTCTTATGAAGATTGCACTCAATAGCGTGGTGAACAACAGAGCCACAAATATCACGCAGAGCATTGTAACTGTAATTCTTGTTCTTAACGAACGCATTAATTTATCTCCTCAGGTATATCCTGCTCAGAATAGCCAAATATGTATAATATACTAGATTAATTGTACATCACGTAAACGGTTTTGCGTTCATTTTAGAAAAATATAACATTTGTGAGTCACCGGGGACGTTTCAGTTTGTCTCATTTTGAGTCAACGGGGACGTTTCACTTTGACTCACCACTCCAATTTATTTAGCTCGCTGAATAGTGCTCCGATTTATACCTGTCAGTCTTTCAATCTGCCGAATTGACAATCCCCGTTCCTTAAGCCTGCTAAGGGCAATATCTCTATCTATCCTACAATATTTCTGCAAAACTGTCCCCGAAGAAACACTCAGGCACTTTTTCAATTCCTCTTTTGCCCACTCATCATCATGCTTGGCCCTAACATAATCCAAACACTGTTCATCACTTTCGCATGCGACAAATTCCTTGTATTGCTCATAATCACCCACCATTAACTTTATCAGGGATAAATCCATAAACTCCGGCGGATAGTTATACAAGCTATAACTGCTCCATCTATACTCAGAACACTTGCATATTTTGGCTCTCTCAGGGTTTTGAAGAATATATCGAAATACTGCCAGAAAATATTTCTCCGTTTCAATTTTCTCACTCAAATATCTATTTTGAAAAAGATGCCCTACTCGATCATACTTTTTATTGTAGTATTCCGAATAACTTACCCCCATCTTTTTCATTAAAAGAATTGTTGATGATGATTCACCATGAACCAATAAGTGAACGTGATTATCCATGAGACAATACGCACAGATTTTCACTTCTGTCTCAAGGCAAAAACGTTCAAGTCTGTTTAAAAAGTGCTTGAAGTCCTGCCTGTCCTCAAATAGTATTTGTTTTCCAATTCCGCGCACAACAATATGCATGTACCCGGATTCACTCATGCATCTTGCACGACGTGCCATAGTACTCCTCCTGTAGCTAAATATATTCATTAGGGAAATCAATCAGATGTATTTCTGATTGTTGTCCTGATATAGGACCGATTTTTGATAAAAGAGATTCTATCATTAATAAGAATTTGTTGTAAAGAACAAATTAAAAATGTGTCAATCTGTAACGTCCCCGGTGACACACGTCCCAGGGATCAACATGTGCGACTTCTCCTTTTTCTTTTGCTTGGGTGTGTCACTGGGGACGTTACAGTTTGACTCATAAATGTTATATTTTTCTAAAATGAACGCAAAACCGTTTGCATGGTGTAAAATTATTCTAGGTCATTATACACATCAGGCTATTATAAGACAGCCTCCGGGAGATAGACTAATGCGTTCGTTAAGAACAAGGATTACCGCCACAATGCTCTGCGTGATATTTTTAGCTCTTTTGTTTACCACGCTTTTGAGTGCAATCTTCATAAGAAGAACTGAGAGTCGCAAGACGGATCAGCTTCTTCTTATGTTGTGCAAGAACGGCGAAAAGAGCCTTAATTATTACTTTGGCAGCGTTCAGGACTCGGTTGAAAGAGTTGCATCCTTTGTGGAAGAAGATCTGGAAGGCACGAGTGATGAAAAGCTGAGCGAGCATATGGAGCGCGCCAGAGATTATTTCGGTATGATGGCCTCCAAGACAAAAGGTGTTCTTACATATTACTACCGTATCGATCCGTCTGTTTCTTCCAAAGAAAAAGGCTTCTGGTACATAAATCTATCAGGAGACGGCTTTGAAGAGCATGAAGTTACCGATATCACACAATACGATGTGAACGATACGTCAAAACTGGTCTGGTTTACAGTTCCCAAGCAGGAAGGAAAATCCATATGGCTTCCGCCGTACATCACTGACAATCTGGATGTCCGTGTTATATCCTACGATGCCCCGGTTTATTATAAGGGAGAGTTTATCGGCGTTGTAGGAATAGAAGTTGACTATACAACGATGGCGGAGGAAGTTGACAGCATACAGTTTTACGATAACGGATATGCTTTCCTTAGTGGTGATGACGGAAAGCTCTTTTATCATCCGCATATAGATGTGACGGATACATCCTCAGGCACTGAGTATGAGATACCTTTTAGCATGGATGGTGAGAGCTCTATCGTCAGATACGACTATAACGGTGAGAAAAAAGAGGCAGCCTGGGTTCCTTTAAGCAATGGCATGCGTCTTATTGTTTCGGTGCCTGAATCTGAGACAAAGGGCGATTGGCTGGGGCTTATTATGAATATCTCCATGGGTTCTGTTATTGTTCTTGTCGTCGCAAGTCTGTTTTTGATGTTCTATACGATTCGCATAACAAAGCCTCTTGAGCAGTTGACTGAGGCAGCCGAGCGGGTGGAAAAAGGAAATTATGACGTGTCCCTTTCTTATGATGAGGACGATGAGCTTGGAAGACTTACAAGGTCTTTTAAAAAGCTCTCTGACAATACTAAGGCTTACATCAGCGACCTAAATGAGCAGATCTTTGTTGATGCGCTGACTCATGTAAAAAACAAGGGCGCCTTTGAGAAAACGGTAAAAGAGCTGCAGGAGCAGATAGATGATGGAGCTAAACCCGAGTTTGCAATCGGAGCCTTTGACTGCGACAACCTTAAAATTATCAATGATAAGTACGGACATGATAAGGGAGACACATATCTTAAAGTGGCAAGCGACACCATCAGCAGAGTGTTCAAGCGCAGTCCTGTTTTCAGAACAGGTGGAGATGAATTCGCTGTAATTCTGAAGAAGGAAGATTATCTTAACAGGGAAGCGCTTGGCACACAGTTTGATATAGTTTCAGAGACAACCAATGCCTCCGCTGCTGAACCCTGGGAATATGTATGTGTATCCAAGGGCTTTGCGGTTTTTGACCCTGCTACAGACAGCACGGTCATACAGGTTTTGCAGCGGGCTGATAAGCTCATGTATGAAGATAAAAGAGTGAGAAAAGAGTCCGGACTCCGTCCTTTTGGACCTTGAGTCAAACTGTAACGTCCCCGGTGACACACCGGGGACGCGTTAGGTTAAGTCTTTTTACGTATTTTCAGAGGGATGTCATGCTTAATAGAAATAGCACGGCATCTTTCTATTTCTTCCGGGGGAAGTACGTCGACTATCGACCATCTGACATCCTTTATTTCTTCCCTGCATCTTTTGGTGAATTCGATCATGTGCTCAAAGCCGTCCTGATGGAGAGGCCTTGTAACCTCTTCGTATTCCTCTTTTGACGGGGCGTTGAGACTTACTGAGACGCTGTCGATTACCCCGGCAAGTTCGGGGACAATATCCCGGCCGTTTTGGGCAGAGCCCTGACCGTTAGTGTTAAGCCTTATCTTAAGGTTCTTTTCCCGCTTAGCGTAAGCTGCGGCTTCCAGGAGAATGTCAAGCTGACAGGTCGGCTCACCGTATCCGCAAAAGACAAGTTCGTTGTAGCCGGTGAAATCGAAATCCCTTATGGCGTCAAGAACTTCATCAAGTGTAGGATTGGTCTGATGCCAGAGAGTATCGGCATCGCCGACACTTTCTTTTACAAAGCGGATACAGAAGGTACATCTGCAATTGCATTTATTTGTGATGTTGGCATAAACGGAGTCTTTGTAGGTGTAGAGTATGTCTGCCATTTTTACGCCTCCATTCTTGCCTTGAAGCTGAGCCTGTCCAGTGTCGTTCCGAGCATCAGGAAAAAGATCATGCTTCCGAAGGACTGGATAAAGCTTCCGGAAAAACTGGTAAGGATCGCAGCCTTTGTTCCGAACAAAAGAGCTTCTGCAATATAATAGCCGGTTGCCGATATAAGGTATGAGATGATCGGAGCAAAGAGATTTCTTTTGCTGACGATCCTTACTGTCTTATTTGTAAAAGGAATAACGATGAGTGACTTGATGATCACTGTAGCCAGAGTCCAGACGGGAGCAGTCAGAAGATCTGCTAGTCCGCCGCCGATCGCGCCTGCAAGTATGGCGTAGGGCATGGGCAGGATCGTGGCTGCAAGATAGATAAGACCATCCCCGAAATGGATGTATCCTCCGTTGACTCCAATGGGAATGTGGCCTATGTATGCTGTGAAAATAGTGATAAGTGCTGCGAAGACTCCGCTTAGAGTCAGGTTGTAGATTTTGCTTTTTTTTCTGATCATGATCTTCTCCCCGTTTTTGTAGTTTATGCCATGCTTTTTAAATAAGCATTTTCAGGTTCTTTTCATACTCAACTCCCGCCCTTGGAGGCGTGTCTTTTGCCGTATCGCTGACAGATGCAAGGATGAAACGACTTGCAAGAAAGGCAGCATCGAAAGCATTTTTACCTCTCAGGTACCCACCAAGAAATACTGCAGCAAAGAGATCCCCTGTTCCGGAATAGGGGATCCCGTTGCTCTGGGCTGTAATGATTTTGCTCTCGCCATTTTCCATAATGAAATTCCCGATCACATCATCCTGTAAAAGAGGTATCCCCGTAACGGCAATGGCCTTGCCCTTATCGCCGCCAAGAAGTATTGAGAGCCTTCGAACCTCATCCATGAGATCATCGCCCGTAAGCTTCATTATCCGGTCCGGATCTTCGCCTGATAGCAGGATCAGCTCTGTCAAATTGGGAGTTATTATGTTTGCTTCCAGTACCATTTCCCTGATAGTCTCAAGAAGTTCTTTTGAAAAGTTTTGGTATGTTCTGCCATCATCCCCCATGACGGGATCAACCAGTACCTTAGTGCCTTCTGATTTGAAGGCCTTAATAAACTCCAGGCTGTTTTTGGCCTGATGGCTGCTCATCATAAATCCGGTTATTATTCCGTCAAAGACCTCTTCCTGGTTTTTCCATTCCCGTAGATACTCGGGGATGATCCCGGTCAGGTCCATGGAATAAAAAGACTTGTATCCTGTCTGTGCGCTCAGCACAGCTGTGGGCAGAGGACAGCACTGGATTCCCATGGCGGCCAGAACGGTCATATCAGCTGTAAGAGAGCATTTTCCAAATCCGGACAGATCATTTATTGCTGCTACTTTCATAATTTGCTCCTTTAGCGCTTTGTTATGCTAAAGAATATAACCCATACTCTGGCTCTATGATAATAGTCAAAATCAGATAATTTATTAATACCAGAATAGGCACAGTTTTTAGCGTTTTATAATTATTCGTTAATATCTGTATAATATATAGATGATAATATATAAATTGAGGTAGACTAAACTGAGACAGGTTACATGTAGGGCGATAGTATGTTTGAAGCGATAAAGAATTATTTTTTTCCGGATATAGATCAGGATGTAAAAAGGCTTATGGATGAGAACTGCGTGAGGAGTCTTGAACGTATTTCTCTTATTGTGACCATTTTTGAGTCTGTATCACTTGCCTTGTTTGTGCTTACAAGAAAAAACTTTGGAAAGGGAGAATGGATCAGCATCTACAGCGTGTCGTTTTGCATTATTACTTGTATGTGCGCATTTCTCTTGACCAGGCATATGCTGAAAAGAAAGCTGCTCAAACCTTTATATGTCGGACTGCTCAATGCGGTTTATTATATGCTTATGTCTCTGTGGTCAATATGGTCTTCATATCAGAAATATGAGGATGGAGAGCAGATCCTGACTTTTTATGCGGTTGAGATAATGCTTGTCTGTTTCATTATTTTAAGACCATGGATCAGCACTATATTGACTGCTGTTTCCTATGGCCTGCTTTATGTGATTCTTTATCACGTAGATCAAGGTGCAGGTATAAATCTAATAAACTACTTTATTCTTACGCTGGTGTCGGCAATAGGAATGGGAATGCGTTTTCATCAGGTATGGAGAACATCAGAAGCTACTGTTATACTTGAGAAATCCAAGAATATAGAGATAAAAGACAAGATGAACATCCTCCAGTCTATCGCTGATATTTACGATAAGGTAAACCTGATAGACTATACAGACAGCACCGAGATGTCTGTGAGGGATAAAAACCATATAAAAGTAAAGATCGAGGATGGTCAGACCCACACCATCATGAGCCGGGAAATGCGTAAGAGTGTGATGCCGGATCAGATGGATGAATTCATACGTTTTACCAATATTTCAACTGTCAGAGAAAGACTAATCGGGAAAAGACTTATTAGTGATGATTTCATTGATGTAGTAGACGGCTGGTTCAGAGCACAGTATATTCCGGTCGAAGTTGATGAAAACGGTGTTCCGACTCAGGTTGTTTTCACCACGCGAAATGTAGATGAAGAGAAACAGCGTGAGGAGAGACTTATCAGAATTGCTATGACGGATGAGCTTACAAGACTTTTTAACCGCCGCAGTTTCGAAGAAGATCTGGCTGAATATGCGAAAAGAGAGCTTGAGAAGGATTTTGTCCTCTTATCTGCCGATGTAAATGGTCTTAAGAAGGTAAATGATACAAAGGGACATGTCGGAGGCGATGAGCTTATAAAGGGTGCTGCGGAATGTCTTTTACTGGGAATTGCAAGTAAGGGCAAGGTCTATCGCGTAGGTGGTGATGAATTTGCGGCTATCCTGCACACAGCTGACCCTGAGGCTGTAAAAGCGGATATAGAAGACTATGTAAACAGGTGGAAGGGAAAATATTCGGATACATTGTCGGTTTCTATCGGCTATGCGTCACATGCAGATAATGAGAGTATGGACATAACAGGCCTTGAAAAGATGGCTGACGATGCTATGTACAAAGCAAAAGCCGGATACTATGAACGACATGGAATAGATCGCAGAGTAAATAACAGATAATATGAGCGGAGCGAAAAAGTTGATCGCCTTTATGGGCGGAATGATCGATGAAGAAAAGAACTGCTACTTTATCCATTCCATGGAGGAAGAATGCAGAAAAAACGGCTATCTGATGATCGTCTTTGGTTTTTCTGAGACCACTTTTAGTGATCAGGACAGAAACAACTGTGAGATGAAGCTTATTCAGATGGCTGATTTTCTTGACCTGAAAGCGATCATAGTTCAGCTCGAATTTATCAAGAACGACTATCTTATAGATGCCTTTAAAAAGCTTGCTGCCAAAAAAGGCATTCCTATCATTGCCATGGAGCGCTATACAGAGGGCTGCATGAATATTTCCATGAATTATAAAAACGGCTTTGCCGAGATTGTAAGGCATGTCATACAGGTGCATGGCTGTCGGGATATCTACATGATGGCCGGTATAAAGGGCGACCATTTTTCCGAGGAGAGGATAGAGGCATATAAGCGGGTCCTGGCCGAGAACGATATACCTTTTGATGAAAAGAGGATTGGTTATGGACTTTTCTGGGACAGGCCTTCAAGAGACGTCATTCTGAAAGTCATAGAAGAGGGTGATATACCGGAAGCTGTTGTATGCGCCAACGACAACATGGCTATTGCTGTAAGTGATGAGCTCCAAAAAGCCGGTTACAGGGTGCCGGAAGATGTGCTGGTCACAGGATTTGACGGAGAGAGAAAGTGTCTTTTTAAATCTCCTTCGATCACTACGGTTGAGTCGGACTATCAGAGCGAAGCAAGGCAGATAGTCGAAATGATAAAGGAAAATGAGAATGCCACTGCGGCTGAAGTTGACAAAAAGGTGGATTTTATCCTTAAGCTCAGAGAATCCTGCGGCTGCAACAGGTCGGGGGATACGCTCTCGACCGATGATGTCATCGCGCTGTCGGATTACTATGACGATGTTAACTGGGCCGTTACCAATATAAACAACCTGTTCTCACAGACTGCTATGCTGGAGAGCCTTACAGATCTTTCCAGAGTTACGCAGGAGACTCTCTGGCTGTGGAAAAGAGATTTTCAATTTGTTGCGCTTACATCTGACCTTCTTCGCGAAGAAAACTGTGTCATGGGCAGAGGAAAATACACGACTTTCTTTTGCTTTAAGGATGGTGACTCCAGCGGGATAGGGGAGTCTTTTGACGAGGACGTATTATTCCCGGATTTTGACAAGGTTGCGGATGAGAGCGGTATCAGCGTGATGCTTGTAAAACTCCTTTATGCAGGAGGCAGGATCTTTGGCTATCTTGTTGAAGGAATGGAGAACATAAATGACAGGGCAGTGAGAAGATGCGAAGAATTTGCAATGCTTCTTTCAACAGCCATCAATGTTGTGGATGTAAACAGAAATCTCATCCGTATCCAGCGTGAGAGCGAAGAAGCTTCTGTCAGGGATTATCTGACCGGGATCTACAACAGACGAGGGTTTTTCAATGAGCTGGATCTTCTTATCAATATGCCTGCGAATAAAGGTCTGTATCTGACACTGTTCTCAATCGACATGGACGGGCTTAAGAACATCAACGATCAGTACGGACATGCTGAGGGAGATTTTGCGATCCAGAGTATTGCCGGAGCCATACATCATATCGCATCCAGAAACGGGATAAGTGCCCGCTACGGAGGCGATGAGTTTGCATGTGCAATGATATCGGAGGAACCGGTACATATTTCGGCTGATGATTTCAGAAAACGTATAGACAGCTATTTTTCCAAACATGCTAAGGTGGCGGAAAAAGAGTATGTCATAACGGCAAGTATCGGAAGTTCCTGTGCATGTATCAATGAGGATCTTGATATCGAGACGCTGATAAAAGAAGCTGACGACGCCATGTACGCAGACAAAAAGTTTAAAAATGAGAGGCTCACGCGCTCTTGACATGGAGGCTCAAAGTGGGTATCATTATCTTTGTCGCTTGCGGAAGTGGCGGAATGGCAGACGCGCATGGTTCAGGTCCATGTGTTGGCAACAACATGAGGGTTCAAGTCCCTTCTTCCGCATTTGAAACGAAATCCCCCCAAAGCTATAGGCTTTGGGGGTATTTCGTTTCAAAGGGGGATAGTCCCCGTTAAAAATTCCTTAAATTTACATCTTGTGTTAATCCCCTTCGGATAATAGAATGTATAAGAATGAAATCGAATAGGGGAGGAAGATCATGGCACAGAGAACTGATATACACAAGGTACTGATAATCGGCTCGGGACCGATTGTTATTGGACAGGCGTGTGAGTTTGATTATTCCGGAACGCAGGCTTGTAAAGCACTTAGGAGTCTGGGGTACGAAATAGTCCTCGTTAATTCAAATCCCGCAACTATCATGACGGATCCGGAGATGGCTGATAAAACTTATATTGAGCCTCTTAATGTGGACCGTGTTGCTGCAGTTATTGAAAAAGAAAGGCCGGATGCTCTTCTACCTAATCTTGGTGGTCAGTCAGGCCTTAATCTGTGTTCTGAGTTATATAAGGCCGGTATTCTCGACAAATTCAACGTAAAAGTTATAGGTGTTCAGGTTGACGCTATTGAGCGTGGCGAAGACAGAACAGAATTTAAAAAGACAATGGACATGCTTGGTATTGAAATGGCAAGATCCAAGGCATGTTACAGCATAGAAGAGGCTCTTGCAGAGGCAGATGAGCTGGGATACCCCGTAGTACTTCGTCCCGCATATACCATGGGCGGAGCCGGCGGCGGACTTGTCTACAACAAAGAAGAGCTTCAGACAGTATGTTCCCGTGGCCTTCAGGCATCAATCATCCATCAGGTCCTTGTTGAGGAGTCGATCCTTGGATGGGAAGAGCTTGAGCTTGAGGTTGTCCGCGATAAGGACAACAACATGATCACAGTTTGCTTTATCGAAAACGTAGATCCTGTCGGTGTTCACACCGGAGATTCCTTCTGTACAGCTCCTATGCTCACAATATCTGAGGACCTTCAGAAAGAGCTTCAGAGACAGGCCTACAAGATCGTTGAGCACATCGGAGTTATCGGTGGTACCAACGTTCAGTTTGCCCATGATCCCAAGACCGGACGTATCGTTGTTATCGAGATCAACCCCAGAACCTCCCGTTCATCAGCCCTTGCCAGCAAGGCTACAGGCTTCCCGATTGCCCTCGTATCAGCCAAGCTTGCAACAGGACTTACCCTCTCCGAACTTCCGGATTCCAAGTTTGGAACCCTTGATAAATACGTACCAAACGGCGACTATGTGGTTGTTAAGTTCGCCCGCTGGGCATTTGAGAAATTCCACGGCGTAGAGGACAAGCTGGGAACCCAGATGAGAGCCGTTGGAGAAGTAATGAGTATCGGCAAGAACTTCAAGGAAGCTTT
>ODAI014364210.1_pt1 | contig 10206 bp, 9 predicted proteins | sample 1539321 | NCBI WGS metagenome assembly ODAI01 (sample SAMN02144231, study PRJEB22623) | gut metagenome | biome: sheep rumen | host: Ovis aries | place: New Zealand | reverse complement strand
GAACTGAAAGCCACGGTGGAACTTTTATACAATACGGTCTCTTTGGCTTTATGGGTGCCGTTTAATGAAGGCTGGGGCCAGTTTGATGCGGTGAAAGCCTACAAGATGTTGAAGGAGATGGATCCGACAAGAAGTGTGGATCATGCCTCCGGATGGCACGATCAGGGCGTGGGCGATCTCAACAGCAGGCATATCTACTTTGCGAAGATCAAATTCAAACAGGATACAAGAGTGTCCGCCTTAACGGAATACGGCGGCTACAGCCGCATTGAAGCGGGCCACGTCTATAACAGTACCGGCTACGGTTACGCCTTATATGAGGAGGAAGAAGATCTCACGGAAGCTTTTGAAAAACTGCATACGGAGCAGATTCTGCCGCTTGTGGAAAAGGGGTTAAGTGCCACGGTGTATACCCAGCTGAGTGACGTGGAGGATGAAGTGAACGGACTTGTCACTTTTGACAGGAAAAAGGTAAAATATCCGAAAGAACAAATCCGACATATCATGGATCAGATCCATCTGTAAAAAGGAGAAACAGGATGAAAAAGAAACCGGTGTTTTTCGTTGTATTACTTTTATGTATGATGTTATGCGGCTGCTCCAGGGAAGAGCGGAAGCCGCAGATCATCAATTATGAAATTGAGCACGAGCAGGAGTTCGGCGGGGTCTATATCAAGATCACCATCGATGACTTTAACAGGCTGGGCTTTGAATACGGCGACAGCGTGAACGTGAAGTTCTCCAACGGCTATGAGCTCAATGACATTCCGTACTATAACGGCTACTATGTCGATGCCGGAGAACCGCTTTTGATTGCCTATCCGGGTTATGACTATATCAAGGCGGCCATCAACTACGGAGAAGACCTATGGGAGAGGGCTCACTTACAGAGCGGATTGCAGGCAGGCAGAACGCTGTGGCAGGCCTCGGGGCTGGATGAGCATTCCAAAGCTGATGTCGTATTAAATGAAAAGGGAAAATATAAGGACATTCAGGAAGCACGGGATATCCATTATTCCGACGAGCGCAGTAAGTTTGACAGCGATGTCATCTTTGCGAACTTCCGGGTCATGAACTTCGGAAACTTAAAAGACAATGTCTTTTACCGCTCCGCTTCCCCGTGCGACAATCAGCATAAGCGGGCACCGTATGTGGATGCTCTGATCAAAGAAGCAGGCGTGAACTGCATCATGAACCTGGCGGACAATACCGCTAAAATCGAAAAATATATGGCAGCGGACGATTTTAACTCCCCGTACTTCAAAGAACTGTACGACAGCGGGAAGGTACTGCCGCTGGCACTGAATATGAACTATCTGTCCGAGGATTTTGCCCAGAAGATTGCATCCGGCTTTAAGCAGATGACTGAGCTGGAGCCGCCGTATCTGATCCACTGCACGGAAGGCAAGGACCGGACCGGCTTTGTGTGCATGCTGGTGGAGATGCTGGCGTCTACTCCGTATCAGCAGATTGCCGATGACTACATGGTGACCTATGATAACTACTATAAGATCAATCCAAGCCAGGATAAGGCCAAGTACGATGTCATTCTGGAAAAGAATCTGAATGCGATGCTGAAGTTTGTCGTCGGGGATGAGACGGTGGATTATCGGAATGTCGACCTCTCTCCGTATGCCCAAGCATATCTTTTAAAGGCCGGAATGAGCGAAGAAGAACTGAATTCTTTCTTAAATAAGATCTGCAAATAGGAAATGTAACACGTCATGTTACATTTTGAACATGAGGATTTCTTGTGGACACCCGTGACCTTTTTTAAGATGAGGGTGTAGAAAGAAAGGACAGAAACATATGAATGAATTAGGAAACAAAATTGCGACAAAGCGGAAAAATCTGGGGATCACCCAGCAGGAGTTTGCGGATGAGTTACTGGTAACGCGCCAGACAGTCAGCCGCTGGGAGGCAGGAAGCGTCATGCCGGATATCGACAAGATCCCGGATATCGCGAAGCTTTTGCAGGTCAGCTGCGATTACCTTTTGCAGGATGATATCAGGGAGGATGGTGAAGTTGTGATCCGCGGTGTCTCCCGCTTAATGAAGAACGCTTTGGGTAAGAAAGTGAAACTGACGTTCTTCGACGGGGAAGCAGATATGGAACTCTACAATACTGCGTGCCGCATTGTGGACTTCGAAGGAAACTGGATGAAGGTGGAAGGGGAAAACAAGAAAGGACAGTTTGAAAAGCTGATCCCGCTCTCTTCCGTCCTCTCACTGGAAATCGTTGAGGAGGAAGCATAATGGAGTACATTGGATTTGTATTCGGCATTTTCGGCTTAATGGCCTATCTGCAGATTTCCGAACTAAAAGGCAGCATTGCCAATCTGGAACGCGAACTGACCAAAATGAAAGGCACCTCCTATCACGAGGACCGTACTTCCTTACTGGAAGCCGCAAAAAGTTACATCGGGAAAGAGGTCAGTCTGGATATGAAAGAAGATCAGGAAGATGTGGATATTCTGAATTACGGAAACAGCAAGCACGGAAAAAACATCATTCTGGACTGTGACGAAGAGTGGCTGCTTCTGAAAATTGAAAGTGCCAAAGGCGTGAAAACCAAGCTGATTCGCATGGAATCCGTGGAACGGATCTCCGTTATCAAAGCATAAAAAATGAGGAGAGATCCTCATTTTGTTTTCACGTTTTAAGGGGGAAAATTTGGCGATTTCTCACGTTTTCAGGACGAATATTTGCCGATTTCTCACGTTTTTCAGTTTTTGCCGTCTCTGTCATGGCGGCTTCCGGGTATAAGATTACAAAACAGGTGAAATCGTTTATAATAGTACTGTTATGAAAAAGGAGGGATTGATATGGACAGCAGAAAATTTACCATGAACAGTTTTGTCCTGACGGTAATTCTCTTTTCCGCGATTTTTCTCTTCTTTACAGTAACGGTATCCGATATGGCGGACACCCATGTCATCAATGAGAACTATCCGCTGGAAGACACCGGATACTATATCCGCTATACAACGCATATTCCGAGCGGCATCTACGACGGGGAAGGCCAGGGAGCGCATCTGCTTCTGGAAGGCTCCTACGGTCACGACTGGGGCGCGTATGTTTCGGGCGATACCCTTTACTGCAATGAGTATCACACGACGACACTCGGCTATATGACTACCAATGTGGTGAAGATCAATTTAAAGGATTTCTCCAAGGAAGTACTGTATCAAGACTGCATGGTGCGCGGCGTGATCGCTTCGGGAGAACTCTTACTGTATGACAATGTGGTCATGCCGAACTGGTTCCCCAAAAGTAACCCTCTCTGTCTGATGTACGATATTTCCGGTAAGGGAGATCCGCTGGATTCTTTAGAGGCCACGGTGGTGCTCTATGATATTACAGCTGCCAAAGAGGTCTACCGGAAGGATGATACGCTGGCGCAGAGCGACAAGCGCGTGGAATACTATTTAAGCAAGACGCTTCAGGAGATCGCATCATGAAGTACCGCATTGGAAATTACCGCTTTACGGGGCTGGAGCTGTATGTGTATCTTCTGCAGATCGCCGCAATGTTACCGCTGCTTTACATCCTGGTCGCAACCGGATCGAATATCCTGTACCTGCAGCGGGGGATTACGGCAGTCCTATTTGAGATCGGTACGGCCTGTCTGCCGCGCATTGTCACCTACCCCTTATCCTGGCTTTACCGCTTACGGATGAGCGAGGTCTTCCTCTATTTCGGCTTTGCCTTCTTTGCCCTGATCTACGGGATCTTAGTCACAAGGCTGGCCAAAAAGGGAAACGGCATGACCAAGGTTGCCCTGGTTCTGGTAGGAATTGATCTGGTGCTGCGGGTATTGCCGCTGCACTTCAATAAGGTCTTCCCGCTCTATCTGACGCTGATCGGATTTGCGGTAAGAATACTGAGCTTCCTGCTGTTACTCCGTGAAGTAAGAAACATGACAGAAGAAAAGGAGTAGAGATTTGATCTCTACTCCTTTTTTGAGGCTTTGTTTTCGATATTAGAGAGATTCTCTTCCGGCTTCGTTCAAGTCGACGTCGCTGGTTTCTCTTAAGTGTTTCTTTACATAGAAGATGGACAGTAACATGAACGGTACGAAGAAGGCCAGCTGCAGTAAGCCGATGTTCCTGGATCCGATGCTGGAATAGAGGACACCGATGACGATCGTTAAGACCATGTTGCTTAAGGCAGTGTACTGCAGTAAACCGACGACCGTGGCACGCATTTCCGTCGGAACGGATTCGGCCGGGACAACGATATACAGTAAGTCAGAGAATGACCATAAGCCGCCGTACATTAAGCCGTTGGATAAGGCTAAGAGTACCGGGGAAGCGCCTGCTCTTGCCAGGAAGACGAAGGCGACCTGACCGACAAGTGCCAGACATCCGAAGAGGATACCGGATTTCTTACGTCCGAGCCAGTCTGTTAAGAATCCGCTGAAGAAAGCGAAGACCGCATAGACGACCGGTTCCACCACGTAGAAGATATTCATGTTGGCATCGCTCTGTCCGTAGGCCAGCATTGTCTCTGCGGCATAACCCGTTAAGGCAACGGCGCACATGAATAAAACGTCGATTAAGATCAGGTTGCGGACCTGATGGTCATGGAACATGAAGTGGATGGCTTCCTTGAAGCCGCCCTTCACTGTCTTTTCCGTCGGAACTTCTTCTTCGAGTTTCTGCAGTTCTTCATCACTCTGTTCCAGATAGTCGATTCTCTGCTGCAGGAAAACCGGTGTTTCCTTTAAGAGGACCATGCTTAAGACACCAACCGCAATGGCAATGACAACCGGTACCAGGAACACCAGTCTCCATGTTGTGACATCGGCCGGATTGTAGAAGATGGAACGCAGGACACCGATGAGGGAGACGCTTAATAAGGCGATACCCTTAGTGACGGAGCAGTAAGTGGCCCGGCGTTCTTTCGGAGCGACTTCCATGATATAGATTACCTGAATGTCGTTTGGTGTGAAGAAACCGAAGACGACAGTTCCGATGATATAAGCCATGTAGTTTGGAGCAACCATGCAGATCAGCATGCCGATTCCCATACCTAAGACGTTGACAACCAGTAACGGTTTTCTGCCGTATTTATCCGAAAGGGATTTATAGAGCGGCAGTAACATTGTAATAATGTAAGTCGGGATCGTCGCAATGGCCATCTTGGAAATGGCGTCTGCATACTGCTGGGAAGATGCATCCTGATTCGGGATCTTGAACAGGTCATAGATCATGTACGGACGCATCAGGTTGATGTTGGAAGTGATCTCGTCAACACAGTAGATAACCGTGATGATGATCATGATGAGGAATAGGTTTTTCAGAAAGGCATTGCTCTTTCTGAGTTTTTCCTTCAGAGAATCCAGTTGCTGTTTCTTCTGAAGGGTGGAATCTTGTTTGTTTGACATAAAAAAATTTTCTCCTGCAAACTGTCCTTGAATTGTGTGGACATAAATTTCTCTATTTCTATTATATCGGAATCTTTTTTGAAAAAACAGACAGAGAAATAAAAAGGAGCCGTGAAATTTCACGGCTCCTGAACTCCTTAGAGCCAGCTTCCCGTCTTGCGGGTGTAGAAGTATTTATAGATCTGAATGATCGTGGCATAAAGCACAAGCAGGGCCAGAATCCATAAGAGATAGCTGAGCGGGAGTCTTGTTAAGTCAAAGATCGTCGCAATATCCGTAAAGCAGATCAGAACTGTTGCCAGAACGATCAGGGATGTGGAGAGAATCAGCTGCTTGCTTGGTGAGCTGTCCTTGAGCGGTGTCTTATTGGTACGGATCATATGAATGATCATCGTCTGCGAAATAATACCGAAGGCAAACCAGCCCGTCTGGAAGGAAGCCGCTTTTTCCACCGTATTGAACCCCATGAAGTTCCAGAGGATGAAGAAGCAGCAGATATCCAGAATCGTGGAGAAGAGTCCGAAGATCACCATGAAGCGGCGGATCCCTTTGGTATTCCAGGATTTCGGTTTTTCAATGAAGTCGCTGTCCACATTGTCAAACGGCATGCCGGTCTGGGCAAAGTCGTTCAGAATGTTCTGAATCAGAATGTGCACCGGCTTTAACGGTAAGAACGGTAAGAACAGGCTTGCGATAATGACGGAGATGATGTTCCCGAAGTTGCCGCTGGTGGCCATGTTGATGTATTTGAGAACGTTGGTGAAGGTCTTTCTGCCGTTGATGACACCCTGTTCCAAGACGTTCAGGTCCTTTTCCAATAAGATGATATCCGCGGTTTCCTTGGCGATGTCGACCGCTGTATCGACGGAGATGGAAACGTCTGCCTGTTTTAAGGCAGGGGAATCGTTGATGCCGTCACCCATATAGCCGACCGTCTTGCCCATCTCCTGATAGAGGCGCACGATGCGCTGCTTCTGTAATGGAGAGAGCTTGGCGTAGAGGTGGGTATCGAGAATGCGCTCCTTCAGTTCGGCATCCTTCATGCTTTCGACGTCCTTGCCGCTGAGGTAGTTGTTGACCGTAATGCCGACCTTCTCGCAGACGTGCAGTGCCACACCTTCCGAGTCGCCCGTTAAGACGACCGTATCGATGCCGTGCTTCTTTAGGGCCACAATGGCCTGGGCGGCGCTTTCCTTCGGCGGATCCAAAAATCCGATGAAACCTAACAGGACCATGTCGCTTTCGTCGCTGACGTTGAAGGCGCCGGCTTCCCGGACGTTGTTTTTCTGAGCTACGGAGAGGATGCGTAAGCCTTCCTTGTTGTATTTCTCATAGACCTTGTAGGCTTCCGCTTTCGCTTCCTCGCTCATCGGTAAGACCTGTCCGTCTTTTTCAATGAAGGCGCAGATCGACAGCATCTCATCGACCGCACCTTTGGTGATTAACTGGCGCTTGCCGTTATCGTCCTTTAAGACAACGCTCATTCTTCTACGGGAGAAGTCACACGGGATCTCGTCCTCACGGATGTACTTTTCCTTTAAAACACCCATGCGCTCCTTTTCCGCCCGGTTGATGATCGCAATATCGATCAGGTTCTTTAACCCTGTCTGATAGTAGCTGTTGAGGAAGGCGTGACGCAAAACGCGGCTGTCTTCCTTGCCGGTGACATCCATGTAGCGCTCCAGGATGATTTCATCTTCGGTGAGTGTCCCGGTTTTGTCGGTGCAGAGGATGTCCATCTGGCCGAAGGTCTGAATGGCGCTCATCTTTTTGACGATGGTTTTTTTCTTACTCATCTCAATGGCGCCGGCAGCCATGGTGGTTGTCATGATGACCGGCAGCATTTCCGGCGTGATACCGACGGCAATGGTAATCGCAAAGATGATGGAATCCCAGGTTCCCTTGCCGGTGAAAAGATTGATGGCTAAAATGATCGGCAACATGATGAGAATAAAGCGGATGAGCAGGGAAGAGATGTCATCGATGCCTTTCTCAAAGCTGTTTTTCTCATTGATGGCGGAGAGGGACTTCGCCATGTTCCCGAAGTAGGTTTCGTTCCCGATGCTTAAGACCACGGCCTTGGCGCTGCCGGAAACGATGTTGGTGCCCATAAAGCCGACATTCGGAATCTCCGTGATCGGCTCAATGCCCTTGCAGGTTGTGAATTTCTCCACCGGGTTGCTTTCCCCGGTGAGGGCGGCCTGGTCGACGAAGAGGTCCTTGGTCTCAAAGAACCGGACGTCGGCCGGAATCATGTCCCCGCTGGAGAACTTGATGATATCTCCCGGCAGGATGTTTTCCGCTTCGACCTGCTGTAAAACCTCATCCCGGTAGACATCGAGTTTGTTGGTGATCATCTTCCTGAGTTTCTTCGCCGCGCTGTCGCTCTTCACGCTCTGGAAGAGGGAGATGGCGGAAGAGATCAGGATGGTGGAGGTGATCAGAATAAAGGTCGCATAGTCCTTTTTGGCCGGCAGAATGATATCCGTAAACAGCGTGATCACCGCCACCACAATCAAAACAATGTTGAACGGGTTAATGATGGCTTCCCGGATCTGTTTATAGATGGTATTCTCGTTGCCCGTATCGATGCGGTTTTCTCCGTATTCGTCCACTAAGTCGTCAATGTCGACCACACTGATGCCCGCCATGGAGGTGTTGTACTTACGGAAGAGTTCCTCAATCGGTAAGAGAGAGCCGACTCTTAAGTTCGCTTCGACCAGTTTCTGCTTTTCTTCAATCAGATTGACTTTTTTCTTCGCTTTCTTCTTGTTGACTGTCATGTTTTTGTACTCCTTTCTGTTTCAAATAAAGGATGAAACGGGACACAAAAAAACGGTCTCAGACCGTTGACGAAGCTTTCACTGTTAGATGATAAAAACTCAGATATATCTGACAGGTAAAGTCCCATCAAAGATCCGTCGATTTCCATTTCGTATGTGCCGCTTACTGCCTTCACTTTGCATGAAACTTCACCTCTTTTCTAAGCCCATTATAGACATAGTTTTTGACAAAAGACAAGAAAAATCGGTCGGATTTTGCTGTCTTTTCCGCGGTTTTTGAAAGATAATAGAGGTAGATAGAAAACCGCGGGAGAATTGTTATGAAAAACGTACTGATCATCGGCGCAAACGGCTATATTTCCTCTTTTCTGACTTCCCTGTTACTGCAGGATCCGGAAGTGAAACTGTCTTTAATCCAGAGACGGAACAAGCCGGAAGACTACAACGAAGGGGCGGAAGTCTTCTTAAGCGACATCCGCAACGAAGAAGAGAAAGTAAAGGAGTGGCTCAAGGATAAGTTCTTTGACAGCGTCATTGACTTTACGATCTACCGCAAGGAAGATGCGGAAAGCTCTGCCCGCTTATTTAACGGAAAAACCAGTCAGTTTATCTTTATTTCCACTGTGGTCGTGCAGGATCATAGCCGTGCCTGTTATATGAATGAGAAAGTGCCGTACGGAAACAGGTATTCCCATTACGGCATGTTTAAGGAAGAGTGCGAGCACTACTTCTTCGAGGAGGCCAAAAACGGCTTCCCGGTGACCGTTGTGCGTCCGTCGCAGACGTACTCCAAGGATAAGATTCCGCTCAGTATTAAAGGAAAGACCTGCTGGAGCGTCGTCAGTAGGATGTTAAGGGGCAAGGAAGTCATCGTGCACGGTGACGGGCAGGGCATCTGGACCAATACGCATGCGCTGGACTTTGCGCATCTGATTGATCCAATTATCGGAAACCCGGCAGCGGTCGGAGAGATCTATCAGGTCATGAATCCGGAATTTATGACGTGGGATCAGATGTATCAGACATTGGCAGATGTTTTAGGTGTGGAATACAAGCCGGTCTATATCAGCACGTATCTTCTGGATGAGAGCAAAAAGTATTACTGGAAGGAGACGATCCACGGGGATAAGCACTTCTCTTCCCTGTACGATATTTCCAAGCTGCGTGCGTTAGGCTGTGATTACCGTCCGCAGATCTCCTTAAAGGAAGGTTATTCCTTATATATGGAATATATGAAGGCCCATCCGGAAAAGCAGGTGGAGGATGAGGCATTTGACGCCTGGTGCGATCAGGTGATTGAAAAGTACAAGGCCCTTGCCAAAGCCTTCACGGAAGATATTTAACCTTGAAGAGCTGGATATGGATCGCCGCAGGGCTCATTGGAATCCTCGGGGTCATTCTGTTCCTTCTGAGACGGAAGAAAACCTTCCTCATTTCCAAAAGCGGAGTGATGGAAGGCGTGATCCTCGGAATCAGTAAAGGCCTGCGGGCATCGGAGAATGAAAAGGATACCTATTACCTGGTGGCGGAAGTGAAGGATGAAAGAGGAAATACCGTGACCTGTTCCTCGCGTCCCTTAAACTTTTATCCCGGGAAGGATCTGATCGGAAAAAAAGTGACGGTCCGCTTTGTGAACCGTCACGTGAATGAATATGAAATGGAGATCGACAGGATTCTCTAAAGCCCCTGTTCTTTCACAAAGGCGTAGAAGTCCTGTTCTTTTTCTTTGTCGGAAACAGAGACCGTGCCAATCGGGTGGGCATAGATAATGCATTCCTCTATGCCGTCCAAACCGAACGCTTCATTGGCAATGGAATCCGCCACAGCCCCGATGGCGCATCCGCCAAGATGGATGGAAGTGGAGGCCAGATAGAGATTCTCGGTGATATGTCCCGCATCAATGAGCAGTACCCGATGGGCATAGATGCCGTAGCGCCACTCTGCGCGGTAGTAAACGGCACTGATATAGAAGACCGCATTGGCCTTGGCTGCCCATACCTGTTCCTGCAGGGATTCGGAGATGAAGTCCTTCAG
>ODAI013592893.1_pt1 | contig 10206 bp, 11 predicted proteins | sample 1539321 | NCBI WGS metagenome assembly ODAI01 (sample SAMN02144231, study PRJEB22623) | gut metagenome | biome: sheep rumen | host: Ovis aries | place: New Zealand | reverse complement strand
GTCATACGTCGTTCGCGAAGACAATCTGAATTTTTTTACGGGCAAGTTGCTTGTCGCCGCGAACATGCGCAAAAATTTCGTGCACCGTGAAAAATTTTTCGTCGCCTTCGACGAGCACAGCCTCAATCGCGCGGAAAATCGGCTGATTAAATCGACGCTTGCCAAACTGTTGCGCACGACGCGCGATCCGAAAAAATTTCCGCCTTGCGACTCGACTGCTTGCCGACTTCGACGCGGTGCCGCCGTCAAAAAATTTCGCGGCGGATATTGCCTCACTCAAGCGCGACAAACTCAATCGCGCTTACGAAGTCATCATGGCGTGGACGAAAATTTTCCTGCACGGCAAAACGTTCACAGCATTCGCGGGCGCGGCGCAAGCTCAAGCGTTGCTGTTCCCGATGGAAAAATTGTTCGAGGCGTTCGTTGCCGCACACGTAAAAAAAATTTTCTCCGACCGATTCAGCGTGCGCACGCAGGTCAGAGAAAATTTTTTGTTTGACGCGCCGAACAAAGCTTACGCGCTCAAGCCCGACATTTTGCTTGAAGGTGCCGACGAAAAAATTATCCTCGACACCAAATGGAAGCGCGACGTTTCGCCCGCCGATATGTATCAGATGTTCGCTTACGGCAAACGTTACGGCGTTCGGAAAATTTTTTTGCTGTGCCCGACCGGTGACGCCGTCGACGAAAATTTTTATTCGACAGCCGACGATTTGAGCGTCACGATTTTTCATGTCGACGTGTTCGACGCGGCGACAAGTATCAGTAAGATTTTTTGAGCTGCGCTCCGTGGTAGTAGTGCGCCAAAATTTTTTCGTAAGACCAGCCGTCTTGAGCGTAAGACTTCGCGCCGACCTGCGACATTCCGACGCCGTGCCCGTGCCCGTAGCCCGTGAAGACGACTTCGCCGCCGTCAAGTTTCATGTCAAACAGCGTGCTCGGCAGTGAAAATTTCCGCCGCAAATCGGTGCCCGTGAGCTTGACGGTTTTTTTCGTGCCGACAATCTGCGCACTCTTGACACGCCCCGAAGAGCTCCTGTCGACCGCCTCCTTGCCGATTGTCAGCGTGCTCAACTTGACGGATTTCAGCTTGCCGAAGCCGTCACCGAAGCGCGACGAAAAATCTTTCACGGGAACTTTGACGATCCACGGTTCGCCGAGCTTGACGACTTCGCGCACGGCGACAAGATACGGCACGGCAGTTCCCCAAACGTCGCCGACATTTTCCGTCATTCCGCCCGAATCCGTGTGAAAATTCGCGTCCGCAATTTTCCCGCCGAACATCAGAATTTTGCCGCGAGTCTCTTCAACGGCGCGTTCAATCGATTCAAATTCGCAGAAGCCGTCGTAAACTTGACAATGCGTCGTCGCGCACAGGTCGAAGCCTTCCGCCTCGTGCCGACGACGATTTTTCATGGCGAACGACCGCGCCGCAATCGTCTGCGCCTTGAGTGCCTCAATCGGGAACGACGGAGACATTTCCTTTGACACGACGCCGCGCAGGTATTCTTCCGTCGGCACGAGATTTATCACGGTCAGCGATTTTTTGACTTTGTTGAGCCGCACGCCGCCGAAATATTTTTTGCCGTCAACCGTCGTGATTAAATCCTGCAGGCGAATTTCTTTCGGGCGAATTTCAACCGCGTCGACCTTGAGTTTGGCGCAATCGACGACGAAATCTTTTCCGGCGGGAATTTTGTCGATGCGTTTGCCGGACTTCGCGTCGAGCAGGATACACGGCGCGGAGACTTTCAGCGTGACTTTATCGACGCCGCTTGCAAGCCCGATACGCAATTCGGGCGACCATGCGGATTTTTTTTGTTCGGCATGTGCGACGCCCGCCACCGTCAACAAAATCATCACGGCGACCAAAAATTTTTTCATGAGCTCAAAACTCCTTCGGGACAAAAACTTTACAGCGGCGGACGTTGTAGCCGTCGACGCGCTCACTTTCGTAAATCACGCGGAAATTTTTATCGCGGCTCAACGCGTCGAACAGAAACGGCTCGTCGCTCGTCAAGATTATGTGCGTGAAGTCATATCGCGCAAAAAAATCGTCGTAACGAATTCTGCCGTCCGTGAAGTCGACGTATTCCGTCAAAATATCCTTGCGCCCGTTGTTGGCGGGAATGAACACTTCCGAACGCGAATCAATGTAATATTTCACGCCGAAACTGCCCGCAAGTCCGCCGATACCTTGATTGACGTAAAGCCGCACATTTTCGGGCGCGTCCGTGCGCAAAATGAACTTAATCGCGTCGGTAAAAGTTTTGTCGGAGGCGTCGCGGTCACTGTCGAACGTGGCAAGGAAAATTCCGCTGAAGACCGTCGCGCTCACGAACAGCGGCAAAATTTTTCGCGGGAGTATCTGCGGGTGGAGGATTCGCCCTTCAAGCCGCACGATTAACAACGTGTACAGCATGACGCCCGCCGCCGCGAACATCAGCACTTCCAGCGGCGCGGGAACTTTGTTAAGCCCGTCGTCGAGCAGCGTCGTCAACAGCGCGACATTTACGAACGTCAGCACCGCGAATAAAATCGTCGGCAAGCCCGCGCCGAACTTCGGCACGCTGAAATTCCGCCACGCGAATGCAAGCGGCACCGTCGCCAACACGTCGAACAGCACCAAGCTCCGCATGTGCATCAACGCCATAAAAGTTATCCCGCCGCTCAAAAAGACGTATCGCCACGGAATTCGCACTTTCGCGAACGTAAATATCAGCAACGCCGCCAGCGCGAAGAAAATTTTTCCGCTCGTGTCGTGCGCCGAGGGCGGCAACATTTCCGGGACGCCGCGATTGATAATTTCGACGCCGTATGAGCGGAAAACGTAAGTCATTGCGTCGACTCCGTAAGGGTTTATCAGCCCGAATACTGCGACGCCCGCCATTGCCGCCGCCAAAAATTTTATGTGCCGAGCATTGCGAACGAACATAAACGGCAGGCAAACGACGATTGACATCAGCCACATTGCCGCGTGAAAATTTATCAGCGCGACGCTTACGAACGGCAACGCCAATAAAAATTTCGCGTCGCCCGTGCGAGTGAATTTTTCCAGCGCGAAGACCTCAATCAGCAACAACAGCGTCGATATGAGTTGCGGGCGCGGAACGGTTGACGGCGTTATCAGCAACGCAACGATAAAACTCACCGCGAACGACAACGCTTTGTTGCCGCCGCTCACGAACAAACATAAACGCCAATGAATCAGCACCGTTACCGCGCCGATTATCGCGTCGAATACCCGCAAGCCGTCGACGCCGAAATTTTTAAACAGCTCCCAAAAAATTACGCCGCTCAACCATTGCTGCGCGACGAGCTTTAAATTTTCGTGCACCGTGAACGGGTCGACGTATGGCACGCCGTGTTCAAGGACGTGTCGCCCGATGTTCATGACAAAGTACGTATCCGCCTCTTCCGGGAACGGCAGGAACATTTGCCAACACGCGACGCCCGCCGTCAAGCAGACGACGCTCACGACGCTCAAGACGCGTTCAATCATTTTGCTTGCCCTCGTGATAAGTTTTTTCGGCGTTGACGTTCCAAATGTCAGCCTTCGTGACGGTGCCCGTCGCAATCGACTTGACCGCCGCAATCGCCGTCAACATGCTGTGATCCATGTTGTTGTAGCGGTGTTGACCGTTGCGCCCGATGCAGTAAAGATTTTTTATGTCGTCAAGCGCGGCGCGAAGTTCGGAAATATTTTCGTAGGTGTCGAAGTACGCGGGATAAGCCTTCGGGACTTTGACGCGCACTCCGTGGCGAACGTCCGCCGCGTCGATTATGTCGATTGACGCCAACTCCTGCGCGGCGAACTTGATAAAATCGTCGTCGCTCATTTGCCACATATCGTCGCCCTCGTTGCAAAAATATTCCAAGCCGAGCCAGACGGAATTTTGCGGGTCAGCGACAAGATACGGTGACCAGTTGTTGAAAATTTGCAGGCGACCGAGCTTAACCGACGGCTCCTGAATGTAAATCCAGCAGTCGGGCACGATGTCGCCGAGCGTCTTAATTTTCGTGTGATTTTGCGGCAACAGCTTGTCGACGAGCAAACCGACCGTTATGAAGTCGCGGTACGGCAAGCCCTTCGCAATTTCGCGAGCCCGCGCAGGTAAAGCGTCGTCGTCGAGCGCGTCGGCAAGTTCGGTCAGCGGCATACTCGACAGGAAATAATCGGCTGGGAATGTCAACGTCCCTGCGGCAGTCTCGACGGTTACGGCGCGGATAATTTTGTTTGCGTCGACGCGGAAGCTTTTGACGTGCGCCGAAGTCAGCACCTCACCGCCGAGCCGTTTAATTTCGGCGGCGAATTTTTCCCACAGCTGACCGGGACCGAACTTCGGATAAAAAAATCGCTCAATCAGCGACGTTTCGCCCGCTCCGTCCTTGAAGCCGAAAGTTTTTTTCACGAAGTCAATCAGCGTCTTGCCGAGTGAAAGACCTTTGATGCGTTGACTGCCCCAATCCGCGCCGATTTCCTGCGGAGAACGTCCCCAGACTTTGGTCGTGTAGTCGCGGAAAAAAGTTTCGTAAAGCCGCCGCCCGAATCGATTAATCATGAAGTCTTCAAGCGTGCGTTCGTCGCGCTGATGAAGTTTCGCGCCGATAAAGCTCATGCCGATTGAAAACATTTCAAGCAGTCCGAGGTTGCGGATTGTCTCAAGGCTCAACGATATCGGGTACGAAAAAAATTTCCGCCGATAAAAAATTCTCGACACGCGCCGCCGATTAAGGAACACGTCGTCGACTTCTTCGGGATTCGCGCCGCCGTCAGTCAGCACGGATTCACGCCCCAAAATTTTGTCGTCGAACGCGGGCGCACCCTGTTCAGGCAACAGCTCACGCCACAGCGATAAAATTTCGTCGTCCTTGGAAAAAAATCTGTGCCCGCCGATGTCCATGCGGTTGCCGTCGAAATTCATTGTGCGCGAAATTCCGCCGACGAACGGCTCGCGCTCCAAAACAATCGGGCGGATGTCGGTGTGTTTCAAAAAATAATACGCGGCAGTCAGTCCCGCAGGTCCGCCGCCGATTATGATTGCGTGTCGCTTATGCAAGTTGTCGCCTCCGTAAAAATTTTTATGATGTTCAAGCGCGGCGATAACGTTTAATTTGTCGACGATTGGACGCGTCCGATGGATGCAACGTCACGTTGCCCGCCGATTATGATTGCGTGTTTCTTATGCAAGATTGTCCTCCTTGGTCGGAAGGTGTATCAAAATATTTTGCGCGTTGATTTGCGCGACGCCGAATTTGACCGTGTCGCCGACAGTGCACCCGAAATTTTGTTGCGGCTCGTTGAGCAATTCGCCCGTCAAAATATTTTCGTCGACGGACGCGCAACGCACCCATAAAAGTTCGGGCTTATGTTCCGCGCCGAAAAAGTACACGACGACATCATCGGGATAATGCGGGTGGCGGAAGGCGTCGAGTGTCTTGATAAGCCGCGTCTGTTCGCGGGCAGTATCGGCGGCTGTACGGTCGTTAATCATCTGAATTCTGTCGCGGAAGGCAAGCGAATATTCGTCCGTCAAAATCTTCAGCTCGGCGTCGTCGACTTGAGCGCGTTTGAGCTTGACGGATTTTTTGTAGCTCGCGGGAAAAATTTTCACGCGCTCCGCACTAAGCCGCGCGCCCGCCAAAATTTCAAACACGAACGTTTCACCGTCAATCGTCGCGTAAGTCAGGAAGCCGTCCAATTTTTCATCGGGCGGGAAGTCGAACACGTCACGCAAATTCACGGACGCAACGACCTGTGCGCCGCTAAGCAGGCAGATTTGCCGATACATCTCGCGGAAAAAAATTTCTTCGACTTTCAAAGTTGTCATCTCCAAAAAAATTTTTAGCGCGCACATTCTACCACACGCGGGCAACAAAAATCGTTCCCGTGTTGAAAAAATTTTTGGCGTCTGATAAACTGCGGCTATCGATTGGGAACTTAACGCCCCTTCCTGCGCGGGAGGGGCTTAAAAAAAATTTCGGGCGGAAAATTTTTTCGGAGGAGTGAATCAAGTTTTGTTTACTCACATAACGCAGTCCCCCTACGGGACGGTAAAATTGGCGACCAAAGTTGCGCAACGTGTGCGCGAAGGCACTGTCATTTGCTTGGAAGGCGGACTGGGCGCGGGCAAGACGCTGTTCGTGCAGTCAATGGCGCGGACTCTCGGCGTGCAAGGCGAAGTCACGAGCCCGACATTCAATCTGATGAGCGTCTACGAGGGTTTCTGCCCGATTGTCCACTTCGACCTGTACAGACTGCACAACGAGGCGGAACTTGAGGACATCGGCTTTTACGAATACATCGATTTTCCCGAAGGCATCGTCTTCATCGAGTGGGCTGAAAAATTTCCGAACGCCTTGCCCGAAAATTACGTCGTCATTAAGATTGAGCGTATCAAGGACTCCAAAAATATGCGGCGGATAACGTTCAGTTGCGTCGGCGACGAACACGAAGATTTTATCGCCGAGCTTGAAGATTTCGTAACTAAAGACGACTGACGGGGGCGGAACTTTGCACATTTTAGCGATAGAAACTGCGACGCGCTCATCGAGTGTCGCGGTCATTTTTGACGGCAAAATTTTGGCGGAGGTGTCGCGCGAATCGCCGCAGACATTTTCCGAAACACTCCTGCCGCAAGTCGAAGAGGTCATCAAAATTTCGGGCGCGTTCCAAAAAATTGACGCGGTTGCAGTATCAATCGGACCGGGCTCGTTTACGGGACTGCGAATCGGTTTGGCGACGGCAAAGGCACTCGTCTACGCGTGGGACATAAAAATTATCGGCGTGCCGACGCTTGCGGCAATGGCTTACAACTTCCCCGCCGCGAAAGTTCTGCCGCTGATTGACGCGCAAAAAAATCGTGCGTACACGCAAATTTTTGATGACGGCGTCGCACTGACGGAGGCTGAAGTTTTGCCGATTGACGCGGCAATTTCTCGGGCGGCTGAACTTGACGGGACGGTTTTTATCTGCGGAGACGTTCTCCACAAAATTAAATCGCCGCTTCCGCCGAACGTGAGACTTGCGCCGCCGAACTTGAGGATGCCGCGTGCGTCGAGTGTCGCGCTGTTCGGAGCGGAGCTTTTATCGGCGGGCAATGTCGCCAACGTGATGAACTTGGAGCCGCTGTACATTCGTCGCGCGGAGGCTGAAGTATTATGGGAAAAACGCCACGGATTACCTTCCGAAAATTGATGCCCGACGACGCCGCAACTTGTGCCGCGCTGGATTTTCGGAGCTTCGGCGAACACGACGCTTGGGACCGGCAAGACTTCTTCGAGGCGGCGATTAACGCTGATTTTGAATTCATCGTCGCCGAACGTTACAGGCAGATTGTCGGGTGCGCGGGTGCCGAAATTTTTATTGACGGAGTCGCCGAAATTGACAGCATTGCCGTCGACCCGAACTATCAAGGTCAAGGTATCGGCAAGCAGTTGTTCATTCGGCTGTTGAAGGCGGTCATAAAGCGCGGCGCGACGTTCATTGTGCTTGAGGTTCGTCCGAGCAATACGGCGGCATTCAACCTTTACGAGAGCATGGGCTTTGAGATTATCGACCGCGTGAAAAATTTCTACGTCGACGAGGACGCATGGATTATGGCGCGGGAATTCAAGCGGGGAACTTTCAATGAACGCGATCTTTCGAGCAATGACGGCTGACGACGCGGAGGCAGTCGCAACATTGGAGGCGCAATGTTTCGCAATGCCGTGGAGCCGCGAAGATTTTTGGCGGGAGACACGCAACGAACTTGCAACATACATCGTCGGCGAACTTGACGGTCAAGTCGTCGCATACGCGGGCGCGTGGGTGTCGTTCAATCAGGCGGAGGTCATGCACGTTGCCGTTGAGCCGAAATTTCGCGGGCAGGGACTTGGCACGTTGCTTTTCGGCGCACTGATTGAGGCAGTCAAACTTCGCGGCGCGACGGCGATAACGCTTGAAGTTCGTCCGAGCAATACGCCCGCCGTCAAACTTTACGAGAGCTTCGGCTTGCACAGTGTCGGTCGTCGACGCGGCTACTACCTTGACAACGGCGAAGACGCTTTAATCATGTGGAACACGAAAATTTAGCGGAGGACGTTTATGGAAAATTTTTGCGCGGCGTCGATTGTCATTCCCATGTACAACGACGAACGATATATCGGCGCGTTACTCGACAGCATTTTGTTGCAGACGTTCCAAAATTTTGAGGTCATTGTCGTGGACGATTGCTCCACCGACTCAAGCTGCGCGGTCGTCGAAAGTTACGTTAAACGCTTCGGCGGGCGATTAAGACTTTCACGCATGAAAAAAAATTCCGGCGGACCCGGTGCTCCGTCGAACAAGGGCATTGCTCACGCGTGCGGCAAATACATTTACCAAGTCGACAACGACGATTTGCTTGCGCCGACTGCCCTTGAAACGCTGTACACGACGGCGGAAAAATTTCGGGCTGATGTCGTCAACACAACGAGCTACTACACCTTCACCGACGAGCCGCCGAAAATTTTGCCCGCGCCCGATAAGTTGACGCTGAATTCGAGCCTTCTGACTAAGCCCACGTTTGATTCGGAGGACGCCGCCGAACGCCTGAAAACTTTTTGCAGGAACGGCACGCCCGTCGAGGGCTGGAAAAAATTTGTGCGACGCGATTTGCTTGTCGAAAACGAAATCGCCTTCCAAGAGGATATTCGCGCGTCGCAGGACGTCAACTGGTCGATTGAAGTTGCCTTCCACGCGAAACGTTATCTGCGCATTCCGCAAGCCGTTTACATTCGCCGACACCGCTCCGACAGCGTTTCACAGACGCGGCGCGAGGGTATCGCAAGTATTGAGTGGCGCGGACATTTGCTCGTTAAAAGCGTGGAATTTTTGAGCCGATTCTTCCGCCGCGAAAAATTTTTCCGCGACAATCCGCAATACGCGTGGCTTATACTCGATTGGATTGAGCGACGCTACTCGACGAATTTTATTCGGGCACTGCAAAAAATTCCGCCGCCCGTCGCACGAAATGTTCTGGCGGATTTTTTTTCGGCAGACTTCGGCGAACAGACGGACTTAATCGCGTATTTGAGCACGTCGGTAAATGTCGCGCGTCAAAAAATCAAACGACTTGAGGAACGTGTCGCGGAGCTTGAACGGCAGTTGAAGACGCGATAAATTTTTTCGGAGGGAGTTTTTTCGTTGCAGGCACGCGGAACGCTGATGCTTTTGGGCGCGGCGTTTTTTTGGGGGACGACGTTCGTCGCGCAGCTGTCGGGCATGAAAGGTCTCGGACCGTTTTCATACGCGGCGGCGCGATATTTTATGGGCTTCGCAAGTTTGGTCGCAGTGCTGATTGTCACGCGTAAACAGCGGGCGCGGGAGCGTCGGCGGCAAAATTATCGGCGCGGATTTTCAATCGGACTGCTAATCGGGCTGGTATTGTTCGTGGCAAGCTCAATGCAACAAGTCGCAATGCAATTCACCACGGCGGGCAAGGCGGCGTTCATAACGTGCCTGTATATCGTGTTCGTGCCGCTCGGCGCAAAAATTTTGGGCGCGACGATTCGGCGTGAAAATTGGCTCGGCGCGGGACTTGCACTCGTCGGACTGTATCTGCTTGCCGTCACGGAGGGCTTTTCGATTCAGGCGGGCGACGCAATTTTATTCGTCAGCGCATTTTTCTGGACGGCGCAAATTTTGCTGATTGACCGATTCGCGGCGAAGGTCGACTTGCTGGAGCTGTCCGCCGCGCAGATTTTCATGACGATGATTTTGAGTTTCGCGGCGATGTTCGCATTGGAGACGCCGAAATTTTCCGCAATGGTCGACGCGTGGTTGCCGATACTTTACGGCGGCATAATGAGCGCGGGCGTCGCATTCACCCTGCAAAATTACGGACAACGATACGCGGAGCCGGCAGTCGCGGCAATTCTTATGAGCTTCGAGGCGATTTTCGGCGCGTGGGCAGGTTGGCTTATTCTCGGCGAAGTGATGAGCTCACGCGAAATTTTCGGCTGTGTACTGATGCTTTGCGGCATGGTCGCCACGCAATGGACGCTTATTAAGCGGAGCCTGTGACTGCGCGACGGTTCGCGATAAAGTTTGAGGCCGCCCATGGATGGGCGGCCTTGACCGCCGCCGTTAGAAAACGTGACGTTTTCGTAGGCGGCGCGGCTTTCTTTGCCTACTTTCTTTCGCCGCCGAAAGAAAGTAGGTTATAAACGTTCGGACTGCGCGGC
>ODAI013215074.1_pt1 | contig 10207 bp, 6 predicted proteins | sample 1539321 | NCBI WGS metagenome assembly ODAI01 (sample SAMN02144231, study PRJEB22623) | gut metagenome | biome: sheep rumen | host: Ovis aries | place: New Zealand | reverse complement strand
TAAGCAGAACCTGCCTTTCCCTATCCTGTCGATAATCGAAGCGCATTTCGCGTGGAAGGAAAACAAACTCTCCGCCGTTCTCAAACCTGATAAAACACATTTCATACGAGAATGAACCACCTGTCTCGCAGGAATCGATCACACGTCATACGAGAAGACTTCGATTTTCCCAAACATCCCGGTGGCCTCCAATACCTCGTGCGTAAAGTCAAAGGGCGGCATCGGATAGTTCAGCTGATCCCGGGCCGGAGTAGTCGCCACCTCCACGCAGATCCTGTTTGGTCCCTTCCTGAGCATGCCGCTGATATCGATCTGGTATGGCGGCGTGAGCTTTCTTCCTGCGCAGTCACCGTTGATCTTCAGGTGCATCACTTCATATACGCTTTGCGCGAGGAAGCAGGCATGCTGCGGCACATCCTCCAAAGAAAACTCCTTCTCATAGCGGATGATCCCGGAAAACTTCGGAAGCCTTTCGCTGACGGGGCGAAGCAGCCCGTCTTCATGGTACCCAAGCACCACCTCCCCATCGGCTTTCGCACAGGTCACATCCCACCCTTCGGACAGATCAATCCTTCCATTTGAGGCTTCCTGCTTCTGCCGGTCAAAAATGTGCTTTGGAAGGGCGTTCTCCTTTGTCTCACGGATCAAAAGGCTTTCCCCCGGCTCCAGGACAAGGTGTACCTTCACCCCTCTGTCCGCCCGGCTGGCTCCTTGTCTGTTTTTCTGCCCATCACAGCCATCCGCATGGCTTTCCAGTGCCTCATTACAGTCATGAATACCATCCTTGCAGGGTTCCAGTGCCTCATACCGGTCATGGAAGGCATCATAGAGCGCAAGATGCTTCCCGGCGGGAAGGCGGAGCATGCCGTCGAACGTCAGGTCCGGCGATTCATTCATCAGGAAGAAAACCTCACCTTCCTTCCGGTAATGGTATACATTCAGCTGCGGGAAGGATGGCTCCGGAAAGATTCTTCTGCTCCCCATCTGTTCCAGTCCTCCTGCCAGGTCTTCCGGGGCGACCACAGGCATGGTCTTCACAAAGGTCAGATCCGGCGCGTTTCCGCCTTCATCACGCAAGACCCCGTCCGGCGCATTTCCCACAAACCAGACCGGGAAGTCCGGATTCTCTCTGGCGAAATCAACCAGACCCTCCGGCACATATTCCGCGCCCGGGACAAGAAGCGCTTCAAAGGGCATCCCATTCAGGATCAGCTTTCCGTCTTCCATGCTCCCCTGCCAGTCCTTCAGGTTCCTCAGCATGTCAAGGCACACGATATCAAACTCGATCTGATTTTCCGTCAGAATCCGGCAGACCTTCTGCATCGGCATCGCATCGCCAGTCCAGTCCAGCTCCGCATCATAGAGTACGGCGACAGACGGAACATGGATGCCCCCATTCAGCTGGCCGCACATGCGGTTTGCGTACTTCATCAGGTGGGCGAAGTACGCAAACTGCGGGTTATGGCCGCCAGCGTAGAAATGCGGCGGACAGTCGTGGTCAGGATACTCAGCCATGGAGAATGCATGGGGCACCAGGTGGTTGATCCCCTTGGACAGCAGATGATCCAGCAGATGCTTCATGTCACGCACGCCGAAGCTCCATCCATAGGCGCCGAACAGCTCGCACATGGCGCGCCCCTTCTTCTTCGGATCCAGATGGCCTCCCGACGCGCCGAGCTTCCCGAGTGCATAGTGGAAAAATTCCCCGTCGCACGGTGTCATGGCCGCGCGCTCCTGCACAGGTGCCCCGAAGAAATACTGCCCGCCGATGATATCGATGCCTGCCATGTCCTGGCCTTCCATTGCCCGGAACCAGTGGACTGCCCCCAGTCCAAGGCGGCTGTGGACGCCATTGTCCTCCACCACATGCCCGATGTATTCCACGCCGTGGGCATGGCACCACGCACCGATGGGGCGGGAGAAATGCTTCGCGTAAAGCTTCGAAACCGCATCCATGTAATCATAGCGGATCTGGGGGCCGGCCTTTTGTTCCGCACTCTTTGCAAACAGGAAGGGGAGCACCTTGTGCAGTTCCTCATGGTAGATCGACGTGAGCATGTCCTCCAGCTCATCGCTCCAGGGCAGGGGCATCTTCGGCTTGCCCAGCTTTGTATCAAAGCACTGATCACTGATATTCCCGAACTGGGGCTCATCAGAGAAAAAACCGGCGATGGTCTTTCCGAATTCCTCCGGATAGTGTTCAAAATGTGCCTCGTAGACGCCTTCGATCTGCGTGTGGGCCGAGACCCGGTCAATCATATTGATGTAGGTGTCATTTCCCCCGTCCGTCCTGGTATGGTACAGAACGTGTACCCGCCACTGCCCCTTTGGAAGCGTGAAGGAAGCCACGCCATCCCTGACACAGTCCGTCAGGTCAATGGCTTCTTCCAGGAAATGATCACCCTCCCCGAACCGCAGCGCGGTCACGCAAAGGAGCCTGTTCCTGGCACGCTCTTCGTAATCCACCGGATTCCCGATCTCCCAGAAACCGATGGATGGCTTCAGCATCCTCTGGATGTTCAGGGACACCGGACGCTCAGATCCGAATACATCCGCAACCGTACACGCAATATAGCGTTTCTTCCGCTCCGGATATTTCTTTTCGATCAGCCCGTTTGCGTATCCGGTGGGAAAATGCTTGTCGTCGAGGATCCACACCTTCATGCCGCGCTTCTTCGCCTCATCCAGCACGATATCCATGTCGTGCCACCAGCCAGGGCCGCAGAAGTCGTCGTGGGGGCGCGCCTCCACGCATACCGCACGGATCCCGCATTCGTCTATTTTTTCGATCTCCCTCCGCAGGATCTCCTCGCTCTCGCCCCGCATCCAGAGAAATGGGAAAATATAGTTATCCATATCGTCAGCCTCCCGATCTGCCTGTCAAACTGTATCCATCCAGCCCTCAGACTTTTATGATAAATGTCAAAAACATCATTATTCTCATTTCTGTCATGCGCTTTATGAAGAATGTTCGTGGCAGTTCCTGAATGCCTGGGACGGTCCTGAACAGTGACGCATGTTCAAAGGAAACCCTCATGCCAGGAGACACCTGGCTGCACCATGAATGAAAGCTGCAACAGATTTTCAAAATAAGCGTATCATGTCATTTACCATAAAACCCGCGTGGCATGCAAGCTGGCTTGCCTGCCACGCGGGTTTTCGCCACAGCTCAGAACTGATAAAGCTCCACCACCATGGCACTGGGCATGTCGCCGAAGCGCAGGGACATCTTCTCATCCCCGTTCAGCACACGGCCCGGGATCCAGGCACCGTTTTTCACGCTGCCCTCCTCGAAGCGCAGGAAATCTACCTGGCGGTCAACGCCCGGCTTCACGCGGAAGCTCACGCTGCAGTTGAGCCCGACCAGCAGGAACTTTGACTCCGTAAGCTCGATCGCATAGATCGCGCCCAGCGGCTTCGCCGCCATCCTCGGGCCGTAAGAAACCAGCATGTCATATTCCGCAAATCGCAGGAACGCAGTGAAATCGTGCTCGCCATGGCGTACCGCTGCCTTCAGATGATCCGTTCCGCGGTACTTCAGATACAGCGGCTCCAGCTCTTCGAGCAGGCCATAGGTCGCCGCAAGGCAGTCCCGGCTGCCTGTGATATCAAATGCAGATGGGTCGATATTAAGCGCGATCATGAGATCCATCGGCGGCTTGTCCACCTCCGACGGGTCCAGCGCCAGATCTTCGATCCCGAACGGGGAGAAGCAGATGGCATTCTTGGCACCGAAGGCGTAGAGCGCGTAGGACGCAGCCACCGCATCCTTGCGGATCTCAGGAATAAAGAGGGGATTCCCATCGTACGTATACTCATCCATCACATCCGCACAGTATGGGACATAGGTGTCCGGGCCAAACGCAAAGATGGATGGCGCAGCCGCCCGCCAGATGGGATGCACGGCTGTCACCGCGCCGCCGGATGGGTAAGAGCCCGGATACCACGGGGACTGCCTGAGCCACGCATTGACGTAGCATGGAAGGTCATACTCCTCCTTTCCAGCGGACGCGATCTTCTCCACGGCGCTGGCAAAATACCACGCCATGAAACTCTCGCCTGCATCATCTCCGTAGACCTCCTGCCATGTGCCGCTCTTTCCCGTGACCTTCTGCAGAGCCTCAGGGATAATGGCTGTGAATGCTTCACGGGCTTTCGGACTGTAATCCCGGTCGGTGCCCAGAAGGCCGATCTCATTTTCCACCTGGATCGTGATGACCGTGTTCTCTTCCTCATCGATCTCACGGATATGGCGCATGAGAGCGGCAAACGCAAGGCTGTCTTTTTCCACCGCCGCTTCGCACAGCGGGGAGACGGTCGTCATCTTCTCACCATTGACCTTCTCCGTGCGGAAGTAGGTCTTCGTGTCGCGCTTCACCCAGGACGGGACATACATGGATTCTGCGTTCTTCCAAAGTCCGAACCACAGAAAGACCAGCTTCAGCCCTTCCTGACGGGCCTGGCTGACGAGATCCTCCACCAGCGTGAAGTCATACTTGCCCTCGGACGGCTCAAGCAGTTCCCAATACACTGGTACAATGACAGAATTCAGGTTCAATCCTCTCAGTGCCGGCCACAGCTTCTCCTGAAGGTAGGCGCTGCTGGAAGCATTGGAATTGTGGATCTCACCACTCCTCAGGAAAAACGGACGGTCCTTGACATAAAGGGTCGGAATCCCCTTCTCATCGCATCTGACGTATGGAATACTCATGGTTTATGCTCCTTTCATGTGCTTATCATCCATACCCGGTGTCATACATTCTCTGCTTTACTTCCTGCGTCGATTACCATCTTCACGGAGCCGTACATTCCGGCATCATTGCCCAGCGTCGCGAGCGCAAAGCGTGCATCCTCCGAAGCGTGGAAGACACCGGAGCGGAAATATTTGCGCACCGTGCTCAGCAGGATGTCTCCTGCCCGGGAAACGCCGCCGCCGATGACAAAGATCTCCGGATCCACCACGCATGAGATCATGGCGCATGCGCCGCCGAGGACGGCACCGACAAAGTCTACAATTTCCAGGGCGATCACGTCCCCCTTTTGGGCCTGGTCGAACACATCCTTCGCCGTGATCTCGCTAAGGTCTCTCAGCGTGGAGGGCCTGTCGCTGATCGCAAGGATCTCCTTTGCCCTGCGCACGATGCCTGTCGCTGAGGTATACTGCTCCAGGTGTCCCTTCTTTCCGCAGGCGCAGGGCTTCTCTTCAAACCGGTTCATGAGCACATGCCCGATCTCGCCGCCTGCCCCGAAATGTCCTCCCACGATCTTTCCGTTCAGGATGACACCGCCGCCGACCCCGGTTCCGAGGGTAATCATGACAAGGTCTGTGTGGCCTTCACCGCCGCCCTTCCACATCTCGCCGAGCGCGGCTGCGTTTGCGTCATTTGCCACCTTGATATTGTCAATGTCAATCAGCATTCCCAGCTCCTTGGCGACATCCATGACGCCCCAGCCCAGGTTGACGCAGCGGTTCACGATGCGGTCCTGGAGGATCGGCCCGGGTACATCGATGCCGATGCCTTCAACATTATCCATGCTGATGCTTCTCTCAGCGAGCTTATCCTTGATGGCCTGCGCGATGTCCGGCAGGATGTAAGCGCCGCTTTCCTCTTTCCTGGTGGGAATCTCCCAGCTCTCGATCTTCTCCCCTTTTGTGGAGAAAAGTCCCATCTTTACAGTAGTACCACCGATATCAATTCCAAATGCGTAGTCCTTCACACTTTTCCTCCCTCTTATGAACTCAGGATCTGTACACAATTTCACTTGAGCATCCAGCTTACCTTTTCCCCGGTCATGCAGACCGAATTCAGTCAGAATCCGTCACAGGCAAAAATATGGCCTTCGTTCAGCCCCTGTGGAACCTGCTGCGCAGCTTCGGCCCCGCCACCTGCACCAGGATGACCAGGATCAGGATAATTCCCTTGATCGCGTTATTGATCAGGGAATCCATCTTCAGGGCGACAATGATCTTATCGACAATCGTATAGGACATGGCGCCAAACAAAACGCCCAGCATCTTGCCGCGCCCGCCGCTCATGGAAATTCCGCCCAGCACGACCGATGCGATCGCATACATCTCATAGCTGTTTCCGGTGGTTGCCGGATCTGAGCTTCCGTTCATCGCGATCCAGAGAAATGCGCCAAGCCCGGTCAGAATCCCGCAGATCGTGAAAGCGGAAATCTTCATCAGGCTGACATTCACGCCGCTCATCCTTGCCGCCTTGAAGTTAGAACCGATCGCGTAGATCTTCTTCCCGTACTTGGTCCAGCCGGACACATAGACAAAGAGCACAGTCATGGCGATCAGCACGATCCCGACCGTCGGAATGGTCGCGATCTTCCCGTTTCCGAATCCGAACAGCGCCTGATAGGCATCCTTTGCCGTATCCATCTTGTAGACACTGCTTCCGCCGCCGATCAGCTTCCGGTCCACATGCTGGCAGAAGTACTGGGAGAAGGAACGGTAAATGAGCATCGTCGCGAGTGTGACGATAAAGGCAGGCATCTCCACCCCGCCGACGAGAAGGCCGTTGATGCATCCGCACACCCCGCCGAAGGCCAGGCAGAACAGAAGCGTCAGCGCAATGCTCCCTGTGACATTGAACACCATGACGGCGAATCCTGCCGTGAGTGCCAGCATCGAGCCCACTGACAGGTCGATCTCCCCTGTCAGGCAGATGAGCCCCATTCCCAGCGCTACGATCCCGATGACCGCACTGTGCCGGAAAATATTCATTACCCCGCTCCAGGTCAGGCCTGAGCTGGTAATCGCATATACAACAAAGATAACGATCAGTACAAAGATGAAACTGTATTCTGACCAGATCTTTCCAAATTTTTTCATGATTGCTAACCTCATCCATTTGTAACGATCCGGAATACACGATTCCGGACGATTACATCAGTACGCCATGCAGTTGGTCTGCATGATATGCGTTCGCATTCCGTCTCTGTACTGTCTTATGCTCCTTTGGCATCCTTCGTGATCCCGACACTGTACAGCATCACATCCTGTTCATTGATCTCATCGTGCGCCAGCTCTTTGATCATGCTGCCGTCATAGAAGACGATGCATCTGTCCGCAACCTTCATCAGCTCCGGGATCTCCAGTGTGTTGATCAGGATGGTCTTTCCTGCCCTGGACAGCTCCAGGATCAGGCGGTAGATCTCTGCTTTCGCGCCGACGTCGATTCCCTGTGTCGGATTGTCCAGGATCAGGATCCTGGCATCCGTATTGAGCCATCTGGCAATGAAAATCTTCTGCTGGTTCCCTCCGGAGAGAGACGTGACCAGATCCGCGCTGCTCTGCGCTTTGATATTGAGCATCTCCCGGTACTGGTCATAACGCTGCCTGTCACGCCTTCCTTCCACCGGAAGCCTGGCGGCGGAGAGGGTCTGCTCCGAAATCGCCATGTTATCCATCAAAGACATATCCGGGAGCACACTGTTTTCCTTCCGGTTGTTCGGCAGCATGCCGATGCCCGCTTTCATCGCGGCATGGATCGAATTGCGCGGGACGACCTTCCCGAATGCCTTCACGCTGCCGCCGGTGGACCTGGACGACCCGAACACAGCCTGCAGCATCTCGCTGCTCCCGCTGCCCTGAAGCCCTGTCATGCCCACGATCTCTCCCTGCCTGACCCCTAAGTCGATATGATGGAAGCCGTCTCCGGAAAAATCCTCCAGCCGAAGGACCTCTTCCCCCAGTTCCCGCTTCTCATAGACCTCAGCGTTCGAGTAGGATTCGCCGACCATCATGACTGTGACCTCTTCCGGGGTCGTCTCGCTGATCTTTCCTTCGCCGATATACTCCCCGTTCCGGAATACGGTATAGCGGTCCGCCAAAGCGAAGATCTCCGGCATCTTGTGGGAGATAAATACAAACGAGGTGCCTTCTTCCTTCAGCTTCCTCAGGATCCCGAACAGATGGTCCACTTCCTCATTGTTCAGGGACGTGGTGGGTTCATCCAGAATGATCAGCTTTGCGTTGAGATGCAGCGCCTTGCAGATCTCAAGGAGCTGCTTCTGGCTGGTCTTCAGATCCGCAACCACCGCGTCCGGATCGATCTCCACCCCCAGCCGTTCAAACAGCTCCCGGCACTCCGCACGCATCTTCTTCTTGTCGAGCCGCCTGAACCGGTTCACATATTCCTTGTTCAGGAACATGTTTTCAAATACCTTCAGGTCATTGAACAGGTTGAGCTCCTGATGCACAAACGCGATTCCCATGTTTTCCGACTGCGTGATCGTGATATGATCCAGCTTCTGTCCATCGAATTCGATGGTTCCTCCATCCCTGGGAATCACGCCTGTCAGAATATTCATCAGCGTTGATTTCCCTGCGCCGTTCTCTCCCAGGAGCGCATGGACCTCTCCCTTCTCCAGGGTAAGCTGAACACCTTTCAATACCGGAACACCATTGAATGATTTCCGGATCTGTCTCATTTCCAGCAGACTCATGTGTTACTCCTACTCTCCTAATTTCACAAAAGCAACTGTTCACAGTCTTTCGATCTGTGAACAGTTGCAGCTAAGCTTAGGCTCCTTGCCTTCTTCAGACCGGGGCCTGCACTCCATCCCGCCGGCGGCTGGCAAGCTTACCGCTCAGGCAGGCGGATGTCTTAATTGAATGCTTCGTAATTGTCAACGTTTTCGCTGGTGACGATCTCGCAGGCGATGACGTGATCCTGCTCCACCTCTTCGCCATCCAGATAATCAACCATATCCTGGATTGCAGTGCAGATCATGGACGGGCTGTAGGTAACGCTCATGATCCCGCCAAGCTGCTCCGCGACATCCTGATAGCTCTCGCCCTTGAGGACATCATAGAACTCACCCAGGCCGCCGCAGCCGGTGATCACAGGCGCGTTCCCAAAGAATGCCGCCTTGGTGTCGTCATCAATTCCGCCGCCGGCCAGCGCTTCCAGGATGCCCATGCCCAGCTCATCGTCTTCCGCATAGAACCACTTGATGTCTGTGTTCGCGCTGTCTCCCATCAGGGACTCGAAGGAGGACTTGGTGTCGCTGCGGCTCCAGTTCATGGCACCGGAGTAGGTGATCGCATCGAGATCCTCCTCGGACCACTTCGCATCATCCGCGATGGTGTCTCCATCAAATTCCGCCTCGCCGGTCAGGTAATCCGTGAAGCCCTGATCTCTGAGGGAGGTGACGGAGGAGGTGTCGCCTTCATAGACATAAACCTTGTCGCCCGGCTTCATGCCAAGGTCTACGAAATACGCGGCTGCCGCGGCGCCGATGCCGCTGTTGTCGCCCTTTACGTTGGAAACAGCGGTGGACTCCAGGCCGGAGATGATGCGGTCAAATGCCACATAGGGAATCTCTGCGTCAACGATTCCCTGGATCGCGGACTGCACGGTGTCATCAAGCGGCTGCACGACGATCGCGATGTTATCCTCGCCTTTGGAAATGATATCCTCGATCGTTGTGATCTGCTCTGCCGCGCTTGCGGAGGTGATCAGTTCCGCCGAATACTTTCCTTCTTCGTTCACTTCCTCGACCTTGCCCTTCGCGAAGGTCGCAACAGAACCGGTCCAGCCATGATCTTCCGAAGCAGTCAGGACATAGATATGCGCGCCCTCGTCCGCCTGTGCGAGCATGGTCATCCCAAGTACCATCGTTCCTGCAAGGATCCCTGTCATCAATTTCTTATTCATAAGGCAACTCCTTCTCAATCTGAAAAACTGGTAACTCTGTTCAGAACCTGTTCTGAACAGTTAGGATCTGTCACAAATTAACATATACACGCTGCGTTTTCTTCCTTGATCTCGAAAAAAGCATCCTGCGCAAGCTGTATAGTTAATTTCGTGACAGCTCCTTACAAAATCTAATCCATCTGCGGGTTTCTTTTCCGGACCTTGTTTTTTCACTCCGGAATGTACTCATCGAAATCATACCGGATGGTTCCGAATTCCGTCTCCTGCTCACGCAGCGCGATGGACTTCGCCATCTTTTTGATCTCGTCTGCGGTTACGCTGCGGCCAAGCTCGCTGGAAAGGACAACACCCTCCGACAGGAACGCGGTCTGCATCGCAATGTACGGGGAGTCGACCCGGGTCTCTTCTGTCAGGTCGCCCCACAGATAGGAGTACCACTGCAGCTGGTTGTCATTGTACATTGCCATCTCCGGATGGATCAGAAGCTCCTGCTGGCCGGTCACATCCCCGATCGCACAGTCAAGCTTCGTCTC
>ODAI012608019.1_pt1 | contig 10207 bp, 8 predicted proteins | sample 1539321 | NCBI WGS metagenome assembly ODAI01 (sample SAMN02144231, study PRJEB22623) | gut metagenome | biome: sheep rumen | host: Ovis aries | place: New Zealand | reverse complement strand
TTAACTGATTTTCACGATGTCAGTGGCCAAGATTTCCTGAAACACCTGCCCTTGATACTCGTGCGTAGAGAAACGGAGCGTGGCAGCCACCACATCGCCCTCGTAGAACCTGCACCCAGCCAGATTGCCCAGCATCGAGCACACAAATTCGTTTTCATACTTAGAGCCGCCCAGCTCGCGCAACACGATATTGCACTTCTGAATCTGACCCGACTCCTGTTTGCTTGATTGCACGCTGAAGGCCTCGCCTTGGCGCACCACTTTTAGAATCTTTGTTTCCATTGTTGCTTATTGTTTTAAAAATATTTATTGATGTTTATTTGTTTTGGCACAAGTGCCGATAGAGTAATCTTGTCAATGAACAGGCAACCTTGACTGGGAGTGTTCAGTTCTCCGTGTACGCTTAAGTACCACAGTTTATTCAATAGAGTTTTCGGAGCTAGGTTGAGGATTCCCACGTCGGAGTCATCGCGTATGTACATTGGAATCTTCTGACGCTGGTAGGGAGTCTTCACACTCACGATAATTTCTCTGCCTTTAAACAGCATTTCACCCCAGTTAGTGCAATACTGCCGCGAACGTCCTACTTTTAGGATTTGTCCGCTGATAGTTTTCGAATCTGTTACATTTCTCATTTTGATATTACCCGCTATTTTGGGTTTCTGGGTGCAAAATACTGAATATTATCTTATTTGAACAAATGTTATCCGATTTAATCCATAATACAGTAAATGCTTGATATATAAATAGTTAATGAATAACATGACTCATCACACCATTTAATTCATATTATCCATCGCTGTATAACAAAAAAATCGCCTGCTTCGCGAATGAAACAGACGATTATGATGACGATTCCTGCAGAGGAAATCTATTTGAACTTGCTCAGATAGTTGGCCACTGTACCCGAAGCAAGTCCAACAACAGCAGCAAGCGGTTCTGCCAGCAGATTATCTGGCAGTTTACCGAAATATCCTTCTTTCCGGAGTTTGACTACATATTGACAGAATGTTTGTTTGGACTTCGAGTTTTTAGGATAACAAAGTTCCAGCAACTCTTTAAAGTCTGTCTTCATCTTGTCCTGCATGTACTTGATTAGTTCATCCTTCTGGATAACGATAAGCACCTCTGGCTCATGTACAGCAGGTGTGACACGCTCGTTGTTCCACTTCTTATACACATCGTTGGCAAGTATGATTATTTTGTCCACAAAGTCGGCAACGGCTTTCTGTTCTGGAGTTTGCACCGTCTTCATTTTATTTTCAGTTGGTTTCTGCCTGTTCTTTTCTATAAGGCTTGTGAGTTCTTCAAACTCCCACTGAAGTTCTATGAAATAGCGGTCAACACCTTTCCTGCGGTAGAACATTCGGGCAAAGTTTTCCGGGGTGACATCAGAATCTAATCCGCCACTATGCATACGGAGTTTCCACAACTCTGTATAACTCTTCATGTTTCCGATAACTCCCTTCACATCACCATCTCTTTTGCCATTAAGCCTCTCATATAGGAATTCCTCGTATTCTTCAGGTGAGAGTTTTCTCCCAATATATCCTTTGTTAATACGCCATTCGCTTATGCATATTTCCAATTCCTCATGGAATTGCATCAGATAATCTTTCTTTGCCTTATTATACTCTGTAAATGGAAGTACTGAATAATACTTATGAACTACTTGTTTGTCATACGTTTTATTCAAATCATCGAAATCTCCTGTGCGGATATAGTAAATATCTTCAGCTTCAGTCATAAACGCATTTCTCAATAGTTCAAGAGAGGTGCGTAGTTCTAATTGTATATCGTCAGCAGTTGCAGTTTCTGCTTTTCGCTGCATACTTATAATGTAATTTAGGAAATCGAATCTTTTTGTGTCTTTTTTCTTTTGAGTAGGTATTACCCATTTCCGGGCTTCTTCCACACGTCTATTACCAAGACTCATAATATTCCTTGCTTTATTATATACTGCACGATCATAATAGTCGGTGGAAAAACCGCTTTCAGGCTTCTCGTCGAGTGTCTCTTTTGCTTTTCTAAATACCTTATCAAATTTTTCTGATTTGGTATTGCCTAATGTATTTTTCCATAACACAGATTTGATTGCTGACGGTGTTGCCAAATTGTTATTGTCACAACATAAAGAGATTATTCCTTTTTGCCTTAGATTACGATACTCATAAAGGCCTGGCATAGCTTCAAGCCCCTCAAGACCTGCCATGTCAGCCAAATCGGTATTCCACAATATTGTATTCTCTACGTCTTTTAAATTCTGATAAAAAACAGAAAGACTATTTTGCAAATCTTCAACATCTGCAATATCTTGTAAGCATTGTTTTAGTGTTCGCCCACTGAAGTATTCAGAAAGCAAGCTTTCCCGGTTTGCGAAGAATAATCGAACATATTCATAAATTTCTGCTATCATTAAAAAGCTTCGGAATTTGAACATCGGAACTAGTTCATCTTCGCCCCATTCGCTCACTAAATTCGCATCGTCAAAATAGCTATGCAGCTTTTCAAGCAAGGATTTTGCTCGACGCTCATGAACTTTAATATTTTGCTCATTCAACTCCATAGCTACCTCCTCTTCTCTTTAGGCATCTGCTGAACGACTTTGCCTTCTAGCAATTTGCCGTTCACATGCTTGTTGCGCTTCACGCCCTCGCGGCTCCACGTTCCCCATTGTTTGAAGAAGAATGCAATGTCGTTGTCTTCTGCCTGACGCTTCACATTCAGCACCCACTCTTCCTTCATCGGACGTGCCTGAGTGCCGCTCTCCCCACCGACGATTATCCAGTCGATACCGTCAAGATTCATTACGCCTAAATCCTCCAAAAGAGGTTCACAAGAAAGGAAACGTACAGAAGCAGGAAGGTGCCTTAAGTGGTCAATACGGAAACGAGCTCGCTGTACCTCTACGGTCACACCTAACCACACATTGACAGGAATATCGTGTATCTGGAAGTATTCTTCCATCCGTTTGGCTCTCTTTGTCAGTATCTGATAGCGATGATGTGGTGTCTCATGTATAACCTGCATCACCTTGTCAACAAACTCAAAGGGCACGTCTTCGTGGAACAAGTCACCCATCGAACACACAAAGATGTTATGCTGTTTGCGCCACTTCTTCGGTTCGTCTAAATCTTCTGGGTGAAGGGTCAATTTAAAAGCGTTCTTATACTTCACCTGCCCCATACCTTTCAACCGTCGTGCCATCACTTCCGCATAGCAGTGAACACAACCCTCTGACTTCTTTGTGCATCCCGTTACAGGATTCCAAGTCTTATCGGTCCATTCTATCTTTGTCTCTGCCATACACTATTCCTTAAAAGTTATTTTACACGATGACGAAATCAGCACGGATGCCTTATGATTTTTGCCGTCAGTGTATTCTACGTCTAACTTGCCTTCGTCATAGAGCTGACGGAAAGCTATCAGATAATGAGTATATGAGTGCAGACGCCCTATCTTCTGGTCATTGTTGAAGAGCTTTTCGGTAATATATGTTCCACCTTTATAAACTTTCAGCAGTTCTCCCTTCAACTTGTCGATATTCTCCTGTTTAAAGTCTTCTGCAAACATCGTGGCCGAATCTATGGTCTTCGGGTCAAACCTGTAGGTATTCACGCCGTCCATTCCGCCCAGCACGGTATCCACGTTGGAATAACGGCTGTACACACGCTTCACCAAATCAAAGCCCTTTGCGCCCTTGGTGATATGCAACAAGTAGTGGCTTGGAGTCATCTGGTCTTCCTCGCGGAACTGAAAAGCCGTATAATACACCATACCACCAAGAATCCTACTGAACTCGTTTGCCAGTTGATTAATAATATACTTGTGTCGTTCTTCAACAGAACCTAACAGTTTCTTATTCTCCCTCACCTCGTTGTAAGTCAGAGGGAACACGACTTTCAGATCTTCCTGAAATTTTGCATTCTCAAAAGCAGCGTTAAGACGCTTAGTATTGATGAAGATGAACACCTCATTGCCCCATTGTGTCAGGAACTGCGTCAGCACTCGTGTATTAATATGTTTGTATCCCCAAGGGTCAATGAATAGCACCGTAGGGCATTCGTTATAGAAGCCCTGCATGGTATTCCGCGTCAAGAATGTGTCTATCTTGGGCCATTCGCCAAACACGCGGTTGGCAAAGAACGGCTCGTATCTGAATGTTCCGCTCTGGAAAAACTTCTCAAAATTCTCTTTTAGTTTGTCGCCAAAAGCCATATCATTGAACACCATCCACACGCGGTCGCGCAAAAAAGGATCTTCGTAGCAGTTCTTGGCCACCAGAAGCGGTGTTGACCAGCTTTCATCCTCATAGATTCCAGGCCCTGCAAACATATCAAAGTATCCGAACCGCTGCGGGGTATGTCTGCGGGAGATAATCTTGCAGTACTGCGGGTAGTACTCCGAGATAATTGCCGCTTTCACCCTCGACGAGTCCGTCTGTGTCTTGAAAAAATCTTTATTGTCAGACATAAATTAAAAAATCATTTTTCTCTATCTGCTACCAATATTGGAACAAGTGTCAGAGCTTCTTCTATTAGTTCATCTGCATTCTCCCCAAACAGGATCTCTGCCCATAATCTATCGACATCGCGTACTTGCGGAGAGCGTAAATTGATGAATTCGTTTATTGGGGTTGACGCTATTCGTTGTTTCTCTTCCTCTGATAATTCCGATGTAACAGGAACATGCAAGGGTTCATAGTCCTCTTTCTCCAATTTGCGCAAGCCTTTTCTGTTATTTCCATATGCTTCGCACTCTAACTGATAGAAGATTGTTGAGAACCATGAAGCAAGAATCTTTGCTCCCATTTCTTCTGCCTCGATGACAAAGAAATTTGTCGAAACAAAGGTAGGACGATCACTTACGAATACACGCCCATTACTACGAATCATTCGTGGCAACATTACACTATGCGCAGGTGATACTCGCCCAGACTCTTTCTTTAGTATCGAAACATAATCCTCAGGAGACTTTTTGTCGCGACGTTGTTTTTTCCCCTTCGCATTCTCTTCTTCAATAAACATATCCACAACTTTGCGAATCTGGGGGTCAGACATCCCACCGACATTGAAGAATATAGACTCACCTTCTCCTAATACCAACTTGTCAAACTTGGCATTGTTCAAACCTGCAGCCAAATGGCCCTTCATTAGTTTGCGAGCCTTAGTAAGGAAAGGATTCTTAGCATTCAAATAGAGCAAGTCAGTACAGCCTTCATTGCCGATCTTTCCTCGTTGATAATCATTGAACTCGCTGTCAGAAAGCGTTGTCATGAGTCTTGATGTGGCAATATTGGTTTGAACAAAGTTTTGTGCATCGTGCTTCGTCATATTGCCGATTTGCCAGCCGTCATCTATCATTTGCTCTAATTTCTCTTTCGGCATGAAACACCCTTCAAACTGGTTGTTGATATTTGAGAGTTCTTCAATGCTGAACTTGGATTCCAAAATCTCTGATACGGTACTGGCATCAATTTCAGACACGATATCGTTACTATACAAGTAGAGGACACCGTCGGCTTTAATACCTTTTATCCCGATGACAATTGACGTGTTTTGGGTTACACCTTCAAACAGCTTTTCTTGAGGATAGTTGAATATCAGTTGCAATCCGAAGTCATTCAAGAGCATTGTCCTAATGGCTCTACTTGCATCACCCTTTGTTGTAAAGTGGGTATTGGGAAGTATGGCTGCTATGACAGTTCCTTCCTTTGCTAAAGTTGACACAAGTTCCACGAATGGGCCTTCAAGCGGCATTTGGCCAGTTGTCGTTGTGGGGTCACAACCTTTTAAGAGTCGGATTCTTCTGTATAATTCTGCTTTCCTTGACACACAATTCACTCCTGTGGCAGCAAGATAGGGGGGATTCATGACGATTGCCTTTATATGCTCGAAATCCGTAGTGGGTAGGTCTGCAATGTTCATCGAAGTTATTCGAGCTGTATTACCCTTTTCTACAGTAGAAGCGAATTTCAATCCTATTCTGAGAGAAAGCAACTGTAGCAGACGATTGTTAATGTCGTTGGCCACAAGTTGTGACGGTTTAATGTCTTTATAGACGCTTGCCGCTGCACACAGCAGACTTCCACTACCTGAAGCAGGATCCATAATCTTTTCGTCTGCCCCCAACTCCCCTGTAATGCATTTCACTAACCAAAGCATCAATGTGGCCAAATCGGTATCTGTAGGCACTTCGCCCTCATGCTTATGCTCCTCCGATACCACTTTGTGCATAACGCTGGCAAGTTCATCGGCATCAACGTATGTTTTACCCAACTCAAACAACTGTTGAATGAGTGACCGACTGGTCTCAACATTTCGCTGATTTGGTGCCAAATTAGGCAAAGTGAAGATGTCCTTAAAATTCACTTTCAAACCCTCTCGACAAATCAAGTCGACTTTATTTGACAATTGCGCTATCGTTTTCAGCTTGTTTCGGTTTATCTTCGTAAACGAGCCTCTGATGTACTCATAGAACAATGCTACCAAAGCTTTCTTCCACTCAAGATCTTTATCAAGCTTATCATGTATTTCATCGGCAAACTGTTTGAATGAAAGCATATACTTTCCACTATCGTTTTTAATAATGGAGATAAGGTTGGCATATTGCTTCGTCAGGTCTGTCATGAACTTTGCCTTGCTTACATCAGCAAACTTGTGGTTAAGTGAGAAACCTGGCTCTATAATCTGTTCGTAAACATTGGGGCGGTTCTTGTCAAACTTGAAAAGGCAAGAACACTCTAAATTTGTAAGAATATAGTATCTGCTTTCTAATTCATTGTCTCTTAGCGACTGTACGTAGCTCATTGCTTGATATTGATAGCGAGTGCTATTGACTGCGGCGATAGTACGTTTCACCTCCACCACGCATAATATCTTGTTGGTATTTTTGTTCGCAACGACTAAGTCCATTTCGATAGTGCCTACATACCGATGGTGCTGCACTTCATAATCCTTGTCAAGATTCAGTTGCTTCAACGCTCCTTCAAGAGCATCCTTACATACTGGATGGAAGCACTCAATTTCTTTGTCTGTGTTCTTTATCCACATATCAGTTTTCAGCTTAGATAATCTTTCAGTTTTATTGCCAATACATATGCCAGATGTGGGGGGACGGCATTACCTACTATCAAGTTTTTCCCTTGCTTTGATTTCGACACAAATTCATAGCTGTCTGGGAATGTCTGCAGACGCATGGCCTCCCTAAGGGTAATGATACGATTATGCTTATAGTGAATATTGCACCCCACGTTGGGGCGATTGAAATAGGTGTTAATGGTGTATGCCGGTTTGTTAGGGAGCATACGCCCGTAACAAGTGGTATGTCCACCGTCTCGCTTCAAGCGCTTTATCCTGACAGAAGGTACCTCGTCAGGTAAATCCATATAGTTGCCACCAGGCTTGACATGAGAGCAAATGTACTGATCGAGTTTACTCATCGTTGGATAATCGTGTTCAGAGATTCGCCCTGAAGTACCTGCCATCGGCAAATCACCGATAGCATCCTCAACACTTACATATTTTTTCTTCCCACATGTACCATCATTATTATGTGTAGTAACAGGAAACTCAAACTGCCCGTCTTTCAAGCCTACGATAATAACTCGTTTCCTCAGTTGTGGCACTCCGTAGTCGGCAGCATTTACCAAATTCCAAGAAACATGATAGCCTGCCTCTTCAAAGGTTTTGAGAAGTCCATCAAGTATCTTATGTCCTTGTTTATCTTTTGCGGATATTAACCCAACCACATTCTCAAACAAAAAGGCCTTTGGCGATATATGCTTGATAATGTCCAGATAACGCCAAACTAACCTGCCTCGTTCATCATCACAATGGCGTTTGCCTGCCAACGAGAATGATTGGCAGGGAGGGCCACCAATCACGATGTCTGCCATGGGAATATCGTTGATATCAATGTTGGTAATATCGCCACACATGATTTCATTTCCGACATTGCGCTTGTAGGTGTTGACGGCGTCTTGATTGTTGTCGATAGCCCAAATAATATCATATCCAGCTTGTTTGAAGCCGAGGTCGAGACCTCCACCGCCTGAGAAAAGACTAACTGTTTTATTATTCATGATGTGCAAGTCGCTTTGATTTCAATTCAATGTATTGTTCTTTTACGTTGTTGTATCCATAATAGGGAGCCAAGAGGTTGGTGATAGCATCTATATGGCTCTCGTCAGAAGATTTAACCAATTCTTCCGTAAGTTTAATAAGTTTTGCTTTATCTTCTTCTTGAATAGTATCGGGATGTGGTAACTTTATTTCGTCGATATCATACTTTTGCAGTTTCAACAATCCCTTACCGTAACTCTTACCTAAATTTTCCAATTGCTTATACACATAATAGTTATTGAGAAGAGCCATAAGGAACAGGGAATCATAACGGCTGCTAATCATATAAAAATTATCTCTCACGTTGCACTTTTCTTCGTTCAGAACGAACTTTAGGTTGTTTCTGACGATGTATGAGAAAACAATCTGAGCCGCTTCTGGTACAGTGATGTAATACCAAGGCTGACCCTCGTCAATCAATGATTTCAACGTCAAAGGTTTCCCTTCTTTTAAAATAACACTAGCGCTATTTTCAAGATATGTTTCTTCTTCTTCATTTAGATTATCGCCACTTTTTATCACAAACAGTTTGTCTTGTCGGCAATGCTTAGTAGTATAACCAGTAAAGTCCTTAGGCGAAGAAAGAATATTCACTATATGGGTTTGTGTGAAGAGAGGAGGGTTTACAAAAAACTTGTTGGCTCCCGTAGTTATGCCACGTCTGATACTAGCGACAGCCCGAAGTCTTACAAGATTACTTGACACCTCGTTTTTCTGCCGTTCAACAGTTTCTATCAACAATCTGTCGTCCTGTGTTATCCGCATCGTCTGGTAATGCGTTTCTCCACGCATTCCTTTCACATATTTCAGAATGCAGACATCCACCATTGGCGAGCCCTCAAAGGCTTCTCCTTCGACATTAATGAAGTAGGTAATGCTGCCATGAAGTTTCATTTGCTCATAGAACTGATGCCCCACAGGGGTGTTCGTCCAAGAGTTTGGGAAAATCGCTATCAACTCTCCACCTTCGCGTAGTAGTAGAATAGCCCGCAATATGAAATACATATAGAGGTTTGCCTTGCTGGAAATGGTCATCATCCAACAAGCTGACTGTAGCTTTTGTTTGGTGACACCCAAAGGAGCTAGTTTGTCAAGTTCTTCCTGACGCACGTATGGAGGATTCATAATGATGCCGTCAAAGGTTCCCTCAACATCAAAGAAATCACCATTCACCAAGTGGCAACGCCTTTCGTCAGGATTGCTAAAAGCAGCATACGAGGCTTCATCTATCTCAACACCATCTATGCAAAACTCAGTATTGGCAAGCAGGCTTTTTACAAAGACACCACGACCAAAACAGGGATCAAGCACACGTACATTCCCTGTAATCGAGAATAGATTTACCATATAGTCGGCCACCATCTGTTTTGTATATACCTGTCCTAAATTCATTCTTGCCTCAATTGTTTACTATATGGCTACAAAGGTACAAATAAAAAGTGAGAACAATAGCGGAAAAGTAAAAATTCACCATATTTACACGTAAGACAAACCTTTTTTTGACATTTTTTTACTTCTTCGGCAGTTTCAGAATCAGTAACTGATCTTAAAAAAAACTTGAGCACTGCCTTATTGTGGGCTTGTACCGTTAGGTCGGCGTTGCAGTGGCCCCTCTTGTGAAGACCGCGATAATAGAATTACCTCACGACGGGGCTTGGGCGAACGAACAGTTCGAACAGTTTTCGTGCGGAAGTCTGACTAACCCTATAATTATATTTATATAATTATCCCTCTATGGCCGTTCGCTCACAAAAACTGTTCGAACTGTTCGTTCGGTTGCTGTTCGCACGGCTGCTCGGCTAAAGGGTGCCTAATATAGGGCGAACGAACAGTTCGAACAGTTTTTTCAATTGATATGTGTACCCCCACCCCCCGCCCGCCGGCGGCGAGACGTAATCACCGGGGCACGGAAATGACGGCGGCGAGGCCGCGAAATTACAGGTGCTGAAAATGCCGTCAATTCGTGCTGAAAATGACATCAAATCGAGGGCGGAAATTTGGAGCGTGGCGAAAAATGTCGTAACTTTGCAACGTCAATCCGGAAATGACACAGTGAACCGTAAACCCTAACCATTAACCACTTA
>ODAI013945192.1_pt1 | contig 10208 bp, 8 predicted proteins | sample 1539321 | NCBI WGS metagenome assembly ODAI01 (sample SAMN02144231, study PRJEB22623) | gut metagenome | biome: sheep rumen | host: Ovis aries | place: New Zealand | reverse complement strand
TTTCAATTCTCTATGCCGTGTTCTGCCTCTTTGCAGGTAAGTTCATCGACTGGATGGGCACCAAGAAAGGCTACCTCTGGGCCATCTTCGTGTGGTCACTCGGTGCCTGCTTGCATGCTGCATGCGGTTGGGTGACCATGAAGTATGTCGGTTTGGCCGATGTTACTGCCCTCAAAGCAGTAGAGGCTGGGGCTATGACCGCCCTGAGCATCGCCACTGTGAGCGTCTATCTCTTCCCCCTCTGCCGTGCAATTCTGGCATTAGGAGAGAGCGGCAACTTCCCGGCAGCCATCAAGGTGACTGCTGAGTATTTCCCAAAGAAAGACCGTGCATTCGCTACATCAATCTTCAACGCTGGCGCCTCGGTCGGCGCATTGGCCGCCCCCATTAGCATTCCGCCGTTGGCAGAGGCCTTTGGATGGGAGATGGCGTTCATCATCATCGGTGCGTTGGGCTTCATCTGGATGGGACTTTGGGCTTTTGTTTACGATAAGCCCAATAAGTCGAAACACGTAAATGCTGCCGAACTCACTTACATCAATCAGGATGCAGAGGTTGAGGATCCGAAGGAAGCCAACGACGAGGGACCGCAAATCAGCTTTGCCAAGTGCTTCACGTTTAAGCAGACATGGTCGTTCATCGTGGGTAAGTTCATGACCGACGGTGTGTGGTGGTTCTATTTGTTCTGGGCACCGGCCTATTTCTCCGATCAGTTCGGCTACAAGTCCAGCTCCACGATGGGACAGCTGCTCATCTTCGTGCTTTACCTTATTGTTACGGTGGTCAGCATCTTTGGAGGTTACTTGCCAAAGTTGTTTGTTGAGAAGCGTGGTATGAATCCTTATGCTGGTCGTATGCTCGCTATGCTCATCTTTGCTTTCTTCCCCTTGTTCGCTCTGTTTGCCCAACCGCTGGCCATGTGGAAGGAGAGCCCTATTGACCCAGCATGGTGGCCTGCCCTCATTATCGGTTTGGCCGGAGCTGGCCATCAGGCTTGGAGTGCCAACATCTTCTCAACTGTGGGTGATATGTTTCCCAAATCCACGATTGCCACTATTACTGGTATCGGCGCAATGGCCGGAGGTCTCGGTTCGATGCTTATCAATAAGATTTCGGGTAACCTCTTCACCTATGCTGAAGGGCAAGGCTCAGCCTTCACTTTCCTGGGATATGAAGGGAAACCAGGTGCCTACATGATTGTCTTCTGCTTCTGTGCAGTGGCCTATCTCATTGGCTGGTGCATCATGAAGACACTTGTGCCCAAGTACAAGCCCGTCGTCGTGGAAGATTAATTTTGGCAATTATAGTTGGCACATGCCACATCTGGCACTGTCACACATATCATGTAAGCCGCTTAGAGTTATCACCTAAGCGGCTTACATGTTATACCTGACAGGCTCAGACGATATAAGTGACAAAAGCTGATGCCCAATCAACGGAAATTAGTGCTCACATCTATATTGTAGCCTTTTGTTTTTAGTGGCTTCAAAATGGAAAACCGTTTCGCAACCTAATCCATATGGGGCGCGAAACGGTTTATGTTGTGCATGTTTTTATGACGATTGAGGCTATGTGCAAGGGCATTATAAATTGCCAATGAAACCTTGTTTACGCAACGCCTCTATCATTCCCTCAGACATGGCTTCGTTGTCGTGACGAGTGTAGCGAAGGTCGGTAAAAACCTGTGCAAGTGTCTGTTTGTGGTTGATTTCCACAAAGTGCTGGTTCTCAGGAAGAGCCTCCTTTGTGGCATAGAATTCATCAATGCGTTGAGGCGTGTAATCTTGGTAGATTTCGTTGTGCAAGATGGCAGCAATGGGCAATCGGTCGGAGAGTGCGGGCTCTTCATCGGGCCAACCAAGCGTGATCGTGGCAATGGGAAAAACCAATCGTGGCAGTTGTAGCGTTTCGATGATGGATTGTGGCATGTAAACGGTGGTTCCCAAATAGCACAATCCCAATCCTTCTTCTTCTGCCAAATTGCAAAAAGTCTGGCAATATAATAAGGTGTCGCTGGCAGCATTGATGAATGAAAGGAAATTGTCGTAGCCGGGCTCGGCCTGTCGGTTAAGAGCCCATTGCGTTGTTCGGCGGAAGTCGGCACAGAATGTCAGTACCACGGGGGCTTGTGTGGTCATTGGCTGGTTGAAATGGGCAGGCGCCAACTTCTTCTTCATCTCTTCACTTCGGGTGATGACAACGCTATAGAGTTGCAGGTTTCCCATTGTCTGCGTGCGCTCGGCAGTCTCCAACAGTCGGCAGAGCAACTCGTCGCTGACTTCGCGCTGAGCGTATTTTCTGATGCTTCTTCTTGTCTCGATGTTCTTCATATGAGTGAACTTTTTTGTTTGCAAAATTAAATGAATTTTCCCAAATGGGAAACATTCTTATTGTTTTTTTCCAAATAATGTGCCAGAATTGCAGAATTCTCGATTATTTGTTGTATTTTTGTGGCAACAAATGTATTTTTCAGTTATGGACAATCAAAAAAACGGTAATACTGAGAGCGTAACAAGTCCTACTCTTGGTGAAATCCAAGTGGTTGAAGTGCGTCCTCGCGAGTTGGAATGTGACGTTGTTCGTTTCCAGAACAATAAGGAAAAGTGGGTAGCTTTCGTGGGGTTGCTGAATGGCCGGCCTTATGAAATCTTCACAGGCCTGCAGGACGACGAAGAGGGCATTGTGCTTCCCAAGACAGTCACTAAAGGCAAGATTATCAAGCAGGTGAACGAAGACGGCACTAAGCGCTACGATTTCCAGTTCGAGAACAAACGCGGTTACAAGACTACGGTGGAAGGACTGTCCGAGAAGTTCAACAAGGAGTATTGGAACTACGCCAAGTTGATTTCAGGCGTGTTGCGCTATGGAATGCCCATTGAGCATGTGGTGAAATTGGTGTCGTCGCTCGAGTTGAGCAGCGATAGCATTAACACGTGGAAAGTGGGCGTAGAGCGTGCGTTGAAGAAATACACCGCCGATGGTGGCAACGAAACCGACGAGGTCGTATGATGCGCCTTAAAGAGAGTTCTGTCAGTCTTGACGGTCTTCGGTTCCATGCCTTTCATGGTGTGCTCCCTCAAGAGCGCGCTGTGGGTAATGATTATGTGGTGGATGTCCGTGCAGGGTATGATGTCTCGTCGGCTTGTCTGACGGATGAAGTTGGCGACACTCTCAACTATGCGCGGATGTTTGACATTGTCAAGGCAGAGATGACAAAGCCCAGCAAGTTGCTAGAGCGAGTGGCTTGGCGCATTGGTGAGAAGTTGATGGCCGAGTTCCCCGCAATTACGTCGCTCACTATACGGCTGACGAAGCAGAATCCGCCAATGGGTGCTTGTGGTGACGGTGCAACCGTGGAATTACATTTAATTAATGATAAAACTTGATGGTTGTTGTCGGTTTTCGAAAGATAATCGTTATTTTTGCAAACGAATGAAATAGTCCGAGATATGAACAGACGTTTTTTGCTCCTGTTGCCTGCATTGTTGATGTTGGTCGTGCTGAATGTCGGTGCGGCAAATAAGTTCACGCTTGTCATCGATGCAGGACATGGTGGCAAGGATCCTGGAACTGTGGGGGCAATCTCCAAGGAAAAGAACCTCACGCTGAAATATGCGTTGGCTTTTGGAAAGATGGTAGAGCGCAATTGTCCGGATGTTCGTGTCATTTATACTCGAAAAACCGACCGTTTCCTTGAGTTGTGGCAGCGTGCTGAAATCGCCAACCGCAACAAGGCCGACCTGTTCATTTCCATTCATATCAACGCTCTTCCTGGTAAGAAAATCGCCCGAGGTGTGCAGACTTATACGTTGGGACGCGGCGAGACGACGGGAAAGAAGGGCATTCAGGAGAATTTGGAAGTGGCCAAGCGTGAGAATGCTGTCATCTATATGGAAGACAACTATAAGCAGACCTATAAGGGATTCGACCCCAATTCGCCAGAAAGCAACATCATGTTCGAAATCATCCAAGACAAGAATATGGAGCGCAGCATTGAACTTGCCCGTTTCATGCAACGCAACATTTGTGCCGCTACAGGGCGTCAGGACAAGGGCGCCCATCAGAATAATCTGGCTGTGTTGCGTCTCACATCAATGCCTGGTTGCTTGTTGGAGTTGGGATACATTTCCACTCCGGACGAAGAAAAGTTCCTTAACTCAAACAATGCACTCTCCAAGTATTCCCGTGGCATCTTGAATGCATTTATCAATTATAAGAAAAAGTATTTCGACAGTGTCCCTGTGAACTACAAAATAGAAGATGTGCCGGTTCCGAAGGTGGAGTCTTCTCTCATGGAAGAAGCACCTGCTGATGAGCCCATAGCAAAGCAGAAGCGTGAGTCGTCTCAACGTGATAATGCGAATACAAAGCCCGAACAAACTGCCACAACTGTCAAGCAGAAACCTACCACAAACTCGCAAAAGACAACGGCAAGCCAAGGAGGGCAAAAGGCTTCTTCTAACAAGCCGCTGTTCAAGTTGCAGATTCTTGCCGGTTCCGCTAAACTGAGTTCCAACGACCGCCAATTCAAAGGAGTAAGTGGCGTGGAGCGAACTGAAGATGGGGGCCATTATATTTATACTGTAGGATCATCGACCAATTACAATGAAATATACAGATTGCGCAAGCAACTGCTTGATAAGTTCCCCGACTCACATATCATCGCTTACAAAAATGGACAAAAGATGAATATCAACGAAGCCATTAAGGAGTTCAAGGCGAACAGGGGGAAATGATAGGGAAAACGTTTGAAGAACCAAGAAAGTAGAAGCCAACAAAATATGAAGTTTTTGACTAAAGAAGTGAAAATCGCCCTTGTGGCCATAGCCGGTATTGTGATTTTGTTTTTCGGTATGAATTTCCTGAAAGGCATCTCACTGTTTTCTAAGGACAATGCCTATTATGTCAAGTTCAAGGACATCAGTGGTCTGACGGCCAACAATCCAATATTTGCCAATGGTTATCAAGTGGGCATTGTGAAGTCTATTGATTTCGATTATGCTGGTGGGCGTGATATTGTTGTCACGTTTGGCGTCGACAAGAATCTGCGTTTGCCCAAAGGAACCTCAGCTGAAATAGAAAGCGATTTTATGGGCAACGTGAAGATGAACCTTATGTTGGGTGAGAATCCTGTCGATGTGCTGCAATATGGTGACACGATTGCAGGCGTCACGAGTCAAGGACTAATGTCGAAGGCAGCTCAATTGATTCCCGCCGTAGAGCAAATGCTGCCCAAGCTTGACTCCATCCTAACTAACTTGAACGCGTTGGTGTCAGATCCTGCATTGGCTCAGTCGTTTCACAATGTGAGAACCTTGACTGCTAGTCTGAATCATTCTTCTCAGCAACTCAATACTTTGATGGCTGGGCTCAACAAGAACGTGCCTGCTTTGATGAACAAGGCCAACGGGTTGCTTGACAATACAAGCCAACTCACATCCAATTTGTCAGCACTTGACCTTCAAGGAACAAAATCGCAGGTGGATGCTACCATTGCTAACGTGCAGGCATTGACCGACAATCTGAATAATAATCGAGGCACACTGGGATTGCTGATGAACGACCAGACGCTTTACAATAAGCTGACAACGACCGTTCAAAGTGCAGACACCTTACTTAATAACCTGCGTGAGCATCCCAAGCGCTATGTCCACTTCTCCTTGTTTGGGCGTAAAGACAAATGATGTCCTAACCCAATCTATCTGACATTCATGGTCTATGGTTGCACTATGGATATCATATGTCATTTTGTTGTCAATTTGATATGTGATTTATAGTCTAAAAAAGAATTAGTCTAAATAAACTGTGCGATGTTTCACGAAGGAATGGATAGCTTGAAAATCGTTTTTATTCACTTAATTACAAAAGTCGTTAATGATGTTTCACTCCATACATCCTTCTCTTTTGTCCGATATTGGATATTGCCATAAATGCCAAAGAATCAGAAGGTTACAAAATACAAAATCCCATTTTTGCCACCTATTAGCCCAAAAACGTGTAAAGTGCGATAATAAAGCAATTTACGTTTTGCTACAAAAACAAACAAGAAGAAATTATTTTCCAGTTTGCAAATTATTTGTTACCTTTGCATTCGAAAACCTGATGTCGGGCAACTAACCCTTCCATGACATCCACACAATGAGTAAGATATTAAAAAAGGTAAATGACCACCAGTCTAAAAGCTTCGTGGGAAAAGGCTCTTGCGCTTATCAGCGAGAACGTTTCACTGCAGCAATTCAACACATGGTTTAAGCCGATAGTCTTCGATTCTTTTAAAGAAAAGGAGAAGACATTGGTTCTCAAGGTGCCTAGTCCATTTGTCTATGAGTACCTTGAGGAGAACTATGTCGACTTGCTCAGCAAGGTATTGAAGCGTACCTTCTGCGAAGACGTAAAACTGGCTTACCGCGTCGTTACCGATAAAGAGCACAAACTCACAACTGTGATTGAGGCCGAGCCTACTGACAACGATTTGGCCAGACAGGCAAAGACACGTGCCAATCAGGTGCCTTCTCCGCTTGATGCCGCAACACCGCAGGAACTCGACTCTCAGCTCAATCCTCATCAGACTTTCAATAATTTCATCGAGGGCGACAGCAACAAACTGCCGCGTGCCGTAGGACTTTCTATCGCAGAGCACCCCAACAGCACCCAGTTTAACCCGATGTTCATTTATGGGCCGTCTGGATGCGGAAAAACGCATTTGGTTAATGCTATTGGCGTGCGAATCAAACAGCTCTATCCGCAAAGCCGAGTGCTTTATGTCAGTGCACGACTTTTCCAAGTGCAGTTTGTCGATGCAACACGGCAAGGCGCCATTAACGATTTCATTCATTTCTATCAGTCCATCGATGTGCTTATCGTTGACGATATACAAGAGTGGATATCGGCTCCAAAGACGCAAAACACCTTCTTCCATATCTTCGACCATCTTTTCCGAAACGGGAAGCGTATCATTATGGCCAGTGACCGTCCGCCTGTCGATTTGCAAGGCATGCCTGAGCGCCTCCTTACGCGTTTTGCATGCGGACTCATTGCTGAACTTGAGAAACCTAACAAGCAACTCTGCATTGATATCCTCAAGAGTAAAATCCGTCGAGATGGGTTGCAGATACCTGATGACGTTGTCAACTATATTGCTCAAACTGCTAACGGAAGCGTACGCGACCTGCAGGGTGTCATCAACTCGCTCATGGCGTTTAGCGTTGTCTATAATTGCAACATCGACATCCGACTCGCGCAGCGCATTGTCAACAGGGCCGTCAAAGCCGATGACAAACCGCTTACAATCGATGATATTCTCGAGACGGTTTGCCGTCACTTCAATGTGACTACAGCTGCTGTTCACAGCAAAAGCAGAAAGCATGACATCGTTGTTGCACGACAAGTCACCATGTATCTGGCACAGAAGTACACTAAGATGACTTCCGCACGCATCGGGAAACTTATCGGCTCACGCGACCACAGTACGGTGATTCACAGTTGTAATTCCGTACTGCAGCGCATGAAAGTCGATTCTCCGTTCCAAAACGAAGTGGAGAGCATTGAGAATTCCTTCAAACTGAAGAAATCCCTATAATTTCAGGTTCACCCCAGCCAGCATCCAAAGCCCTGGCTGTTCAACGCCTGCAATGTCGAAGTAATGGTGATTCGTCAGGTTGTCTGCTTTCAAGTATAAGTTCCAACGCTTTGACGACCACTCCAACTTTCCATCTATTTTCCAATATGGCGTATAGCCGTTCATCCGTTGCTGCCATCGTGCAGACCATGAAGCGTTTAGCTTTCCATACTGTTCAATAGAGTAGGGTAAGGGGATGTTATGGATTACTTGGATTACGAGTTTGTGGCGCACGTAGTCCAAAGCATAAAGCGACCTCCATATCTCCCGTTCTGACCAGTGCTTTTCATTCATGAAAGCATAGCCAAGTCCTATTGTCAACGTTCCTCGGTGATACTTGGTGTCTGCAGAAAAGCCAGTGATATCCAGTTTTCCAATGTTTAGGGCTTCATATCGCTCTGCATCTTTCGAAGCATACACCCAGTCAATCATGTTTCTTCCATGGCTTTTGAAAGCTGAGATTGTTGCATTGAAGCTGTTTGTCCGGAAAACAACACCGCCTTTGAGTGTTGCGCCCCGTTCCGACTTGAGAGATGCATCGCCTTGTTGTACCACATTGCTGATATATAGGTCAGTGAAAGTCGGTAATCGCATCGATTTGTTCCACGAAGCATAGAGTTTCCAGTTGTGTGATGGTCGGTAACTGATGTTCACACCTGGCGACCACACTGCTTCTTTTTCTTTATTGTTTCTAATGTCTTGCCATAACCTTCCGTAGTGGACTCCCGCTGATAGCGTCCATTTCCTCAGCACCACGTTGTGCTCGGCAAACAGACTTTCATGTCTGCGCGTGTGGTCTCCCAAAGCCGTACTTCTGATGACATCCCAATGGATGTCCGCTCCCACAGATGTCCTGCCCCCATACCAGTCGATGTTAAAGTCCGTCGAGCCACCATAAACCCATAAGCGATGCTTGTTCTCGCCTTTATTGCTGCCGTTGATGCCACGAATAAGCCAGTAATGGTCGCCGAAGTGTTTCGCATATAGTGTTCCACGAAGCGACATGCCTGGGACGATGAGCCTGTTTGCTGTTGCCGATGCGATAAGCCGGCGCGTCTCTTCATACTGGTTGTCGTACTTCGCGCTGTAGAATGTGTTGGCACCATAGTCCTGAGCACTCCAGCCCACTTGCAAATCCAAGTCGGTTTTCTCATTGCTCCATTTCGTGTTGGCATAGGTGTGGACCTTGTTGAAGTCGCTGTTCTTCGTGCCTCCGTCGCTGCGTGTCCATCCAGCCGACGCTATTCCGCCTGCCAGCCAACCCTTTGACGGGGTGGGTGAGGAAAACAGGGACGCACTTCCCTCGACGCCAAAAGTGCCGAACGAGCCGCCTTCCATGCCTATCATGACGTCCTTGTCTCCAGATTTCCTTTCACTTCCTTTTGTTACAATGTTGATGGCCCCACCAAAAGCTGAGGCTCCGAACACACGAGAAGATGCGCCCTCGATGATCTCGATGCGTTCAATGTCGTGGAGTGAAATGGGGAAATCAGTGGCGTTGTGCCCGGTCTGCGGATTCGATATATTCACGCCATTCAATAGAATGACCATTTGGTCGAACGTTCCGCCGCCTATAGAAATGTCCGTCTGTACACCAAAGCCACCGCGCTGACGGACATCCACGCCTGTGGCTAATTTCAAAACATCGTTAACAGTTGAGGCTTCAGAGCATTCAATCTCCTCGCTCGTGATAACCTCAACATGCTCACCACTCTGCCAAGCGGTGAGCGGTGCTCGCGAGCCAAGCACCACAACCTCGTCGAGTCCCACCTCCTCGCGTCGCAAAGAGTCGGTCGACAAGTCCTCCCTCACGCTGATGCCATCGGCCTTGGCGTATGCCAGTGTTGCAACAGACAAGGTGCCGATAATCACCTCACGGCCCAAGCACGAGAAAAGGGCATAGCCTTTGCGCGAGAACTGCTTGAAGCGTATGGGGGCAGGCTTGATGAAATAGTTTTGTTTAAACACGAATAATAAATTAAATATGAATAATTAAAGATTAAAATAATCATGGGGATAGTTACTTTTCCCCTTTCTTTTTCTTCTTTTTCCCTTTGATTTCATAGACCAATGCTATGATGCCAATAACGACGCCCAGCAAACCGACATACAAAGAGATGAGGTCAAAGTTCTCTTTTGCCCATGTCATAAATGTTTCCATATTCTATTCAATTCTTTTGTTTTTCTTTATTTCATTCACTAACGAGAGCTTTTTTCTAACGGAAAAGCCCTTTAATGTTTGTCGTCTGTTATCGACTGAATCCTCAATCCATATGGAACAGCTCGGGCAGAGGGATGGTGACGGGCGAGTTGTCGGGGTTCACCTCCATGATGTCGGCCATCATGTCCCACCAGCGTTGTGTGATGGGATCAACGTTCTCGGTGTCTTGTGAGTTGCCTTCCTTCGAGCACTCTTGGTAGGCGAAGAGGATGTTTGTGTCGCGGTCCCAATAGATGCTGTAGATTCCTTCGCCTTGCTCTTTGTTCATTTGTTTCAGTTCAGGCCAGATGGCTGCGTGCCGTTTGGCGTTCTCTTCCTCGAAACCTGGTTTGAGGAACATTTTGAATGCGAATCTTTTCATGATTATCT
>ODAI010471890.1_pt1 | contig 10208 bp, 2 predicted proteins | sample 1539321 | NCBI WGS metagenome assembly ODAI01 (sample SAMN02144231, study PRJEB22623) | gut metagenome | biome: sheep rumen | host: Ovis aries | place: New Zealand | reverse complement strand
GGCTACGATTTCCTCCATCTCTACCAGACGAAGGGCTGCAAGCTGCAGATGGGCGGCTCAGACCAGTGGGGCAACATCACCACCGGCACCGAACTCATCCGCCGCAAGCTGGGCGCTGAGAACGAGGCTTTCGCCCTCACCTGCCCCCTCATCACCAAGGCCGATGGCAAGAAGTTCGGCAAGACGGAGCAGGGCAACGTGTGGCTCGACCGTCGTCGCACCAGCCCCTACGTCTTCTACCAGTTCTGGCTCAATGTGGGCGACGAAGAGGCCGAACGCTACATCAAGATATTCACCTCGCTCGACAAGGAGACCATCGACGCCCTCATCGAAGAGCATCGTCAGGACCCCGGCCGTCGCGTGTTGCAGAAGCGCCTGGCCGAAGAGGTGACCATCCTTGTCCATGGTCGCGAGGATTATGAGATGGCCCTTGAGGCGTCGAACATTCTCTTTGGCAAGGCTACGAAGGACAGCCTGGTGAAACTCGACGAGCAGACGCTGCTCGACGTCTTCGCCGGCGTACCGCAGTATCGCATCAGCCGCAGCCTGCTCGAGGGCGAAGGCATCAAAGCCGTAGAGCTCATGGCCACCGAGACGCAGTGCTTCCCCTCGAAGGGCGAGATGCGCAAGATGGCACAGGGCGGCGGCGTGAGCCTCAACAAGGAGAAGCTCGCTGCCTTCGACCAGCCTGTGACCACTGCCGACCTTATCGACGGCCGCTACCTGCTCGTGCAGAAGGGCAAGAAGAACTACTTCCTGCTGATTGCCGAGTAGCGCGTCGCTTGCGGTTTTCACTGGACACTGCCGCATATTCAACTACGGGTTGTACGTACACTACGGTCTCTTACGGCTTACCACCGGTAATCGCTCAAGGACTGTACAATCGTGCAACCCGTAGTTTTTATTTTGTCAATCCCTTTGTGTTTTTATATATTCAACTACGTATAATACTGATTTTACGGTTCCCATTGCAGGTGGTTAGCAAAGGACATCAGAGAAACAGTGCCGTATAATCCGATGAAATTGATGCTGCCATAGGATGTGATCACTCGCACAATTCGTGCCCTTCGTGGTTCTCTTTTAAGTGTATCGTACAATTCTCTTAGGCGTGTTGGGCAATTCTCTTAGGCGCATCGTACAAATCTCTTAGGCGTGTTGGGCGATTCTCTTAGGCGCATCGTACAATTCTCTTAGGCGCATCGGGCAATTCTGTTAAGCGCATTTTTTCGATTCCTAAATCAATATTTTGTGCACGTCCGAAAAAAATATTGGGAAAAAGTGTTGTAGATAAGAAATTTTGCTTACCTTTGCCGCGCTTTTAAAAATAAAAGCCTTTGGATTGGGATATGGTGTAATGGTAACACAACAGGTTTTGGTTCTGTTTTTCCTGGTTCGAATCCGGGTATCCCAACCACGAGTTGTTCGCTCGAAAGCTGCATCGCATGTCTTGCGATGCAGCTTTTTTTGTTTCTCTTTGCAGCAGCTTTAATCGATTTTCATACGTCCATCCTGGTTGGCGCCCAAAGCCGGAATCGTGTCCGGAGGTGTCGTTCTGGCCAAAAATCCGCAAGCTTTAGTTGAAATATATGTTAACAGCTGCTGACGCACCAGCGTTTCATTGATGTTGCTTGCGGGCCAATTTTCCGCTTTATGGATGATAAAACTTCACAGAAATGACCATTTGCGGAATCTTGTCTTATCATTTCGTCAAATTCTCTTATCATTTCGTTTAATTTCCCTTGTCGTTAACATTTGTTAACAATGATATACTCAGCTCCATTCTTTAAATTGCTACATTTGTAATGCTTTTTAGATTATAAATGCTTTTTAGATTATATAAGTCTATACAATCAACCTATTCATTAATCCATAAACCTTAATAGTTATGAAAAAGTTATTTACTCATCTCATGTTGCTCATAGCCCTCCTGCTGTGCAGCTCATCGTCGTGGGCACAGCTGAAGATTTGCGGACACTCCGTAGACCTGAATGCCACCTCGACACAGACCATCACCGGTTCGGGCATCTCCGGCACGGTGACCTACAATGCATCCCGCAAGGAGCTGACACTCGAGAATGCCACCCTCACCAGCAGTGGCAACAATGACGGTATCTATAATCAGAGTGTCGACGGCCTGTCTATCATGTTCATGGGCACGGTGACCATCAACGTCAATTCCACTGGCAACAATGTCGCAGCCCTCTACACCGACAAGAATCTTACACTCACCTCTCCCGGCGGTGCAGCACCCCCTGTGATTACACTGAGGAATACTGGTGCCGGCCCTGCCTTCAAGGTGCGTGGTGCCACCGTCACAGCTTGGGGCGATAATATAACAGCTACCGCAGCCAATAACAATGCCGTAGTCGGTGAGGTATTTAATAGTGGTACTAAGCCTCAACTCAACCTCCATTTTTCCCGTCTGTCGGCAACTGGCGCTTCAGACTTTAAGGCTGTGACCGGTTTCACGGGTGGTCTGTCACTGTATATATCTGTTCATTCTGGCGGCACGTCGTTCGACAGTGCCTCCGGCGCCATCGTCAATTCCAGCAACAGCGCCGTGCAGGAAGCCGTCATCCTCCCTGCCCTCACCCTCGGTAAGTTATATATCGGCGCGTCCGGCGAAAGAACGATAAACAAGTCATCGACAGGTGCCTCCACGGCTTCAGGTATATTCGAGTACAGCTCCAGCTCGAAGAAGCTGACGCTGACCGACCTGAACGTCGACGGCGCCGGACTCGTCAGCCGTATCCCCGGCCTGAAGATCGACTTCAAGGGCGGTGGCAAGCTGATTAACTCCGGCATTGCCATGGACCTGTATGGCGACACCGAGCTGACCAGCGACGGCACGGTGACAATCAAAGGAGAGACCTCTTCGGCCATCTACTTCAACGGCGACTACCACCTGACCGTCTATATGCCGGAGCTGGTAGCTGAGTCAGGCGGCGGCGACGGCATCAACGCCAGCGGCTTTCCCAATAGCAAGCTGACGCTCAAGGAGTACAACAGCTCGTCCGTCTATAAGTTCCTCGGCACCCGATCCAACCTCCGCGTGGGCAGCATCGAACTCAGCAGCATGGAAGTATGGTCTCCGGATACCTACTTCAACCCGACTGACAAGACCGTGTATCATCACGGAGTTGAGGCTAAGGGTACCGACCAGGGCAACGATGCCACATGGTTCCGTAGCATCAATTACAGTGGCTTCACGTTCTATGAGCTCTACGTCGCCGGCACACGTGTCAGCAACCGTAATAGTTCAAGTATCGTCAACCCCAGCATCAAATCTGGTAAAGTCACGTACGACAACAGTTCGAAGACGCTGACGTTCGACGGCGTGAAGATGGAGGTGGCCAGCGCCGAAGACCAGGGCGTGCGCAGCTACATCCCGGATCTCAACATCGTCCTCAAGGGCACGAACGAGATGACGACGAACGCCACCCTGTTCAGCCTCAGCAAGGCCACCACCTTCAGCGGCAGCGGTAACCTGGAGGCCACGTCGAAGGAGAAGCACGGCATCTCGACCGCGGCTGGTACTAACGTGACCATCGCCACCACCAACTACTTCATCGTCCACGCCAAAGGCTACGGCTACTGGGGCGGCGGCGGCACGGGCGAGAAGCTGACGCTGAAGAAGACGGCCAGCGATGTCTACGGCTACGCCTTCGACGGCACGGAAGGCGTTCTCATCAATGTCCCCGAGCTCGTGCTCGACGGCATGGCCTTCTCCAACTCCGCTCAGCCCGGTCTCTATGGATGCTACTTCGAGGGCAAAGAGATCAAGCAGAATGGCGGCAATCGCGCCAAGGGCTATGTCGCCTTCAAGTCCATCAAGGAACGCACTGGCATCTACGTCGCAGGACAGGAGATTGTATGCGTCAACCACGCCAGCTATCCCATCTACGTCGGCAGCCCCTATATCAAGAGCGGCACGCAGAGCGTAGCCTACAAACCCGAAACGAAGACACTGACGCTGAATAACGCCAATATCGACTACACGGCGGCATCTTCCACCAACGATGGTATCATCCTGACGAAGGCCAACACAGAGCTGACCATCACCGCCAATGGCAATAACTCCCTCAGCAGCACTACGGCTTTCGGCGGCCTGTGGCTCAACGAAAGCAATGTCACCATCAACGGCAACGGCACACTCAGCCTCGCCGGCAGAACTGATGACCTCTATGGATTGAACTCGACTAAGCTCAAGGTTGAGGGTGACGTGACGGTCGAAGCCTTGAAACATGGTATCGGCTCAAACAACTATATGGGTGAAATGATCGTCGGAGGCAATGCGGTCATCAAGGCAAAGCAAATCAGCTATCTCGACGCCCTGACGCTCAATGACGGACAGACCATCGTGGAACCCGCAGGCGCTACTTTTGCCAATAAACGAGTCGAAGTCGGCGGTTCCTTAGCTGAGAACGTCGTCATCATGAAGGTGGAGAGCTATGACCTGGCAGTCTGCGACGTGGCTGTGAACAGCTACAATGCCTCCGATATCCTCGGCGACGGCAAGTTCGTCTACGACCCCTCCACGAAGACGCTCACCATCGACAACGCCACCATCAACGACACTTCCATCAAGGATGTGGTCAAGAACGACGGCATCGACGGCCTGAACGTGCGCTTCGTAGGCGACAACAGCTTCAAGGTGGATGAAAACATCTTTGAGCTGTCCAAGTCCACCAACATCACCGGAACGGGCACCATTACGGGTGAACTGGCAGCCAGCGATGGCTATGGCATCTGGTTCAAGGACGATTTGGATATCGTCCTCGATGGCGCCACCTTCAGCTTCAAGGGTGAGAAAGCCGTATCCGGCTACAGTACTAAAGAGGTCACCCTGACCGTGAATAGCGGCAAGCTGATCTTTGAGCCCACGAGCACCCAGTGTGGTATCTGGGGACTGGCAGCCCTCAACCTCGGCGAAGGCATGATGATTACACAGCCCGAGGGTGGCACCTACAGCACCACGCTGAAAGCCATCACCGAGGACGGCATCAATGAGTATGTGGGTCCCATCGTCATCGAAGGTGCAACAGCTTACGACCTCGCCATCGCCGGCAAGACCGTCAATAGCACCAACTACAACGACATCCTCGGCAACGGTGTCTTCAGCTACGACAATGCCACTAAGACGCTCACCATCAACGGTGACTACACCTACACGGACGGTAACCGCGTCGTCGAGAGCTATGTCGACGGCCTCACCATCAACGTGGCTGGCAACAGCACCATCGTCAGTTCCAGCAACAACTCGATAATTTATCTCTGCAATAACTCCACCATCACAGGCGGTAAGCTGACCCTGATGTGTACCCATCCTAATAACGACGGCTTAGGCATCTACGTCGACGCCAGTTCCGGTGAAGTGTTGACCATCAAGGATGCCACCATCGATATCACCGGCAGCGGCTTCGAGTGGGGCATCACCGGCAGCAACCACGTAGCGCTCGTCATCGACAACTCTGACGTGACGGCTACTGCACACAACTCTGGCGTCATCGCCGACTGGGGCGGCATCACGCTGAACGGCTGCTACGTCGACACGCCGCGTCCGTCCATCATCCTGTCCACAGGTATCTGCGACGGTGGCGGCAACTGGGTTGGCAGCACTGAAGAAGCTTCTGTCGTCATCAAGGCCGGCACGGATGCCATCAACGGCATCAACGCCACAGAGACCGCTCCCGCTGACGTCTACGACGTCGCCGGTCGTCGTCTCGACAATGTAAGCCACGGCATCAACATCGTCCGTACCGCTGACGGTAAGGTTCGCAAGGTGCTCAAGAAGTAATCAGAGAGTCTGGCTCAACTGAAACAAAACTATAAGTATCGTGGGATGGTGTCCTGTAGGGCACCATCTCTCGTTCTTCCATATCCTGCCCAAGGATAAGCTCGACATTGAGCCTATAAGGCTATCGCAAAAGGGTAAAATGAGGGTAAAAAATACACTGTAAAGCTCTTGTTATTGTTTGTTTATCAATAAAAAAGTACAATAAACACACCGCATGTTTCAAGAGAAGTGCTATCTTTGTATTGTGATTCATAAAACATACCTTCAGCAATGCTTTATTTTGTGGCGTAACGCCCGACGAGACAAGCTATACATTTATTAACTCTTAAACAATAACGCTATTATGAAAAAACTGTTCACGTTCATTGCATTGCTCGCAACCCTGTTGCCGAGCATCACGCTCCGGGCCGAGAACTACGGTTTATCCGTGGCTGGCGTTTCGGTGACCGATGCCAACAAGGACAACATCACCGGTTCGGGCATCAGCGGAAAGATCACCTACAAACCCACCTCCAAACAGCTGATTCTTGCTGACGGCACATCAATCAATACGTCTGTTGACGGTATCAGAAACCTCGAAGTGGATGGCCTCTCCATCATTTTCGAGGGCGATGTGACCATCACGACGAACTGCACAAATGAGACTGCTGCCGGCATCATCTGCTGGAAGAACACCAGCCTCTCCAAATGGTCTGGCACCAAAGCCCACTTCATCAAGATTGAGAACACGGGTGCAGGCGGTGCCATTCACTCTTATCAGGGCGCCAGAATCCGTAGCTACGGGCTATGGATCGATGCCCGTTCATCCAACAACCATGCCATCAGGGACCTCTCTCCCGGTACAGGCTCATTTGAAGTCATATACTCCCGTATCTTCGCTAAGGGCGGCTCTGGTAAGGTGGCCTATTCAGGCTTTACGAAGACCGACGGCATTCGATTCGATGCATCCGCACTGGAGGTTGCCAGCTACAAGTTCGATGCCGGCCAGGGCGGTGTGGTGAACAGCAGCGGCTCCTTAGTCAATAGCTGCTGGATAGAGCCCACCATGATGTTAGGTAGGTTGTATATCGGTTCTTCCAGCGAGATAACGCTTTCGAGTGCTAAAACCAATGCAACATCTGCATCGGGAAAGCTACAATGGAACAGTAGCACTAAGACCCTCACGTTGAACGATGTCAATGTCGAAGGCTCCTTCTTCGTCATACGTGAACCGGGTATCACCATCAAGGTTAATGGCGATTGCGCCTTCTCTACCCGTGCAAGTACCTCCGACAACGGCATGAGTCTGTATGCAGACGCCACCATCGAGGGCGAAGGCACGCTCAAGCTGACCTCTGCAGCCGCATCGGGTCTTTCCTGCTACTCTAATGCCAACGTCACCCTGAAGCTGAAGGAACTGCAGGCCCTGGGCAAGACCTACGGCGTACAAGCGGGCGGCACGTTGACACTTCAAGCGTACAGCGACGCCACGCAATATAAGTTCGCAGGCGAGACAAGTAATGTTAAGGTAAGCAACCTCGTCATGGAAGATGTAGACATCTCTATTTCCAACACCTATTGGAAGGCAGTCGATGGTTTTGTCTACTATAATGGGAGCATCGATAAAAGCACAACCATTGTCAACGGCACATGGTTCAAATCGAAAAGCAAGATTGCATACCTTTCCCTCTGGATTGGCGGAGAGCAGATGAGGGCTAATAATACGCAATATTTCTATCCCCGTGCCCTCAAGTCCGGTTCTGCAAAATACGACACCTCATCCAAGACGCTGACGCTCGACGGCGCAACGATCAATGCCACGGGCGACGATTACGGTATCTACCACACCATCGACGGCCTGACCATCACCACGACCGGCACGAACAGCATCACCGCCGCCGACATCGCCATAAGGCTGGGCGCCAACACGACCATCAAGGGTTCGGGCGACCTCACCGTCAAGTCCACTGAAGAGCACGCCATCGATATGCGCAACAACAGCGGTCTGACGCTGCAGCGCAGCGGCGGCACGATGACCGTGGAGGCCAAGAAGTATGGCTACTACGGCTACAAGGAGACCAACCTCGCCATCAACAAGGACGGTGCCAACGGCGCCCTCTACAAGTTCCTCGGCGAGGAAGGCAACATCTACAACACGGGCCTCGCCATGGGCGACGGCGTCAACGTACAATCCAAGTGGACATGGTACAATGCCGACGACGGCGCCTTCTATCTCCATGATGATCTTGCCAAGGGTACCGACCACGCGAGCGGCGCCACCTGGATCCGCGGCGACGTGACGTGGACCGAATATCCCATCACCATCGCGGGCACCAAGCTCTACGGCGCTGTCGTCGACGGCGACCTCAAGGGTAATGCCGGCGGCTTCTGCAACAAGTACTACACGGGCTCCGACATCAGCTATGCCCCCGACACGAAGACGCTCAGCCTCACCGACGTCAACTTGACCTACGATGATGAAAAAGCCATCAGGTTTGAAGCGAGCAGCGACGTGACCGTCAACGTCAGCGGCAATAACACCATCACCGGTACCGGATTCTACGGAATACAGATCAGGGACTATGCCAAGGTGGCCTTCACCGGCTCCGGCACCATCAACATCACCGGCGCCCGGATCGGTCTGGGCTTATGGGGCACGAACAGCGTCACGACTGTCAAGGGCGATGTCACGCTGACGGCCACCGGAGCAACGCTCGGCATCGGCGGTGAGAACAGCGGCACCAGAAACGGCTCGCTCGTCGTCAGCGAGAATGCCGTCGTCAAGGCCAATAAGATCAACAAGATTTATGCCCTCACGCTCAATGACGACCATGCCATCGTAGCTCCTGCCGGCGCCACTTACAAGAGCGAAGGCATCTACGTCGGCGAAGCCCTGGCTGAAGACGTGGTCATCGACAAGGTCGTGAAGTACGACCTCAAGGTCAATGACCGTCAGGTCACCAGCGTCAATGCTGCCGACATCCTTGGCGACGGTCAGTTCAGCTACGATGGCGAAAGCCAGACGCTCACCATGACGGATGTCACCTTCAACTACACTGAGTCTGGCGGTGCGCTCATCAACAACACAGGCGTTGACGGCTTGACCATCAACATCGTAGGCGACAACAATATCACCCTGCGTAGCGGTGCACAGGTCGTTTACACCAATGTCGCCACGACGCTGAAGGGAACGGGCTCGCTGACCGCCAACGAGGGCTTCTACATCGTGTCGACGACGGCCAAGAGTGCTAAGCTGACCATCGACGGTCCCACCGTGACGCTCAACACGGGTAGCCAACGAAGCATCTTCGGCTGGAACGAAGCTCCCGACGCCTTCGCGATACTCAGTGGTAAGCTGACGGTAAACACCTCGGCGTTGCCCATCCATTCCATTGAGAGCTTCGAGCTCGGCGCTGGTATGTACATCACGACGCCCGAGGGCGGCCAGTACAACGCTTCGCTCGGCGGTATCTCAGTCAACGGCAGCTCGCTCTATTCCGGCAACCTCGTCATCGAAGGTGCAACAGCTTACGACCTTTATGTTGCCGGCACAACCGTCACCAGCGTCAACCACAGCGATGTCCTCGGCGACGGCATATTCAGCTACGACGATGCCACGAAGACACTCACCATCAACGGTGACTACACCCATACCGGCGCCAGCAATATCGTCAGCAGCAGTATCGATGGACTGACTGTGGAGGTGACCGGCAACAGCAAACTGACCTCCACCACCGAAGCTACCATCCTCCGTTTCAGAGCTCCCGTCACCATCACCGGCGGCAAGCTGACCCTGGAGACGACATACACCGACGGTTCAATAGCCATCTACAACAGCTACGGCGACCTGACCATCAGGAACGCAGAGATCGAGATCGTTGGCGACGGCTTCACCTATGCCATCACCGGCGAGCCGGCCTACAACCTGATCATCGAGAACTCCGACATCGTAGCCACAGCCAGCGTATTTGGCGCCATCGTGGATTGGGGCAACATCACGCTGACCAATTGCTACATCGACAGTCCGCGTCCGGCAGTGGCTGAAAACAACGCTATCCGCGACGGAGAGGGTAATGTTATCGGTTTAGGCCAGCTCGGCACCGTTATCATCAAGCGTGGCGCAGACGCCATCAACGGCATAGGCACTACAGAGACCGCTCCCGCTGACGTCTACGACGTCGCCGGTCGTCGTCTCGATAATGTAAGCCGCGGCATCAACATCGTCCGTACCGCTGACGGTAAGGTTCGCAAGGTGCTCAAGAAGTAATCCTCTGGATTCACACACTTCGATGTGTGTGGAACGAAAAAAGGGATGTGCCATTTCATTTCACATGGCACATCCCTTTTCTGTTTGACTAAAGGTCTATGTTTTTTTCTGTTTTAATGTCAGTTCGGTATACGGAATTATTGCTGTCCGCTAAAAGATTTTAGT
>ODAI010316701.1_pt1 | contig 10208 bp, 9 predicted proteins | sample 1539321 | NCBI WGS metagenome assembly ODAI01 (sample SAMN02144231, study PRJEB22623) | gut metagenome | biome: sheep rumen | host: Ovis aries | place: New Zealand | reverse complement strand
GCTTACTACATGTCGAAAGTTATGTCCAAAAAGCGTGGCGTGACCAGTGACACGATCTATGTCGGAACCGACATGAACGAGAATGACACGATCTTCGGATCCACGAATGCACTTAGAAACGTCATCCTCGAAGTCAATAAGAGATATTCCCCGAAGGCGATCTTCGTTTCTTCTTCCTGTGCAACAGGTATCATCGGTGAGGATATCGACAGTATCGTGGATGAGGTTCGAGATGAAGTTGGAGTTCCGATCGTGGCCGTTCACTGCGAAGGATTTAAGTCCCGTATCTGGGCAACCGGCTTCGATATTTCCGACCACGCGGTACTGCAGTCCATCGTTCAGCCCCCGAGAGAAGGCGTGAAGACGAATAAGATCAACTTCAAGAACTTCTTCGAGAGCGCCCGTCCGGAGATCATCGAGATGTTCAAAAACTTCGATCTCGATCCGGTATTCCTGTACTGCAATTCCACGGTAGAAGAACTGTCCCACATTTCCGAAAGCCTGGCGACGACCTGCATCTGCGGCACTCTCGGTAACTACCTCGGAAATGCACTGGAAGAAAAGTACGGTGTTCCTTACGTAAGATCCATTAACCAGTGCGGTATCGTCGGTTTTGAGACGTGGCTGCGTGAGATCGGTAAAGTAACGGGAAGATCCGAACCGATCGAAAAGTATATCGAAGAGCAGCGTGCGATCTATCTGCCGCAGATCGAAGAAGTGAAGAAGCAGCTATCTGGAAAGACCGCCGTTCTCGGTATGGGACCGGGCTACACATTCGAGGTTTCCCGTGTTCTCAATGAGCTCGGCATCAAGGTCGTCTGGGCGCTTGCATGGCACTACGATAAGAAGTATGAAAACGGCGATGTACCGCCGTCCATGAAGTACCTTCTGGATAATGATATCGACTTTGAAGCAAGTGTTGCCGACCAGCAGAACTTCGAGGTCATGAACATCCTGCATAAGTACAAGCCGGATATGTATCTTTCCCGTCACCCGGGTTCCACCGTATGGGCGATCAAGAACGGTACACCTGCGATCTATGTTGCCGATGAGTACATGATCTTCGGATATAAGCACACACTGGAATTTGCCAAGACCGTCCTCGACGCGATCAATAACAGAAGCTTCGAAGAGAACCTGGCAAAGCGCACCAAGCTTCCATATACAGACTGGTGGTACCAGCAGAATGTTGATAAGTTCCTGGAGGAAACGAAATAATGGCGAAGTTATTAGATAAGCAAAGATATAAATGCGCACTGGGTGCGATGCAGACCGTTCAGGCGATCGACCGCGCTCTCCCGATCCTTCACAGTGGTCCCGGCTGCGCGCAGAAACTTTCGGAATCCACAGGAAGCTCCGGATACTTTTCCCCGAACATTTTCCCGTGCACCAGTATCAACGAAAAAGACGTTGTTTTCGGTGGCGTGAAGAAACTGGATTCCACGATCGGTAATGCACTGAAGGTCATCGACGCAGATCTCTACGTCGTACTTACGGGATGCATCCCGGAGATCGTCGGTGATGATTCCGGCGAAGTCGTTTCCAGATATGAAGACGCGGAAAAGCCCGTCGTCTATGCACCGACCGCAGGCTTTAAGGGCAACAACTATAAGGGGCACGAGCAGGTAGTCGATGCGATCGTCGACCAGTACCTGAAGAAGTCCGATAAGAGGCAGAAGGGCCTGATCAATATCTGGGCAGATGTACCGTATCAGGATCTTTTCTGGCTCGGAAATCTCCGTCAGCTCGAAAAGCTCATCGCGGAGCTGGGCCTTGCTCCGAACACGATCTTCGGCTATAAGCGCGGTATCGGGAATATCAACAAGATCCCGGAAGCGGAGTTCAATCTTCTCGTTTCCCCGTGGGTCGGCTTAAATAACGTTAAGAAGATGGAAAAGAAGTTCGGCACCCCGTATCTTCACTATCCGAATCTTCCGATTGGCGCGACGGAAACCAGTAAGTTCCTGCGTGAAGTAGGTAAGCTCGCAGGTGTTCCGGAAGAGAAGGTAGAAGCCGTCATCAAGGAACATGAGGATTACTATTACTACCTCATCAGCCGCTATGCGGATCTGTTCCTCGAGAACCGTGTCATCAACAAGCAGTTCACGGTCGTTGCGGATGCACAGTATTCTCTTGCCGTTACGAAGTTCCTGGTAAATGACCTCGGACTGATCCCGGCAAAGCAGTTCGTTGTCGATGATACACCGAAGAACCATCGTGACCGTATCGCGGAAGAGTTCAAAAAACTCAACTTCGGTATCGAGGCGGAAGTTTCTTTTGAGACCGACGGCTATAAGATCCACGAAGAGATCAAAAACCACGACTACCACGGTTATCCGCTCGTTCTCGGCGGCTACTACGAAAAGGAGATCACGGAGAGCTTAAAAGGCAACTTCCTCAATATCTCCTGGCCGGTACAGGATAAGGTCGTATTCGACAATTTCTATGCCGGATACGAAGGCGGCATCCGCCTGATCGAAGATATCTACACGATAGCAGTTTCCCGATTCAACTGAGAAATATTGCGTGAGGATATGCCGGGTGCGGGGGGCGCCCGGTATATTCTTAAAAATCTTGAGAAAAGGAGTCCATGGATATGGCATATAATATCGCGTTTGGTTCATCCAACGGAATCAATGTTGACCTGAAATTCGGCGAGACAGACCATTTCTATATTTACCGTGTCGATGGACAGGACCTGCAGTTTCTGGAGATCCGTCATGTAAATCCTTCCGATCCTTCTGCAAAAGCACCTGCCCCGGCTTCTGAGGCTTCCTCTTGCGGGAACGGCGGTTCCTGCGGCAATGGCTCCGGATGTGGCGGAAACGGCCAGGGATGCGGCGGAGGAACCGAAGTGCTCGGTAAGGTCGCCCTGATCGAAGACTGTAGAGCCGTTGTCTGCAAGAAGATCGGATTTCAGGCGCAGAAACAGTTTGAGAAGAAAGCCATCTCGGTCTTCGATATCGAAGTCAGTGTGGAAGACGCGCTCGATAAGATCTCTTCCTACTACTACAAGATCGATAACCGCCAGTCTCTCCGGCAGATCCGTCCGGCAGAGGAAGAATAAGACGATAAGAAAAAGTGATCCGGAAAAGCGGATCGGAACAAAGAAATGATCCGTAGAAACGGATGGAAAGGAACAGGTTCTTATGGCAAAAGTGACATATTCCGGTGTAAGGGAAAGTAAACCGGGCAGAGTCAATGACCTTGGCACGACCGGACAGGAAGTCAGCGAGAACTTTAAGAAGGGCTGCCTGAAAAGAGCAGACAGAAGTTTCGCGCAGGCCTTCAGTGCCAGCAGATCAACAGCCTCGCAGCGCTGATGTCTCTGGAGGATGCTGTCTTTATTTCTCATTCTCCGCAAGGCTGTGTGGGATGCGCGATCATGGCGATCGATATGTACCGTGTCGGACAGATCCACAGAGGGATAAGAAATGTCAAGAACCCGCGCCTGATCGTGACGAATCTCGATCAGAAGAGTGTTGTTTTCGGCGGTGAGAAAAAACTCCGTGAATCGGTACAGAAGGCCGTCGAAAGATATTCCCCAAAGCTGATCTTCGTATTTGCTTCCTGCGCTTCCGGCATCATCGGTGATGATATCGATGCGATCTGCTCGGATCTTCAGAACGAATATCCGGATCCCTTGATCATCCCGATCCACTGCGAAGGCTTTAAGTCGAAGATCTGTGCATCCGGTTTTGATGCGGCATTCATCTCGATCAACAAGTATATACTGAAACATCAGAAAGTCGAAAAGGAATCCGGCCTGATCAATCTTTTCGCGCCGACGACGGTCAGCTATGCCGACCAGAAAGAGATGGAGAGAATGCTCCAGCTCCTCGGTGCGAAAGTCAACTATATTCCTTTCTACAGCTCACTCGAAAAGATCAGGAAGATCCCGGCAGCTGAGGCTTCCACCTCGATCTGTAAGGTCTTTGCCGATGAGTTCATGAAGACTCTCTACGAAGAATACGATATCCCGTATTCGCACACCGTTATGCCGATCGGTATCCGTAATACCGATAAGTGGTACAGAGGAATCGCAAAGGTCGTCGGAAAAGAAAAGGAAGTCGAAGAGATCATCGCAAGAGAACATGAGAGGATCGAACCACTCGTCAAGAAACTCCGCAACCGGCTCCAGGGAAAAAGAGTATTCATCTGCGGCGGAACAGGACGTTCTTTTGCTGCGGCGGCCTTGATCGATGACTTCGGCATGGAACTCGTGGGACTCGAGACTCCGACCTACGATGACGATGCCCAGGTCGATATCGAATACTTAAACGGCATCCACAAAGAGTTCGTCGTCGATATCGCAAACATGCAGCCGTTCGAGCAGGTCAACCTCGTCAAGAAACTCAAGCCCGATGCTTTTATCGGAGTACCGGAATGGGCCGCAAAACTCGGCGTTCCGACGACACACGTACTCGACGGCAAGCGTCCGACCATGGGATATGACGGACTTCTGTTCCTCGGAAATAAGATCGCTGACCAGCTTGAAAATCCTGGCTTTAACAAGAAAATCTCCGAGCATGTCAAGCTCCCGTATAAGGAGTCCTGGTATTCGGAAGATGCCTTTAAATACATCATCAGAGAGGGGGAGAACTGACATGTCAGAGATCATGGAAAACCCGAAGGGCGGCTGCGCTCTTGCCGGTATCAATTCGGTCTTAGGTGCACTCGACCGTGTCTGCCCGATCTTCCATAGCGGCCCCGGCTGCTGCATGCAGTCTTCTGCATCCGAGCAGGGACAGTCCGGACACAAGTCTTCGTGCTTCGTCAGCTCGGTTTCGATCCCTTCCAGTAACATGCTCGAGAAGGAAGTCGTCTTCGGCGGCGTAAATAAACTTAGAACGACGATCCAGGGCGCAGTCGATATCATCGACGCAGATGCTTACTTCGTTCTGACAGGCTGCACGGCCGGAATCATCGGCGACGATATCGCCAGTGTGACGAACGAATTCCTTGAAAAAGGCATCCCGGTCTATCCGATCGAGACACCGGGCTTTACCGGAGACAGCAATCTCGGATATGAGACCGTATGGAATACTTTTCTCGATAAAGTCATCGAAAGAGATGTCCCAAAGGACGATAAACTCGTCAATATCTTCGGCATCATCCCTTATCACGATCCGTTCTGGAGCGGAACGCTCGAAGAGATCGACCGCATCCTTTCGCGTCTGGGTCTTAAGGTAAATACGTTCTTTACCAAAGGACAGGGCATCGAGGATGTAAAGAAGTCGTCTTCGGCGGCACTGAACATCATCGTCAATCCGTGGATCTTCAAGGGCCCCGCAGCCAAGTACGAATCCAAGTTCGGCGTGCCAAGCCTCCGTATCCCCGGACTCTTCGTCGGCGCGACCGATACGACGAAGTTCGTCCGTGCGGTGGGCGAAGCCCTGAACCTTGATAAGGATCTGGTGGAGAAGGTCATCGCAGACGAAGAAAAATATGTTTACAACTACCTCGGTCAGGCCATCGGTGTCCTGAGCTGGAAGCGCTTCGCGGTCGTCGCGGATGCGAATAATGCTGTGGGATTCACAAGATACCTTGCCAATGATTATAGTTTTACGCCGGTGCTGGTCATCGTGTCCGAGCCTGTTTTCCGACAGGAAGACAAGAAAGCGATCGTTAAGGAGATCACGGACCTCGAGTATGCCCGCCCGCCGAAAGTGCTTTTCCTGACGGATCAGTATGAGATCAATCAGGCGATCCGGGAGGAAGAGCAGGAGATCACGCTCCTTGTCGGTTCCAGTAATGACAGGGAGATCGCGCTCGAGAAGGACATCCAGTTCATCCTGGGTTCTTTCCCGATGAGCGAGCGGCTGATCTTCAACCGAACTTATGCCGGTTATCGTGGCAGTCTGACGTTTACGGAAGACATCTACGACAACAACTGACGGAACGATCCATCCGTCGTTTAATCTCACTTATGGGGAGGAGGCTGCTATATTAGCAGTCTCTTCCTCTATCAAAAACGGAGCAGTAGAATAATGAACAGCAGTACATACGAGATCATCGATTCGTGCGAAGATATCGACTTTGGGGAAGTCAGCGGACTTCTGAAATACTATGGCCTAAGTGACCTTGATAGTGACACGCAAAGGCAGGTGTTCCGGAATAGTTATGTGACGATCTTCGTAAAGAAAAAAGATGAACTGATCGGTGTCGGAAGAGCGATCTCGGACGGGATATCCCAGGGCGCGATCTATAATATCGCGGTGAAAGATGAATACCGCGGGAAAGGGATCGGAAAACGCATCGTCGACGAGATCCTGAAGCGGCTTTCGGGGTGCAACGTGATCCTTTATACGCACCCGAAACATATAGGGCTCTATGAGCACTGGGGATTCCGCAGAATGAGTACTTCATATGCGAGATTTCCTGAAGAAAAACATTATGAACAGGAAGGCTTTTTTACAGATTAAAGGAGGAACCGAAAATGCCACATGTAGAAATCAAATGTTATCCGGGAAGAACAGAAGAAGTGAAGCAGAAGTGTGCCGATAAGGTTGCCGCAGATGTCGCGGAACTTCTCGGATGCAACCTCTCTTCCGTATCGGTCGCGATCAAGGAAGTAGAGAAAGAAAACTGGAAGGAACAGGTATTTGAGGGCCAGATCTTTGCCGATGAAAAAGCACTGTACGTCAAGCCCGGATACACCTGCTGAGGATATAACTATGGTTACAAGAGACGAAGCTTTAACTATCCTGAGAAAGTATAATCAGGATCCGTTCCATATCCAGCATGCCTTCACGGTGGAAGCCGTTATGAAATGGTATGCCGGAAAACTCGGATATGCGGATGAAGAAGAATACTGGGGGATCGTGGGACTTCTTCACGATGTGGACTTCGAGCTTTATCCGGAGGAGCACTGCCTGAAGGCTCCGGAACTTCTGAAAGAAAACGGAGTCAGCGATGACATTATCCATGCCGTATGTTCCCACGGATATGGCATCACGGTAGGAAACGGCGTTACGATCGACGTCGAGCCGGTACATGAAATGGAAAAAGTGCTTTTCGCGGCGGATGAACTGACCGGACTGATCTGGGCGGCCGCACTGATGCGTCCCTCTAAGAGCACAAAGGATATGGAGCTGAAATCCCTGAAAAAGAAATATAAGAGCAAGGGATTTGCCGCAGGATGCTCCCGCGAAGTGATCGAACGGGGTGCTTCCCAGCTCGGATGGGAACTGGATGAGCTCCTCGAGCAGACGCTTCAGGCGATGGCAGATACCGAGGATCTGATCCGGCAGGAAATGGCAGCATTATAATAAAAAAATCTTTTCTAAATGACTTATCGGTGATATTATTAGTCGAAATAAAATGAGAGGCCGGAAGATAGCCATGTTTAGATTTTATAATACGTTGAGCAGAACTGTTGAGGATTTTAAGCCCAATGAAGAGGGGAAGGTCGCCATGTACACCTGTGGTCCTACGGTTTACCACTTCGCTCACATCGGAAATATCCGTACCTATATCATGCAGGATGCGCTGATCAAGTCCCTGGAGTATGCAGGCTATGATGTAAAGCGTGTCATGAACATCACGGATGTCGGTCATCTTTCTTCGGATGCGGATACCGGCGAGGATAAGATGGTCGAAGGCGCCAAGCGTGAGCATAAGACCGTCATGGAGATCGCGAAATTCTATACGGATGCGTTTTTTAAGGATTTTGATGCGGTCGGGAATAAGCGTCCGGACGTGATCGAGCCTGCGACGAACTGCATTCCCGAGTTCATCCACATGGTACAGACACTTCTTGATAAAGGCTATGCTTACGTCGCCGGCGTCAATGGGTACTTCGATACCGGAAAACTGAAGGACTACTATGTGTTCTCCTCCGCTGTCGAGAAAGACGATCTCGAGATCGGCGTCCGCGATGATGTCGAAGAGGATGTAAACAAGAAAAATAAGACGGACTTCGTTCTGTGGTTTACCAAGTCGAAGTTCGAAGACCAGGCGCTCAAGTGGGAGAGCCCGTGGGGCGTCGGATATCCGGGCTGGCATATCGAGTGCTCATGCATTTCCATGAAGCATCTTGGTGAGTATATGGATATTCACTGCGGCGGTGTAGACAATATCTTCCCGCATCACACCAATGAGATCGCCCAGTCCGAAGCATACCTCGGTCACAAGTGGTGCAATTACTGGTTCCACAGCAATCACCTGAATGACCAGTCCGGTAAGATGTCGAAGTCTAAGGGCGCGATCCTTACTGTATCCGTTCTTCAGGGAAAGGGCTATGACCCGCTGGCATATAGATTCTTCTGCTTACAGTCTCACTACAGAAAGCCGCTGGTGTTCTCATATGACACTTTCGATAACGCAGTTTCAGCATATAACAAGCTCGTGAAGCGTGTTTCTGAGCTGAGAGCGGACGGCGCGGTAGATGAAGCAGCGAAGAAAGAGTTTGAGACCAAATTCTGCGAAGCAGTATCCAATGACCTCAATACATCCATGGCGGTCACCATTCTCTATGATGCACTGAAGGCGGATGTGAATGACGCGACCAAGCTCGCGCTGGTAGAGAGCTTTGATAGAGTGCTGTCCCTGGATCTGATCGGTCATGCAAAAGCACTGGGAGAAGGTGCTGCAGTTGATTCTGAACTCGAGGCATATGTCAATGATGCGATCGCCCGCCGCGCAGAAGCGAAGAAGGCGAAAGATTTTGCAACAGCAGATGCTATCCGTGATGAACTGAAGGCAAAGGGCATCGAGATCAAGGATACAAGAGAGGGAGTAGAGTGGCATCTGGTCTGATGCATTTACTTGTCGACTGGCAGCATTTCTATGACCAAATCGAAAATAGGAAACGTTGAGGGGTTGTCTCATTTAATGAGCAACCCCTTGTTGTTAACGACTACGAAAGTAACTTAAGTATTTATCGGAACACCTGGGTTTCAAGTTCTTTACCCATAATAAATTCTGTTTTCGTAATTCTATCGGTAGGAATTGGACGCTAATGACCGATAAAAAAGTATAATACCTAGATTATATCCGTACATATTGGCTGTACTATTCCCATAATTTTCCCGAATCTGCTTTTTTATCGGTCGTCTTTACAGAGAACAAACCGATAGAACTCAAAAATCTCTCGTTTTATCTGCAAAAGACGATGTGATTGTACCGATAGAAATTCAGATCTTGCCTTTCTATCGGTAGAAACCTTTATATTTAGATTGAAAATATTTACCTATTGACATAGTAGGTTAGTAGTAGTATAGTTAACTCATTCGAGCGGGACAGCCGGTGAATAAATAAGAACCACAGTTGACACGGCCGGTGTTTCCGGAAAAAAAGAACGTAAGAGAGGAGAAGCGAAGATGAAGCATTCAGAAACCCGAACATGTTATTGCGTCATGTGCGATCGAATGCGGCCCTCCCGGGATGTTATGGCCGGGCGCGGAACTGATTCTTCGCGCCTTTCTGTGAAACGATGAGGCTTAAAACTCATCATGGAGCCATATATCCGGGAGCTTCTTAAAGAAATGAGAAGCTCCTTTTTTATGGCCGAAAACGGAATCTTCCCCGGGAGTAAAACAGAAGAGAAAAGGAAAAGAAACGGAAGAAAATATACATGCTATGAGCATGAAACAAATAGAATTAGGAGCAAAAAATGATTGGATTTGAGTACTACAACCCCGCGAAGATCGTCTTCGGCGAGGATTCAGAGAAGAAGCTTAAGGGACTTCTCGAGGCATATGAAGTAAAATCACTTCTTCTCGTATATAGCGGTGATTTTATCAAGGACCTGGGTATCTATCAGGTCGTTTCCGATGCGGCAAAAGCACTGGGCATCAAGTTCTCGGAGAATGGTGAAGTCGTTCCGAATCCGAGTATCGATCTGGTAAGAAAACTGGTGGAACAGGGTAAAAAAGATAGCGTGGATTTCGTTCTCGCTGTCGGCGGCGGTAGCGCGATCGATACGGCAAAGGCAGTTGCGATCAGCATCCCGTACGATGGAGATCCGTGGGACTTCTTCGAAAAAGGTGTCGTTCCGGAAGAAGTTCTTCCGATCGGCGTCATCGCAACCACCGCATCCAGCGGATCCGAAACATCGAACTGCGCGATCCTTTCGAGCGGCGAATGGAAACTCGGATTTGAAGATGACCGCATTATCCCGAAGTTTGCGATCATGACTCCCAAGTTTACCGCAGGTCTTCCGGCATACCCGACATTTGTTGGTGTTGCGGACGTTCTGACCCATC
>ODAI010253862.1_pt1 | contig 10208 bp, 9 predicted proteins | sample 1539321 | NCBI WGS metagenome assembly ODAI01 (sample SAMN02144231, study PRJEB22623) | gut metagenome | biome: sheep rumen | host: Ovis aries | place: New Zealand | reverse complement strand
ATGGATTTTCGCCCTGCAAGGGGATGATTTTTTGGCAGCATGACCGAAAGCTTTTCTGAAAAATATTTCTGGCTTGCAAAAAGGCTGTCGTCAAAAGGATGCAGCAGAATTATCATCTGATAGACGTTATCGGTAAGGCCGCGGATAAGGTGACTTTCGTTGTCATTGATTTCGTAGCGGGCCTGAATTCCACTGTAGATTTTTTTTGCCGAATCCACCGCACACACTGCCGGCATAATGGCAACTGAGCCCACCGCAAAGTTTTTGTGCAGGCCGGCCCTCTCGCGGGTTTTTGAAATCATTTCGTCCTGCAGCGCCATAATTTTCTTTGCATACTCGGCGGCAAAAAGTCCGTTTTCGTTGAGGGTGATTCGGTTTTTGCTGCGGTCAAAAAGAGTGACTCCCAGCTCGGCTTCAAGCTTCTGCATGGCACGGCTGATTGTCGGCTGAGTAATTCCAAGCTCCTCGCCCACCCGGGTAAGAGTTCCGAAATCTGCAAAGGCCGCAAGCTGGCGGATGATGTAAGTTTCAACAAACATGAAGATATTATAGCATGAAAAATGCCTGCTTGATAACATTTAAATATATCAGTTTAACCAGCAGATTGACAAATCATAACACAAACTGTTATGATTTGTATATCATGCAGGCAATGCTTCTCTTAAAAGAGACCTTGGAAAAAAACGCAGATTCCTCTCACTTTCTCTTTACCGCGGAAGACTTTTATTCTCTTTTCCCTGACTTTTCTATAGAAAACCTTCGTATGCTCCTTTCCCGTGCATCAAAAAACGGAACCCTTGAACGCGTTTGCAAAGGCATCTACCTTTACCCCAAGGCAAAATATGATTCATCCATTGTCTTATTTAAAACCGCATCCCGCCTCCGCGCAAACTGCCTGAATTATGTAAGCCTAGAATCCGTTCTTTCCCAATCGGGCGCAATTTCCCAGCAGCTTCTTGGTTGGATAACAATAATGACAACAGGACGCAGCGGCATCATCAAATGCAGTCGTTTCGGCACAATAGAATTTATTCACACCGCAAAAACAACAGAGAAGATTATGCCGCACTTACGACTAGATACGTGGACAGGAATGTGGTGGGCGGATGAAGAACTGGCTCTGCGGGATATGCGGGATGGAAAGAGAGAAATGGAATTGGTAAATGTATAATACTCAAAACAGGAGAATAAATCATGTCCACATTCGACACACTGGTAGAACAAGTTATCGCACAAAACCCTGAGTACCCAACGCTTAGGACAGTCATTGAAAAAGAACTTCTGCATCACGATATTTTACGGGCTATGAACGGAGCGGGCTTTCTTAAAAGCCTTACCTTTATGGGCGGAACTTGTCTGCGGGATTGTCATGGCTCTCCGCGGTTAAGCGAGGATTTGGATTTTACAGGCGGATTTGATTTTTCAAAAAATGATATGAGTGAGCTTGGTTCTGTAATTCAGAAATCCATTGGCGAAAAATACGAACTTCCTGTTACCGTGACGGAACCGACAAAGGAAAGCGGAAACACTGAAACCTGGAAAATAAAAATAATTACACGCCCGGAACGGTCTGATTTTCCTGCGCAAAAAATCAACATTGACATCTGTATGCTCCCCAGCCATGAGCGAAAAATTTCAATGCTTAAAAATGCTTATGGCATTGATATGGGAACGGATGGAACCTTGCTCTATGCTGAAAGCCTTTCTGAAATCCTCTGTGACAAAATGATTGCCTTTGCCCGACGCGCCAACCGAGTGAAGAACCGAGATCTTTGGGACATTCACTGGCTTTCTCAAAAAAATATCGCACCTAAAAAAGATTTACTCCTGCAAAAATTGGATGACCGAAAAATAAATGAAGCAGATTTTTGGACTCAGTACAAGGAACGAATAGAGCAAATCAAAAACGGACAGAAAGATTTTCTTTTTGAAATGCAGCGTTTTCTTGCTCCTTCGGCATTCAGCGAGCAGTTTGTCTCAGAAATGTGGTGGGAGTATCTTTTAAATCTTCTTGAAGAAATGAGTTTATAGTCCAACCAAACTCAACTAACATTTTAAGGCTTAAATTCGAAGCAGTCATCAAAAAATTAAACCACAAGATTTCTTTACTATGCTCCACACGCATACTCATATTCAAAAGTAGCATTGTACATTTTTCCTGCCCTGCCTTATATTTTAATCATAAGAAATTACTTTAAAAGACGGAGACAACTATGGCAGAAAAAATTACGCAGACAGCAGGACGGGAGCAGCTTGGCGATTTTGCACCCACCTTTGCCCATCTGAACGACGACATTCTTTTTGGCGAAGTTTGGAACGAAGACGCAATCGACATAAAGACAAAATGCATCATCACTGTGGTGTCGCTCATGGCAAGCGGAATTACTGATTCTTCCCTGACCTATCATTTGCAGAACGCAAAGGCTCACGGGGTCACAAAAGAAGAAATCGCCGCCATAATCACCCATGCCGCAATGTACACGGGCTGGCCAAAGGGCTGGGCTGTTTTCAGGCTTGCAAAGGAAGTTTGGAAGTAACCGAACTTGAAATAAATAAATCAAATTTGATTCAGGAGGAAACCCTATGAAAAAATTCATTCTTACACTTTTAATCGGAGGCTTGGTTATGGCAGGAGCGACAGCAAAAACGGCATTCGTATTCTTCAGTGCCACGGGAACAACAGAACGCATGGCAAAAAATGCGGCACAGGCTATGGGAGCTGACATTTTTGAAATCGAACCCGTCCACAAATACACCGACGCAGACTTGAACTGGCACGACAAAAAATCCCTCTCTTCAATCGAATGCAACGACCCGAAAAGCCGTCCGGCAATCAAAAACAAAATCGACATCTCAAGTTATGACACCGTGATTCTGTGCTATCCGATCTGGTGGGCTTATGCGCCAAAAATCATGTACACCTTCGTTGAAAGCCAGAACTGGTCGGGCAAAAAAATCGTGGCACTCTGCACAAGCGGGGGAAGCGGTCTGGGACGCAGCGGAACGGATCTTGCAAAATACGCAAAGGGTGCAGCCTACAAGGGCGGAAAGGATTTTACCCGCGGCTCCGGTGCAGACGTTAAGAAGTATATTGAAGATCTGTTGAAGTAGGAAACATCAGCCGGCTGTCATCAGGCTTGTCTAAAAATTATGCCTTGTCATTTGGGCTGACCCAAAAGTATTGTCATGCTGAACTTGTTTCAGCATCCATTGAACACCGTCATGCTGAACTTGTTTCAGCATCTCTCGTACAGGGGAGATTCCGGGTCAAGCCCGGAATGACGGCGGCAGCAGGTTCTGAATGACACCAGGTGGTAAACTTATTGGTCAGCTCCCGGAAGATTCTCATAAATTTCGCAAGGATTTTTAAAACTTCATTACATCAAGCCATTCCTTCATCCGCTTTTCACGCACGGAAAAATCCTCGGATCTGTATTTTCCAAGACTTAAAACATCTTTTATATTTCCGTCTTCCAGAAAAATAACCCGGTCTGCCCGCATTGCCACTTTGGAGTCATGTGTCACCACAAGGATAGCAGTGCCGTCACGGTTTATTGCCGCGAGAATATTCATAACCTCCTGTGTGGTGGAAGAGTTCAATGCTCCGGTAAGTTCATCACCAAAAAGAATGGAAGGATGATTTATCATTGCACGGCAGATTGCGGCACGTTGCAGTTGACCGCCAGAGACTTCGCTTATGTCTCTTGAAGCGATTTTCGAAATTCCCATTTTTTCCATCAGGGATGCCGCTTCTTCGAGAATTTCGGAACGGCTCGATTTCCCAAGTTGAAAAGCAGGATACACGATGTTGTCTGCAACGGAAAGATTTTTGAGAAAACTTGTCTTTTGAAAAACGAAGCCCATTTTTGAAAGACGGATTTCCTGCATCTTTTTTGCACTCAATTTCGTGATTTCATCACCTGCCAGAAAAACACTTCCCGAGTCAGGCGAATCCATTCCGCTCACAGTGTAGAGCAATGTTGATTTTCCACCCCCTGACTGTCCCATTATCGCAACAAATTCATCTTCACCAATATCAAAATTCACATTGTGCAGAATTTCTGTGTCACCATATTTTTTGCAAAGGTTTCTGACTTCCAAAACGTTCATATCTTTTCCTCCTCAGGATTATTTGTCCAAATGGACCGCTGGATTTATTTTCTTTATCGAACCGCACACAAGATATGTCACACAGGCAAGAGCCGACAGAAGCAGAAGCGGAATATGAATGCAGGAAACAAGGCTTTCGGTGAAAGTGATTTTCTTCAGCCCCAGACCCAGGGTTGAAAACAAGACGCTTATAAAATCGTCTCCGAAAATCTCTTCCATAACAATTCCGCAAATCATCCCGCATATTCCTGAAATCAGCACCGGATAAAATTCCTGAAGCATTATTGCAGACAGAGGTATTCCCATCGCTTTTTTTTCTGCAAGGGATGAAAGTGAGGACGAAATTTTCAATTCCATGAACAAAAGAACCATACAGATTGTTATGAAAATTCCGCAGAAGAAAACCAATCGAGAAGCATCCTTTATCCTGCTCACAACGCCGCCAAGCGTCTGAGATAGAAAATGCTCCATATTCTCAATACTGAAGCCGTTTCCTGCATCAGCCCTAAGTTGTTGTGCAAACATTTCCGCATCAGAACCTGCCGTCAGAAAAATCTGGTATTCATATTTTTCAGAAGTATGTTCATCGAAATTCCGAATTGTTTTTGCAGTCCTTCCGCCGCTTGTCACATCCTGATAAATTCCGCAGAGAACCAAATCAACAGCCTCATCTTCCAGACGCAGCGAAACAGTGTCGCCGCACTTCTTTTCCAGCTCATCCGCAAGTATTACCGAAAGTGCAATCTCATTCTGCATCTCTGGATTTTTTCCTTTCATATATTTTATTCCATTTCCAGCCGCCGCACCACAATCTATGTGCAATGAAGTTTCTCCGGAAGTTGCACGGACTCTTCTATTCACATTATAACTTTTGACAACATTTTCCGATTTTGATTTTTGAAGCAGACTTTCAATCAAGTCATTTCTCGCTTCAAGATTTTCACCTTGTTCCACTTCTAAAAAAAGATCACACACAGGGCTTCCCATATAAGTCGCAAAATTTCTGTGTTCCATCGTCTTTGCAGTCCTCAAAGGAAGAAGCGACAAAATGGAAACTATGAGCATCAGCATAAAAACCATCGAATAACCTTTTCTGACTTCGTGAAATCCCATAAGAAGATTCACAGGCATCAGTTTTGATTTTCGAAGCCCGTCTTTTGTTTTTGTTTTTTTTGTAAAACCCCCGCCTCTTACCAGCAAGTCTGTCACACGTGCTTTTTTTATTTTGGAAAGAATACGCCTCGTGAATAAAATGATTATTAAGTAGATGAGCACAGAGGATGACAGTGCCAGAATCACATCGGAAACTTTCAAAGGCTGGCTTCCGAAAGTGCGGCTTATATGCGTACATACAGCCGGGGATAAAGCAACAGAAAGACTCACGCCGATCAACATCGCCGCAATCATCAGCACCCTGATTTTTCCAAGATACAATCCTCTGATGTTTTTTTCCGGGATGCCGATCGCTTTCATCGTTCCGATTTGATGAATGTCATCCGTAAGCTCAGTCAATATGACGTGATGCAGACTGATTCCTGCGATGACCACAAGCAGAATGCCGGCAAGAACAAACACCATTGATGTCATAATATCCGTAAGTGCACTCAGCAGAAAAATAATGCTGTACGTTATTGCCTGTCCGTCTTTCGGCAGAGGAAGACTGCTTTGCTCATACGCATTTTGATAAGAAGAGGCAAGTGAAGAATCTGAAAACCAGGCTTCGATGATATACTCTGTCTCGCCGCATTTTCCAAACAGTTCATAAAAATCGGAATCGCTGATTAAAAATCTTGTGGAAGAACACATTGTTGAGTTCATCATTCCGTCAAGTACAAAAGATGTGACTTTGAAGCTTTTAGTAATTCCATTTGAACGGATTGTAAGGACATCCCCTGTTTTTATGTCGTATGAATCCAGGAGAATTACCGGAACCGCGATTTCACCTGCGGAAAGATTCACAGGCCTTCTTCTTGAATCAAGAAGGACATCGTATTTCTCATTCTGCTTTACAAAACAGATGTCGAGGCGGCAGTCTTCCAGTGAAAAATTCTTTTGACCCCCTGCAAGTTCGAGTTCATTTCCATAAAAATCAATCATACAGACAGTCTGTGAATGGGTCAGTTCCTCGAAGGAATTGTTGAATTCGTCAACCGCGGCCTGATTCAATTCGCCTTTGTGCATCTGAAGAAAATGCGGAGGATTCGACGTTTCATACATTGCCGTTATCGAAGAAAAAAGATTTGAAAGCATAAGCACAACCGATGAGGCAATTAAAACCGAAAGCGTCATAAAGGCAAGGATGATGATGTTTTTCCATGGCTTTTTCTTGAAATCATTGAAAAGAAGTTTAAGATGCATATTCATTTTTCACCTCCGGCTCCAATGCCCTCACTGATTTGAATGTATAGAGTGCCACCGACGTAACAACCAGGAGAACACCGGAAACAATCACCACCCAGGCTGCCCCACGGCCCACTCCAATTCCTGTTTTAGCTGCAACAAAATCGGAAACGAGGCCAGAAAAACCATACGCGGCAACATAACCGATTTGTGAAAGAAATCCGATAAGTCCCCATGCCCTCCCCTGTTTTTCTTCGGGGATGTTTGTGCGGGCAAGATAATCGAGGCAGTTGTTGGCAAAAGGCAGGGCCATGAAAAACATAAACCCGAATGTTGACATCATAAAAACATTTTCCTTGATTCCAAACAAAGACATAAAGACTCCTGCAAAAAGAAGTGCAAGGCAGAGTGTCTTCACATAATTTTTTTTGATTCCTCTGACCCCCAGATAGAGTCCTGAGACCAACATTCCGCAGGCACAGATTGTTTCGGCAATTCCCAAAGTCCTGCTGTCTGCAAAATCAAGTATCATCGGTTCCGCAAGAATCTGAAAAGTGCCCATAAAACAAGTCATTACACTTGAAACGATGATTATTACGAACAGTCCTTTTTTTTCTGTTATTGCGTTCCATCCGTCCTTGAAACTCTTTACGAATGAGTCTGAAGTCTCCACCGGTTTCGCAGCAAGTCCGTGCTTTACTATTCCTGTGGTGATTACGGTAATTATAAATGTGCAGATGTCGATGACAAGCAAAAGTCTGATGTCGTAAACCGCAAGGAGAAGACCTGCAATCAGCGGTGAAAGAAGGTAACGGGCGCTTCCTGCAAGTGAAACCATTCCGCTCGCTTTTGAATACTCCTCTTTTGAGAGGATGTCGGTCACTGTAGCACGGTAGGACGGTTCAAGCAGGGCAGAAAAAACCGAACTGACAAAAACCCCGATGCAGATTTGAGCAAGGGATGCACCGCCGTTCAACATGCAAATCAGGATGAAAAGAATTCCGAGACCAGAAAGTCCGTCCCCCAGCATCATCAAAAAACGCCGGTCGTACCTGTCTGCCAAAACTCCAGCCGGAACCGAAAGCAGCAAAGTGGGAAGAAACGCAAGCAGCGAAACGAGAGCCATTCCCGCTGCACTGCCGGTTTCCCTGAACACGTAAACACCGAGTCCGAAACTTGTGAGTCCTCCGCCTACCGAGGAAATCAATTCCCCGGACCACAGCAGCAGAAACTTCCCGTAATTTGATTTTGACTTTTCCATAAACGCCCCCTATGTTATAGACCGACTGCCTGTCTTTTACTTCGTCATACCCTCGATACAGAACTCCTGAGTAGTGAACGCTCCGCACGAACAACAGAGCGGCTTCAATCAACCGCTTCTACCGGATCATCTTATCTTTTTTGCAACCTTGGAAAAACTTCCGGAGGGCACTCCAAGCAGTCTTTCCATATTATACACAAATCCCGCCGCTTTCTTTTTTGTCTCTTTTTCCGAAAGCTCATTCCGGTCGTCGAACACAATACTTGAATAAAGGAGCAGCATCTCAGCGGTTTCCTCGGGATGGTCGGTATCCAACTCGCCTGCCTCAACCCCATCCCTAATAATACCGGCCACGAACGGAATCACACGCTTAAGCAGTATATCCTGCATTTTCTGATGCATCAGGGCATTGTGCGGTTTGTTCGCCTCATCAACCAGCCCCTTTTCAGATCCTGAATCAACTTTCATTGCGGACATAAGCGCCATGATTTTATCAAGAGTCGTTTTCTTTGAAGACACGGCAGCTTCGGCTTTCTGCATCATGCCTTCCATAATCATCTCAAGAAGCGAATCAAGTATCTCCTCCTTTGACTTGAAATGATAGTACAAGGTTCCACGTGCAATACCTGTTTTTTCCAGAATATCATTGGTGCTGGTTTCGTCATACCCTTTAGCGGAGAAAAGCTCCCCTGCCGCAACAAGTATCTCTTTCTTCCGTTCATCCGCATCTTTTACGACACGCATCTGAGCCTCCTTCGTCTAGACCGACTGTCTGTCTAAAGATTAACACTGCCTGCGGAATCTGTCAAGCCGCTTTTATGAAATTTATTCGCCTTCGGACGTTTTTTTGGAGGTGCAGTCACTCAACTAAGTGGATTTTCCGATGGACTTTTGACCTTATGTTCATTATACTCCATTGACATGGACAACAATAAAAAACTACGCGGCGCACTTCCGATGCTGCAGCTCAGTCTTCCCCTCATACTGGAGCAGTTTTTCAGGATACTTGTTTCTTCCATCGATACCGTTATGCTCAGTTCCTATTCCGAAAAAGCCGTTGCCGCCGTGGGGATGATGTCGCAGTATGTGTTTTTCATAAACATCCTTTTCAACGTGATTGCCATAGGCACCTCAATCGTGCTTTCACAGTATCTTGGCGCAAAGAAAACCGACGATGAGCTCAACTTTATCTCCAAGGCAAGCACGGGAATGGTGGTCGTTGCGGCGGTGTTCATAACAGTCTTGATTGCGGTCGGAACACGTCCTCTGCTTTCCCGCTACAGTCTGGAAGACGAAGTGCGCACTTTTGCAACGGAGTATTTTTTCTTCTACGGAGGCCTCGGGGCTTTCTTTATTTCCTTCAGTCTGCTGCAGTCTTCGGTTTTGAGAGCCTACGGATATACAAAGGAAGCGATGGTTGTGTCCATCGTTGCAAACATTGTGAATGTGGCTGGAAATGCCCTCTCGCTTTACGGACTTTTCGGTCTGCCTATTCTCGGAGTGAAGGGTGTCGCGTTGTCCTCACTTGCGTCGATGGTGGTATCCTGCATTCTGCTGGGCATAATAATCCGAAGGAAAAAGGATATAAAATTCAAAGTAATCGGCGGAAAAAAAACTCCTGCGAAATATTACAGGCTGATTCTTTCCGTGGGTGTGCCGACGGCAAGCGAAAGTCTTTCCTACAATGTTTCGCAGATTGTGATTATGGCGATGATTTCTTCTCTGGGAACTTATGCCATGTCTTCACAGGTTTATACCCAGACAATATGCCGCTTTGTTTTCATGCTGGCTGTGGGAATCGGAAATGCAGTGCAGATAAAGACTGGATACTGCGTGGGTGCGGGTCAACAGGATTACATTTACAAAAAAGTTTTCAAATACGGTGCGATTGGAACAGGCTGTACTTTGGGAATGATTCTGCTTGCGAATGTGATAAAACATCCAATAATCGGATTGTTTACAAAACAGCCTGAGGTGCATGAGCTGGTGAGCCTGCTTCTTTTGCTTTCGATTTATCTGGAGTTCGGGCGCTCGTTGAATCTTGTTTTCATTGGAGCATTGAAAGGCGCCGGTGACATTCTTTTTCCTGTGCTTTACGGAATCTTTTCGAACTGGGTGATTATGGTCGCCGGAAGTTATCTGCTGGGACTGAGGCTTGGACTCGGAGTGGCGGGATTCTGGATTGGAATTGCCACCGATGAAACAACCCGCGGAATCGTCATGATTTTCAGATGGAAGAGCAAAAAGTGGATGAAGAAGTCGCTGGTGTAAAAACAACGGAATAACAACTGGTTGTACCGCAGGCAGCTTGACTGCCTGTCGGCTACGAACCTTTGTTATGCTATTTGCTTACAACTTGGAATTTTATCTAAATCATTTCCAAGCTTTTCTTTGACTTCTCTTAAATCAAGCTCATTCTGCATATTAAGCCAGAATTTAGAAGTTGTTCCAAAATATTTAGAAAGTCTGAGAGACATTTCTACAGAAATTTTTCTTT
>ODAI012903697.1_pt1 | contig 10209 bp, 9 predicted proteins | sample 1539321 | NCBI WGS metagenome assembly ODAI01 (sample SAMN02144231, study PRJEB22623) | gut metagenome | biome: sheep rumen | host: Ovis aries | place: New Zealand | reverse complement strand
GCCCTTCGGCTTTTTGAGTTCTCACACCCGTGCGCATGGTGCACCTCCTACAGAGCCTTGGCTAATCAGCGAGTCGTTCACGAAGGCTTTCCGCGAGTGTGCTGAGATGAAGTATAAGCTGATGCCTTACGTCTATGCCCAGGCGAAGGACTGCTCGGAGCGCGGACTGCCGATGGTGAGGGCGCTGCTGGTGGAATTTCCGCACGATCAGGGTGCATGGCTGGTGGAAGACGAGTATATGTTCGGCTCACAGATGCTGGTGGCTCCGCTCCTGGAGAGTGGCACGGGGCGCGACGTGTATCTGCCGCGCGGCAAGTGGATAGACTATCAGACGGGTAAAGTCTACGAGGGTGGCTACCAGCATATCGAGGCTGGACGTATCCCCTGCGTCATCCTGGTGCGCGACGGCTCTCTCATCCCTCATGCCCCGCTGGCGCAGCGCACGGACGAGATAGACTGGAACAAGGTGGAGATGAAGGCCTACAAGGCTGACGCCACGAAGTGCTCCGGGCTGCTGTTCAAGCCGGGAGACAAGGAGATCCAGACAATAGAGCAGTAGAGAATAAGGGAACAAAAATCTCCAAAAATCTGACACAAATCTCTTCCTGAGAATATAATTTGTGTTAGATTTTTGGAGATTTTTGTTCCCCTTCTTTTTATTTGTAGTCGCGGATGCGAACCTCGATGCCCGTCCCCGCCAGTCGCATGACAGCCTGGGTGACGGGTGTATTGTTGTAGTGATAGGGGAAGACCACCTTCGGCTTGATGACCTTGGCAGCACTCACCAGCTGGTCGATAGTCATCGTGTAAGGCTGGTTGCAGGGCAGGAAGGCGATGTCAATATCCTTCAGGTTGGCCATCTCGGGTATGTCCTCGGTGTCGCCTGCGATATAGATGCGCAGGCCGTCGAGTGTGAGCACGTAGCCATTGTCGCGGCCCTTGGGATGCATCTGTTCGCGTCCCGGGGTGTTGTTGTAAGCAGGCACAGCCTCAATCTTGATGTCGTTGCGGTAGATGATGCTGTCGCCATTGGCCATTGGCATGCCGTTCTTGAACATCTGGAACACAGCCTTGTTGAGATAGATGCTCGTGGCGTGGTTGCGGAGGGTCTGCACGGCCTCCAGATCCCAGTGATCCTTGTGCTCATGGGTGATGAGGATGATGTTGGCCTTCGGATACTGGGCGTAGTCGGTGGCCGGTGTGACAAAGGTGCCCACGGGGTCTACCTGTATCTCGAGGCCGTCGTACTGGATTCGCATACTGGCGTGCTTGATGCACGTGATGGTCACTTTCTTGCCGTTCTTGGTGGTGAACTCGTCCACCTTCTGAGCAGCTTGGCATCCCAGGGTGGCTGTAAGCCCCGCCAGGAGCATGGATAAAAACATTTTCCTCATAATTATTTCAATCTCTCAATCTCTCAATTTCTCAATCTCTCAATTTCTCAATCTCTCACAAGTCCAGTCTGACGATGAACCGTGCACCGCCATGGTAGCTGGAGTCAAGCGTGAGACTGCCTCCCAGGCGTTCTGCCATCGTGCGGGCCAGGGGGAGTCCGAGACCGAGACCCTCCTTGAAGGCATCGAGCTTGACGAAGTGCTCGAAGATACGGTCTTCCTCTCCGGCAGGAATACCGTGACCCGTATCCTCGACGACGATGGTCAGCTGCCGTTCGTCGGCGGAGGTCTTCAGGGTGATGCTGCCGCTGGGGGTGTTCTTGATGGCATTGTCGAGCAGTGAGGAGACGATGCGCTTGAACATCTCCTCGCTGGTGTGGAACTTATAGCCCTCGGGCAGACTGGACTCCAGTTGCAGGTGGGTATCGGGAGCGAGGCGACCCTGACAGTTGTCAATCATCACCTGCAGCAATTTGTCGACCTTGACATCCTCTTCCTTTATGGCCTTGGTGGTAGTAGTCTCGTTGAGCGACAGCTGGAGCAGTTCGTCGATAAGAGTGGTGATGAGGTTGGTGTTCTTCTGCATCGTGGCAGCCAGTTCCTTTCGCTCCTGAGGACTTGCCACGAGGTCGGGATCGGCGATGACCTGTGCGAAGCCGGAGATGATGTTCAGGGGAGTGCGCACCTCGTGGGTGACATTACGGACGAAGGTGGTCTTCATCTTGTCGGCCTCGAGTACACGGTCGTAGGCCTGCTTGAGCTGCTTGACGTGGCGACGTCGGGCCAGCAGGATATAGATTAAAGCGAAGAGCAGGATGAGCAGCAGCGCTACGATGGCACTCAGGAGGATGGTACGGTTGCGTGATATCTCGCGCTCAGCATCGTAGTGCTGGATTTCGTCGTGAATGCCCTGCATGCTGTTGGTGAGTACCACATTGGCAATGGAGTCGTTGGCAGCATACTGCTTCTGGAGCGACTCGTAGGCCTCTTTCCAGCGTCCTGCCTGCTCGTAGATGACGGTGATGGCCTCGCGCCCGTCCTCGCCGAGTTCCTCCTGGGCAAGCTTGAGGGCTTCGTCAGTCTTGCCGAGATACACGTCGTGGTAGATTTCCATCATGCGGCCATGGACAGAAGATTTGCCCTGGGCCACACCCTCGCGGTATTTCTCGTAGCCCTTTATGAAGGCTTCGCGGTTGCCGCTATTGAAGTAGCTCAAGGTGCGTCGTGTCTCGATGTCGAATACGCGTTCCGGGGAGTACTTGGCGGCTATCTCCGCAGCTTTCGAGAGCATCTGCTGGGCCTCATCGGGATCATCGTTGAGCGCCACGTTGACGATGTTCATGTAGATGGGGGGCATGCTCTCCCAATAGCCGGCCTTCTCCATCATGTCAAGCGCCTGGCGGAAGCAGTCCTTGGCAGCCTCCTTATTGCCGCAGAAGCGGTTGATGTGGCCCATCATGTTGACGGCCATGTACATCTCCTTGTCGAGTTTCTTCTCGCGGAGCTCTTTCGAGAGTTGCTGAGCTTTTTTGTAGGCTTCGAAGATGCGCTGCCGATTCATGAGAAACACAATCTCGTTGCACCGCTGGGTGTAGTAGGCGTGCATGTCGTCCTGCTTCAGCAGATAGTCTTCCAGTTTCCTGAGTGCGGGGAAGAAGGCAGCACTGTCGCCGTTGTTGAAGGCGTGGTGCATGGTATCTCGCAGAGCCAGATACTCGGCACTGGTCTTATAGTCGTCGGCAGCCGGCGCATGGCTTGCGGTAAGAAGCATGGTCATTGCCAAAAGGATAGTTCTGACATTCATAGTCGCGGTAGTATTGATGATCAACCTGTTATTGTTTGATTTTGCGGCAAAGTTAATAAAAATAAGTGAATAGTCGATAGTGAATGGTGAATATTTTTTGGGTTTTATCTTTTTTTTGCTAATTTTGCACCCGTGGAGATACTTCCGATAGCATATTTCCGTTCGCCGCTGAAGTCGAAGTTCGGCATTCCCAGGCAGAGCGGACTCGTCAGTGAACTGGTGGGTACCATCGAGATGGTACCCGAGTACCGCCATGAGGAAGCCCTGCGAGGCCTGGAGGAGTTTGACTACGCCTGGCTCATCTGGGAATTCTCGGAGAATCGCAGTGCGGAGAAGCGTCTCACCGTGCGTCCGCCCCGTCTGGGAGGCAATCGCAGGATGGGGGTCTTCGCCACGCGCTCACCCTTCCGTCCCAACAATCTGGGTCTCTCGTGTGTGAGAATCGTCGGGATAGAACAGGATGCGGCCCGGGGCCCTGTCATCCATGTGGCGGGAGCCGACCTGATGGACGGTACGCCTATCTACGACATCAAACCCTATGTGGCTTATGCCGACAGTCATCCCGAGGCACGCAGTGGATTCGTCGACAAGACAGAATGGAAGGAACTGGACGTGGAGATACCAGCGGCGCTGTCGGCGCGCTTCCAGCCTGCAGAACTGTCGGCACTGCGACAGGTGCTGGCACAAGACCCTCGTCCGCGCTATCAGAACGATGCGGGGCGCATCTATGGCATGCCCTTCGGGCGATGGGACATACGCTTCAGAGTGTCAGAGGGTGTAGTCGTTGTTGTCGACTGCGTCGAGACGGTCTCGCCATAGGTATTTCCGCGTCTCGTGTACCAGCATGCCGCTTAGTGCGACAAGCGATATCAGGTTGGGTATCGCCATCAGCGCATTCATGATGTCAGCCAGGTTCCATACGATTGCCAGATTCATCACGCTGCCGATGAATGCGCCCCCGATGAAGGCTACGCGGAATGGCAGCACCCACTTCCTGCCTTTGAGATACTCCACGGCACGCTCGCCATAGTAGCACCAGCCGAGGATGGTGGAGAAGGAGAATGTGAGCAGTCCGAAGGTGAGCAGGGGAGTGCCGACAACGGGAATCTTGGAGAAGGCATCCTTGGTGAGCGTGGCACCGTTGCTGAAGTCGATGTCGGGGTAGGCGATGATGCTGCTGACGATCACCATGCCTGTGAGGGCACAGATGACGACCGTGTCCCAGAAAGTGCCGCTACTGCTGACGAGGGCCTGTCTGACGGGGTTGCGCGTCTGTGCGGCAGCAGCCACGATGGGAGCAGAGCCCAGACCGCTCTCGTTGGAGAACAGACCGCGGGCGATGCCATAGCGAGCGGCCATCATCACCCCGGCACCCACGAAGCCTCCTCCGGCAGCAGAAGGCTCGAAGGCTGCTTGGACGATCAGCTTCAGGGCAGGCCACAGGTAATCGGCATTGACACAGAGAATATAGACGCATCCCACAACGTAGCAGAGAGCCATCAGCGGTACCAGTGCGCTGCACACGCGGGCGATGCTCTTCACGCCCCCCAGTACCACAGCAGCCGCGAGCAGACTGACGAGGGCTCCTGACACGTAAGGCGGGATGGCGTGGGTCTCATAGGCTACGGTGGCGATGGCATTGGCCTGCACTGTGTTGCCGATGCCGAAGGATGCAATGGCCGTGAACAGGGCGAACAGCACAGCGAGCCATTTCCATCCCAGTCCGCGCTCCAGGGCGTACATCGGACCTCCGAGCATCCGTCCTTCGGGTGTCTTCACGCGGTACTTGATGGCCAGCAGTCCTTCAGCATACTTCGTGGAGATGCCGAAGACACCTGTCAGCCAGCACCACAACACGGCACCGGGACCTCCCAGGGAGATGGCTGTTGCCACACCGATGATATTGCCCGTGCCGATGGTGGCAGCCAGAGCCGTAGCCAGTGAGCCAAACTGTGAGACATCGCCCTTGGCATCGGGGTCGCGCCTGATGGACAGACGGATGGCTGTGAATATCCGTCGTTGTGGGAAGCGCAGGATAATGGTCAGGTACAGGTGGGTACCCAATAGCATGATAATCATGGGCCAGCCCCATAGCCAACCACTCACTTTAGTCAGTATCTCGTTTAGTTGTTCCATCAATCTCTCAATTTCTCAATCTCTCAATTTCTCAATCTCTCAATCTCTCAATCTCTCAATCTCTCAATTTCTCAATCTCTCAATCCTCAAATTCCACAATCACGTTCTTGTACCCCATCGCCTTGAGCATCTTCGTAAACTGAGCCTCTGCATTATCCTGCGCCGTCTTGATGTTGGCAGGCGTCAGGCACCGGTGGAGCATCTGGCGGTAAGCCTTGCGGTACATGGCCTCACGATCCTTGGCAGTCCACTTGCCACTCTCGAAGAACGACTTGGTGCGGGCTTCGTCGATGAAATCTTTGCTGAGCAGTCCTACCTTAGGCAACATGGCTCTGACGGTATCGCCCTCGACTGTAAGCCAACGGGGACTGGCTTGGTGCATGTTGACACCCAGGCGAAGGGTGCCGTAGTAAATGCGCACCAGCTCGTCATTGCTGAAGAGGCCCTTGCGGACGGTGTCTACCAGCTCCTCGTTGCTCACGCTGAGGAATTCCCATTCGCCGATGGCCTCGATGCTCTGTATCTGGGTAGGGGTGATGTCGATGGTCTCGCTGGCGCCCATTTCCACATGGCTGTCCTTCATCTCGTGGCAGAACCACAGGCCCAGCACTGTCGCTGCCAGTATCGCTGCCACGATGCCTAAGCGTTGCAACTGGACGAGGGCCTCGCTGATGTTTCTATTCTTCTGCTTCATCACTCAATCAGTTTTCGTATGTCGTTAAGACTGAACTCCTTGCGGAAGGCGATGGTGACGTTCTCCTCGCGATAGCCCATTTCCACAAGCATGGGCACCAGCACGCGGGCGGCATTGGCCTTGGCCGTCTCGATGATGCCTAAATCGGGGATGCTGGCGATGATGGCCTCGCGCCCCTGCTGTTCGTAGCTGCTCATCTCGGCATCGCTGAAATGGGCTCTCGACAACGCCACGAACTCACGCGCGCTCTTCTGGTCAATCTTCGAGCTGGTGAGCACCACGTTGGGATCAGGCAGCACGATGGTGATGCGATCGCCACTGCGCTCCACATTCTTTTCAGAGAACTGGCTGAAGTCGATGTAGGCCTTCAGCGTGGCATCCATCGGGATGGCTATCTTACGGTCGCCTAAGGGCACCCGCAGGTTGAAGTCTTGCTTGAGCAGCGTGCCTTTCAGTCGCACCACGTCGTCGTGGGTCACAATCTTGTGAACTTTCACCTCGGTGGTATAGAGTCGTGCACACTTCTGCACTTGCATGATGAGCATGGGCACCGTATCGACGCCTTGCGCCACGATACCAGTCTCACCCTCTTGGCTGCCTTCCGAATGGCAGCCCGCCAGAAGTGCTGCAGAAGTCAGTAGCAGCATGATGGCAGGTCGCTTCACTCGTCGTATCATTTCACTTTTTCTCATTCCGCAAAATACAAAATCATCAGAATTGGTGCAAAATTACGAAAAAATGATGATTTTCTTGAAAAGGAATGTATTTTTTTTGTATTCTATTTAAACTTTTAGTGTTCTTTTGCGTCATATAGTTAGATTAGAACATAGTGATTTAGGTTAACATAGTGTTTTTTCAGGCAAGCGTGCCTTTTGTCTCTCATAAGGATAGGTTTCTTGGTAAGAGATTTGTTTTATTAGAGATAACAGTTGGCTGACTCGTGAAGGGTGGGCCAACTTTTTTTATGTTTTTCTTCGGTAAATCAGAAATTTATGTTACCTTTGCATCGACAAACTTATAATCAAAAAAATGAAGAAGAAGATAAGCATCATTATAGCATCGGCACTGGTATTACTGGTGACGGGCTGCGGCGAGAAGAAGAAACACGACGATATCATAGCCACCAAGGCAGAGACTCCTAAGTTGCAGGCTCCCGTGAAGATGCAGGACTACCGGCAGGTGACCGACATCAAGTGGCTCGACAAGAAATACCAGGTGGAGGTGATCCGTACGCCTGATGACAGCCTTCGGATGGTGAAGGATGAGACGGGACAGAAGTTTGTCGACAACCGTATCTCCTTGCGAATCATCCGCGCCGACGGCAGTGTGTTCTTCAATCGCAGCTTCACGAAGGCAGCCTTTGAGAATCTGCTCAACGATGACTACCGGAAGACGGGCATCCTGGAAGGACTTGTCTACGACAAGGTGGAGGGCAACAATGTCTTCTTTGCTGCCAGTGTGTGCCATCCCCAGACGGATGAGTATATTCCTCTGGTTGTATCGGTGAGCAATTTTGGCGATGTGGGTATCAAGCTCGATAGCCAGTTGGACACCAACGGTGGCAACAATATGGAAAACAAGGAGGTAGAGGATGACGAAATCTGAGCGCAATCCTATCACCTTCGACAGCTTCGTCAGAGGGTTTCTTGGTGTGCTGCTGTTTGTAGGCATCGTAATGCTGCTCAATCGGCTGAGTTCTGTACTCGTGCCTTTCTTCCTGGCTTGGCTCATCGCCTATCTGATGTTCCCGCTGGTAAAGTTCTTTCAGTACCGTTGTCATCTGAAGTACCGCATCGTGGGCATTCTCTTGTCTTTCCTGGTGGTAGGCTTGGTGCTGGCGGGGGTCTTCATGCTGATGGTTCCCCCGATGGTGGAGGAGAGTCTTCGCGTGAAGGACTTGCTGGTGGCTTATCTCTCACATTCGCAACTGGTAAACAATATCCCCGATGCTATCGAAGACTTTGTGCGTAGTCATCTGAGTGTCGACGATATCAAGGGCATTGTCACCCAGGACGGGTTTATGGATGGCGTGAAGGCCACGCTCCCCAAGGTGTGGGATGTCATCACGCAGAGTATCAGCGTGGTGTCGAGTATGTTCAGCCTGACGATGGTGCTGCTCTATACCTTATTTATATTATTAGACTATGAGGTGATATGTCGCAGTTGGCCAGGTCTGATACCAGAGCGCTATCGTCACTTTGCAGTGCAGCTGGTGGCAGATGTGGAGGACGGCATGAACAAGTATTTCCGTGGACAGGCGATGGTGGCCCTCTGCGTGGGAGTGCTTTTCAGTATCGGATTCCTGATCATCGGCTTCCCGATGGCAGTGGGATTGGGCATGTTTATCGGCTTGCTTAATATGGTGCCCTATCTGCAGTTGCTGGGTTTCGTACCAACCATTCTGCTGGCCATCGTCAAAGCTGCTGATACGGGGCAGAACTTCTGGGTGATTCTCTTGTTGGCTCTCGTGGTGTTTGCTGTGGTACAGATGATTCAGGACACCTTCCTCACGCCGAAGATTATGGGGCACGTCACGGGTCTCAACTCTGCTATTATCCTGCTTTCTCTCTCTGTCTGGGGTTCTTTGCTCGGCATTTTGGGCATGATTATCGCCCTGCCACTCACCACACTCCTGATCTCCTACTATCAGAAGTACGTCATCAAGAGCGAGAAAAAACAGTAATGCAGCTGTCGCTCAGTTGTTGCATAGTGGGGAACAACAGGTTTGCGCCCGCTTGAAGCAGTACTTCGTTGGCCAGAGGCCCGGTGTTGACGCCAATTGTGAAAATCTTTGCAGCAACACCCGCACGGATACCCAAAGGAGCATTCTCCACAACGATGGCCTCCCAGGGGTTCAGGTTGCCCGCTTTCTTTAGTCCCATGAGATAGGGGTCGGGGTGCGGCTTACCCTGTTTCACATCGTAGGCGGTGGTAATCTGCCCCTCATCTACAAAATCGCCGAAATCTTTGAGAATACGCTGGATGAGTGGCCGTTGTCCGCTGCCAGTGACTACGCCGCAGCTGATGCCTGCTGCCTTCAGCTGGCTCATGAGCTGTAGGATGCCGGGCATGACGGGAGCTTCGTTCAGAGAGTGAAAGATACGGCTTTTCTCATCGTACATCCGCTGTGCTTCCTCCTCGCTGATTTCCCGTCCTTGTTGCTTCCTGACCATTTGACGGATGGTATCAACGCCCCGTGCCCCCTCGGTGGCATAGGCATCGTCGGCTGTCATGTGGATGCCGAACTTGTTCATGGCCTGCTGCCATGCGATGGCGTGGTTGGGCATCGAGTCGTAAAGCACGCCGTCCATGTCAAAGAGCACGGCTTTGGGGATTAGTGCCTCAAAGCCGTGTCTCTCTAAGTATTGCTTGACTGCCAGGCGGTACATTATGCCTCCTTTGCCAGTCTTTCCTTGATGGCCTTCGAGTCAGCCTCGTAGCCGGGCTTGTCGAGCAGGGCGAACATGTTCTTCTTGTAAGCCTCCACACCTGGCTGGTTGAAGGGATTTACGCCGAGAATATTGCCGCTGATGCCGCAGGCAATCTCGAAGAAATAGATGAGCTGTCCGAGATAACGCTCGTTGAGGCGAGGCATGGTGATGCGGATGTTGGGCACGCCGCCGTCGACATGGGCCAGGCGAGTACCGAGCTCAGCCATCTTGTTCACCTCGTCGACACGCTTGCCGGCCAGGAAGTTCAGTCCGTCGAGGTTCTCCTCGTCGAAGGGGAAGTCCACGCGGTTGTTCACCTGCTCCACGCTGATGACGGTCTCGAAGATGGTGCGTTCGCCCTCCTGAATCCACTGTCCCATGGAGTGCAGGTCGGTGGTGAAGTCAACGCTGGCGGGGAAGATGCCCTTGCCGTCCTTGCCTTCCGACTCGCCGTAGAGCTGCTTCCACCACTCGCTGACGAAGTGCAGCTTCGGCTGGTAGTTCACCATGATTTCAATCTTCTTACCTGCCTCGTAGAGACCGTTGCGTACGGCAGCATACTGGGCAGCGGGGTTCTCCTCGAAGGGCACGTCGCAGCCGCAGGCCTTCTCCATATCCTGAGCACCCTCGACAAGCTTCTTCACGTCGAAGCCGGCGCAGGCGATGGGCAGCAGACCCACGGGCGTGAGCACCGAGAAACGACCGCCCACGTTGTCGGGAATGACGAACGACTTGTAGCCCTCCTTGTCG
>ODAI012657423.1_pt1 | contig 10209 bp, 5 predicted proteins | sample 1539321 | NCBI WGS metagenome assembly ODAI01 (sample SAMN02144231, study PRJEB22623) | gut metagenome | biome: sheep rumen | host: Ovis aries | place: New Zealand | reverse complement strand
GGTTATGATGACTACAACAATTACGACAAGCGTTACTACGGACTTACTTCTTATATCGTTCGTAACTATGCTGAACAAGAATACGCTGACCATCCGCTCATTTCGCTTGCAAACACCACTCGTGAGCGCTTCCGTAACACCAATACTATCAACTACGATTTCAAGAAAATATTTGGTAAAGACAGTAAGCATTCGCTCAACGTTCTGGCAGGTCATGAATGGGTCATCACCAACCAACACGTCAACACCAATCAGGTAGTTGGCTTCCCCACTGATTATGACTCCGACAAAGCATGGAGACTTTCTTCACAAGGTTATGCTTCAGCTACCAGCGATGTCTATAGCCCCAAAGACAAGCTTCTGTCATTCTTCGGAAGAGCTAACTATAACTTTATGGACAGATATCTGGTAAGTGCAACTTTCCGTGCTGATGCTTCCTCTAAGTTCGCAAAGGGCAATCGTTGGGGGTACTTCCCATCGGCTGCTATTGCATGGCGTATTTCTGCCGAACCGTTCATGAGGGGTGCAGAGAACTGGCTCGACGACATGAAGATTCGACTCAGCTATGGTACTGCGGGTAATAACAACATTCCCTCTGGACAGCTCATTCAGGAGTATGAACCATACACAGCCACAGCAAATCAGCGCACATGGGTAAATGGATTCTCCAATCCACTTCGGCCATCAACCTACATGGCTAATCCTGAGCTGAAGTGGGAAACCACGATTACTCGTAACGCAGGTATCGACTTCACTCTTCTTGGAGGCAAACTCAACGGTAGCATTGAAGGTTATATCAACACCACAAAGGACCTGCTCATTGCATTCCCAGTACAAGGCACAGGCTACGAGTACCAGTACAGGAACATGGGTAAGACACAGAATAAGGGTTTTGAAGTCAGCCTTACATACCATATTATCAATAAGAAAGATTGGGGTATCGATGTCAGCGCAAACATTGGTTTCAACAAGACCGAGATTAAGTCCTTGGGCGACATGGAAGATTTTGGATGGCCTACGAAGTGGGCATCAACTGAAATCGGCAACGACTACAAGATTGCCGTAGGTAGTGCTGTAGGCGAAATCATAGGCTACAAGAGCGCAGGCCGCTATGAAGTGAGCGACTTCGAAAGCTACGATGCAGCTTCGGATACATGGAAATTGAAGGAAGGTGTGGCTGATGCTTCTTCTCTTCTTAAACTCCGCCCCGGTTCTATGAAGTTTGAGGATATTGATGGCAATGGAATTATTGACCTTAATGATATTACAACTATCGGTAATGTGAATCCGACAGCTTTCGGTGGATTCAATATCAGCGCTCGCGCATTCGGATTCGACCTTGCTGCTAATTTCAACTACAGCATCGGCAATCAGGTCTATAATGCCAACCGTATAGAGTACACTCAGACTGGCAAATACCAGTATAGAAACATGATCACCGAGATGGCCGACGGTAAGCGCTGGACCAACCTCGATCCTGTAACAGGTCTGCTATCAAACGATCCCGCTCGTCTTGCAGAATTGAACGCTGGAACGACAATGTGGTCGCCTTATACCAACAGAATGATTCTGACCGATTGGGCAGTAGAGAATGCTGACTTCCTGCGTCTGAACACACTTACGCTTGGCTACACATTGCCTGAGAAGCTCACCAAGCGAGTTGGTATCAACAGCCTGCGATTCTACGCTACTGCATACAACGTGTTTACCATTACCAAATACACAGGTTTCGATCCTGAAGCCGACTGTATTCGCAAGACTTCACTTACTCCCAATGTTGACTATTCGGGTTACCCCAAGAGCCGCCAGTTCGTCATTGGTCTTAACTTGAACTTCTAAAAAATCGGAGGAAACAAACATGAAGAATAAAATAAAATTGTCACTTTTTTCGTTGACCATTCTCGGATTGGCATCTTGCGATATGGATGCACCCACACTATCAACACTTGATGAGTCAACAATGTTCTCTACTTATGCGCTGGCAGAAGCAGAGATAATGTCAATCAACGTTTCATTCGGTGAGACAAACTCTTATCGTGGACGATACCTGCCCTATTACGGACTGAACAATGACGTAGAAGTAGGCAACTCGCCCGACTTAACCAAGGCCGGCGACGATGGTAAGAATGACTTGTGGAACTTCAACACAAGATCAACCAACTCACAGATGAACACCGACGACAATGCCTATGCCATGTTCTATCAAGGCATTGAGCGTGCTAATCTCGCCATTCAAGGCATTCGCAAGTACGGAAACATTGAGGTGAATAAGGATATGGCTCAACTGCTTGGTGAAGCACTAACACTTCGTGCCGTCCTTTATAATGACTTGATTAAAGCTTGGGGTGACGTTCCTGCTCGCTTTGTTCCAAACAACAGCGATAACACCTATCTGCCACGCACCAATAAGGACGTTATTTACAAACAGTTATTGGCTGACCTCTTGGAAGCTGAAAACTACTGCTACTGGCCTAATGAAAATAGCATCACCAAGACAACCGAGCGTGTCAGCAAGACATTTGTAAAAGCACTGCGTGCACGTCTTGCTCTCTATGCTGGAGGCTATGCTCTTCGCGGTGACGGTTACCGCCGTTCAAACGATCCTGAACTGGCTCCTGAGAAAATGTTCCAGATAGCCAAGGAGGAATGCGAAGATATCATCAATGCCGGCTACAATAAGCTCGGTACATTCGAAGAGAATTTCCGCAAGCTCTGTCAGGACAACGTAACTGCCGGCGGCGAGAGTATTTGGGAAATTCCTTTCTCTGCAGGTCGTGGACGTGTACTCTACACTTGGGGCATCAAGCACAATGCCAAGGATCAGTACACACAACAAGCACAGGGCGGTGTCAACGGTCCTATTGCTTACCTGTTCTACGACTATGACCAGCAAGACATTCGGCGCGACATCACCTGCATACCCTACGAATGGAGTTCGGATCTGAAAAACGGCAATTCTCATGTCACCTTCCGTGCCATTAACAAATGGTGCTTCGGCAAACTGCGCTACGAATGGATGAACCGTATTGTAACTTCTACCAACGATGATGGTATCAACTTCCAATACATGCGTCTGGCTGATGTCTATCTGATGGCTGCAGAGGCTGAGAACGAGCTCGGCAACACCGCCAAAGCATGGGATCTCATGAAGCCTGTGCTCGACCGTGTCCTTCCTGCCGACAAAGTTGCAGCTCTCCAAGCTAAATACACAGCCAGCCAGCAGACCTTCCGTGAGGGCATCTACGACCAGCGTGCATTTGAGTTTGCTGGTGAGTCGCTTCGCAAATTTGACCTTGTCCGCTGGGGTATCATCGACCAGAAGATGGCAGAAGCAAAGACAAAGCTTACTGCCCTGCAACAACGTACTGGTGCATATTCTGGCCTGCCTAACAAGGTGTACATTAACGGCACTGAAGATGCAACTCAAATTCAGATGTATGGATTCAACATGGGTGAAGACGATGCAACTTACATCAGTACTCTGGATGGATGGGAATCAAAGAACTGGTTTGTCAGCACCAAAGAAGGAGTAGAGACTTTCAACCTTGAAGACAAGTACATTAACGGTCTCTATACTGTAGAGAGACCCAGTTCTCACTGCATCTGGCCTATTTGGCAGACATTCATTGACAAGAGCAACAACATGCTGAACAACAATGGCAATTTAGGTCAGCTTTAATCATCAACAAAAAAGTAGTAATTTACGCTATGAATAAGAGAATATTTATAAAAGGCATGCTTGCAGGACTGTTAACCCTGTCATTAGCAGCATGTAGCGAACCCGCCGACGAGATAAAGAGCAATACATACAGTCGCAATTTCTCGCCCGTCAACATAGAGGCTCGTGTGGTCAACCAAACTCAGATTCGCATGAACTGGGCTAAGGTTGAAGGTGCTACGGCCTACAATATAGAGGTCTTCAAAGGCAACATGCAGTTTGAAGGAACACCTATAAAGACAGTTCAAATCACGAACGACCAACTTCCCTATCTCTTGACTGGCCTTGAAGGTGAGGAGTGGTACAGCATTCGTATTCAAGCTATTACAGCTGGCGACGATAGCCGCGCTTCAAAATGGTCTAACATTTCGGTTGAAACCGGTCGTGAGCAGATATTCAAAGAAGTCGCAGAGACAGATCTTAACTACACAAGTGTTACCCTACGCTGGCCTGCTGGCGAGGAAGCCGACTACATCACAGTCACTCCCGGTAACATTCGTCACGATCTGACAGCCAGCGAGATTGCAGATGGTGCAGTTACCATTACCGGACTGACCAATGACACTGAGTATAAGGCTGTGATGACTCGCGGAACAAAAACACGCGGAACCATCACTTTCACTACTCCGCTTGATTTGGGTGGTGCAACGAAAGTTGAAGCCGACCAGACTCTTGCCGATGTGATTGCTGCTGCCAATGATGGTGACGTACTGGCTCTGATGCCTGGCACCTATGCTATTGCTGCTAGCGAGGAAGCTGCATACGAGAACGGCTCACTCAAGATTACCAAGAGCCTTACAATCCGTAGCGCGAAGTCAAAGGATCGTGCTACCATCAAGGGACGTATCACTATCGAGAACGAAGCATCACTCGAACTCAACCAGGTTATCATCGATTGTTCTAAGACTGACGGCGGACAAGCTATCAATGTAGTTGGAGAAGGTGAATACGACCATGTAAATATCAAGGATTGTGAAATCTTCGGAAGTGTTAAGGGCTTGTTCTATTTGAATGTGGCTGCTAAGATTTCTACTGTTTCTTTCAACAATTGCCTTATCCACGACATTGTCTGCACAGGTGGCGACTTCATTGACAACCGACTTGGCTACATCGGAACATTCAGTCTTACTAATAGCACGCTCTATAATAGCTGTGCCGACCGTGATGTCTTCCGATTCGATGGTGCTGGACAAAGCAACACCTTTGCAGAAAAAGGTCTGACAACTAATATTATTGTGGACCACAACACATTCTACAATATTGGAAATGCTGCAGCCAACCGCATGATATTCTATATCCGTTTTGTCAGCAACACTATTACATTTACCAACAACCTGGTTGTTGGATTCAATAACAACCGAGGCTTTACAAACAACAGTGCAACAGCCCAGGCTCCAACTCTCTCTGGCAACTATTATTGGCAGACAGAAAACCTTCTTTCACTGGCAGCTGAAAACACACAGACAGTAAAATGGTTCGACACCGATGGCAAGATTGCTGATCCCGGATTTGCTGATGCAACCAATGGCAACTTTACTGTTACTAATGAAGACATCAAGTATTACGGTGCAGGTGATCCACGCTGGAACAAATAAACTTACTGGCTAAGAACTAAATAGTTCTATTCAGAGGCACATAATCTTCGGGTTATGTGCCTTTTTCAAGTAAAACCCATATAAGTACTTGTCCATCTCGGAAAAATCCTTTATCTTTGCAATTCAGATATGAATAAATAACCAAAGATGTGAAAGCATGAATGAGAAAGATTCTTCTTTCATCAATCAAGAGCGCACCTACCGCACGCTGAAATGCTTTCAGAAAGCAGAATGCATTTATGACATAACATTCTACTTTGCACACAAATTTCTAAACATTGGCGACAGAACGATTGACCAGATGATACAAGCAGCACAAACAGCCACGATTACCGGGCTTACTCCTGAGACACAATACACTGCTTACCTTTACTACAATGGTAAAGAATGTGGTAAAAGAACCTTTACCACAATAGCAGATCTGGAAGGTGCTATTATCGTACACGACACAGATAATTTAAAGAATCTTGTAGAGGCTGCCTCAGATGGTGATGTCTTTGCACTTTATGGAGGTACCTATCTGCTGAATGCCAATACACCTACAGATGAGGAAACAGGTGAAGAGCTACCCACTACAACTGGAGCTATTAAGGTGAATAAGAGCATAACTATTAAAGGCATCTATCCTACAAGTCGCCCTGTTCTAAAAGGTCGTTTTGAGATTTACGATGGTGCGAGTCTGGAAATTAATCAGGTTGTTATTGACGGTTCTATGAATAGTACAACCGACCAAGTATTCAACTTCAAGACTGCCGATGTGAACTACAAATCGTTAATAGTTCAGAATACCGAAATTGGCAACTTCAACAATGGCAAGGGGTTGATGTATCTTAATGTTGAGTCAACAGTTGAGAATATAACTTTCAACAACTGTGTCATTCACGACATTACCACTAACGGTGGTGACTTCATCGACAGCCGTCTTGGTCTACCACGTTCTATCAACCTCACGAACTCAACGTTCTATAATGTAGCTGCCAGTCGTGACTTTATTCGCATAGATGATAAGACTAGCGACTTCCCTGGTCAGGCCGGTCCCGTAGTTACCATTGATCATTGCACATTATACAATGTGGGCAATGGTAATGCAAATTACCGTTTGACAAGCATCCGCTTTGAGGGTGCTGCCGGCAATAAACTCACCTTTACCAACAACATTGTTGTCGGTACAAACTACAAGCGTGGCTTCACCAACTATGCCACAACTGATCAGAACCCCACACTGTCGAACAACTACTATCATAACTGCAAGAATCTGATGTCAGCTGATGATACGGCAGATGCCGCTATTAAGTGGTTCGACGAGAATGGCACGAATGCAGATCCTGGTTTTAAAGATCCTGACAATGGAGACTTTACACTTAATCCAGACAGCGATCCTGCCAAGGGAAATGCCGGTGATCCACGTTGGAAGTAGTTAGCCCCATTTCTAATAAACATATTTAGCTATTTAGAGGATGCATCATATTGATTCATCCTCTATTTTTTTTGTAATTTCTCCTTTCGTTTTCTTTGGCTGATTACGAAAAATGGATTATCTTTGCAATTAAATATCCATATTATTCATGTAAAAATGTCATGAACGCACTTAACAAATACGTCAGATTTGACTGGGCTGTCAAACGTATGTTGCGAGACAAGGCCAACTTTGGAGTTCTTGAAGGACTGATTACAGTACTGCTAAACGAGCCGACACATATTCTCGAGCTACTGGAAAGTGAAGGCAATCAGGACGCGGCAGACGACAAGTTTAACCGAGTAGACATAAAAGCAAAGAACGACAAAGGAGAAATCTTCCTTGTTGAAATACAGCTTACAAGGGAAATATACTATCTGGAACGAATCCTTTACGGGACGGCTAAGGCTATCACCGAACACATCAAACTTGGTAACACATACAATGAAATCAAGAAAGTCTACTCTATCAACATCATCTATTTCGACTTAGGCAAAGGCTCCGACTACCTGTATCACGGGCAAAACATTTTCCAAGGTGTACACACTCACGACACACTGAAGATTAGCACCAAGGAGAATGGTGTGATTCGCATGCGTACACCTGAGGAGATATTCCCAGAATACTATATTATTCGTGTGAATGAGTTCGATCAGGTGGCAAAGACTCCTCTTGACGAATGGCTTGACTATCTGAAAAACGGACATATCAAGGATGACACCACGGCACCAGGTCTGCAGGAAGCTCGCAAAAAACTGCAATATATGATGCTTGACAACAAAGAACGCCATGCTTACGACGAGCATCTGAATGCTATCATGATTCAGAACGATGTGCTTGGAAATGCTCGTGCCGAGGGTCTTGAAGAAGGGAGAGCAGAAGGAAGAGCGGAAGGGAGAGCAGAAGGGAGAGCGGAAGGAAGAGCGGAAGGAAGAGCGGAAGGTATTAACGAAATTGCCAAGAAACTGAAAGCAATGGGTATGCCTACCGATGTCATCATCCAGGCGACAGGCCTTTCAACAGAAGATATCAATAAGCTTTCATCAACACGGAATTGACATCTGCTCCACTGAACATCCAAAACAACAACAAAATAAAGAACTGAATACTATGCATGAAACTCTTGAAATAATAGCTGTTATTGCACTTGTAGTGCTGGGCTATTTTATTTATCAGAAAAGAAAAAACGAAGGAAAATATTAACCATCAACCAAAACCATCACATGAAAAAGATTGCCTTTTTAACCACAGCCATGATGCTGTCGTTCTTGAGTCTTTATGCCTCATCAACAACGCCCCGTAAACAATGCTTTGACCACGACTGGCTTTTTGCCCTAAACGACACTCTTTCTTGGCAGCCCGTCAGTCTGCCACACGACTGGAGCATCCTACAGCCTTTCGACCAAAAGGCTCCTGCCGGAAACGATGGCGGATACCTGCCCACAGGAAAAGGATGGTACAAGAAGACATTCACACTGACTGACGACAGCCAGAACAAAACATTCCGTCTCTACTTCGAAGGAGTTTACATGAATGCCGAGGTCTACGTGAACGGTCATCATGCAGGCGGTCATCCTTACGGATATTCTTCCTTCTTCGTTGACATCACGCCTTACACTAAGAAAGGACAAAACAAGGTAGAGGTTTGCGTGGACAACTCAAAGCAGAAGAACTGCCGCTGGTATAGTGGTTCAGGAATTTATCGACATGTATGGCTGATTACCACGGAAACTACTCACTTAGATGAATGGGGGCTCTATGTCCGCTCCGACCGCGATGGTGACAAATGGACAATCACCGTCGATGCCCCTTACACGAAGACAGACAAAGCTGCCAAACTATTCCATACCCTCTACGATGCCCAGGGCAACATTGTTGCAACGTCATCCGGCAATCAGGTCACGCAATCCATGACGGTGAGCCATCCAATGCTCTGGACCCCCGGCACACCTAATCTTTATACGCTGAAGACCCAGCTCATCAACGGCGAGACCGTGATTGACGAGCTTACCACAACAACAGGATTCCGCTCCATCGAATACGACAGCACCCGCGGACTGATCTTGAACGGCAGCCCCATTCTGCTGAACGGAGCATGCCTGCACCACGACAACGGTATTCTGGGTGCTGCCGCATACGACCGGGCCGAGCAGCGCAAAGCAGAACTAATGAAACTAGCTGGCTTCAATGCTGTCCGCACCTCACACAACCCACCTTCCGAAACCTTTCTGAGAGCCTGCGACGAGCTGGGACTGCTGGTCATTGACGAGGCTTTCGATGGTTGGCGCGACAAGAAAAACGACTTCGACTATGCCACACTTATAGACCAGTGGTGGCAGACGGATCTTAGCTCAATGGTTCTTCGCGACCGAAATCACCCCTGCATCTTCTGCTGGTCCATAGGCAACGAAGTCATTGAACGCAAGAAGATAGAAGTGGTAAAGACAGCTCATGATATGGCATCGCTATGCCGTAAACTCGACGAGCACCGCCGACCTGTCACTTCTGCCCTTTGTGCATGGGACAAAGACTGGGAAATCTACGACCCTTTAGCTGCAGAGCATGACATTGTTGGCTACAACTATATGATTTTCAAGTCGGAGAGCGACCATCAGCGCATACCTTCTCGCGTGATGATGCAGACTGAGAGCTATCCACGCGATGCCTGGAACAACTACAAGAAAGTACATAACGAGCCATACGTCGTGGGCGACTTCGTGTGGACTGGACTCGACTACATTGGCGAGTCGGGCATAGGACGATGGTATTATGACGGCGACGTACCGGGTGAACACTACCAGCGACTCATGTATCCGTGGCATGGAGCTTATTGCGGTGATGTAGACCTGACAGGACATCGGAAACCCATATCCCATTATCGCAGCATGCTATGGAACCAAGATGGCGAACACCTCTATATGGCAGTGCGTGAACCTGACAACTACGCTGGCAAGGTGAGAGAGACGCAGTGGTCGACATGGCCCACGTTTGAAAGTTGGAACTGGCCTGGACATGAGGGCAAGCCCATAGAAGTGGAAGTCTATTCCCACTACCCCATTGTAAAACTCTACATGAACGATCAGCTTATCGGCGAACAGTCCTGCTCAAAGGACAACGGTATGAAAGTCATGTTTACGTTGCCCTACCAGCCTGGCACATTACGTGCTGAAGGTCTGACTCCTGAAAGCGAAAAGCCTGTAGGACAGGTAAGCCTCACAACAGCACTTGATGCAACAACCATTAGCCTGAAAGCAGACCGCAGCACGCTGAAAGCCGATGGCGAGGACCTGTCGTTCGTCACCATTGAGTTGCTCGACAAACAAGGCCGTCTGAATCCCATTGCCAAACACCAGCTTACTGCCAGTGTGAAAGGTGCAGCCACCCTTGTCGCCTTTGGCAATGCCGACATCAAGGACGAAGACCCCTACTTTGACAACACT
>ODAI012824923.1_pt1 | contig 10210 bp, 10 predicted proteins | sample 1539321 | NCBI WGS metagenome assembly ODAI01 (sample SAMN02144231, study PRJEB22623) | gut metagenome | biome: sheep rumen | host: Ovis aries | place: New Zealand | reverse complement strand
TATCGTGAATGGCAGAAGTTACAGCCGAAGGACGAAGCCACAACACCTACTACCCAACAGCCAACCTCAACAAAAGGCGGTCCTCGCGATCCTAACGCAGCCCCACAGAAGAGAAGGCTTACCTATAAGGAACGTCAGGAGTTCACCCAACTGGAAAAAGACATCGAAACACTTACTGCAGAGAAAGCAGATATTGAAAATGCCCTAAGCTCCGGCATGATTGATGTTGAAAAAATCACGGAACTCAGCAAGCGTCTCCCTATTCTCAACGAGGAACTTGACGAAAAAGAAATGCGTTGGCTTGAACTTTCAGAATTTGCATAGCTTCTTATACAAAACTCCGTCATACCTACTTATCGTAGTAAGTATGACGGAGTTACTCTTTTCCGCTTTATTATCCCACTCTATTTCTTTACAATCGTGTCATTTACGGTAGCAGAAGCGGTATCCTCTACAACAGAGAACTCTGAAGCAGGCACGGTATCACCAAGCTCTTCATCATTCGGAGTATTATCCGAATTTCTTGAAATACACGAACTTAGGCATACTGCAATAATAATATTGAGGAAAACAGCCCAAGGGAATATATTACGATTCATCATTTTAAAAATCTATAATTATAAAACATCTACAAGAAAAAAACGCCGGCACGATGTCAACATCGTTCCGGCGTCAGCTCTTTTTTACCGTTCGGTAGTTATGCTTACTGTGCATTTGCAGTATCAGCAGCAGCTGTGTCAGCAGCAGCTGTGTCAACAGCAGTTGTATCCTCAGCAGGAGCCTGGTTAGCTGCCTTGTCACCACATGATGCGAAAGAAATTGCAGCCATAGCTACGAACATAAAAACTAATTTTTTCATTTTCTTTGCTTTTTTAAAACTGTAAAACAATCTTTGTTTATTAAAACACTGCAAAGGTAAGTATTTTTTCAATACCAACAACATTTTTTTACGATTTTTTTTACCCCGTTTTTGTAACTTTTTTGCAACCGTCTGATTTTCTGATATTTACAAATTGCAAACAAACGTTAAAGTTTTACTTTAACCGAAAAAAAGTAGTTTTTTAACACTTTTACTGTGTTTGCGCACACATTTTTTCATTCCATGAAAATACAGAATCTGTGAGCCGTTACACTACAAATAATCAAATTTCTTCTTAATTGTAATTTTTATTTCTTACCTTTGCAATCAAAATGGATTTTCTATTATATATAAGGTATAAATAATGATTGATACTTCCGCTTTTCAAGGAAAGACCGCAGCATATTACACATTAGGTTGTAAACTTAATTTTTCTGAGACATCCACCTTCGGACAGATGCTTCAGGATATGGGTGTGCGTACCGTCGAGAAAGGAGAGAAAGCCGATATCTGCCTAATCAATACATGTTCGGTGACAGAAGTGGCTGACAGCAAATGCCGTCAGGCAATAAGAAAGATGGTGAAGCAGAACCCGGGAGCATTTGTTGTCGTAACCGGCTGTTATGCCCAGCTTGAAGCCGAGACGGTTGCAAAGATTGAAGGTGTAAGTCTTGTACTTGGAAGTAACGAGAAAGCAAATCTAATCGACTACCTCTCAAACGCATGGAGCGGTATAAATCATAAATCCGATGATAATATAGCGGAATATCATGCGGTAAAGACAAAGGAGATAAAGACCTTCCAGCATTCATGCTCACGAGGTAACCGCACACGCTATTTCCTCAAGGTGCAGGACGGCTGCAACTATTTCTGCACATACTGTACCATACCATTCGCTCGCGGAAACTCACGCAATCCGAGCATCGAGAGTCTGGTAGAACAAGCACGAAAAGCAGCAGCCGAGGGTGGCAAGGAGATTGTCATCACAGGCGTAAACATTGGTGATTTCGGTCAGACAACAGGAGAACGCTTCATTGATCTCGTAAAGGCACTTGACAGTATCGAGGAGATAAAACGCTATCGCATTTCGAGCTTAGAGCCAGACCTTATCGATAAGGAACTGATAGAGTATTGTGCCAAGAGTCGTGCTTTCATGCCTCATTTCCACATACCTCTCCAGAGCGGTTCTGACTCGGTTCTGAAACTAATGCATCGCCATTATGATTCGGCCCTCTTTGCAGAGAAGATACGCCTCATCAAGCAACTTATGCCTGATGCTTTCCTGGGCATAGATGTGATGGTGGGCACTCGTGGTGAGACTCCTGAGTATTTCGAGGAAACATACAACCTGCTTAACGAACTGCCAGTAACGCAGTTACACGTATTCCCTTATTCTGAGCGCCCAGGCACGGCAGCCCTTAAGATTCCATACGTGGTAAGCGCCCAAGACAAGAAACTGCGCAGCCAGCGATTGCTCGACCTATCTGAGCAGAAGACACAGGATTTCTACGCATCATATATAGGAACAGAGGCTGAGGTGCTATTTGAGAAAGCTCCTCGCGGAAAGGCCATGCACGGTTTTACGGCAAACTATATCCGTGTGGAACTTCCTGCAAGCAAGGCAAAAGAAGAATACGACAACGAGATAATGCGTGTCAAGCTCAAAGGATTCAATAGAGACAAGTCTGCTTTAATATGTGAGGTGATATGAAAAGAGTTTCCATCGTAATTCTCAACTGGAATGGAGCGCACATGATGCGCACATACCTCCCGACAGTCATCAAGAATACCCCAGAAGCAGAAATCATCATTGCCGATAATGCCTCAACAGATGATTCCATAAAGATGTTAGCTGAGGAATTTCCCGACATCCGCACTATCATTCTTGATAAAAATTACGGTTTTGCAGAGGGATATAACCGAGCCTTGCAGCAAGTGGATAGCGAATATTACGTTCTTCTCAACTCAGATGTTGACGTACCCGAAGGGTGGCTTACTCCCCTACTCTCTTTCATGGATTCTCACCCAGAGGCTTGCGCTTGTCAGCCTAAACTTCACGCAATAAAAGAAAGGGACAGATTTGAGTATGCAGGTGCAGCTGGAGGTTTCCTCGACAAATACGGCTATCCTTTCTGCAAAGGTAGGATTTTCGAGACAGTAGAGAAAGACAACGGACAGTATGACGGCAATCACGAAATCCTCTGGGCAACAGGAGCTTGCATGATGATTCGCTCAAAGGACTATTGGGCTGTCGGCGGACTTGATGGCCGTTTCTTTGCTCATAGCGAGGAGATAGATCTCTGTTGGAGACTGCGCCTTATGGGCAGGAAAATCTTCTGTATCAGCGATAGTATTGCATATCATCTTGGTGGTGGTACTCTGCCCAAGGGGAATCCTCGCAAGACATTCCTAAATTTCCGCAACAACCTCACGATGCTCTACAAGAACCTGCCCGACAATGAGCTATCCCATGTTATGCGCGTGCGTTTCTTCCTCGACTGGCTTGCCGCATTCCAAATGCTTATTCTCGGAAGGAGTTGGGGAGATTTCAAGGCTGTGTATAAAGCGAGAAAGGAGTTTTCCCGTTGGAAGCATGACTTCGATTCTGACAGAAAGAGGATACAGGCAAGCAAGAAGACCGATGATATCCCAGAACGCATCTCGAAGAGCATTCTATGGCAATACTACGCCAAAGGGAAGAAAACCTTTATTAATTTACAAAATGAATAATGAACAAGTCCGACCGCTATAACCATATTCTCGACTATTTCCGTCAACAGCCACGCCCAACCACAGAATTGGAGTTCCAGACAACATACCAACTTCTTGTGGCTGTGGTACTCTCTGCGCAATGTACAGACAAGCGCGTGAATATGGTTACTCCTTCGCTCTTTCACGATTACCCAACGGTAGAGGATATGGCAAATGCCGACGAGGCAGAGATATTCGAGTATATCAAAAGCATCTCTTATCCAAATGCAAAGGCACATCACCTCATAGAGGCTGCACGCATAATAGTAAATGAATATAACGGAGAAATACCTTCGGATATGGATTTACTGCTCCGACTCCCTGGTGTTGGAAGAAAGACCGCCAACGTGATACAAGCAGTTGCATTCGGCAAGGCTGCTATGGCTGTTGATACTCATATCTACCGTGTATCACATCGCTTGGGCTTAGTGCGTAAGACCGACAACAATCCATACAAGGTAGAGTTAGAACTAAAGAAAAATATCCCGGAAGAAGACATCCCAGATGCCCACCATTGGCTTCTGCTTCATGGAAGATATATCTGCACAAGCCTCAAACCTAAATGCGATAAATGCCAGTTTGATGATATTTGTCCCAAGTTATTAGAGAATAGTAAATTGGGGAAATAAGATCTATTTCCTCAATGTTTGGGGCTTATTTTGAAAAATAATCAATCAAACATATTGTTTTTTCAATAATTCTTTGTATTTTTGCTTCCAAATAAAAAAAGTACACCATGCAGACAGTAACTTTTAATCCAGCTCAGATGCACGTTCTAAATATGGCATCTCGTATCAAAACAGAAAAGTCACTCCAATTGCTCAAACAGCAGTTGGCAGAATTCTATGCCAAGCAGATAGATGAACAAATGGATGAACTATGGGAGTCAGGCAAGTGGAATGAACAGAAACTTGCAGATTTACGTAAAGCACATCTAAGAACTCCATATAAATAGATATGGTACGCCCTGTTGTAATCGACACCAACTGTCTTATACAGATGATGTCAAAGCGAAGTCCCTACCGCCCTATATGGGATGCTTTTCTTGCACAGAAGTTCATTCTGTGCGTATCTACCGAAATTCTTGATGAATACCAAGAGATTGTAGAACAACAGACAACTGCACAGATTGCAGAAAATCTCGTACTATTAATATTGAACAGCATAAACGTGAGATATGTTGACCCTCACTTTAGGCTGCAACTCATCACAGCAGATCCTGATGACAATAAATTTGTTGACTGCGCATTTGCAAGTGGAGCAGATTATATAGTTAGTGAAGATTCGCACTTTAATGTTCTCGCCCATACTCCTTTCCCGATGTTTAACGTATTAACTATGGACGAGTTCCTAAAGAAACTCTAAATAACGCGAATTAAGATATTTTGCAACTCCCATGTGACTCCCATGTGAGTCCTATGTAACTCCTATCTACCTCCTATGATCCTATAGTTCCTGAACGGACTTGGAACGGATTTATAACGGTATTACAACGGACTTACTGTTATGGCATAAACCGACAACAAGTGAACTTTTTTTTAGAATTAAACACAAAACACGTACACGGGGGTAAAAATTAGGGTATAAAGAATTGTTAATCAAATGGTTTAGGGGCGTGTACGTGTTTGGCAAACACATACACAAGTCGTACACACCACATACACACAGAGCGTGACTACCCGTGTACGTGTTGTGTATATGTCGTGTATGTGTTAGACAAACACGTACACGCTTTTAACTTCATGATCATCAGTATAGTTAGAGGCGATTTTCCCGAGTGTGTACGTGTTTGTCGTTTAATTCTAAAAAAAATTCCACCACAATTCTGGTTAAGCATCTATTCGGATGAAAATTTGGCTCATCCCACAAATGCATGGAATGAGCCTGTAACGTTATTTAATATCCATATAATTCACCCATTCCATTTTCCAATGCCCCCATCACTCTTTCCTCTGGAGTCATGTCCATATAATCATATCTATGGTTTTCGTAGGCATCATACGTTGAGGCCATTAGCTCTTCCCATTGTTCTTCTTCGCTGTGAGACCTAAGGGCATGATTTGCGAGATAGTCTGCTCGGTTATTGAATTGTAGAGCCTCTTTCGCATAAGGAGAATTAATTTCTATATACTCTCTTGCAAGCACATCATCCACTCTCAGCACCCCAGTGCTTATTCCATCAATATTTGCGAATACAACAATCTGATTATAAACAATAGGGATTCCTTGCTCGTTTCTTTCTACCTCTCTGAGGTTGTTCCTTGTACATTTCCCTCTATCTATATCATCCCAAGTTAATCTATGATAAACATTGACATTGGGGCGTATCGCAAAACGTTCGATGGTATGAAGCTTCTTGTTTCTCATTTCCTCCAACAGAGAATCATATATTTCCTCTTTGAGAATTATACTACACAGGAATTCCCCATCTTCGTATTTCCCTAACTTAACTAAAACGAAATCTTTCCCGTTTTGCCTGTTAGTATGTATACTTACATCGATAATGCAACAATTCCATGTTAATTTTTGAACTACTTGATATTGCATAATATTTGTGGTTTTAGTTCTTACGATATAATGTAGTTGGAAAAAATTCTACAGTTTCCATACAATTCGGACAGATACTTAGTTCGCCCTCATATGCAAGTGGACCTGCATCATAATAATATTTGTACCATTGCAATTCTTCTGATTTCAATCCACACCGCATACAAGGCACTCTATTTGGCTGTGGTGGCAAATCTTCACCCAAATGCTGGGATAAACGGCTGTTTTTTTGAAAGGATAATGCTTCGTGATCTAAGTCCCAGTAACGAATCATTGGATCTTGTAATGGATTAGGGGCAAAAAGCAAATCTATCACTTTACCGTTTTGAAGCCTAGCAATAAGATACATTCCTAGGGAACTGAATGGTTTCACCTCCAATGCCGCCCTTTCAAAATGCCGACAAAAACGCACACGATATCTAGTACCCACATATGGTTCGTTATATCTGGAAATCCAATCTTGCCAATATTGAATGACATTTTGTTTTCCAGATATTACTTTTTTTCCATACAGCGTCAAGTCAACTTTCTCGTCCAGTATCTTATCAATGTCAGAGAAATCATTTTCAATGATAGCGTTGCCAAATAATTCTGACACATGAGAATAATCATCAGTATCCATATCTTCTTCTATCTCAAGAACGCTAGGTTCAAAGGGGGGGGGGTCCCTTCCTTCTAATTTTATTACCCCAGAATCATGAAGCATATTTAACAATTCATTTTGATTCCGTTGTTTACTTGTCAGAAAAAGTCTCTTTAATAAATTCTTAATCCCCATATATTACCTCCTTTATTGGTGTTGAAAAAATAAGGGCGCAGACTTTCCGATAGTCTCGTCCTTCCTAAAGGTATCGCCAAACACCACGCAATAGACAAGTTCACGGAAAAGTCCATGCCCTAAACGGACATGGAACTCTTCACTACTTGTTCTCATTGCTTGAAATTGGCGATTTCTTAGGAAGAGAACAAAAGCAAATAGCTCTATGTATATTTATGTCGAGAGAATCGGTAGCTGCTCACCCAAGTTTGTAAAATAAATGTTTAACTTTCTTACAGATACCAGTATCTTATACTGATTCCGCTTTAGGGGGAACGTTACCGTTCGTCTGATTGATTCTAATGAGTACTTTCTGGTTCTTATAATAATGTTTTAAGAGTTAATATATGTTTGTAATATTATCTGTGTGCAAAAATAAGCATAATATCTGATTTCTCCAAATATTTGCTCAAAATTATTACAATCTTGGCAAATAGAGTTTTTGGCTTGTTCGATGGTTGTTCGTTCTGGCTTCGATTCTGAAGCGAAGGAAAGGCCCCGGCACAGAGATAGCATGACGGGAGATGAACGAGACAACCCTAAACGCTAACCACTAACCTCTAACCACAAACCTTCAATCAACAGCCTTCTTTCCTCTCCAACGCAGGCAAAGCATGGTGAGGTCATCGCTTTGCTCATAGTCATCAACGAATCGTCTGATAGCATCGACAACACCATCAGCCATATCCATCATAGGCACATCCTTCAGCAGATCTACCATAGCGAGCGTAGAAGCATCACCAAAGAGAGCCTTCTGACTATTCTCAGCCTCAGTTACACCATCGGTATAAAGGAACAGAGCATCACCTTCAGAGAGCTGTATCTCTTCTGATTTATATTCAAAGTCGCCAAGCACACCTGTAGGAAGATTTACCTCTGGATGCATAAAGGAGGTATTACCCTCATGAATCCAGATAGGAGGATTATGTCCGGCATTACAAAACTCTACCCTACCCGTCTGCATATCAAGCACACCGCAGAAGAGAGTACAGAACATATCCTCGTCATTACCTTCAGCAAGTCCGTTATTGATAGCCTCAACAATAATAGATGCACTTGTGCTGTAACGGGCAACATTGCGGAAGAGATGTCCGACAACAGTCATGAACAAAGATGCAGGAACACCCTTGCCTGAAACATCGCCTATGAGGAAATAAAGCCTATCGTCACGCATAAGGAAATCGAAGATATCACCACCGACCTCCTTTGCAGCCCTCTGCATTCCGTAGATATCGATATCCTCACGTCCCGGAAAGGCAGGGAACACCTTGAGAAGCATACCCTGCTGAATCTTTGCTGCGATATGGAGATCACGCTCCATATTGGCTTTTTTCTCAGTCGTAGCACGCAGGTCTTCAATATATCTTGCCAGTTCCTGCTGCATAGAGACAAAGGAATCACGCAGATGCGCTATGTCAGAATGCCCTTTCACCTTAGGCAACTGAGTATCAAATTTTCCCTGAGCAATAGCATCGGTAGCATCTGCTATCTTGCCAAGAGGGCGCAACTGCCAGTTTACGGTTATCACAATAGCCAGTATGATAATAAAGAAAAGCAGAAGAAGCGTAAAGATAGATATGCCCGTCACAGCCTTGAGGAGCACGGTATCGTCACGCAAAGGCACATCGCATACCACTCGCCATCCTGTAGCCTTAACATAGGCATTTCCACTACGAAGCATGAATTCCTGAATGTTCGAATATACCTGCAACGCTACATTCTCGCCATTGTTTTCAAAGTCCGCAGGATAGTTCTTTGCGTTTTTCATTATCCTATCGCTGTCGGTATAATATACATAGATATCATTACCTGTTATGACAGAAACCTTTGCCCCACTCTCATGCCCGACTTCCCTACGCGCAAGTTCATCAAGCCAGTCGAGCCTCACATTTGCACAAAGTGAAGAATATATATTTCCGCGTGAGTTCTTCAATGGTGTGATAAAACTAACCACAGGCACCTTGGTGCTATCCTTTTCAACAAGATAAGGCTCGCTCCACATACCTACCCCACTTGAATCAACACGAGCCAGACATTTCTTAACAGCCTCAACCTCTGCAAGTTTATTTGTGGAGAGATAGACGGTATCAATCTGATCCATCTTACCAAGACTATCCCTGAAAATAGTGGAGTTATTCTCAGTCATGCGTTTCTGCAAAGCCACAAGCGCACCGGTCTTCATCACGTTCTCTATATGATTCAAACGGTTATCAATAGAGGCCGTAATCATTCTGCTCATATTGATCTGGCGATTACCATTGGTCACAAGACTCACACCAAACGTGACACTACGGATAAACAGCCATCCAACTATAACCAATATGATAATAAGCACCATATTGATACGGAAGGAAAGAGATGAGAAAAGCCTGAATTTCTTATGTTTCTTATTCTTTTTCATGACTAAGCAATGAGTAAGAATGGATTTGTTATCAATATTTTCGGCACAAAGGTAATAAAAGTATTTTATTTCTGCAAAAAAAGCTCTCACAAATAGTGTAATATGAATAAAAAATGCCGCTTACGGTAAAAACCATAAGCGGCATTGGCAATATTTATTTCAAAGAGAGATTACTCGCCCTTCTCCATCTTAGCCTTGAGAGCAGCAAGTGCGTCGAAGTCACCAAGTGACTGAGCAGCAGCTACGTTCTGGATGCTTGCAGCATCTTCCTTCTTAGCTGTGTTACGTGGCTTGCGAGCTGGTTTCTTCTCTTCCTCGCGCTCAGCCTCGAATGTACGAGAGTGAGAGAGGATGATACGCTTTGTATCCTTAACGAACTCGATTACCTTGAACTCGAGCTCCTCACCACCTTGTGCTTCAGTACCGTCTGCCTAAACGAGGTGCTTTGGTGTAGCGAAGCCCTCACCACCCTCGTTGAGAAGGATAACAGAACCACGCTCCATCTTCTCAGCAATCTTACCTGTGTGAACAGAACCAGGTGTGTAGATTGACTCGTAAGTATCCCAAGGATTCTCCTCGAGCTGCTTGTGACCGAGAGAGAGACGACGGTTCTCCTTATCGATGTCAAGAACGACAACGTCAATAGGCTCACCTACGTGTGTGAACTCAGAAGGATGCTTAACCTTCTTTGTCCAAGAGAGGTCAGAGATATGGATAAGTCCGTCAACACCCTCCTCGAGCTCTACGAAGATACCGAAGTTAGTGAAGTTACGAACCTTAGCGTTGTGCTTAGAACCTACAGGGTACTTTTTCTCGATAGCCTCCCATGGATCCC
>ODAI013634558.1_pt1 | contig 10211 bp, 9 predicted proteins | sample 1539321 | NCBI WGS metagenome assembly ODAI01 (sample SAMN02144231, study PRJEB22623) | gut metagenome | biome: sheep rumen | host: Ovis aries | place: New Zealand | reverse complement strand
TGTCTGACTTAAAAATGCAACAAGAGACAAATGTCCCCCAAAAAAAGGAGGTCGGGGCCGCCATTGATAATGAAAAAGTGACACGGGAGATGGTAAGAAATTGCTATTTGTATATATTGGGACGCGAGCCTGAGAATGAGGAAGTTTTGAAGAAGTACATGAAAGCATATAAAAACTTTGCAGATATGAGGAAGGCGTTCTTGAATAGTGAGGAATTTCGAAGAAAGAAAGAGAAGGGATTTTTATGGGATATGACATTGATGAATCGTTGAATGACATCATTTTTAAATATCATCTTGATAAGTATTATCCAAAGTATAGTTCCATGCTGCGAGCAAAAAAAATGATACAGCAATTATCAAGTCAATGGAATGAGAGTGATAGAATAGCATGTTTGACAATAGGGGAGGATGAAGCGAAAAATGAGATGGATGCAGTTTATTTCTTAGATGCAATTTCTCCACCCATAAGGAAACAAATTGATTTCATTCCGTGTTCTAAAACTAATCCTTCTCAAAATGGACATAATTGGAACCTTTATGACTATGAGAAAATAGATCATACTAAGTGGAATGAATATCAGTATATATATGTCATTTCCAATTATAATAGTCAATTATTGGATTTTAGGTTAAGAGATAAACATGTTAGATATTTGTCAATATATGATTATTTCGTGATGCATGGATTACATGATTTTTCTGGCTCAAATGATGAATGGTATCAGTTCATTGTAAAAAATGGTAGTGTGAATTTTGGAGGTTATAATGACAAAGTTTTTAGTCCTGTATTACATGAAACGTATCAAATCATAAAAAATTACGATGAATCTTCCGATGCAATACTGCTAAAAAAAATTTTTTTTTGTAGCCTTGTCCTACGTAACTTTCTTTTGGCTCAAGAAACTTTAGAAAAAATTCTGAATTCAAATATAGATGAATCAAGGATGTATGAACGTGCTTGGTTGGAAATACAAAAACTTTTATTGGATATCAAATTTAAATTAAAAAACAAATCGGAAAACATTGCCTGCCTTTGGGTTGATTGTGTTACATATGAAGAACTAGAGCAGATGCCCTTTGTCAAATCACTACAAGACAAAAGTATTTGGTTTTCGAATATGATTTCTGTCACTGGTTACACGAGCGAAACATTGAGGACTATGTTTCTGGGGAAAAGATTATTGGATGACAATACATTGTCCGTAGATATAATGGATGAAACCAACAGTCCGATTATAAATAATTTGAGGGATCAAGGGTATGCTGTTAAGTTTGTAGGACCGGATATAGGGAAATCGTTTCCAAGTGAATATTCAGCTTATACAATACGAAATAAGAAGTTCCCTCGAATTTATCCGAGTTCTTGTTTACTATGGGAATCTTTGAGGCAATTAGTTTTATATGATGAAAAAATGTTTATAATGACACATTTGTGCCTTGAGACACATACCCCTTGGTATTCTATCAACATAAATGATCCATTATTATTATTATCAGACATGACAAATAGGAAATCCTTCGGCTACAGTGAATGTGATCGACAATTGGGTTATTATACTAATTTTACAAAAAGTATGACGACAGTTGTTTTTAGTGATCATGGAGGGATGGATTTTTTTCCAAGGCAACATATTGTGTTTTCCATCTGTGGAGAACAGTATGTTCCTCGCGATATAACAGGATTGTGTTCTAATATTGATTTTCATAAGATTATTGCAGACCTTTTGAAAAAAAGAAATGTAGATGAATGTGCTCTCAGGAGAGATTACGTTGAGATTCAAGGAACAAATGCAAGAGGAGGAAACGCTATACAATGGTGTTTGGACTTGGGATATATGCCTCAAGCTGGATTGAAGTTTCAAAGCCCATACAATGGATACAAAGGTGTCGTTACAAATGATTATGTGTATGTTTATACCAAGGAAAGAGAATGGCTCCAAGAGCGGAAGAATTTATTCCAACCTAGGTGGTACAGATGTTTAGAAGATATATGTGACGAAACTCTTTTGTTGAAATTTCGAAACTTATCATCTGATGGTTTGCCCAGTAATATGCAAGAAAACGATTACTACAAAAAGTTGGATAAGATTTATCATAATGCAAGATCTCGAAATGAAAAGAAAGTTCTCATCGCAAACAAACTTGTATCTAAATTCGATGGAATGCGGATGGCTATTTATGCCGGTGGAATTGATTCAAGAGAATTTTACTATATGTTGAACATACAAAACAGGAAAAGAATTCTTGGGGTCCTGGAAGTTACGGAAAATTGTCCATGCAATGAATTGAATATACCAATTATCGATATGAGAGCAGAAGATGCATATTGTATGGAGGTAATATTTGTAACATCACCTATTGACGTACAGCCTATTCTAGAAGAATTTAAAAAGGGTGGTTCTCCTACGATAATTGTATCATTTTATGACTATTTGAAAGATAACGGAGTAGTGCCTAAAACGGATTTTTGGAAGTACGAAATTGATAAGGGGGACTTGTCTGCTACCTAAATTGAATCGTTGGTGGTTAATAGATAGGGTTAAATGAAAGGAGTGAATCACTAGTGTCAGTGACGATGGATGATGTAAGTTCAATGTATCGATGCATTCTTGGACGAAGACCAGAATCTGTGGATATTGTCAAAAAAAAGGCTAAAGAAGGAAAAGATTTTCTGGATTTAAGAAAGGAATTTCTACTTAGCAGGGAATTTGAAAAAAAATATATTGGAGGTATATTATACATGAATTTTTCAAATGAAAGAATAGAGAGGATAGACGTTATTGAAGCTTTTGCTTATTTGTTGGGAAGATATCCTGATCATGAGCAAGTAATCCAAAATCATCTAAGATCACGTGTCGGTAGGAGAGACTATTATAGACAGATAGTGTACGGAGCAGAATTTAGACGAAAACGTAGATACATGATAGATGGAATTGATGTTGTAAAGGATTGTTATTTTTCTGATTGAATATTTTAATGGTTATTGTCAGCACTGTGGGTATTAAAATTGTAAATGGGTTCATGACCTATATAGTGAAAAGGAGACGTTTCTAAATATGGGGAAGATATATTGTCTTTCAGGCAATTGGATTGAGATAGAGGAGTGTGGTATAGAGGTATACAGGAGGATTCTTTCTAGTAAACCAAATGTTATTCACTTGAATGCGAAGGAATTATCTGATATCTACAGGGAACCCTTTGATATGGAATCTTCAGTAGAGGCAAGAAAGCTTTCTGCTCAACGTGATTTAAGCTTATGCCATGGTTTTGTCGAAGATGGTTTTGATGTGGTCTACACTAACGATGGCGAATTTCCTGAAATGAAAGTCTGGCTGGAAGAAAGATTTCAGGCGTTTTCACTGCTGAAGTGTCAGGCGGATATAAATGCAGTTAAAGGTGAGGCTTCAGCTGAACCTATAGAGAAGGGGACCGTTTACTGGTTTACTGGTCTTTCTGGAGCAGGCAAAACTACACTGGGTACATTGTGGTATGAGCAACTGCGACAGAAAAAACCAAATGTGATACTGATGGATGGGGATAAAATCCGAGATCGGATCAAGTGTCATGATTATTCCCGTCCTGCCCGTGAGAAAAGTTCCTATATAGACGGCAGGATTGCAAAAATACTTACAGATCAAGGAATTGATGCTGTTTATTGTGTAATTGCCATGTTTGACGGTGTCAGGCAGTGGAACAGGGAAAATATTGCGAACTACAAAGAGATTTATTTGGAGGTGCCCATGGATGTCCTGTTTGTGCGGGACAAGAAAGGACTCTACTCAGGGGCGCGCTCCGGGAAAATCAAGGATGTTGTCGGTATGGATCAGATTGCTGAATTCCCCAAGAATCCTGATGTTCGCATTATAAATGACGGCAGCAGGGATCCTGCTGCTATGATTGAAGAAATTGCTCAGAAATTGAAGATTGGAGAAGATAAATGATGAAGAAGATTTACACTTGCTTTTGCACAGATATTATCCATGAGGGCCATATGAATATCCTGAGGAAGGCCAAGGAATATGGAGATGTCATCGTAGGCGTTCTCTGTGATGAGGAAATGGTGCGTTATAACCGTTTTCCCACCAAGACTTTGGAAGAGCGCGTTGCCATGGTGGAGGAAATACCTGAGGTATCAAAGGTCATTGTTCAGAATGAGATCATGTATGACCAGGTTATCGAGGAGCTGAAGCCTGACTATGTAATCCACGGGGATAACTGGAAGAAGGAACCTCTTGACTGCATTCGTGAGAATGTAATTGCTGCGTTGGAGAAAAATGGTGGTGAACTTATTGAGGTGCCTTATACCCATAGCCCTGATGTAAGGAAGGCAGATGATCGCATTACAGAATTCCTGGCCATGCCGGAGCAGAGGCGTGGGCGTCTGAGGAAGCTTTTGGAGATTGTGCCCATTGTCAAGACTTTGGAAGTGCACAGCGGTATTACAGGGCTGATTGCAGAAAAGACCATGGTGCGCCACGGTGAGGGCGTAGACCAGTTCGACGCCATGTGGATTTCCAGCCTTTGCGATTCCACCGAGAAGGGCAAGCCGGATATTGAGCTTGTGGATATGTCTTCGCGCATGCGCACCATTGATGACGTCATGGAAGTGACAACAAAGCCCATCATTCTTGATGCAGATACTGGCGGACTTACGGAGCATTTTGTCTATCACGTCAGGACTCTTGAGCGCATGGGAGTATCGGCTGTCATTGTCGAGGACAAGGTTGGGCTGAAGAAGAACTCCCTCTTCGGCACCGAGGTTGAGCAGACCCAGGATACCATTGAGCATTTCAGCGAGAAGATTGCAGCAGGCAAGGCAGCCCAGCGTACCGATGAATTCATGATCATTGCCCGCATTGAGAGCCTTATCCTGGAAAAGGGCATGGATGATGCTCTGGCAAGGGCAAGGGCTTATGTGAAAGCCGGAGCTGATGGCATCATGATTCATTCCCGCAGGAAGGAGCCGGATGAAATCTTTGCTTTCTGCAAGGCTTTCAGGCAGGAATTTGCAGATATTCCTTTGGTAGTGGTGCCTACTTCCTATAATCAGGTGACGGAAAAGGAATTGGCAGCACATGGTGTAAACATCGTTATCTATGCCAACCAGCTTATACGCAGCGCCTTCCCTGCCATGGAGAATACGGCAAAGAGCATTCTGAAGAACCATCGTGCTCTGGAGGCAGATAAGGATCTCATGTCAATCAAGAAGATTATCTCCTTGATTGATGAGCTTTGATGGGGAGGAACTGTATGGCAATGAAGGTGGAAAGGGCTATTTTTCTGGCGGCAGGTATGGGTAGCCGTTTAGCACCTGTCACGGATAAAGTACCCAAACCATTGGTGAAAGTGCATGGCAAGCGGATTATTGAGTCTCTTTTGGATGCGGTTCTGGCAGCGGAGATTGAAGAAATATATCTGGTGAGGGGCTATCGTGGCGAGGCCTTTGATGTTCTGCTTGAGGAATATCCAATGCTCCACTTTATAGACAACCCTGACTATGAGAGTGCGAACAATATCTCTTCCATTTACTACGCGAGGGAACTTATCCGCAATAGCTACATTATTGAAAGTGACCTTTGGCTAAGAAATCCCGGGCTTGTTTCTCCCTTACAGGAGAAGAGCAATTACCTGGCTATCCCCGTGGAGGCGACTGATGACTGGTGCTTCTATCTGGGAGAGGATGGATACATCAGCAGAATGGCCGTGGGAGGAAATCACTGCGAGCAGATGGTGGGAATCTCCTACTGGTCCACTGAAGATGGCGTAAGGCTTTCGGAAAGGACGGCAGAGCTTTACCGACTCCAGGAAAAACGGCATCTCTACTGGGACGAAGTGGCGCTGGATAAATTTCTGCCAGAGTTTCACATAGGTACCCGCCATTGTACGCGGGAAGATGTGATAGAGATTGACACCCTGAAGGAACTGCAGGCTATTGATTCTTCATATCTTGGCATTACGGGAGGAAAATGATAAATGGAACGAAAGATTTTGCTGAATCCCGGCCCCGCCACTACGACGGATACGGTGAAGCAGGCACAGGTGGTGCCTGATATCTGTCCCAGGGAGAAAGAGTTTGGGGATATTATGCAGGAGGTCAGCCTTGACCTCTTGCGTATTGTCCATGCTGACCCAGAGAAATATGCGGCAGTTCTCTTCTGTGGTTCTGGCACCCTGAATATGGATGTGTGCCTTAATTCATTGCTCCCTGAGGGCAAGAAAATTCTTGTTGTCAATAATGGCGCATATTCGACAAGAGCCGTTGAGATATGTCGTGCCTACGGGCTAGATTTTATCGAGTTGAATTTCCCTGTGGAAGGCCTGCCGGATTTGGCAAAGGTGGCAGAAACTTTGAAGCGTGAGCCGGAAATTGCGGTAGTCTATACGACTCATCAGGAAACAGGAACAGGCATACTTAATCCCATCCGTGAGCTTGGCGCCTTGGCACACGAGGCTGGGGCTGTGTTTGTGGTGGATACTACCTCTACCTATGCTATGCTGCCCATTGACATTGAAAAAGAAAACATAGATTTCTGCATGGCCTCGGCCCAGAAGGGAATTCAGGCGATGACTGGCCTGTCCTTCGTCATCGGCAGGCGGGACATCATCGAAGCCTCCAAGGACTATCCTATGCGTTCTTACTACTGCAATCTGTTCCTGCAGCACGACTATTTCCGCAAGACCGGGCAGATGCATTTCACCCCACCAGTGCAGACCATCTATTCGGTGAGGCAGGCCCTGCAGGAATATTTTGCTGAAGGTGAAGCGAATAAGTGGAAACGTCATCAGCGTGTCATAAATGCTATTCATGAAGGCTTGACTGAGCTGGGGCTTGAGGAAGCAATCCCCAGAGAATATCAGGCAGGATTAGTAGTAGCAGTGAAATATCCTGAAACTGATGAGTGGGACTTCGACAGAATACACGACTATTGCTATGAGCGTGGCTTTACTATTTATCCCGGCAAAATGCAGGAGCAGGGGACTTTCCGTCTTTGTGCTTTGGGTGCTATTGATGAAGAGGATATAAGGCGGTTCTTTGTTGTTTTAGGTGAAGCAATGGAAAGGAAAGAATAATCAAGCATGCAGGTAGAAAGATTTGTAGATATTTTAGGAAGTGACTTCTTTACTGGCGTTCCAGATTCACTCTTGAAGTCCCTTTGTAGTTGTCTGATGGAGCGGTATGGAGTTGATGGAGATCATCATGTCATTGCTGCCAACGAAGGAAACTGTACTGCCTTGGCAGCAGGCTACCACCTGGCCACTGGTAAGGTGCCGGTGGTCTACATGCAGAACAGCGGTGAAGGCAATGTCATAAATCCTGTTGCTTCCTTATTGAATGACAAGGTATATGCCATCCCCATGATTTTTATTATTGGTTGGCGCGGGGAACCGGGTGTCCATGACGAGCCCCAGCATATCTACCAGGGGAAAGTAACATTGAAGCTTCTGGAAGACATGGATATAGCAAGCTTTGTCATTGGCAAGGAAACCACTGCAGAGGAAATGGCAGAAGCCATGGGAAATTTCCGTGCCGTGCTCAAAGATGGCAAGCAGGTGGCATTTGTGGTGCGCAAGGGTGCCTTGTCATATGAAGGGAAAGTTGCCTACAAAAATGATAACAAGATGCTAAGGGAAGATATCATAAAGCATATTGTAGCGGTCAGTGGTGAAGACCCTATTGTTTCAACCACTGGCAAGGCCAGCCGTGAACTTTTTGAGATTCGTGAGGCAAACAGTCAGAGCCACAAATATGACTTCCTCACCGTAGGCTCCATGGGGCATAGCTCCTCTATTGCCATGGGTATTGCCGTCAGCAAGCCTGAGCAGAAAATCTGGTGCATAGATGGCGATGGTGCTGTGCTTATGCATATGGGAGCCATGGCTGTTATGGGGAGTGTGAAGCCACATAATTTGGTGCATGTTCTCATCAATAATGGTGCGCATGAAACCGTGGGAGGTATGCCTACGGTGGCTGGTAAGATGGATTTTCCTGCTATAGCTAAGGCCTGCGGCTATGATACTGCAGAAAAGGTGGAAGACTTTGATGCACTGGATATTGCGCTAAAGAAGGTAAAAGAAGAAAGCGGCCTGCACTTCCTGGAAGTGTCCTGTGCAATCGGTGCCAGGGATGACTTGGGCAGGCCTACCACTACGGCTGTTGAAAATAAAGTGAACTTTATGGAATATCTTAGGGAAATAGACTGATTGTCTTAGGGAGGAGCCAGCATGCAGATTGAGTTTGATGATATTTGGAAATATCTGGAACCGACAAAAAATATCATTATAACCTCCCATGTCCACCCCGACGGCGATGCCATCGGCTCCTGCCTGGTGCTTGCTAATGCTCTGAAGGGAATGAGAAAGCAGGTACAGGTTGTGATAGACGACCATGTGCCGGAAATCTATGATATTCTGCCGGGGATTAAAGATATACAAAGGTATGGGGGGGGACCGCTGGAGGCAGATTTAGTGGTGCTCCTGGATGCCCGTCCTGGCAGGGAGGGCAGGATCTGCTCTGTTGTTTCCGCTCCGGTGCTGAATATCGACCACCATGCCTCCAATGACTGCAGTGCAGATTACTCCTATGTGGAGCCGGAGGCTTCTGCCACGGCGGAAGTACTGTATCGCCTCTTCCGAGAGTGGGGGATAGTCCTTGATGAGGATCTCGCTTCCTGCCTCTATATGGGCATAGCCACGGATACAGGCTTCTTTTCATTCCCAAATACCAGGCCGGAGACACTGGAAATCTGTGCCAGCCTTATGCGTATAGGGGCAAAGCCTGCTGAAATTGCCGCGGCTGTGCAGAGAAAGTCTTTCCATGAGGTGGAGGAACTGGCCAGAGGTCTTGGCACCATGGAACTTTTCGCCGATGGCAGGGCTGTGGGAATCTTCTTGGACGAGAGCTTTTTGGATTTGGAACTTACCGATGAGCTGATAGATATGGCAAGGTACATTCGGGGGATAGACCTTGCAGTGCTGCTGAAAGCAGAGGATGACAAGTCATGCCGTGTACGCATGAGGTCAGAACTGCTTGATGTGTCTGAGTTAGCTAAAGTGTTAGGTGGCGGAGGGCACAGGGAAGCGGCTGGAGCTACCATACAGGCTGCTTTCGATGATGCTAAAAAGATACTGCAGGATGAAATATTAACTTTTTTAAGGAGAGATAATTCGTGAGCAAACACGCACTTATTACAGGTATCACGGGACAGGATGGGGCATATCTGGCTCAGTTGTTGTTGTCAAAGGGGTATAAGGTCTATGGCCTGCTGGCCCGCAGAGCTACGGCTACTACCTGGCGGCTTTCTTATCTGGGCATCTTGGACCAGGTGGAGCTGATAGAAGGTGACCTTACTGATGTGACTTCCATTATACGGGCGGTGGAGATTTCCCAGCCAGATGAGTTTTACAATCTTGGTGCCCAGAGCTTTGTGGGTACTTCCTGGCAGCAGCCCCAGCTTACTGCCCAGTCCACGGGCGTGGGGGCGCTGAACTGCCTGGAGGCCATCCGTATTGTGAATCCCAAGATAAAGTTTTATCAGGCTTCCACCTCTGAGATGTTTGGCGGTATGCCGGAGTATCCTATCCAGTCGGAAACTACGCCCTTCCATCCCAGGAGCCCCTATGGTGTGGCGAAGCTCTTTGCACACTGGAGCACCATCAATTATCGTGAGAGCCATAATATCTTCGGCTGCTGCGGCATCCTCTTCAATCATGAATCACCCTTGCGGGGCATTGAGTTTGTCACCAGGAAGGTGACGGATGCGGTGGCCCGTATCAAGCTGGGGGTGCAGGAGGATTTGCATCTGGGCAATATCGATGCCAAGCGTGACTGGGGCTTTGCCGGGGATTATGTGGAGGCCATGTATCTCATGCTTCAGCAGGAGCAGCCGGATACCTATGTGGTAGCTACTGGCAAGACCACCACTGTGCGGGATATGTGCAGGATTGCCTTTGAGCATGTGGGGCTGGACTATGAGAAGTATGTGGTTATAGACCCGAAATTCTATCGTCCCGCCGAAGTGGACCTGCTGCTGGGTGACCCTGCCAAGGCCAGGGAGAAGCTGGGTTGGGAGGCCAAGACGGACCTGAAGGCTTTGATGGAAATGATGGTGGATGCAGACCTGAAGCGGGTGGAAGATGAGTTGAGAATCGCAGGTGCAAGATGAAGATTCTTTTGACAGGAGCCGGTGGCTTCGTGGGAGGCCACCTGAT
>ODAI013295268.1_pt1 | contig 10212 bp, 4 predicted proteins | sample 1539321 | NCBI WGS metagenome assembly ODAI01 (sample SAMN02144231, study PRJEB22623) | gut metagenome | biome: sheep rumen | host: Ovis aries | place: New Zealand | reverse complement strand
TAGACAACTATTCTCCCTCCACCCTCCACCTTCCACCAAAACACACCCTCGGTGCAACCAAAAAATCACTCACGCGCGTGATGCGCGCGCGTATAGCCTTTCCGAAAGACCTCTAATGCCCCCCTCTCTGGGCGTGGTATTTCGCGGTTTTGGTGAAATACCACGCCCTTTGCCTTGCTCTGCTCACGTTTTTTTCATATCTTTGCACGGATATATCGACTTTCGCATAGACAGGAAAGAAGAATAACCAAAAACGTTTGAGCTATGACGACAAAGACTTCCCCCCACGCCACCCCTCGCCGGGTGGACTGGCGGTGCAACGGGTGGCTGACGTTGCTGACGCAGCTCTGCCTGATGACGACCCACGTGCTTGCCGACGGCCGACAGTCAACGACAACGATCAGCGTGGCGGCAGCAGAGGGCAGCGAAGGCAGCCGTGACGCCGCCGACCCCGGCATCTTCACCATCCAGTGCGGCGCCTACGATGCCGAACAACCCACCGAGTTCTTCCTCACCCTCAACGAGGCCGCCGCCTATCCCGTCAGCGTGGAGCTGCGCACGGTGGGCCTGGATCCCTACTATGCGTGCCCCATCGGCATCGACGGCGTGGAGCCCGCCGAGGGGCATGTCGTCGTCACCTTCGCCCCTGGCGAGACAAGGAAGAAGGTTTCGTTCTCGCCCGAAATCACGATGGACTACCTCGTCTACTCGGCTCCCACCGTGGGGCGCAAGCCCTTCTACATAGAGCTCCTCTACCCCAGCCGTGCCACGCTCGACGTGCGGCTGGTGGAGTTCGTCTACAGCTTCGACGCAGCTCCCGCCGAGGATGCCACCACCAACTACTCGGTGGCGACACCATCAGAGGAGGAGCTGGCTACTTCTACTTCCCCATTGCCGATGCCACCTACAAGATAGAAATCATCAACGAGGCCATCGACACGCACCACACCTTCTACTACACCACCCACGACCTGAAGGAGAAAAAGGACCTCTACGTCTACTACAGCTTTGCAGAGGCCTACATGAAAAACAACTAGGCCCAACAGTTCGTGCTGCCCCAGTTCGTCGACTTCGTCTACATCACGAAGAGCGGCGAGGTGAAGACTGTCAGTCACCGCCAGAAGAAGACACAGTGGTTCTACGAGCCCGACGACATCGTGGGATTCTACCTGCTGGGCAGGAACGGCGACATCATCTACAACCGCCTCAACTACTACCATGCCTCCATCGACAACTACTCACGTCCCTTCCAGACGCCCATGCAGGCTTACACCGACAGGGCTTTCATACTTGATGAGATAGAAGACCGCAATCCGCTCTTCCGCAATGTCATCTACGAGGACGACGGCAACATCCACCTCTCGCTGCACAACATGATGGGCGAGGCCGTGACCGACGCCCACGTCAACTACGTGGCTGTGGACGGCAGCGGCAGTCCCACCGGTGCCCATGCACAGGGAGTGGCTGTTGGCAACGACGGCCGCATAGACCTGCCCTACCGCGACGTGGTGGCCGACCCCCACACGTCAAGCCTCTACATCGAGGTGGTGGCCCCCGGCTATGAGCCCAAGTTCTATAAGTACAACGCCACCAACCAAAGCTACCGCCATAACTTCAGCTCGCAGCCCACCAACGAGGTGGACCTGATGCTGGAGACAGCCGACGAAGCCATCACCAAGTTCTGCCGTGCCGACCTGATGAGCATCGTCGAAGCCAATGCCGACACCACCGCCGTCACCTTCGCCGTTACCGACCTCACCGGCTATAACCTGGTCGACAAGGTGAGCTACAAGGAGGAAGGCCCCCTGGGCGGCCCCAAGAGCATCTACGCCATACAGAACACGCAGGGCGTCTATGGCTTCTTCAAGCGCTGGGAGGGCGAGAAGTTCCTGCAGCTCGACCTCACCTTCCCGAAGGAGAACGCCGGCCTCGACTACAGCCAGATGACCCTCACAGGCATCGGCAGCCTGAAGGACGTGCAGCCCACGCAGTGGCAGGAAATAAAGTCCGAATACTTTGAGAACGACTACATCGACGCCTCCTTCAACCTCGTCGGCTTCGTGCCTAACGAGAAGATGGCCATACCCACACTGAAGGTAGGCCAGGCCGTCTATGCCCAGCTGCCCAAGCTGCACAACGAGGAGCTCGACATGGACTCCATAGCCCGCAACACGAAGATCAACATCATGACCAACCCCGACTTCAACCCCAGCGACATCGGTACCAAGAGCGCCGAGCAGGGCGGTGATCTGGGCGAGGACAACCAGCAGCTGTTCGACCAGATAGACTTCGACTTCCCCGAGGTCATGGGCTTCCAGTTCCAGGTGAAGAAGGTGGGCAACCACTTCCAGGTGCGCGGCGTCTACTCGAAGAACTTCCTGCCCGGCGGCGACGAGGCCGACATGGTGGACTCGTTCGCCGAGGAGATGATGGACTATGCCAACCAGTTCGACAAGGTGTTCAAGGACTGCGTCGATGCCTGTACCGGCGGCCGCGACGGTGACGAGAACTTCGACTTCCTCTATGACAACGAGTCCCTCTTCCCCACCAACGACGCCTTCGTCGGCGTGCGCGCCTTCATCTCAGGCATTGCCTATATAGGCCCCAAGGGCGAGTTCATGATGAACTTCCACGAGGGCGGCATCAAGCTCGAGATGTCGGGCTCCTACACCCACAACTGCTCCTTCGGCATCGGCAGCTTCGGTGCCAAGCTCTCCGGCGAGCTCTCCACACAGCTGAAGCTCATCAACCATAACGCTGCCGCCGGCGACGTCTATAACTTCAGCCTGAACGTGATGGTCGAGAACGAGGTGCGGGCCGAGATCGTGGCCTGGGCCACCGCCGGACTGAACATCCTCAACCTGGTGAAGGCCGAGGTGGGCGTGCGCGGAGGCGTATCGGCCTCGTACAAGTCGGGCATCTCCTATCCCCTCTACGGCAATCCCGGCGGCAACGATGTCTATGCCGGCCACGAGCTGTCGCTGCGCTCAGGCATGTTCGTCTATGCCGACGCACGCTTCCTCTGGTGGCGCAAGCACTGGGAGAAGTGGCTCTTCAAGTTCTCAAAGGACTTCATCTGGCCCGATGACCCCATGAACCCCTACAGCAGCAGCTTCGCCTACGGCGAGCCCATCTTCAGCACACGCGCCATGGGCGGCCGCAGCTGGCGGAAGGTGAAGGCGCGCCGCGTCGTCGGCCTCGGCCAGACGCTGATGAGCGACGTCAGCGGCATGGCCAGCCCCCGACTGTTCAACGGCGGCCAGAGCATCATCTACAACAAGCTGAACAGCGCCGCCGACTACAACGACGACCGCCTGATGATGCGCTCGCTGGCTGACGGCAACGACGTCGACATCAACAGCGCTGCCACCGGCGCCGCCTTCGCCTTCGACGTGGCCGAGCGGGGCCAGCAGGGCGCCGTGGCCTTCGAGCAGTACCGCACCGACGACCTCAGCAGCAGAGACGTGGAGCAGAGCACCTCGATGGACGCCATGAACCAGATGAGCGCCGGCGTCGACGTCGTAGCCTCACTCTGGGACGGCTCGTCGTGGCAGACCACAAACATCTCTCAGTCGTCCGCAGCCAACCTCAGCCCCCGCGTCGCCGTACAGGATGACGGCCATGCCGCCGTCGTCTGGCTCAGCGGCACACCCATGGCCACCGAGGCCGAGGATGAGGCCGACCGCCAGCAGTACCTCGTGGGCAGCTACCTCCTCTCCCGCTACGACGGCAATCAGTGGAGCAAGCCCATAGAGCTGGCCAAGCTCGGACGCAGCTTCGTCGTCAGCGACCACCGCATGGTCATGGCGGGCGACTCGCTCTTCATCATCATGGAACACCAGGACGAGGTCAGCTCGAAGGAGAACCCCTACATCGACTACATCTGCGTGACGCCCAAGAATGCCATCAGCACCCAGTTCGGCATCGAGCGCGGCCGCAACCCACAGGTGGTGCGCATGGGCGACGTGAACATGGTGGGCTACCTCACCCAGCGCCCTGACTCCACGCAGGACATCCGCCTGCGCACGGTAGACATGGGCAACAACCCCGTGGCCTCTACCGACAGCTACGCACGGCTGGGCAAGCGCAGCGTGGGCTCCTTCAAGCTCACCGCCACCGAGAACGCCGCCTCGCTCGACGACCTGGCACTCATCTGGAGCCAGTCGGTGCTCAACCCCCAGACCGACAAGGCCGAGTCGTGGCTCTGCGCAGGACGCTTCGGCAAGAGCGGACAGCAGCTCTTCGTGTCCTACCCCGAGCAGGTGGTGCAGATACCCGACGACTTCACGCCCTCGGCCTTCGACGGCTACATCGACCAGAACAACCTGCACGTCGTCTATGCCTTCAGCGACATCGAGAACGACGGCACCGCAGTCATTCAGAAGGATGTACAGTTCACCAACTCGGTGCGCATAAAAGACTGCGTCATCGTGGCCGCCAATGCCACGAGCGCCGACAACATCCCGTTCAACCTGAGCGTGCAGAACACGGGCTATGCCCCCATCACCAAGATCACCGCCGACATTGGTGAGACCAGCGTGGAGTTCACCAACCTGAACCTGCTGCCCGGCGAGAGTGCCAACCTCGCAGGCTACTTCGCCATCGACACCAACAACTACGACGGGCAGGAGCAGATGGAGGTCACGGCCCAGTTCGGCGGCATGAACATCGCCCTGGCCTGCCGACCAGCAGGCCATCATCAAGGTCGTCGTCAGCAGCGCAGACGGAGCCCCCGTCGCCGACGTGCACCCCGAGAACAACCACGTGCCCGTGCCCCTCTATGCCCAGGACGGCAACATCATCACCCTGCTGGGCGACGTGAGCCGCGATGGGCAGGTAGACGCCGCCGACGCCACCACGCTGGCCATGCACCTCGTGGGCATAGCCCTGCCCGTCTTCGCGGAAGAGGCAGCCGACGCCAACGGCGACGGACGCATCACCGTGGCCGACATCTCAGCCATCGTCAGCATCTGCATAAGGTAGAGGGCACCACACTCCCCCTTCAGGCGCAGAACCCGATGGTTCTGCGCTGTCTTATTTCTATGGTCTTGCTGTTGAAGCGGCTCAGGGCCTCGGCCACGTCGGCCTCCTCCACCTGCTGGTAGCTGCTGCGCTGCAGGGTGTGGGGCTGCCGCTCCACGCGGTCGGCCATGGCGGGCACGATGCCGTTGTGCACCAGCTGACTGGCCCAGCGAGCATTGGCAAAGCGGTCAGTGCGGCGGGCCACCATCTCGCCGATGCCCTGCTCCAGCAGCTGGCGGGCGCCGTCGGTGAGCTCGTAGTCCTCGTCCTTCAGCAGGCGGCAGGCTATCAGCGTCAGCTCCTCAGCCGTATAGTCGGGGAAGCGGAAGAGATAGGGGAAGCGCCCCCTGAGCCCGGGGTTCGCCTGCATCAGCTGGTTCATCTCGCGCTCATAGCCGGCAAAGATGATGAGCATGTCGGGGTTGGGGCGCGCCAGCACGTCGAGCAGCGCCTCCAGGGCATGACGGCCGTAGTCGCGCTCGTCGCCGGGGTTGTACAGCGTGTAGGCCTCGTCCACGAAGAGCACGTTGCCGCGGGCCTCCTGCAGTATGGCCTTCATGTTCTGCTCCGTCTCGCCGATGAACTGGCCTATCATGCGCTGGCGGTCCACACACACCACCTCGCCCTTGCTGAGCAGGCCCAGCGAGTGGTACACACGTCCCAGCAGCCGGGCCACGGTGGTCTTGCCCGTGCCGGGGTTGCCGGTGAAGAGTGCGTGGAAGGTAGTGCCGTCGTGCGTGCGCAGCCCCATCTGCCGCCGCTCGGCGTAGAAGCGCATGCGGCTGGCCAGCGTGGCCAGGCTCTCCTTCAGTCCGCTCAGCCCCACCATGGCGTTCAGCTGCTCCATGGCCTCGTCGAAGCCCGACCGCTGTCCTGCCATCGGCGCGGCGTCGATGTCGGCGGCCGTCGTCAGGTGCAGGTCGTCTGTCAGCGTGGCGTCGTGCACGCGCTGCAGCGCACCGTTGAGGTAGGCAGGCAGCAGCTGGGCGCGCACGTACTGGTGCATGTCGTCCATGGTCCAGTGGGCAATCAGGCCGCGGTCGTAGGCATCGGTCAGCATCCGGCAGACATGCTCGCGGGCTTCGGCCGACAGCATGAGCCGGGCCTTGCCGGCCTCGCTGAAGAAGAGCTGCACCATCTCGTCGCGCGTGTAGGGCTCCTCGGCCAGACGGTTCTCGGGCGGGAAGCAGCTCTTCAGCGAGGGGTACTGGTTGAGCAGCTCGTCCACCTCCTGCTGTGTGCCCATGAAGATGGCGGTGTGGGCACCGCCGGGCCACTGGCGCATGACGGCGCTCATGATGTTCTTGCCGCTGGCGTCGAGCAGTGCCCCTATGTGGTAGAAGGCGTACACCTGGCGGCCCGGCTGGTGCATGGCGCGGTCGAAGAGGCTGGTGTCCCGGTCGTCGGCCTCGCTGAAGAGGGCGTGCAGCCGCTCGTAGGCGTCGGGCCGGGTGGGGTCGAAGAGGGTGGCGCAGTCCACCGTCGTCAGGTCGCCGCTCATCTGCGCGGTGTGCTTCAGTTCCACGGCCACGAAGCTGCGCCACAGCTCCGAGCGGCAGCTGACGAGCAGGTTGCTGAAGAGCGTCATCGCCTCTACGCGTTCCTCGCGGCGGGTGTTCAGCTCGTTCTCCATGGCGCGGCGCATCGCCCAGGCCTTCAGCTGTCGTGCCCCGGGGCGGTTGCTCAGCCGCAGCCACACGGCGCGCTGGTGGCACAGGCGGCCGCTGAGCATGTCCTCGGCACTGAAGCTGGCACAGAGCCGTTGACCGGTGACGCGGAAAATGCCATCCGGGGCCAGCTGCAGGTCGAAGCGCTGCACACGGTCCCCGCCGCTGCGCATCAGCAGGAAGTAGTCGCCCGGCAGCCACACACCACGGCAGCGCAGCGTCAGCCGCAGCGAGCGTCCGAAGCGCTCCACGGGGTTGTCGGTTTCGCTGCCTGTCACGGCCATGTCCATGAGTGCCAGCTGGCTGGTGTAGAGGAAGAAGGAGTAGGAGTCGGCAACCCGCAGGCTGCGGTCCAGGTTCACGACGACGCTCACGTCGCCGGCACGGTAAACATCATCTTGCTTGCTGCCGTCGGGCAGCATGTTCATAAAGATACGAGTCATTCGCGTTGTTGTTGTACTTGGAAAACAGAATTCTAATCAAACTGAATAAAGATACATGCACACCACAGCGGTGCGCAGACAGTGAGAGAGAGATAGTACGCAGCCGTACAAGGCTGCCGCATGGCTCAGCCGCACAGGGACAAAAAGAATGTAAGAAAGTCAAAGAACGCCACGACAGCTACGAGACACCTGCGGCACAAACGGCCGTCGTCAGGTGAGTGTAAAGCCTTGTCTGTTGCGTTCTTAACATCAGTTTAATCAGATTTCGGGTGCAAAGATACGCTTTTTCCGCCGAACTGCCAAAAGTTTTTCAACATTTTTCTGCATAAAATGTTTGCCGTAACGAAAAATATGATTACTTTTGCATGAGAAAAGGAACGACTAATACATTATTAATATGAGCAAGAAAGTTTTTCTATTGTTTTTCAGCCTGCTCTTGTGCTGCACCCTGCTGAGCGCACAAGAGGCCGGGAAGAGTGAACTGCAGCAGACGGCCGAGGCTGCCGCCACACGCGGACAGGTGGCCACGGCCCGCTACACCTACATCCGCGCCTTCGACGACTATGCCGACCGCGGGCAGATGGAGCCCAGCGTGCGCTGCGGACTGAAGGCCACGGCCCTGTACTACAAGGAGAACTACTGGCGCGAGGCTTTCGAGCTGCTGCGCCGCATTGACCAGACCATCGACGCCAAGGCTCCCGCCGAGGGCCGCGCTGCCCTGCACTTCCTGACGGCCAAGGAGCGCATGCAGATGTACACCAAGCTGCACAAGAGCGCCAGCGCCGCCGAGCAGCTGAACCACATGGAGAACTGGGCACGCCAGGCCAACAGCCCCGCCGTGAACGACGACCTGCTCTTCACCAAGGCCGCCTACTACTACACCCTGGGCCAGAACGACAAGGCCAACGCCATCTTCGACGAGATAGCCCAGAAGCTGACCGCCGAGAAGGAGTATGACAAGGTGGACGAGATGTTCCAGACGCTCATCGCCAACGGCCGCAACAGCAGCAACGCCAACATGGTGGCACAGTCGTACAGCCACTACATAGCCTGGAAGGACTCGGTGAGCGCACTGAAGACCGCCGAGCACATAGACTCGCTGAAGAACCAGATAGCCACCCACGAGGCTACCATCGCCGACAAGGACAGCTCGCTGTCGTCGCGCAGCATGGTCATCGTGGGACTGCTCGTGCTGGCCGCCATACTGGCCGCACTGCTCGTGCTGGGTGCCATCGTGCTCATGCGATACATGGCCCTCAGCCGCAAGCAGAAGAACAACATCAAGGAACTGAAGGAGAACAGCGCCCTGAAGGCGAAGTTCATCAGCAACATATCGGCACAGCTCACACCCTCGCTGAAGAAGCTCGACAGCCGCATTCCCGAGGTGAAGGCCCTGCTCGACTTCTCCGACCACATACAGACGCTGGCCAGCCTGGAGTGCCGCCCCGAAGGCCCCGTTGAGACCGAGCAGGTGCAGGTGCAGACCTTCTGCGAACAGCTGATGGACCAGATACGGCCGAAGGTGAAGAACGGCGTGGAGCTGATGGTGAAGGCCCCGAAGATGAGCGCCAACATCAACCGCGAGTACGTCACCCACATACTGCTGCACCTGCTGAACAACGCCGCACAGTACACCCCCGAGGGCGGGCACATCACCCTCGACTTCAAGAAGCGCAGCGCCCGCACGCAGCAGTTCCTGGTCCTCGACACCGGATGCGGCATTCCCGAGGAGAAGCGCGAGGACATCTTCAAGCCCTTCCTCGAGGTGAAGGACCTCTCGCAGGGCGACGGCCTGGGGCTCCCCATCTGCAAGCAGATGGCACAGCTCATGAACGGCGACCTGACCATCGACCCCTCCTTCACCCGCGGCACCCGCTTCCTGCTCGACCTGCAGGTATAGGCATCGCCCCAGCGGAAGCCCCCATTTACTGCAAAACCATGACTGAACTAAATATGAAAAACATACGATTACTGCTGGCCGTTCTCTGCTTCGGGGCCGCCACCGCTGCCCTGGGGCAGCAACACAGTGAAGACAGCATAACAGTGGAGGTGCCCGCCGGCTGTGCACCGCGACTGCCCTACCGCCTGTGGGTGCAGGACAGCGACGGCAGGGCCGCGTGGCGGCAGGTGCGCTGGCAGAACAGCTCGCCCATACGCGAACAGGCCGAGGCCGACACCACCCTGCACCCCGCCGGCACCACCTACCAGGTGCTGGGCTACGTCATCGGCGACGACATGACGCCGAAGGGGCGACCCATCACGGCCAACGTCAGCGTCGGCCGGCAGGCATGGCCCGTGCCGCCAGTGCAGCCCGTGGCCCAGCCTCTGCCGCTGAACCAGGTGAGCATCGACGGCGACAACCGGCTCACCCACAACCGCGACCTCGACATCAGCCACCTGCTCACCCTCGACCCGCTGCAGCAGCTGTACAACTACCGCGACACCTACGGGCTGAGCACCGACGGCTACCCCGTGCGCGGCGGGTGGGCCTCGCCCCCCACCAAGCTCAAGGGGCACGGCACGGGCCACTACCTCTCGGCCCTGGCCATGGCCTTCGCCAGCTGTCAGGACGAGGCACAGCGCGCGCTGCTCAGGCAGCGCATGCAGCTCATGGTCGACGAGATGCGGCGCTGCCAGGAGCTCACCTTCCTCTGGAGCGACTCGCTGGGCCGCTACTTCGAAGCCCGCGACCTGGCCCCCACCGATGCCGACCTGCAGCGCATGGGCGGAACATGGGCTGACTTCGACCGCTACAAACAGGACTGCCGACACTATGGCTACGGCTACCTGAACGCCATTCCGCCCCAGCACTGCCTGCTCACCGAGCGCTACACCCCCTACAACAACGAGAGCGGCGTGTGGGCCCCCTACTACACCGTGCACAAGCAGCTGGCCGGACTCATCGACGTGGCCACCTACACCGACGACCCCGCCACCGCCGCCAAGGCCCTGCGCACCGCCACCGACATGGGGCTGTGGGTGTGGAACCGCATGCACTACCGCACCTTCGTCAGCACCGAGGGCGACGCCGCCGAGCGGCGCCAGAGGCCCGGCAACCGCTACGAGATGTGGAACATGTA
>ODAI010431974.1_pt1 | contig 10212 bp, 10 predicted proteins | sample 1539321 | NCBI WGS metagenome assembly ODAI01 (sample SAMN02144231, study PRJEB22623) | gut metagenome | biome: sheep rumen | host: Ovis aries | place: New Zealand | reverse complement strand
GTTCCTTGGGCTCCGCTCTCGCGTCAGCCGCAACTCTGATAGGATATCAAACTCAAAAGCCTTTGTCAACAACTTTTTTGTTTATTATCAAAGTTTTTTATTTTCCGCACCGCTCTTTTGCGGTGCAGAAAATATATTAGCACCCTCATATCATAATTGCAAGCACTATTTTTATTATTTTTTTGATTCCGCGATCGCTTCCCTCACTGCTTTCACGGGAACCAGCTCTATGCCCTCGATTCTCCTGCATGAATTCATATTGGCGCTGGGGAGGATGACCTTATGAAAGCCAAGTCTTTTGGCTTCCTGCACACGGTTCTCCGCCTGACTGACCGCACGGACCTCACCGGACAAGCCGACCTCACCGAACACCATCACATCGTCCGATATTGTATAGTCGCGGACACTCGATACAAGCGCAAGCAGGATCCCCAGGTCGAGCGCAGGCTCATTCATTTTAATGCCGCCCGCTATATTCACATAGGCGTCGCACGCGCCGAGGGCAATACCGCAGCGCTTTTCGAGCACTGCCATGAGCAGATTCACGCGATTATAATCTGTACCGGTCGCGGTCCTCCTCGGAATGCCGAAATTGCTCTGACACACAAGTGCCTGAATCTCAATCAAAATCGGTCTTGTACCTTCTATAGAGCATGCAACAACTGACCCCGACGCGTCTTCCGGCCTCCCGCTAAGCATATATTCGGAAGGATTCTCGACCTCGACGAGGCCGGAGCCTCTCATTTCGAAGACGCCAATCTCATTTGTTGAACCGAATCTGTTCTTCACTCCTCTAAGTATCCGGTAGGAGGCATGGCGGTCACCCTCGAAATAGAGGACCGTATCGACCATGTGCTCGAGCACTCTCGGTCCGGCTACCGCCCCCTCCTTAGTCACGTGTCCGACAATGAACATGGACACGCCAAGACCTTTAGCCAGCATCATGAGAACATTCGTCGATTCCCGGACCTGGGATACAGAGCCCGGAGCGCTCGCGACCTCATCATTATACATAGTCTGGATGGAGTCGATCACGCACACATCCGGCTTCTGTTCCTCGAGGATCTCTTTGATATCTGCCAGATTCGTCTCGCACAAAAGAAGCAGGTTGTCGGAAACTTCACCGATTCTTGCGGCTCTCATCTTGATCTGCTGGAGGCTCTCCTCACCTGAAATATAGAGGACGTGAGAGCCGCTGTCCGCAAGGTGCCTGCACACCTGGAGAAGGATCGTTGACTTTCCTATGCCCGGATCACCTCCGATAAGGACCATGGAACCTCTGACGATTCCTCCTCCCAGCACCCGGTCCAATTCTTTCATACCCGTCCCGAGCCGCCTGTGCTCTTCCATGGATATATCACGCAGCCGCACGGGCTTTGAGCCGCCCGGTCTCCGGTTCCCTTTTTTAGAAGAAGAGCCCTTTGCATCGGGCTCTTCCACAAATGTATTCCATTCTCTGCAGCCGGGGCACTGCCCCATCCACTTTGCGGATTCAAATCCGCAGTTCTGACAGAAGAATACCGTTTTCTTTTTTATCGCTGCCATATCACTTCTTGATAATATCTACTTTGACTGCGTCTGCATTTTCAAGAGCCACCCCAAAGGACAGCTTGCCTCCGAGATTGGTCCTCTGCTCATCGTGAATATTTCCGTCGATCACGATTGAATACTCTGTCTGCGGTTCGCCCTCCACGGTGATCTGCGCGTCCTCCGGTCCCTCGACCGAGAAGCTGAGACCGCCGGCCGTGTACTTGAATTCTGTGACTGCCGTTCCCGGAACAGATTCATAGACGAACATCTCATTGCGCTCAAGCCTTGTGATGCCGGAGAATGTCTTGACCTTATACAGATCGCCTTCATGTTCAAAATCAGAGAGCTTTGTTTTTGACGCAAGTTCATAGTTGCCAAAGCTGATGCTTCCGTCCGCCTCCGTGCGGATCAGTTCATTGATAACTGCCATGGTAATACCTCTTATTAGAATTGTGCAGGTCAATGTTACATATAAGATGCCTGCCGGCAAAATCAGCCGACAAGTCATTTTTACTTTTGTGAAGTTGCAAATGTGATTTCGCCCTTTAACACGCGCACCGTAACCTCATCGCCTTCCCGCAGTTCTCCATTCAGTATCATATCTGAAAGAGGATTCTCGATCTTCTCCTGAATTTTTCTCCTGAGCGGACGGGCGCCGTATTTCGGCGAGAATCCCGCCTCGGCGATCTGCTTTTTGACTGAGGCTGTGATTTTGAGATCGATATTCATCTCACTCTTAGCCCTGTCTGACAGCTCCTTCGTCATAAGGCCGACGATCTGTTCCACTTCTTTTTTATTCAGCATGTGGAAAACAATGATCTCATCGATACGATTCAGGAATTCCGGCTTGAATATTCTTCTGACCTCGGACATGACTCCGCTCTTCATCCGCTCGTAGTCAGCCTTCTCATCAGCTCCGGCTCCGAAGCCGAGCCGTTTCGGCTCGACGATCGACTGCGCGCCGGCGTTGGATGTCATTATGATACAGGTGTTCTTGAAATCGACCTTTCTTCCGTGGGAATCCGTAATATGACCTTCATCCAGGACCTGGAGCAGTATGTTGAACACATCCGGGTGAGCCTTCTCTATCTCATCGAAGAGGATCACACTGTACGGATGACGCCTCACCTGCTCGGAGAGCTGACCGCCCTCATCATAGCCAACATACCCCGGCGGTGATCCGATCATCTTGGACACGCTGTATTTCTCCATGTACTCGGACATGTCGACGCGGATCATGTTCTGCTCAGAGCCGAATACCGCCTCGGCCACCGCTTTGGAGAGCTCTGTTTTGCCGACACCCGTCGGTCCAAGGAACAGGAAGGACCCTGTCGGGCGGTTCGGATTCTTGATTCCTACACGGCCGCGCTTCACAGCTCCTGCCACAGCATTGATGGCCTCGTCCTGACCGATGACTCTCTTATGCAGCTGCCGCTCGAGTCTTGCGAGACGTCTGGATTCAGCCTCGGCAAGTCTCGCGACCGGTATCTTGGTCCAGTCGGAAACGACTTCCGCGACCGAATTCTCATCGACAGCCAGGGCACTCTTTCGCTCCCCATCGCCCATCTTCTTCATGAGCTCTCCGCTCTTCTCCTTCAGGGCTTTTTCTTCCTCCCGGTAAGCGCGTGCCGCTTCGAGATTACCGTCGACAATGGCGCGTTCCTTGAGTTCCCCGAGCTCCATCATTTTCTGCCGGAGTTCAACCAGCCTGCCGGTGCCCTTAAAGCTTCCCAGCCTGATCTTTGAGGCCGCCTCATCGATGAGATCTATGGCCTTATCCGGAAGTGAACGGTCGTTGACGTATCTCTCGGACAGATTGACTGCCGCAGCGAGCGCTTCATCTGTGATGCTGACTCCGTGATGGGACTCGTAGTAAGGCCGAAGACCTTTCAATATCTCAAGAGCCTCCGCCCTCGTGGGTTCTTCCACCTGTACGGGCTGAAATCTTCTCTCGAGCGCAGCGTCCTTTTCAATGTACTTTCTGTACTCATCGATCGTGGTCGCTCCGATCATCTGGATCTCTCCGCGGGACAGCGACGGCTTAAGGATATTAGAGGCGTCAAGCGCGCCCTCCGCTCCGCCTGCACCGATCATAGTATGAAGTTCATCGATAAAAAGAAGAATGTTCGAGCTCTCGGACACCTCTTTTACCACATTTTTGATGCGTTCCTCAAACTCTCCGCGGTATTTCGTCCCGGCCACCATGCCGGACAGATCGAGCATTATGAGGCGCTTGTCGCGCATCTGCTCCGGCACGATCCCCCACGCAATGCGCTGGGCGAGCCCCTCCACGATGGCGGTTTTGCCGACGCCGGGTTCTCCGATCAGGCAGGGATTGTTCTTCGTTCTCCTGCTCAGGATCTGCATGACCCTCCCGATCTCTGACTCACGCCCTATAACGGGATCGAGAAGCCCCTGCTCGGCCAGACTCGTGAGATCACGGCCGTATTTTTCAAGTGCGGATCCGCCGTTTTCACCCTGTTTTGTCATCTGGGCTTTTGCAAATGCCTTCTCATCGATCGTCCCCTCCTCACCCATCGCGGCTATTGTATCCGCGTAGAGCTTTCGAAGATCGATCCCCATAGTGTGGAGAAGCTTGGCCGCCACACACTCGTTGTCAGAGAGAAGGGCAAGCAGTATATGTTCAGTTCCGGGCTCATCGGAATGGAACTGATCCGCGAGCCTGACTGCTTCCCGCAGAGCGCTTTCCGCCCGGGGAGAATACTCCGCGTCATCCATCACGGCTACATTGCCCTGCGGTGTGATCAGACTGTCAATCAGCTGCATAAGCTTATCTTTGGTCACACCCGCATCCTGAAGCACGTAAGCGGCAGTCCCCTGCACAGCAACGAGGAGGCCGGCAAGAAGATGCTCGGTCCCTATATAATTCTGCTTGCAGTAGCGCGCAGTTCTTCCCGCAGCGTCAATTGCCTTCCGCGCCTCGGAAGTAAAATTCTGTTTCATTTATAGTCCTCGCATATCTCGTCAATCAGCGCGTGAACTTCCTCCCGGGTAATGTGCTTGCATCTCGCTTTGGCAAGCGCAATCGCAAGATTCCTTCGAAGCTCCTGCACCGCATCCATTTTTTCTCTGTCGATGTAGACAATCGCGCCGCGTCTCCTGTCTACAGTCAGGAAACCGGCATCCCGAAGAACCGAGTAAGCCTTGTTTACGGTGTGCATGTTCACACCTATAGTCTCGGCCAGAGCCCTCACAGAGGGAAGACTGTCTCCCTCATGCAGGTCTTCTGTCGCAATGCCCATGATAATCTGGTTGCATAGTTGGAGATAAATGGCTTCGTCGCTGTTAAAATCAATTTCAATAAGCATAGCTCACCTCCCCGAAACTGTTCTATCAACACTATAACAGTTGTCTCTTCGAAAAGCAAGCAGTCCTTCAGCCCACTCCCATGCTTCCGATCGTATATGCATACGACTCGCCGAGCAGCGCATTGGTATCCATCTTCGGCTCAAAGTGAAAACTCTGCGTGGATATGATCTTGCCGTGATCGGTGATGAGCTGGGCAACCGCCTCATAGGTTCCGTCGCCGTTCTTCACCGCGCTGCAGAAGATCGGGTAACCGTCCGGTCTCGGGTCCATCTTGACATAGTATTTACCATCGTCATGCACAGATATTCTCTGAATCTGCCCGGGGATGGGCGGAAGTGTGTATTCCTCACCGTACAGGATCCTGCCGGCTTCCCGGATCACATCCTCGTTCACATAGAGATATTCGTTGTTTTCCGTATACCCCGCGCCCGGAACAAGAGGTCCGTAGAGAGCCATGTAGTAATACATAGTCGTCCACACCGATACATCATTTTCCGGATCACAGTCGATGCCGGTGACCTGCGCGGCCACCATCACGGCGTCCATCGGTTTCAGCATAGCCGTGAGAGACTCATTGAATATCGTAGACTGCTGCTGGCTGGTATCTGTCGGAACAACTTCGACCGGGGGGGTCACCGATTCAGCCGCTGCCGGTTCTTTTTCCGACGCGTCTTCATATGTACCTTTATCGTCATCCGGCTCGCTCTCCCCTGTCTCCACGGTATTCTCCACGGTACTGCTGTAGTCCTTTGACGATGTAGTTGACTCTGTTGCCGTCTGACCCCCGCACGCGCACAGCGTACACACCAGTATTGCCGTCAGCACTGCTGCTTTCTTTTTCATGCTTTTTCCTCCATGCCGCCGGAAACAGTCCGGCAAAGTGATGTATGACCTAACCGAAAACAGACCGTCAACTGACGGTCTGCTTCTGCCGGTTTCAAAATAGCAGGATCATTCCTCGGAGAACTCATCCTTGCCTACGCCGCAAAGCGGACACTCGAAATCGTCCGGAAGATCAGCCCATGCTGTACCCGGTTCGATACCATAATCCGGAGCGCCTTCTTCTTCGTCGTATTCCCAGCCACATACGTCACATACATACTTTGCCATAGTTTCCTCCTTGTGGGGCTTGCCCATATATATTAAGCAAATTATACAACAAAGGGGAGTAAATGAAAAGAGTGTTTGCAAAACAGCGGATTGGCCCGATATCCCGAAAAAGGGTGTTGACAAAGCTATTATATTTGATAAAATATAATCATCAAATCGAAATAAATGATAAAACCTTATTGTATATCAGGAGGTCATGCTATGAGCTTTTATGATTACACCGTTCCCACCCCCAGAAACGGTGACTTCAGTCTTAAAGAGTACGAGGGCAAAGTCGTCATGGTCGTCAATACGGCGACAGGCTGCGGCTTCACGCCCCAGTACAAGGATATTGAGAGTATGTATGAAAAGTATCATGAAGCGGGGCTCGAGATTCTGGACATTCCCTGCAATCAGTTCGCCGGCCAGACACCCGGTACGGACGATGAAATTCACGAATTCTGCACTCTTCACTACAACACTATGTTCCCGCAGATGAAGAAATCCGATGTCAACGGAGAAAATGAGCTTCCGCTTTACACCTTTTTAAAGAGCCAGAAAGGCTTTGAGGGTTTCGGCAAGGGTCCGAAAGCTCTGGCGATGGGAGTTATGCTGAAGAAATTTGACAAGGATTACAAGAACAATCCGAATATCAAGTGGAACTTTACAAAATTCATCGTTGACAGGTCCGGAAACGTCGTTGCCCGCTTTGAGCCGACAGCAAAGATGGAAGACGTCGAAGCCTGTGTGAAAGCACTTCTTTAAATGATATCCGACAAGGAGGGATAAAAATGGCAGCCGAGAGCGATTATGATGCACTTAAACTTGAAAATCAGCTCTGTTTTCCCCTGTATGCATGCTCAAGAGGTATTGTCAACCTGTACACACCTTTCCTCAAGCCCCTGGGTCTGACTTACACACAGTACATTGTGTTTCTCGTACTCTGGGAGCAGGATGGGATCACCGTCGGTGAACTCGGAACAAAGCTCCGCCTCGACAACGGGACCATCACCCCGCTGCTGAAAAAGATGCAGGATAAGGGCTATGTGACCCGAAATCGCTCAAAATCCGACGAGAGAGTCGTCATCGTGAGCCTGACAGACAAAGGATGGGCGCTCCGCGAGGAGGCAGTAAAAATACCCGCCGCGATCGGACAGTGCGTGCCGCTTGACCCTGAAGATGCATCCGCGCTGTATGCACTTCTCTATAAGGTGCTTGACAAGTTCAACAGCTGATAAAAACATCGGGGCTGTCGCATTAAGACGAACCACCATTATACCTGGCAGACGTTGCTTGCAACCGTCTGTCATATATAGTGATGACACCGTCTTACGCGGCAGCCCCTTTTTCATTCTGATAAAGAAAACGCCTCAGGCTTCGTCGATCGCCTTTCCGATATCATTTCTCTTGTATTTATTTTCAAATGTGATCAGATCAGACGCCCTGTACGCGTTAGCCCGCGCCTCCACCAGTGTAGAGCCGAGGGCAGTGACGCCGAGCACACGGCCTCCGTTAGTCACGATCTCACCGTTATCGCTGAATTTTGTTCCCGCATGGAATACGAACGCATCGCTCCTGCCCTTGAAGTTCTCAAGACCGTGGATCGGGAATCCTTTCTGGTAGGACACCGGATATCCCTCCGAGGCAAGGACCACGCACACAGCCGCATTGTCCTCAAATTCGAGCTCGATCTCATCCAGTCTGCCGTCCACGCATGCCTCCATGACTTCGATCATGTCATTTTTCATACGCGGAATGACTACCTGCGCTTCCGGATCGCCGAAGCGGCAGTTATACTCCAGGACCTTGGGACCGTCGGGAGTCAGCATGAGTCCGAAGAAAATGATGCCGACAAACGGTCTTCCTTCCGCCGCCATTGCGTCGACTGTCTTCTGGTAAATATTGGCCTTGCAGAAAGCATCCACCTCATCCGTGTAAAACGGACTCGGGGAGAATGTGCCCATTCCGCCCGTGTTGAGGCCTGTGTCGCCATCGCCCGCCCGCTTGTGGTCCTGAGCGGATGTCATCGGCTTGATCGTTTTTCCGTCGCAGAAAGAGAGGACGGAGACTTCACGGCCCGTCATGAACTCTTCGATGACCATCTGATCGCCGGCCGATCCGAATTTTTTATCCTCCATGATCATTCTGACACCGACTTCCGCGTCATCCGGCGTCTCGCAGATGAGAACGCCTTTGCCGAGCGCAAGTCCGTCCGCCTTGAGGACGACCGGGAATTTGGAGCCGGCGAGGACTTTTCTGGCTTCGTCAGCCGAAGTCACTGTGGTGTACGCAGCTGTCGGAATTCCGTACTTCTGCATAAGCTCCTTGGAAAACGCCTTGGAGCCCTCGAGGATAGCGGCATTCTTTCTGGGTCCGAACACTCTGAGGCCTTCCGCCTCGAATACATCCACGATGCCTCCGACCAGCGGGTCATCCATTCCCACGATTGTGAGGTCGATTTCGTTCTCTTTTGCAAATGCAGCCAGCTTCTCGAACTCCATCGCTCCGATCGGCACGCACTCCGCAAATTCGGCAATACCGGCATTGCCCGGCGCGCAGTAGATCTTCTCGACTTTACTGCTCTTTGCTACCGCCCAGGCTATTGCATGCTCTCTTCCGCCGCTCCCGACAATTAAAACCTTCATAATATCCTCCGTCTTACTTATATGCTTGAGAATCCTTAATTCTCCCCAATTATGACGTGACCGTCTTTAACAGTAATTTTCCCGTTCGCGATGAGGTCGATTGCCCTCGGCATAATCTTCCACTCCGCCTCTTCCATGATCCGAAGCTGCAGGTCTTTCGGGGTATCCCCCTCCTTCACCTCCACAGCCTTCTGAAGAATGATCGGACCTGCATCGAGATCCTTATTGACAAAATGGACCGTCGCTCCGGACAGTTTGACACCGCGCCGAAGCGCTGCCTCGTGGACTTTGAGTCCGTAATACCCCTTGCCGCAGAAGGCCGGGATGAGGGCAGGATGAATATTGATGATCTTATTCTCGTAGGCATCGATCAGGATCTCCGGGATCGTGACAAGGCAGCCCGCCAGAACGACGAGGTCTGTTCCGAGCTCATCGACCTTATCCTTGAGAGCGACATTGAAGTCCGCTCTCGTGTCATATGAGCGGGGGGAGATGACAAATGCGGGAATACCTGCATTTGCAGCTCTTTCCAGAGCGTAGACGCCCGGATTGTTGCTGATGACGCCGACGATCTCCGCGTTGGTGATGTCACCGGACGCGATCGCGTCGATGATGGCCTGCAGATTTGTGCCGCCGCCGGATACCAGTACCGTTAAACGAAGTTTGCTCATACCAGGGCTACCCCTTTCTCGCCGATTGTAATGATACCGATCTCGTAGGCCGTCTCGCCGGCTGCCTCGAGCGCGCGAAGAGCCTTCTCGGTGTCACCCGGGTCGACGGCGATGACCATACCGATACCCATATTGTATGTGTTGTACATTATGTGTTCGTCAATATCGCCGGTCTTCTGCAGAAGCTTGAAGATTGCCGGGACCTCATAGCTGTCCTTTTTCACTACCGCGCGCGTGTCTTCTTTCAGCATACGGGGAATGTTCTCGTAGAAACCGCCGCCGGTGATATGGCTGCAGGCCTTAATGCGCACGCCGCTCTTTTTGACGCTCTTCAGCGCTTTGACATAAATTTTCGTCGGCTCGATCAGGGCTTCGCCCAGTGTCTTTCCGAGCTCGTCGTAATACGTGTCGAGAGACTCTTTGGTCATCTCGAATACTTTTCGGACCAGAGAAAATCCATTGCTGTGAACGCCGGATGACGCGATACCAATCAGCACGTCGCCCTCAGCGAGGTCTCTTCCGGAAATAATGTCCTTCTCATCGACGACGCCGACCGCAAATCCCGCAAGGTCGTACTCGTCCTCCGGGTAGAAGCCCGGCATCTCTGCAGTCTCACCGCCGATCAGGGCCGCTTCGGCCTCCTGGCATCCTTCCGCCACTCCGCTCACGATCTCGGCGATCTTTTCCGGATAGTTCTTGCCGCAGGCAATGTAATCCAGGAAGAAAAGCGGTTCGCCGCCCGCGCATGCGATGTCGTTGACACACATGGCGACGCAGTCAATACCGACAGTATCATGTTTATCCATAAGGAAAGCCAGCTTCAGTTTTGTTCCCACCCCGTCTGTTCCGGACACGAGGGTCGGCTTTTCCATATCCTTAAACTTCTCCATGGAGAAAGCCCCTGAAAAACCGCCGAGATTCGTGAGAACTTCCGGTCGCATCGTCTT
>ODAI013777975.1_pt1 | contig 10213 bp, 3 predicted proteins | sample 1539321 | NCBI WGS metagenome assembly ODAI01 (sample SAMN02144231, study PRJEB22623) | gut metagenome | biome: sheep rumen | host: Ovis aries | place: New Zealand | reverse complement strand
GGCGGGGTGGGGAAGTGCTAAAAAACGGGGCGGATGCAATAAAAGGGACGCTGGCTCCGTTAATAAAGAACGTGTACACATAATAAAAAGCAGCAATTATGATAGAATACATCAAAGGAGAACTGGCCGAACTGACACCTGCCGTAGCAGTGGTAGAGGCTGCCGGAGTGGGCTATGCCCTGAATATTTCGCTGACGTCGTACAGCGTCCTGCAAGGCCTGAAGCCAACGGCCAACAGCGACAAGCCCGTTGCCAAGCTCTACGTCTATGAGGCCATTCGCGAGGATGCTCACGTGCTCTTCGGCTTTGTGTCGAAGAAGGAGCGCGAGATGTTCGAACTGCTCATCACCGTCAGTGGCGTGGGTGCCAATACCGCTCGCATGATGCTGTCGTCGATGAGCGTCAGCGAGCTGTGCAACGCCATTTCGCGTGGTGACGAGCGACTCATCAAGGGCATCAAGGGCATCGGCAAGATGACGGCCCAGCGTATCATCGTCGACCTGAGGGACAAGATTGTGGCCTTGGGCATCCAGGACGAGATACCTGCCGGTGGCAGTGTTCAGGCACCTGTCAACAATGCCGTGCGCGACGAGGCTGTGGCCGCTCTGACGATGTTGGGCTTTGCTCCTGCTCCTACGCAGAAGACTGTCGTGGCCATTCTGCAGCAGCAGCCCGACCTGCCCGTCGAGCAGGTGGTGAAACTGGCACTGAAACAGATTAAGTGAGAAAGTGAGAAGTAAGCGGTATTTCTATATAGCAGTAGTCCTGCTGAGCATGACGGCACTGGCCATGCCCCCGCAGGATGTCAAGACGCAGAAGAAACCTGCGGCTGCTGCTCAGCCTGTGATGGCTGAGGACGAGGAAATACCCGACTCACTGCTGCATCCGCGCTGGAAAATCCAGAAGACGGCACCGGTACTTGTGGCCGACCTCGACTCTTCCGTCCTCGACCTGCGCTTCCCCGAGAACATCAAGCAGCAGGTGGAATACGACGACTCGACAAACACCTATGTCATTGGTTCGAAGATTGGCGACTCATACCTGAACACCCCCGTGGTGATGACGCCCGACGAGTATCGGACGTGGAGTGAACGCCGTGAGCGCGAGCAGTTCTTCCGCAAGAAGGATGCCGAGAACGTCGCCGCCAAGGGCAAGGAGAAGTTCGACTTTGCCGATATGAAGTTCAATATCGGTCCCGCCGAGAAGATTTTCGGTCCCGGTGGTGTGCGCATCAAGACACAGGGAACCGCCGAGATTAAGCTGGGCGCCAACATCAAGAACATTGACAACCCCTCGCTGCCCGAGCGCAACCGCCGAACCAAGGCCATCGACTTCGACGAGAAGATCAATATCAATGTGACGGGTAAGGTGGGTGACAAGGTCAATATGTCGCTGAACTACAACACCGATGCCACCTTCGACTTCGATACCAAGAACCTCAAGCTGCGCTACGAGGGCAAGGAGGATGAAATCGTCAAGCTGGTAGAGGCCGGTAACGTCACCTTCCCCTCCAACAACTCGCTGATACAAGGAGCCTCCAGCCTCTTCGGTGTGCGCACCGACCTGCAGTTCGGCAAGCTGAAGCTGCAGACCGTCCTGTCGCAGAAGAACTCTACGTCGAAGAGCGTCTCGTCGAAAGGTAGCATGCAGACCACGCCCTTCGAGTTGAACGTGGCCAACTATGAGGAGAACCGCCACTTCTTCCTGGCACAGTATTTCCGCGAGCACTACGACGAGGTGATGAGTCGTCTGCCCGTCATTACCTCGGGTATCGAGATTACCCGCATGGAGGTGTGGCTGACCAACAAGACGGGAACAACGTCCAATTCGCGTAACATCGTCGCCTTTGCCGATATGGCCGAGAGCACATCGCCGAAGTGGGGTGGTGGCGTGAAGTCTGACTTGCCGCAGAACTCTGCCAACAGTCAGTATGGAGAGATTACCACCACCTATGCCGCAGCCCGTGACATCGACCAGACCAGCAGCGTGCTGACGGGCAAATATGTCGGCGGCTCCGACTACGAGAAGCTGGCTTCCGCCCGCCTGCTGACCTCGTCGGAATATACCTTGAACAAGGCCTTGGGCTATATCTCGCTGAAGACCACTCTGCAGACTGACCAGGTGCTGGCCGTCGCCTTCGAATACACCTATGGCGGACGAACGTACAAGGTCGGTGAGTTTGCCTCCGAGCATACCAATACCAACGAAGCCCTCTACGTCAAGGCCCTGAAGAATACCAGCAACAATCCCCAGCAGGTCAACTGGCGACTGATGATGAAGAACGTCTACTATCTGGCTGCCAATGTCGAGAAGGCCAAGTTCCGTCTGGACATCAAGTACCAGAGCGACTCTTCCGGCGTTTACTTCAACTACATTCCCGAGGTCAAGAACATCACCCTGCTGCGAGGTTTGGGCTGCGACCGCTTGGACAATAACGACAAGGCACACCCCAACGGATCCTTCGACTACGTCCAGGGCTATACCGTATCGCAGGGTCGCGTATTCTTCCCCACCGTAGAGCCCTTCGGTAGCACGCTGGAGAATTTCCTGCTGGCAAACGGCGTACCTTACGACAAGGCCCAGAAGTATGCCTTCCACGAACTGTACGACACCACCAAGACCGCTGCCCGCCAGATGACGGACAAGAACCGCTTCCGTCTGGTAGGTCAGTACAAGGGCACTTCAGCCAACGTCATCTCGCTGGGTGCTTATAATGTGCCGCAAGGTTCCGTACGCGTGACGGCCGGCGGCGTGCTGCTGTCGGAAGGCAGCGACTATACCGTCGACTACTCTGCCGGTGAGGTGACCATCCTCAACCAGAGCATCATCGATGCCGGCACCAACGTCAGTGTGTCGTTGGAGTCGAACAACGACTACGGCATGCAGCGCAAGCGAATGTTCGGTATCAACTGGCAGTACGACTTCTCCAAGGACTTCCAGATTGGCGGTACGCTGCAGCATCTCTCCGAGCAGGCACTCACCTCCAAGGTTACCATGGGCTCCGAGCCGCTGAAGAACACCCTGTGGGGTCTGCACATCAACTGGAAGACCGAGTCGCAGTGGCTCACCAACATGCTCAACAAGCTGCCCCTGCTGCACTGTACCGCACCTTCGACCATCACCTTCACGGGCGAGTTTGCTCACCTCATCGCAGGCACCGCCAGCGGCACGCAGGACGATGCTTCCTACATTGACGACTTCGAGAACGCCAAGAACGGTATCAGCGTCATCGAACCCAAGTCGTGGGTCATCAGTAGTACGCCGTCGAGCTTCGGCGAGTCTTCCGACAAGACGGGCGTCACCAGTAGCCAGAACCGCGCCCTGCTGGCGTGGTACACCATCGACCCGCTCTTCACCTATCGCTCCAGCAGTCTGACGCCCAGCCATATCAAGAGCGACCTGCAGCAGTTGTCCAACCACTATGTCCGTGCGGTGTATGTCAACGAGCTGTACCCCAACCGCGACCAGTCCACCTATAGCGGTGCTACCAATACGCTGCCCATCCTCGACCTGGCATACTATCCCACCGAGCGTGGCCCATACAACCTGAGTACCAATATTACGAGCAAGGGACAATTGAACAACCCGAAGGATCGCTGGGGCGGTATGATGCGAAAGCTGGACACCAATGACTTCGAGCAGGCCAACGTCGAGTACATCGAGTTCTGGCTGCTCGACCCCTTCATCTATTCTTCCATGACGCCCGACGCTCCCCTGTATGGCGGCGACCTCTACATTGACCTGGGTGAAATCAGCGAGGATATCCTGCGTGACGGTAAGAAGTTCTACGAGAGCGGCATGCCCGTCGACGGCACAGGGCGCTTCGTGGAGACCCAGTGGGGTAAGATTCCCGTCCAGGCCACCCAGACCTATGCTTTCGCCACTACCAGCGGTGCCCGTGCCAAGCAGGACGTCGGACTCAACGGTCTGACGGACGACGAGGAGCGTACCTATCCTGCCTACAGCAACTTCCTCAACAGCGTGACCGTCGAGGACAGCGTGCGCCAGGCATGGAACGCCGACCCTGCCAACGACAACTACCACTACTTCCGTGGCAGCGACCTGGACGACCGTCGTGCCAGCATCCTCGAGCGTTACAAGCGCATCAACATGCCGCAGGGCAACTCGCCCGACAACGACCAGCAGACCGAGGGTTACGACACCAGCTACAAGACCTTCCCCGACGTCGAGGATATCAACCAGGACTACACGCTCAACGAGTATGAGCGCTACTATGAATATAAGGTAAGCATCCGTCCCGAGGACATGGTGCTGGGCCGCAACCACATCACCGATATCCGTCAAGCTTCCGTCACCTTGCGCAACGGAGCCCGCGAGACGGTGAAGTGGTATCAGTTCCGCATTCCCCTGTCGCAGCCCGACCGCAAGCAGGGTACCATCACCGACTTCACCAGCGTCCGCTTCATGCGAATGTTCCTGACGCAGTTCGAGAAGCCCATCGTGCTCCGCTTCGGTTCTCTCGACCTGGTCCGTGGCGAGTGGCGCGTCTACAACCAGCCGCTCAGCACCGGCAGCAACAGCGGCGTCTTCGAAGTCAGTGCCGTGAACATTGAGGAGAACAGCAACAGAAGGCCCGTCAACTACGTCCTGCCCCCGGGCATTACCCGTGTCACCGACCCCTCGCAGCCACAGTTGACCGAGGCCAACGAGCAGTCTCTGTGCATGATTGCGAAGAACCTGTCGAAGGGCGAGTCGAAGGCCGTTTACCGCAACACCACCCTCGACCTGCGCCAGTACAAGCACATCCAGATGTTCGTTCATGCCAACCACCTGAACGACGACGTGACGGCCCTGGAGGATGACCAGATGGCTGTGTTCATCCGTATGGGTAGCGACTATACCAACAACTACTACGAGTACCTCATTCCCCTGAAGCTCACGCCCGACCGAAGCGACTATAATAAATATAATGTGAACGACTGCCGTGCCGTGTGGCCTGCTGCCAACATGCTGGATGTCGACCTGAGCATCTTCACCAACATCAAGAAAGCCCGCAACAAGGCCTATGCCGGAGGCAAGTCGTCCCATGCCGTGGAGTATTCGGACTACGACCCCAACAATCCCAACAACCGCGTCAGCATTAAGGGTAATCCTTCGCTGGGCGAGGTCAAGACGATGATGATTGGTGTGCGCAACCTCGTCGGAGGTGTCAAGTCCGGCGAGGTGTGGGTGAACGAGCTGCGCCTGCAGGATGCCGTCAACAATGGCGGCTGGGCAGCGTCGGGAGCACTCAACCTGCAGCTGTCCGACGTGGGAACGGTGAACGTCACGGGTAAAATCAAGTCGCAGGGCTTCGGCGGACTGGAGCAGGGCGTCATGCAGCGCTCCACCGACGACTTCAAGACCTACTCCATCACCACCAATGTGGAGCTGGGCAAGTTCTTCCCCGACAAGATGAAGGTCACGGCACCGCTCTACTACTCCGTCACCAAGGAAGTCACAACGCCGAAATACAATCCGCTGGACACCGACCTCGAGCTGAAGGAAGCGCTGGACAATGCCCCCACCAAGCAGGAGCGCGACTCCATCGAGAGCATTGCCGTCACCAAGACTACCAACACCAACTTCTCGCTCTCGAACGTGCGCTTCGGCATCAAGACCAACAAGCGCCACCCCATGCCCTACGACCCTGCCAACTTCTCGTTCTCCTACAGCCATTCCCATCGCTACACCTCGGGCAACACGACCGTCTACGAGAAGGAGGACGAGTGGCGCGGTGCGCTGAACTATAGCTATACGCCGGTCTACAAGCCGTGGGAACCCTTCAAGAAGTCGAAGAGCAAGTCGAAGTGGATGGCGCTGCCGAAGTCGTTCGGACTGAACTGGCTGCCGCAGAACATTTCCTTCAACACCGAGATTCGTCGTGCCTATCAGGAACAGCAGGAGCGCGACCTCGAGGACCTCGGCGGCATGAAGCCCCCTGCTACGTGGAGCTCGACGTTCCTGTGGAACCGTGACTTCTCCTTGCGCTGGGACCTCACCAAGAACCTGCACATGAACTTCCAGTCGGGCACGCAGGCCGAGATTGAAGAGCCCTATGGCAACGGACTGCCCATCAACAAAGACCTCTATCCTGACCGCTATGAGGCCTGGAAGGACTCCGTATGGCAGAGCATCAAGCACTTCGGCCGTCCGATGGACTATCGCCAGAACTTCAACGCATCCTATCAGCTGCCGCTCAACAAGTTGCCCATCTTCGACTGGTTGAACGCCGATGCCAACTATACCGCCACCTACAACTGGCGTCGCGGTACGGAGCTGGAGAACGGCACGACGGCTGGTAACGTCATCAGTAACAATCGGCAGGTGAACATCAACAGCACGCTGAACATGGAGCTGCTCTACAACCACTGGCCGTTCCTCAAGAAGGTCAACGAGCGCTTCAAGAAAGCCATTCCCAAGCCCCAGCCCAAGAAGAAAACCGCCAAGGGTAAGGACGGCAAGAATGTGCCCAGCGGTTCTGCCGCTGGGAAAGACGGTTCCCCCGTCGGCAAGGGCGGCAAGCAGTCCAAGGAGGATGCCAAGCTGCCCAAGAACAAGAACAGCTTCCAGAAGGAAATGTCGCTGCTGCCCGATACCTCTTTCGTCGTCAACCACGGCAAGAAGACCAAGCGACTCATCGTTACCGCCCGCACCAAGGACGGCAAGCTCTATCCTATTAAATATAAGGTGGTAGACCTGAACCAGATCAAGATTATCGGTAAGGATACCGTCGACGTCAAGCTGACGGTTACCGCCAAGCCGCCCCTCGAGAACGAGTGGTGGTACAAACCCGCCCAGAGTGCCGCACGCCTGCTCATGATGGTGCGCACCATCGGCATCAGCTATCGCGACCAGTACGCCATGTCCATCTCGAACTTCCTGCCCACCATCGGCGACGCCTTCGGACAGCGCACGGGTGGTGTGATGGCGCCGGGCCTGGGCTTCGCCTTCGGTCTGACCGATGACTCGTTCCTGCAGAAGGCCAAAGAGAACGGCTGGCTCTATGGCGACAGTACGGCCACGCCGGCAACCACCAACCGCACCGTCGACCTGCAGCTGCGCGCCACGCTGGAACCCATCCGCGACCTGAAGATTGACCTCAACGCCTCGCGTACCTACAGCAAGTCCAGGAGCATCCGCTTCGTGCTCCCCGGAATGCCTTCCACCGAGAGTGGTAACATGAACATGACCACCATCAGCATCTCGTCGTCGCTGGAGCGCATGGGCGACGCCAACAACGGCTATCCCTCGCGGGTCTTCGAGAAGTTCTGCGATGCCCTGCCGCGCTTCCAGCAGATGGCCTCCGCCCACTACGGCACACAGGTCGGACAGTACAGTGCGGCAGTCATGATTCCCGCCTTCCTCGACTCCTACACCTCCAGCGGTCGCGGTAGCCTGGACCTCCTGCCCACGCTCACCAAGATGCTGCCCAACTGGACCATCCGCTATTCCGGACTGCAGAAGCTGAAGTGGTTCAACGAACACTTCAAGAGCGTCAACATCAACCACGCCTACAAGAGCGTGTTCTCCGTCGGCAGCTACACCAGCAGCAGCGAGACCACGTCGCTGCTAGGATGGAACGTGCCTATGGTGAGCATCAACGAGAGCTACGCCCCGCTGATTGGTGCCGACGTGACCTTCCCCAGCAACCTGACGCTGAAGGCCGAATACCGTCGCACCCGCGTCGTCAACCTCTCCATGACCAGCGTGCAAATCAACGAAAGCCGCTCGAACGACATCGTGATTGGCATGGGTTATAAGATTAGCGACTTCCGACTCTTTGGCAGCGGCACGACGCGCAAGATCAAGAAAGCACAGCGCGGCAGCAGCAGGAAGAACAACCAGAACGACCAGAACAATGCCTCCAGCAGTTCGTCCAATAACAGGAGGTCGGGCGTCAACCACGACCTGAACCTGCGTCTCGACATCTCGTTGCGCGACCAGGCTGCCATCACCCGCGACATTGCCACCCGCACCTCCGCTGCCAGCAGCGGCAACTCGGCCTTCAAGATGTCGTTCATGGCCGACTACACCCTGTCGCGCCTGCTCACCATTTCAGCCTACTACGAGCGCCAGACCAACACCCCGCTGCTCTCCAGCAACAGCTATCCCACCACCACCCACGACTTCGGCCTCTCCATGAAGCTCTCCCTCACGCGATAGATGTAATGAAACTTTTTCCTATAATCACTATTTCTTATGGTAAAAGTTTTGGTGGTTTGGGAAAGATTGTGTAATTTTGCAGACAATTACACTATTAACCCACACTTATGACGCACAATACGACACCGAGTTATAAGGCAGTGGGGGGGGCATTTTTTAAAGCCTACGGCTTTGTTGCTCCCCGCACGACAATCCTCTTTTTCGCTCTGCTGTTCGTGGCTCTCACCGCCATGAACGCCCTCGCTCAGCCCGAACCGCGCGTCATCATCCTCGACCACGACACCGTCATCGACTATCGAGACACCACCGACGGCTGTTTCAATTACATCCTGCAACCCAACGACGACCGCACCGGTAACGAGTGGCGCAAGGCCACCGGTGCCCGACTGCGTGCCGGCCGTCCCTATCTGCATACACCCTTTGATGTAACGAAGCGCGACTCGGCAGACCTCGGCGCCCTGCTGGCGGTCGAAGGTCGCAGCTTTTCCCGTCTGTTCACGCAGAACAACATCATCCATCTTACCTCATACATCCTGCTTCTCATCATCCTCTGGGTGGTGGGGCTGCGGTTGTATCGCTGGACACGTCGCACAGATCGCACAGGTCACACAGATAGATAGTTAATGGTCACACAGAAATCACAGAAATCACAGATAGATATTAAAGGTCACACAGATAAATAGTTAATGGTCACACAGATATCACAGAAATCACAGAAAATATCCGCCCGTGGAGAGACACGTGACGCTTTCTAATATGCAATGACGCTCTCGAGCAGGGCAAGTCATTAAACTTTTTTATAATGATAAAAAATTAAGCTGTAACCCTCGTGGTTCGGGAGAATAGCGAGGATTTTGAAAGAAAACAAATAAAACAAGATATATGGCAGTACAGAGTGCTACATTTGCCGACCTTCATTTAAGTGAAGAAGACATCAAGTCCCGTTTCATCCAGCCGGCACTGGAAGACAAGGGATGGGACAAGTACCATATGCGGTTGGAATTTGCCTATACCGCAGGGCAGATTGTTGTGCAAGGCTCACTGAAGCACCGCAAGAAGGGTAAGCGAGTTGATTACCTACTATATACCGAGGACAACTATCCTATTGCTGTTGTCGAGGCAAAGGATAGAAAACATGCCCCTGCCGACGGCATACAGCAAGCTATAGACTATGCACACGACTTGGATTTACCATTTGCATACGCTACCAATGGTGAAAAGTTTGTGGAGCACGACATGAATACCGGTGAGGAACGCACCCTTGCAATGGATGAATTTCCAACACCCTTGGCCCTTCGTGAACGTCATCGTCAGTGGTTGTACGATAACATGAACCTTACTGACGAGGGTGCCCATCTTCTGGATATTCCCTATTATAGCGATAGCGATAGTTATCCGCCACGCTACTATCAACGTATTGCCATCAATAAGGTGATTGAGGCTGTAGCATGTGGCAAGAACAGAATCCTATTGGTGATGGCAACGGGTACTGGCAAGACCTATACGGCCTTCCAGATTATTCACCGTTTGCATGCCTCAGGACGCATGAAGCGTATACTGTATTTGGCAGACCGCAACATCCTGATAGACCAAACTATGCGGCAGGATTTCAAGCCCTTCCGCAAGGTGATGTCTAAAGTGCAGGGCAAGAGTGCCGAGAGTGGCTTTGAGATTTATATGAGTCTCTATGGCCAGTGGGTGAAGAATGAAAAGGAAATGCAACCAGGCGAGAAGCAGCCTTATGAGAGCTACGCCAAAGATTTCTTCGACCTGATAGTTGTGGATGAGTGCCACCGTTCAAGTATCAATGAGGATAAGGAATGGCACAAAATTCTGACCTATTTTGACAAAGCAACTCAGATAGGTCTTACCGCTACACCAAAGAGTGTGGAGGGAGCTGATAACTATGAGTACTTCGGTATTCCCGTCTTTACCTATTCTCTGAAACAAGGTATTGCTGATGGATATTTGGCACCTTATCGTGTCACCAAGTCGTTTATCAATGTCGATATGGAAGGCTATGTGACGGAAGAGGGAGAGCAAGATT
>ODAI013700856.1_pt1 | contig 10213 bp, 6 predicted proteins | sample 1539321 | NCBI WGS metagenome assembly ODAI01 (sample SAMN02144231, study PRJEB22623) | gut metagenome | biome: sheep rumen | host: Ovis aries | place: New Zealand | reverse complement strand
TAATAGTCCTTCTGCACGCGTTCCTGATAGTCCTCGGTTGTCTCTCCCTCGTCCTGCTTCGGATAGGTTGGCACGAGCAGCTTGTTGGCATCGGCGGCTATGGTGAAGCGGGTGTACTCGTCGACGGGCACCATGAGCGAAGCGCCCAGACGCAGGTTGGTAGGGATGAACTCCGAGTTCTCGTCGCCACCGAAGGTAATCTTCGAACCGATGTTCGACACGTTCATACCTAAGCCCACCTGGCACTCGCGGTCGCCCAGATTCAGGTAGTCCTGGTAGTACAGGGCAACGTCAGCAGCGAAGGCGGTGCCGGGCGTGGTGTCGTCGGTGTAGTCGTAGGTCAGGTCGCTGTAGATGAAGCGCAGGCCTGCTGCCCACGAGAATTTCTCGCTGAGCATCATCGAATAGGCCACGTCGACCGACATCTCGTAGGGATTGATCGACATGTTCGAACCCGCGTCGTCGCCATAGCCCATCATCACCTCACCCAGCGAGAAGTAGCGCAGCGAACCCGAGATGGCCGAGTAGTCGCCAATGCGATAGTAGCCGGAAAGATAGGCCAAGTCCATGTCGCTCACCAGCTGGCGCAGCCACGGCGTGTAGTTCAGCGACACGCCGGCACGCGAGATGGCAAACGGATACTTCGCAGGGTTCCAGTATTGCGAGTTCACGTCGGCCTCCGTTGCCGCACCCACGTCGCCCATACCGGCTGCACGGGCATCGGGGGCAATCGTCTGCGAGGTCACCGATGCGTTCACGGGGTTGAACATGTCTTTCTTGTCCTGTGCCTGCATCGTGACTGTCGTGCAGCAGAACGTCAGCGCTGCGAGCAACAGTCTTTTCGTTATTGTCTTCTGAATCATATTTCTGTTCTTTTTTTTATGATTTCCCATTTTTCAATTTGCAATCACCACCAGCTTCCGCGCCTTCGACGTCTGGGCACTTCCGTCGGCTGAGAGGCGCACACGGTAGAGATAGACGCCCGTCTGCATTCTGCGGCCGCCATCCATGGTGAGGTCCCAGCTGAGCGTGTAGGTGTTGTCGGTCGACACGCCGCTCTCGCTGTGGCTCCAGAGCAGGCGCCCGCTGGTGTCGAAGACTTCCAGCACGAGGTCCACCTGGCTGCCCGTGCGGTCGTGGCTGACGATGAACGTCGTGCCCGTACGGGCCGGGTTCTGGGTGCAGTCGAGGCTGAACATCTGGGGGCGGAGACCCTTCGTCACGTTGAACGACAGTTCCGCCGTCGACGAGTTGTTCAGCACGTCCCACGCACGGAACAGCAGCGTGTGGCGACCGGGCTCCAGCTCGGGAATGCTGTAATAGGTGGAGCCGGAGGTGTAGCTGCCGAAATCGAACTGGAAATTGTCGTTCAGCACGTAGGTCTTCGACATCTCTCCGTCGATGATGAGTTCCAGGTCGTGGCCGATGCCGTTGCCCGATGTGTTCAGGCCGTCCTTGTCGTTGATTTCGGCCACGAAGAAGGGGGTCGTGTTCACGTTGCCGCCATTCTGGAACGACGGCGAGTTCAGATAGCAGTAGATGCTCGGCCCGATGGAGTCGTTGCCCGCCGCATCGCTGCCACCCACGAGGAATTCATCGCTGGCGCCGTGGGCCAGCCGCTTGTGGTCGGCCGACACGGCATGCACGTTGATCAGGCCTGCCGCATCTGAGTAGTTGATGTCCATCGGCACGGCAAACGCCACCTCGAAGCGGCCCTGCCTCACGCTGTCGCTGCCGTTGAAGAGGGTCTTCGTGCGGTCTTTATAGCTGAAGGCGGTCTGGGCGCCGTCCTTGTCGGTGTTGTTCAGTTTGCAGAGGATGGTCTCCTCCGAGTCACGGACGGTCACCGACACCACGCCGTTGAAGTCTTCGCCGTCTTCCACATGGCCTGCGATGCGGGCAATGCTGCCGGCCTTCAGCTGGGCTTGTTGCGAAGCAGTGCCGTCGGCGGGAATGCCGTTGATGGCGTCAATGACAACCGTACCCGTGGGCAGGTTCAGCGACAGGGCGGGATCGCCCAGCAGCTGATATTGCAGCATGTTCACCGTCTGGTCGCTGCCCTTGGTAATCATCTCGTTCTTTGCGCGCCGCTGGGCCTCGCCCAGGGTGATGGCCTTGCCGTCCTCAACGGTGAGCACGTGGCGCATGAACGCCATGTTCATGACTTTGTTCTGCGTGACGAACACCGTGCGCGCAGTGCCGTAGAAGGCAATGGCGCCACCCTTGCTGTTCAGGACGGCTGTCTCGCCGATGGTGGCCGTCGAACCGTCGAAGGGCATGAGGTCGCACGACGCCGTAATCCAGAGCGGAAGGTTCTGGTTCGAGAATCCTTCGAAGTCGGCCAGTCGCAGCACGTTCTCGTGCGACACCTGGTCGGCGCGCCCATGACCGGCATAGTCCATGATGAGTGCTCCCTGTTGCTGATATTGCTTCACGAGTTTCTGCACCTCGGGATAGCTGTTGCCCGTCGACGAGGTCTCGCGCGGGAAGGCATCCCACATCACCTTCCTGACCAGATAGCCGGGATGGTTTTGGGAGGCTTCGTTGGCTGCATCGTTCACGTCGCGCATGTGCACATTATTATTACCGTCGTCGCCCATGAACACGAGGGTGTTCTGCCAGGCGCCGGCATTACGGTTCTCGGCATAGCCGATGACCTTGTCCACCATCACCTTCGCGTCGTTCTCGCTTGCCACGGGGAATCTTCCCACAGCGGCATCGGCCAGGCCGGCAGGCCGCTCAATGGGATAGCTGCCGGTGGTGAGGGCCTCGCCGTCGTCCAGCAGGCAGAAGAACTCGTCGGCCACGTAGCAGTAGGTTTCGCTGAACGAGTTCTCGCTCTCGTAGCACAGCAGGTAGTCGTCAACCGAGGCCGTGCGCCAGTCGTTGGTCAGCATGCGGTTGTCCCACGCGCAGTCGCCGAACAGCAGCAGGTAGCGTGGCTGGTCGGCCTCGCTCGCGGCACGGTCGTACAGCATTTTCATATATCGCTTGTAGGCGGTGGCATCGGGCGTGCCGCTCGAGAATTCGTTGTAGATTTCGTCGGCGGGCACGATTCTCACCCTCAGGCCGTCCTTCTCACGGTGGAACGCTGCCAGGCGCTCGGCCTGCGGGCGCAGTTTCTGCGAGGTGGGAATGATGATCACCATGTCCACGGCTGAGTCGCCGTGCAGGTCTTGGTTGGTGATGTTATAGACGTATTCGGGTGTCTCGAAGTTGCCGCTCTGAAGGTCGGAAACGGCCTCCGGGCTGGCCAGTATCAGGTCGATGAAGTCCAGCCGCACGGGACCGCCCTGCGTGGTCTTCAGCTGAATGTCGTACTTCCCGTTGGCAGCATCTTCCTCCGACAACTTGTAGTAGCGGTTCACGGCGCAACCTTTCTCATAGTAGGCACTCGTCAGCGACAACGCAATGTTGCCCAGCTCGCGACCGTTGCAGCTCACGCTGACCGTGCTGCTCTCGTTGGCCGACACTCTCACCGACAGCCCGATGGCTCCCGTCGCTGGCGACTCCAGGGTGTACGTACGCGTCGAGCCAAGGCTGATGGGACTGTTCTCAAACAGGTCGCGACCTCCTTGGAACCAAGCGTAGTTGTCAATCTCGTGCAGCACGTGGAAGCGCTCGGGGCGCGACTGTGCCTGTGCCTTGAATTCCTCCTCTCCGATGGTCAGCGGACCTTCGTCGCTCTCGGTCAGGAAGTAGTAGCCGTAGTCGGAATAGGGATTGCGGGTGCGGATGGTCGACGCACTGGTCGCCCAGCTCACGGGACCCAGCGCGTAGAACAGATGGCGGCCGCCCACAATGCACTGCGCCACTTCCTGCAGGTCGTCGGTCGACCGAAGATAGTCGCCGGTGAGTTTCTCAGGCTGTCGGTTGCCGCCATAGCCGTAGATCTTCACACGCTCCAGATTGGTGAATCCGGCCTTGCGGATGACTTCTTCCGTGAGCTGGTAGATGCCTGACGCACCCACCCTGATCTTCGCCCAATTGCCTGTGGCGAGCACGGAGTGGTCGGCATAGCGGCCTGAACCATCTGCGGCGGCAGCCACGCGGCGCCGAGCGTTCACCGACTGGCGCGACTGGGCCGTGACCTTCAGCATGAAACTCACCAGCCACTGCCAGCGACCCTCTCTCAGCACCATCGGACAGAAGCCCACGCTGAGGAATCCCTCGCCACGGGACGTCATCACCCTTTGCTCCACATCGGGCAGGGCCTTCAGCGGCTGACCCGACAGTTGCTGGTAGCGCTCAATGTCGCGGCTCGTCATGTCGATGAATTCGGGATAGAGTATCTCCACGCTGTACACGGAGTCGGCATAGGCTCGGCCCAGGGGTATGCTATAGCCAAAATGGGGCAGCACCGTGTCGATGCGAACTTCGTCGTAGGTCAGGTTGAAGAAGCGCTGCGCATGAACATTTTCGCCGAGGCACAACAACACGACGACTGCAACCAACCGCCCCGTCTGCCGCACAAAGGCCGATAGCCGGCACGGCCAGACAGCGGCACAAAGCCGTTGCAGCCACCAACGAGTTTGCCTCCGGAGAGTGCTTCCACCCGTTGTCGTCACGTCATTTCTTTTTCTGTTCACGCCTTCTTATAACGTCGTTCCTTATTATTTATTGTGTCAAGCAAGAAAAAATCTAGGAAATATCGTTCCGAAAATCTCACACTGATCTTTACCATCTAAACAGAACAACCCCCGAAACTAAAAATTCAGGCAATAATACGCTTCGCGCCTTTTAAAAACAGAAGAAAACATTAAAAACAGGAAAAAACAATGAGAGTAGACAAAGATAAAAACCAAATGTTTTCTTTTGTTTTAGGAGGTTTTATTGTGTTTTTTATAAGTCCGCGTAGCGGATCCCCCCGTGAAGGGTGCCCACACCATGGGGGTGTGTCAAAATTGAGGAAGGAGTCCATTTGTAGTCCCCTCCTCCTGGGAGGAGGGGTGAGGGGTGGTGGAGAAGAATAAGGTTCGACCTATTTCCAATTATTTGATTTTCAATAGGTTATGATTACCTTGCCCATCCGTGTCATCCGTTTTATCCGTGTCATCCGTGGTCGCAAAAATCTGGCAATTCCTGGCAATTTCATTCCGATACCCAACCCCATAATTCATTCATCTTTTTTAACCTCCCTAAACACAAATTTTGTTTTCACACCCTAAATTTTTGTCAGGATTTTGACTCCATCTAGAAAATTTCAAGCCCTAAAAACCACAAAAACCGACTCCTTTCTGATAAAACGCATGCTCTTATCTGATAAAAGCATAGCTCTTATCGAATAAAAGGCATGCTTTTACTCATCGAAAGCATAGCTCTTATCCCGATGAAACCGCCACTTTTTTGCATAAAACCGCCGAAAAACCGCAAGAAAATGCAGTAAATTTTGCATAAAAATCAGCCCATTTCTCACAACTCTCTCACGCTCAGGCACTTAACAAAACCCCTCCATTTTTGAAGAATTTCGGCCCAAGATTTTTTTGGTTGAAAATTCTTCAAAAATGAAGGGGGTACAAATTCGTTCAATTAATGTTTTTTAACTACCTCACCCAGAAGTCGAGCACCTTGTCATCCTCGAGATACCCTTCCAGATGGTCACCGATTTTCACGGGGCCCACACCCACCGGCGTGCCCGTATAGAGCAGGTCACCCGTCTTCAGCGTGAAGAAACGGCTGATGTAGCTGATGAGCTCATCCACCGAGTACAGCATGTCGGCACTGCAACCCTGCTGCACCGCCTGCCCGTTCAGGTCGAGATGGAAATGCACATTGTCAAGACGGCGGTCCTCATCCAGTTCCACCCACTCGCCTAGGGCGGCACTGCCGTCGAAGCCCTTCGAGATTTCCCACGGATGGCCGTTGTCCTTCAGCCGCCGCTGCAGCTCGCGCGCCGTGAAGTCGATGCCCACGGTCACAGCGTCGTAGTAGCGGCGGGCAAAGCGCTCGGCAACGTTCTTGCCAAGGCGGCTGATGCGCACCACCAACTCCGTCTCGTAGTCAACACGACCCAGGTGGTCGGGCAGGAAAAACGGCTTGCCGTTCTTCAGCACTGCCGACTCGGGTTTCATAAACACCACGGGCTCTGCTGTCTTGTACAACTTCCCGTCGATCTCCTGATTGTGCAGGATGTAGTTCTTACCAATTGCAAATATCTTCATGACCGTCTGAATGATTATGTCATGCAAAGGTAACGATTTTTTTCGGTTCGAAGAAAGGAATCATCAGAATAAGAATAATTTTAGCAAAAAAATAGCAGATGATATATGCGTATACTCTAAATGTTTTCTCCTGTTTTTGATGTGTAGTGGCAGTGAGCTTATCGACCCTGTCGGGGTCGCCCTTTTTATAGCAGGTGCACCCCATTAGGGTGCTGTTTTTTAGTATGTTACTACCCGGGGGTGCTCGCTGCGCTCGTACCCTCGGTTCTTTCTCCGTTACACTACGAAAGCGACCAAGGTCGAGCGATTGAGCGGAGACCGCGTTGCGGTCTTACACTGCAATATTGTGCCATCCCCTATCCCCCCCCACCCTGCGCTATTCTTCGAAATTCTTTCGCTGGTTCTAACCTTTTTCGTATCTGTTGACGCTCGTCGAAGTTCTTGCTCAGCGCAAGCAAACAAGTACGAATTCTTCATCTCGGCAAAAAAAAAGAAACAGTTTCTTTTGTTCTGCGCTCGATTTTTCGTAACTTTGCAACCATAAACATCAAAAACAGAAAAACCATGGAAAAAAGAATTGTCACATTCGGAGAAATACTCCTGCGCTGGTCGAAGGACGAACACCTGCGACTCAAGCAGGGAAGCGACTGGAAAGGAAAATTCGGAGGATCGGAGGCTAATGTCGCCGTGTCGCTATCCATGCTGGGCAACCGCGTGGGCTATGTCTCACGCGTGCCACAGAACGAAATGGGACAGGCATGCCTGAACGAACTGCGCTACTACGGCATCGACACGCACGACGTCGTCAGAGGCGGCGACCGACTCGGCACCTACTACTTCGAGGCTGCTGCGGGTCTGCGACGCTCGCAGGTGGTCTACGACCGACGAGGCTCGTCCTTCTACTCCTGCGCACCCGGCATGTTCCCCTGGCGCGACATCTTCAGCCGCACCGACATCTTCCACTGCTCGGGCATCACCTGCGCCGTGTCGCCGTCGGCAACCGAGGCCACCTTCGAAGCCGTACGCACGGCACGCGACATGGGGCTGCGCATCACCTGCGACATCAACCACCGCAAGAACCTCTGGCGATATGAGGGGGCCGACGCCCACCGAACGCTGAACGCTCTCATGCAGTACAGCGACTACATCTTCGGCGACCAGGACGAGTGGGAAGTGGCAACGGGCGTGCCACAAGTGCCCATGGACCACATGATGGCCGACACCGAGCTCGACATGGATGCCTACCGACGCTATTTCGACGAGATGCACCGACAGTTCCCACGCTGCCGGGAGATGATGCTGGGCCTGCGCAACCAAATCACATCGACCCACCACACGCTCACCGCACTGCTCTGGTACGAGGGCGAAATCTATCAGGCACGCATCTACGACATCTACCCCATCGTCGACCCCGTCGGCGTGGGCGATGCCTTTGTCGCCGCCTACATCCATGCCGCCGAGAAATGGAAGGGAGAACCACAACGCTGCCTCGACTTCTCTGTCGCAGCCTCACAACTCAAGAACTCCGTCGCCGGCGACTTCAACCTCGTCACCGAAGACGAAATCCTTGACCAACTCGCCATCCGCTCATAACCGACAAACTTTTCATTGCACCTAACCCCAAGGGGAGATTGGGAGGGAATCGTATCTTTGCACCCTAGAACACTGTTACCATGCGGAAGACCACCCTGTATATCGCCCTGCTGACGCTCGTCCTGTCGGCCTGCACGTCGCCCCGCCGCGAGGCGATGCGGCAGCGCCTGCAGTACGTCGCCGACTGCAACCGTGCCGACACCCTCTTCTCCGCCCGCTGGCTCCCTACGGTGGATTCCCTCGTCAGCTACTTCGACCCGTCCTCACGCAGTTGGACAGAGCGGATTTTCTCCCTTCCCTTCAGGGAGGGGGCGGGGGTAGGCTCTAACGAACGCATGATGGCCCATTACCTGCAGGGCCGCGTCCACCACGACATGGGCGAAGCTCCCCAGGCCCTGGAATGCTACCAGAAAGCCGCCGAGCAGGCCGATACCACCAGCAACGACTGCGACTACAGGCAATTGTCGAGAGTTTACGCGCAGACAGCAAGCATTTTCCTCCGACAAAACCTCCCAGCCTATGCTATTTCCAACCTGTCACAAGCAGGACATTATGCCTTGTTGGCTTGCGACACTTTTACCTATGTAAACAGCCTTGAACACATCGCTGAGGCCTATTATGAGTTGCAGGATTTTGCAAAAACTGTCAGTCTGAGTAGAGATGCATTTACTAAATATCTTGCTCTGGGGGAAGAAAATGCCGCTTACACAGCCTTGCAACTGACTATCTTTGCAGCTCTGGAAGAAGAAAATTTCAACCTTGCCGACAGCTGCCTAAAGGTTTACGAGAACCGCTCAGCATTTGTTGACAGCAGTTTTGCAGTGACACCAGGACACGACATCTACTACTATTTAAAAGCAAGCATTCTCTCACATTCTGGCGATGTCTATAACGCAATTACGTTTTTCAAAAGAATCCTGACATCGACAAATGCCCTCAACATGAAAGTCTTTGCCTTCCGTGGGTTAACTTCCTCCTATCAATATGCCCACCAGAAGGATTCCATGGCAAAGTATGCCGTACTGTATAGCCAATACAACGACTCTTCAACAAATGCCCTTCGCACTCAGGAACTGCAACAACTGCAAGTTCTATACGACTATAACAGGCAAAGCCAGATTGCAGAACAAATGAAAACCCGCTCAATTCGTTCTGAACTGGTTTTATACATCATCCTGCTGACATCCTTACTGTTGTTGACTATTATTGCAGCATTGGCATTCAGGTATTGGACGAAGATCCGCGAGAAAATAGCAAAAGCTAATTTTGAGTATTTGCGATTGTTGATGCAATACCTCTATGAACAAATGAAACTACAAATAGCCCGTGATCAGAATGATGAAAATACAGACGCTCTAAGAGAATGCCAGGAAAAGGTGGACGAAGCAAGGATACAACTTGCAAAGTTCCGCGAAGAAAGCCAAAGCCTCTGGGATGTGAAATATCAAATGCTCGATCATCCTATTGTGAAAAAATTCCACACATTTGCAAGACTAAATGAAAGACCCTCTGATTCTGACTGGCATGAACTGCGTCGCTTTGTAAACGACCAGTTGCCGGGCTTTGTTCAGACATTAGGCCTCTTGGCAGATTTGGACAATAAGGAAACGGCAATCTGCATCTTAGTGAAATTACGTTTTATCCCATCCGAAATATCCAATCTGTTGTCTGTCAGATCACAATCATTATCAAATACAAGAAGCCGCCTTAACCAAAAGTTATTTAAGAAGAGTGGTGGTGCAAAGGATTTTGATGAAAGTATCATCACGTTAACCCCAAAAATCTGATTTCTGTAAGTTTCTGATTTTTAGCATTTTACACGTTTTGTGTAAAATGTGAACAAAAAAAATTTGGTCTTTTGGTTATTTTTAGTGAAATTTGCCGCATGATAACCAAAATTCTTTGTTTATGAAAAAATTCTATTTAGTATTGATGAGTTTCTTTGCACTTAATATGAGTGCAGATTCTGTTATTGTTGATCTTCATTGGGGTGATCCTGATGGAATAACGAATCCCATTCCAAAGGCCCCTGTCCAAGTGCCCTCAGTCTCTCTCGACGACCACACCCTCTATTTCTTCACCCCCTGCGACGGCTGCACGCTGAACCTCGTGGATGAGAACGACGTGGTGGTCTACACGCTCGTGATTCCCGCAGGCACCACCTCGCTGGTACTCCCTGCAACCCTTTCCGGCAATTTCGAACTCCAGATCATCCGCGGCAACTACTGCTTCTGGGGAGAGATTATGCTCTAATTCTCAAAGCCGGCTCCTCCCATGTGCAATACTCCCGATGAAATGGGCGATTTTTGCCGTTTGTGTAAAATTGTGTAAAATTGTAACAAAAGATATTTGGCGGGTTGATGAAAAATTAATAAATTTGCAAACAAAACTATCAAATCTAAACAATCATCACATAAAAGAAAGGAAGACGATATGAAAAAGATTTTACTGCTTATGCT
>ODAI012818902.1_pt1 | contig 10213 bp, 5 predicted proteins | sample 1539321 | NCBI WGS metagenome assembly ODAI01 (sample SAMN02144231, study PRJEB22623) | gut metagenome | biome: sheep rumen | host: Ovis aries | place: New Zealand | reverse complement strand
TGGCAATTAATATTTCTAATTGCCCGTGTCACTGTCCTGGGCGTCATAGCCATTACCTCTGGGAAGATATAGGCCTGCCGCTCGATGCAGGGGCCATCGACGCATTCGTCAAGGAGTACGGGCCCGACATCACATGCTTTGCATTCATGGGAGGCGACAATGATCCGAGAGGAGTGAACATCCTGGCACAGTATATTCATGAGGAGTATCCTCAGTTTAAGGTAGCGTGGTATAGCGGTAAGACGGTTATATCCGCTATGGTTGATAAAGGCGACTTCGACTACATAAAGATAGGGCCGTTCATTAAGCATCTGGGACCGTTGAAGTCACCGACTACCAACCAGCGGTTATATCGTCAGGACGAGCATGGGAACTTTGAGGATATCACCTCTAGGTTTTGGAGAACTCGATGATAAACCGGCATCCGTCCTTATAGTCTGTATCCAGGCGTATCTCTCCCCCGAGGTCCTGTACGTGGCGCCTTGTCAGAGGCAGTCCGATACCGAGGCCCTCAGTGAGGTCGCTTGACTTTGAGAACAGTTCGAACAATTGGCTGGCGTATTCGTCGGCAATGCCCGGACCGGTATCTTCTACTGTGAAACGCACCAAAGACTCATTTTCAGACACGTGCAGCCATATATTCTTACAGTCAGAGTACTTGCAGGCATTGAACAGCAGTTCGCGTAAGATGCGCTTAAGATACAAGCGATTAGTGTGCAAGGTCAGGCTGTCGGCCACCTCTGATTTGAAATTCATTGGTACGTCGGGGAAGTATTCTTCTATAGAGGCAATACTCTCTCGGGCTATCTCATTGCATGATACAATATCGTCTTCGCATAGCCGGAAGTCTTTGTTTAGGCTCCTGACCGAACTGTCGTACAGCATAATGACCATCCGGTAGAGTTTGTTGGCATTCTGCTTTATCATGTCTGAGATGCCTTTTGCCTCTTCATCTGGCATGATGCTCTTGCTGTCCTTCAGCACCTGTGAGAATCCCATGATGATATTCAGTGGAGTGCGAATCTGGTGGGACACATTCTGGATGAACATTGCCTTCTGATGATCGGCAATTCTTGCCAACTCACTGGTACGCACAAGCTCGTCATTACGTTTTGCGGCCTCTTCATTCATTTGCTGGATATTCCTGACATGGGTGCTAAGCGACCTCTGCATGGCAGCAAAAGTGTTTTGCAGCCTGCCGACAGTATCATTGTATTGACTGATATTAATCTGTTCGTCATAGTGTCCGGCCGAGATTCTCCGTATCTTCTCGGTCAGTTTGTTAAGCGGCCTGATGGCATGTGCTACGGTGATGATGCTGAAAAGCAGAATCAGCAGCATGCCTATTATGATTAGCGGGGTCAGTATCAGTGGCAGGCGGTTGTAGTTCTGCAGGATACTCCGTTCAGGGCATACAAGTGCAAGACTCCATTCTGTTCCCGGTACAGGCTGATAGCTCACGAGGCATTTCTTTCCGTCGATTTTGACGCTCATGGTGCCTTGCTTGCCGGTTGTCATCTCATAGCCTAAAGCGAAGATGTCGGAGTTCTTCTTCGGGTCGGCGCCACTGAAGATTGTCTCATTGAATATCTTGGTGGAGTCGGGATGCAGGCAGAATCGGCCTTCCTCACCAGTCATTATGAAGTATGAGTCTTTGTATGGTGTCTCTTTCATGATGTCATTGGAGAGTCGCCGTAGTGAGAGGTCTGTAGCGATGACAGCCACAAGGCGGTCGTTTGCGTCGTAGAGCGGTTTGCTATATGTGGCGAGCACTTCGTCAAGTATATCCGACAGATGGTCCGTCTTGTTGGAGAATACTGTCCAGCAGGGCTTTCCTAGTATGGATGGTTTCTTATACCAAGTCTCCATAGAGTAATCATATTGTTGGTCTATGGATGTGATGATAGTGTCAGGCTTTCTTACGGTATATGCCGAGAAAAGCCTGCCGTATTCCGGGAATACTTCCGGTTCGGTGCTTATCCAGCACCCGTCGACATGTCCGTTGAAGGCAATGATGTAGTGCGACAGGTTCCGCAGAGAGTCGGGATTAAGGTTGGCTGTCACCTGCCAGTCATTGATGTCGGTAGCAGTCTGGGCCATTTCCAGGTAGCGGTTGAAGCGCTGCATGGCTGTGTTCAGCATACTTGCGGCATGCTTTGTGGCTTCGTTCTTGATGTCTTCTCTCGACAGTTCGGACAGGATGCCCAGTGCCAGTCCGAAGATAGGTATCGCCATCAGCATGATGCCGAGGCTGAGCTTCCAGGATAATGACTGGCGTATGGTCTGGATAATGTTACGCATCTGTTCTGTTGTCTTTTTAGTTCGTTATCTTCTCCGACTTGGCTATTACGTTGTTGAGGATGGAGGTCACCTTTCCGCCCTGGGCCTGTATCTCATCTACGAACCGGCTTGTCTCCTCCTCCGACAGTTCATTGAGATGGTTGCTTATTGTCAAGGCCCTGTTATGGATTTCATTCACAGGCTCCATTATCTGGTCTGACATGTTTGAGAGGAAATTCATCTTCATACTGTTGGCAGCCTTGGTTTGCTCATAGGTGGCCTTTAGGGTCTCTCCTCGCTCCTTAAGAGTTCTTGTCAGTCCCTGCATCTCGTAGACATGTTGGGCGAGTGACTGCTGCATGTCTCTGAAATGGGTCTGCAGTAGTCCCACTTCGTCCTGTCTACTGCTGATGGTAATAGTCTCGTCGTAGTGTCCGTCTGCGATTTGTTGTGCCGATGCTTCAAGCTCTCTCAGTGGAGACAGTTGCTTCTTTATAAAGAGGTAGCATGACAGGAGCTGTAGTAGAATTGCAACAATGGCGATGACTATTACGATATAGAGTAACCGATTGTATTCACCGAAGATGTCATCCTCGGGCAATATTATTCCTGCGCTCCATCCAAGCTTGGACATTGCACGTCCCTGTACGGCGCTACGCTCAAAAGGCTTGTAGAAGACGTCGTAGTCCACGTCGTCAAATGCGACTTCCCTATATCCGGTTTTCCCGGTTATCATTTCCTGTATGGCCTCTCTCATTGATACGTCGTCGTCATTCGAAAGTATAATGATGTTCTTGTTCAGTACGCTTTTGTCGGGATGCACTAAGATAGTACCGTCTTTTCTCAGCAGGGTACAGAATGAGTTGGGTGAAGACTTTGAGTCGAGTATTATTTTTGATAGCTGTGTAAGAGACACTTCCACGACAAGGTTGCCAACCTTTTGTCTGTTTTCGTAGAAAGGCAGTGTGAAGATGCCTACAGGCTTGTCGGCAGGCATGTTGGCGTCTTGAGGTGATATCCATCCGATGTCGGATATTGGGACAGGTACATGAGCGTTCGAGCTGACCGAATCATGCGATTTGCCCTTGTTGTCATCCCATACGATGCGGCAGTCAGAGATATACGGGTTTACCTCTACGAGCTTCCTGGTATAGGTCTCCAGCCTTTCCGTATCGTGCAGGTTGGTTGACATCTTCCAATAGACATTACCCGATGCCTGCTCCACGCTGAGCAGGATATTGTCGATTCTCTGCACCATTGCCTCAAGAGTCTGTTCTGCATCCAGCAGCGCCTCCTCTTTGACAGCCTTGCGCGAGAAGTAAAACATCACCAGCAATGCCAGCAACAGTAGAGTTGCTAATGCTACAATAACCTTAAGGCTGAGCCTGAAGGATAAGGTTCTGGTGAGTAATTTACCTATTCTAATCATTTCCGTTGGCAAAGATAAGAATAATTGTTGAGAAACGTGTAATGAAACACGAAAATATTCGAATATTGCGTACCTTTACCCTCGGATTCTGTGAAATCAGCGGTTATCGCAAATAGATATCACCTATTTTTCATTTCTAAGCACGCAAAGCGGCCTGCCTGCCGGTCAAAGTCGGAATGGTCTTCCTTGCCTGTATATTCTTTGGCGAAGGCATCCCAGAAGCGGTGGAACTGGTCGAGGGTCATGTTGAAGATGTCCTGAACCCGCTTCATCGGTGCATACACCTGGCATACCTGGAAGAGGTGCCCGATGCTCGACCATTAGGCTCGAGCAATGTTCCCACGTTGGGAATGCTGCAGTCCCAACGTGGGAACGTCGCAGTCCCAGCGTGGGACTGAAACGCTCCCATTAATGGGAATAATCTCCACCGACAGGCAAACACTCACCGCATCTGATACCTGGCACTTATCGACCAATAAGTGCCAAGTATTGATTCATAAGTGCCAAGTATCGGAGAATAAGTGGCATTTATCGCAAGACCTAACATCGATTTTCGCAAAAGTCCCTGTACAAAAGGGTTTCCGAGGGATTCTACATAGTCCAAGACCTAACAAAGAGGTAACATAAGACCTAACATAAGACCTAACATAAGACCTAACACAGACCTAACATGCTCCGCCTCGTTTTTTGCGGTTCATACCGAAGACTTGTTTGACTGTTGGCGCAGCCGCTCACTGCCCCCTCCGCTTGCTACCGAAGGGACGCAAGTAATTTTGAAGACTTTTTGGGATAAGTGTTGTTAATTTGAAATAGTTTTTGTACCTTTGAAGCCGGAAATATGAATGTAAACTCATTATCAACTGTTATGGATCATTGTTTTATTATTGATGCTCACAGTCATCTCTGGCTTAAGCAGGACACGTGTTGGGATGGTAAGGTGATACGCTCGCTCCGTAATGGGCGATCTATATTCCTTGGTGAGGAGGTGCAGATGATACCCCCGTTTATCATCGACGGAAGGAACACTGCCGAGGTGTTCCTCAGTAACATGGACTATGCTCAGGTATCTGCTGCTGTGGTGGTTCAGGAGTTTATCGACGGGATTCAGAACGACTATCTTGCTGAGGTTGCCGGCAAGTATCCTGACAGGTTCTTCGTTTTTGGAATGGCAGACTATCTGAAGACGGGATTCTTTGAGCAGGCAAAGGCATTGATAGATGAAGGATTTAAGGGGCTTGCGATTCCTGGGCACAGACTGTTGGGTAAGGCTCTCGATGGTGACGAGATGCTGCGGATGTTCCGCCTGATGGAAGAGCGTGGAGCCTTGCTCTCCATCACCCTTGCCGATGGCGACAGACAGGTGGAAGAGATGGAGCATGTAATCACAGAGTGTCCTGAGCTGAAGATTGCGATTGGGCATCTTGGTATGGCTAATCCTCCAGCGACACCATGCTGGGAGAATGACAGCTGGCGCAGGCAGATACTCCTGGCAAGGCATGAGAACGTGATGATAGAGACAGGAGGTATCACATGGCTCTATAATTCTGAGTTCTATCCCTTCCCGTCGGCCGTCCGTGCCATCCGTGAGGCGGCAAGCCTCATAGGGATGGAGAAGCTGATGTGGGGCAGTGACTATCCTCGTACAATCACTGCAATAACCTACCGTATGTCGTATGACTTCATCGTGAAGTCGGAAGAGTTCTCGGATGATGAGAAGCGATTGCTGCTTGGTGAGAATGCCCGCCGATTCTATGGCTTTGACCGTCTTGTGGAGTTGCCGTACATAAAGAATATGTCAGAATGAGCTGTAAATGACAGGCTTTTATAATGTAATGTTACATTTGACAAAGTTTCCGAAATACTACAAATAGGCGGTTAGGGATTTTCTGTGTACCTTTGCACCCGATTCGTTAGTACTAAAGGTGTTATTTACAATTTGACATGAAGAGAGTTTTACTTTTTATTTCAGTTATGCTTACAGCCGGATTTGCTGAGATGAAGGCTGATGTTGATCCTAATTTCTACATTTATCTATGTTTCGGCCAGTCCAATATGGAGGGTAATGCCATGTGGGAAGCTCAGGACGTGGGGAATGTCGATGAGCGGTTCCAGATGCTGGCGACTTGTGATTTCAACTCTCCTAAGCGCACGCTGGGCAACTGGTACACTGCAGAGTGCCCTATTGTCAGTCCGGTAGGCAAGCTCGGTCCGACAGACTATTTCGGTCGTACGATGGTGAAGGCCCTGCCCGACAAGAAAATCGGTGTCATAGCCGTCGCCATGGGTGGCAGCCCTATTGAGATGTTCGACAAGGACTTGTATAAGCAGAAGATGGACGAGAATCCTAACGAGTGGTGGGCACAGATAGCCAGAAACCACTATGGCGGCAATCCTTACGGCCGAATCATCGAGATGGCGAAGAAGGCCCAGGAGGTAGGAATGATCAAAGGCATTCTCCTGCATCAGGGCGAGTCGAACAACGGCGACTCCAAGTGGCCCGGTATGGTGAAGAAGATATATAAGGACATGCTCAGGGACCTCGGTCTGAGGGCTGCAGACGTACACATCTTCGTAGGTGAGACAGAGTATCAGGAGATGGGTGGCGGATGCTCCTGGCACAACACCGTGGTGGCAAAGATACCAGAGGTGATCCCTACAGGGCATGTGGTATCGGCAAAGGATATTCCTGGCAACGGTACTGACCCCTGGCACTTCTCGGCACAGGGCTATCGCATCTTCGGACAGCGCTATGCAGAGGCTGTGCTGGATGTGATGAACAATCCCGACGCCTATGCCAAGAACTGGACTATCGACGAGCGCCTTACGGGTAGCTTGTCAGCCTTGGCTGGTAAGGAATTCGCTATTGTCAACGAGGCAGAGAGCAAAGCCCTGTATTGTCCTTCCGGTGATAATCTGGCCTATGGCGACTTTAAGAACGCATTCGATGTGTCCAATGAGGGCTATCTCTTCAGGATTTCAAGAATCACCGGCGGACGTTCTTTGAAACTCGTTACCCCAGACGGTGAGGAATATCAGGTAGATGGCTCGACGGCATTCCTGAACTCACAGGACGCATCAGGAGAGTGCTGCTTTATTAACGGACTCAATGACCAGAGAGGTTACGCTATCCCTGACGGTGCTGTATGGGATATCCAATACGTGGAAGGCAAGGGATGGACGCTGAAGAATAAAGGTACAGGCAAGTATCTCAAGGATGCGTCGAGTCCTGCGAAGTTTGACGAACCGACCTATTTTACTCTTTGTACTCTTAAGGAAGGAACAGCCACCGGCATTGAGGCTGCGGTGACAGGTGAAGCGAGAATCGCAGATGACAACGTCTACGACTTAAGCGGCCGCCGTATCAATGGCGTACCAACTAAGGCAGGGATATATATCAGGCAGGGAAAGAAATTTGTTGTTAAGTAAAAAGAGAATACGATGAAATATTTTAGTAAGTTGGGATGTCTGGCATGTGGACTGTTGATGTGCTCTGTAGTTTCCAATGCACAGATAAGCTCAAATCCGAATAAGTTCTTGGGTAACATCACTACCAGGGGAAATGTCGAGGCAGGTGGCGGTGTGCCTTCGTACTACAAGCTTTGGAACCAGATAACCTGCGAGAATGAATCGAAGTGGTCTTCTGTCGAAGGAAATCGCGGCACTTTCAACTGGAGTGGTGCCGACAGGGCTTTCAACTATGCCAGGCAGCACGGCTTCACATATAAGTTCCATGCTTTGATATGGGGTGCGCAGTATCCTAATTGGCTTGAAAGCCTGGCACCGAAAGAGAGGTTTGCAGCTATGACTAACTGGTTCGACCATGCCAAGGCTCAGTATGAGACTCTGCCCATGATCGATGTGGTGAACGAGGCCGTTACGGACAAATATGGAAATCCCCATCAGCCAGGTAATCCCATGATGAAGGAGACACTCGGCGGAGGCGGCAAGACTGGCTATGACTGGCTGATCCAGGCCTTCGAGATGGCCTATGAGCGCTGGCCGGATGCTATCCTCATCTATAATGACTATAACTCTATCCGTTGGAATGTCGATGAATATATCAGTCTGGTTCAGGCATTGCGCGATGCCGGTGCCCCCATTGATGCCTACGGCAACCAGTCGCACGAGCTGGACGACATCAGTGCCAGTGAGCTGAGCAGCGTGCTTAAGAAGCAGCAGGATGCCCTGCAGATGCCCATGTTCATCACAGAGTTGGATATCGACAAGCCTGACGATGCTCAGCAGAAGGCTCAGTATCAGAAGATCCTGCCGCTGATGTGGGAAGCCCCCTACTGTGCCGGTGTCACCCTCTGGGGGCATGTCCTTGGAGCTACATGGCGCACCAACTCAGGTCTTTACCGAGACGGTAAGGAGCGTCCTGCCATGACTTGGATAAGGGATTATATGGCCAGCGATGCAGCCAAGAATGCCGTTGGTCCATTCCCTGGTACCAAGAAAGAGGCTTCTGTCTATATCCGTCCGGCATCGCTGAAGGTCGCTGTGGGCGATGTGCTTCCTATCATGGTACGTGCAAGGATGGCCACCAAGACCATCGAGAAGGTTGACCTCTACGTGGGGGATGACTTGATAGCCACGATGACGGAAGCTCCGTATTATGCGGAATATGCTGCAAGCACGGTTGGCAAGAAGACTCTGAAGGCCATAGTGACCACCACCGACGGTACAACCTACGAGCGTCGGTCGCAATTCCAAGTGGCCCACCAAGGAACCAAGCGTGAGCCATACAATGCGACAGTGCCCGAACTGCCTGGTACAATCAGTGCCGATGAATTTGACAAGGGGCTTTCTGGTGTCACTTATAATAACGTGTCACGCGACAAATTCACAACGACAACGACCAAGGACGGAGCTTGGATGGAATACACTGTCGACGTGAAGGAAGACGGGCTGTATTCGATAGATGTCGAGGTGGCCTCAACGAAAGAGGGCGGACTGTTCCATCTGGCAGAATATACGTTTGACAATATAAACTTCCTTACCGATATCAAAGAGGTGCCGAATACCGGCAGTTCCACTGAGTTCCGTACTGTGCACTGCTCAATGAAAGAACCCATGAAGGCTGGTCGCCATGTGCTCACACTGCTTGTCGACAAGGGTGGTTTCTGCATCAAGAACATTACCGTTAAGACTGTGCCTGTAGTAGGACTCCCTGGTGTGCTGAAGTATGAGGATTTCAGTGTCTCCAATGGAGAGTGGGTGGAATATATCGTCAATGTAGCACAGGCAGGGAAGTATTCCTATGAGGCTACAGTGTCATCAGAGGTATCCGATTCCAGATTCACTATGCTGATGATTGAGAGTGATGGTAATGAGAAGTCATTGGGCACTGTCAGTGTTCCTCAGACTGGTAGCCTGGATACATATCAGGTTAAGAAGGGCATAATACGAAATCCTCTCAAGGAAGGTCAGCAGAAACTGCGTATTACTGTCACTGGCGGTAGATGCAATATCGAGAAGATTGAATTAATCTGCACTTCTACAGGTATCACCGAGCTGACGGGCGACAGCACTGACAGTGGTGCCTCGCACAACCTCTCCGGGCAGAAGGTTGGTCCTGCCTATAAGGGTATCGTCATCCGTAATGGTAAAAAGTATATCATTAAATAATAATCGTATGAAGAAGATTTTAACCGTAGTATGCGCCGTGTGCTGCTGCATGCTGTCACAGGCACAGCCCCAAGGAGGCTTTGGCGGCTTCCAGGCGGCTAAAGTAGAACTGGCAACCAGTCAGCAGGGGAAGGATGTGAACTATGCCGGTGATGACAAGGCATACCACACCTGTGACATCTATCTCCCACGGAAGGAGGCTGCCAGCTATCCGGTAGTCATCCATATCTATGGAAGTGCATGGTTCAGCAACAACAGTAAAGGGATGGCCGATCTCGGCACTATCGTTAAGTCACTGTTAGATGCAGGATACGCTGTGGTATGTCCTAATCATCGTAGCAGCATGGATGCCCAGTGGCCTGCTCAGTTGCATGATATACGTGCCGTGATACGTTTCGTGCGTGGCGAGGCTGCGAAATATAAGTTCGACACTTCGTTTGTCGCTACCTCCGGATTCTCTTCAGGTGGGCATCTCTCTTCTATTGCAGCAACTACAAGTGGGCTTAAGCAGACAAAGGTCGGAACGGTGGATATCAATCTCGAAGGCAATGTGGGCGATTATCTTGGTGAGAGCAGTGGTGTCGATGCCGCCTGTGACTGGTCAGGCCCTGTAGACCTCACGGCAATGGATTGTGGCGAGCACATGACGATGGGTGCTGACAGTCCAGAGGATGTGCTGCTCAAGTCAAAGCTCTCGCAAGAACCTGATAAATATCGCAGCCTTAGTGCCGTGGAATACATCGACCCCAACGATCCTCCTGTCATCATTTTCCATGGTGACAAGGACAATGTGGTGCCCAACTGCCAGGGAAAGAAGTTCTTCGAACTGCTCAAGGCTGCTGGAGTCAAGACCGAGGCCACATTCCCTGCCGAGGG
>ODAI012670769.1_pt1 | contig 10213 bp, 7 predicted proteins | sample 1539321 | NCBI WGS metagenome assembly ODAI01 (sample SAMN02144231, study PRJEB22623) | gut metagenome | biome: sheep rumen | host: Ovis aries | place: New Zealand | reverse complement strand
CCTTGACCTGCGGCAGCGTGACGCTGCACCCAATCTTTCGGTGATACGAAGCGTCTTTCAAAGTTCCGTGTTACGGGATCAAATTTAGGATCCAGCCCTTTTTAAAGGGCTGGCGGGTCCGGGCAGAGCCCGGGTCTCAAGCGGAGCGGCTTCTTTGACTTTCTCAATTCAGCTTCTGCTTTTAAGGTCAGCCTCGATGTCTTCCGCCCAGCAGCTGTCGATCGCGCTTCCGCACCTCATTGCCATCATCGGTGCTGAGAGAGCTTCAAATACCTTCTTCGTTCCTTTTCCGTCCGCGCGGTAATTCGCGGCTCTGTCAGCTCCGATGCCGACTTTTGCGGCAACGGACACTGCATCTATATTCGCGCCTATGAACAGAAATTCCCAGCCGTCCTTTTCCTTGCGCTTTTCGATAAGCTTCTTTACCTTGTCATAGTCATAGCGGCGGCTTGCATTCTCCATACCGTCGGTAGTTATAACGAACATCGTGTGCTCGGGGATATCCTCGGGACGCGCATACTTGTGGATATTGCGTATATGCTTCACACTGTCGCCGATCGCATCAAGAAGCGCCGTGCAGCCGCATGGCATGTAGTCGCTCTCGGTCATTTCCGGTATTTCGGATATGTCGGCGCGGTCATGCACAACGGTACTTTCATCGCTGAACAGGACGGTTGAAACATATACCTTTCCCTGCTCCTTCTTCTGCTTTGCTATCATGGAATTGAAACCGCCTATCGTATCCGCTTCAAGTCCGCTCATTGAACCGCTCTTGTCAAGAATGAACACAAGCTCTGTGATCCCGTTCGATACCTTTTTAACTTCCTTTTCAACTGCCTTTTTCATAATAAAACCCTCCTGTGAATGTGTTACGGTGAAGCCCTTTGCTTACCCTGTAACTGTATAATACCACATTCACGGGAGGTTTTGGTCGCTTTTTATGCGACATATTTTTCCGGCTCGCGCCGAAGATCATCTGAACTCAAAGAACTCCTCAAGCCTTGTGAGAAGCGCCTTGCGGTCGAATGTCTTGAGCAGATAGCCCTCCGGGTTGAGCTTCAGTATCTCAAGAACGCTGTCCCGCTCGCTGTTTCCGGTAAGGAAGAATACCGGGATATTCTGGGTCTGTGAGTCGTTTTTCAGCATCGCGTAGATCTGTGCGCCGGAGCATACCGGCATCTTGTAATCCAGCAGTATCAGATCAACATCGTTTTTCGCAAGCCACATTATCGCCTGCAGTCCGGAACTTGCAACTCCCACTTCATATCCGTCCTTTAGCCAGTTCCTTATGATGCGAAGATACGACGCGTCATCGTCAACAAGCAGTATCTTTCTCTTTCTGACAGCAGCCATATCCGCTGTATGCTTGCGCTTCTGCTGAAGTGCAGCTGCCGATGCCCTGCTCTCTTCCCTGATCTGCTCACGGACTTCTTCAATGCTCTTCTCTCCGCCGTTCATATACTCAACAACGGTATTCATGAAAAGATCCATATTCATCGGGCGGTCAAAGAACTGAAGCACAAAATCCTCGGAGATGTAGCGCATAGCCGTTTCGTAGTCCTTGCGTTTTCCGATGATCACGAGCATCTTGTTCGACTCGTACATCTTGTCATTCAGATAAGACAGCATATTCTGCAGAGAAGCTGTCATCGCTGCCATTCTCTCATCGAGATAAAGCACGATAAGACCGGCTCGGTCAATGTTGCTGCCGATCTCGGCGATCCTCGCCGCGACCTGGTATGCGCCGATCTCCACCGCAAGAAGCTTCTGCTCCATTGCCTTGACCGCAAAGCTCTCCGACGCGCTTATTATCATTATGTTCTTGAGCATTTCCCCATTTCCTTTCTTCTGTCAGTTTTCAGCAAAATATTTCTGCGCCGCTGTGCGTATCCCGCTCCAGTCAAGCCCCATGAACGCCTCATCTATCTCATCGAACAGAGCCTGTTCGCGCGGTTCAAGCTTATATTCCTTCACCGAAGCTATGACAAGCTCAACCGAATCATAATCCATCTGTTCCGCAAATTCATCAAGGGAGGCGAATGCATCGTCAAGGAAATCCCTGTCTGCGGGAGGCTTTTCCGATTTCCCGCCGGCATCTTCATTCAGCGCGGAGAGTTTCTGTCTGCATTCCCTGTACATTTCCAGCAGCCGCCCTGTTTCAGCTTCGATCTTTTCCATATCACCGCTGACGCCTGCCGCTTCAAGCTGACGCGCAAGCTCCGACAGCTCCGCAAACCCGATTATCCTTGCCGAGCTTTTGAGGGCATGGACTTTTATCGTGTAATTGTTTATATCGCCGGTATCATAGTAGCCTTCGATCTCGTCCGCGCTTTTATCCGCTGACCTTACAAACACTTCAAGCGCTCCTATGTAATCCTCCGGCGTACCGCAGTTCTTAAGTCCTTCCTCCGCCGACAGTCCCGGCACATCATTCAGCCAGCCCGGAAGCGCGCCCGCGGTACTTCCGCATTCCTCCGCGGAAGCCGTGGATCTGATCTCGCGGCGTTTTTCTTCCGGAAGGTACAGCAAAAGCGCAGCATGCAGGATATCAAAATCCACCGGCTTTTCGATGTAATTCACAAATCCATGTTCAGCAAAAAACTCGCTGTCGGAAGCGGAATCCGATGTTCCGAGCGCTATCGCGGGAGTTCTTCCGTTGAGTTCAGCGTCTTTCCGGCGTATCTCGCGGAGAGTATGAACACCGTCCGCGCCCGGCATAAAATAATCTATCAGCATAAGATCAAACCGCTTTTCGCCGGCAAGCCTTACCCCGCTCTCGCAGCAATCAGCAAGATGCGGCTGTGCGCCGAGCTTTTTCAGCAGTCCGGAGAGAAACTTTCCCTCAACTCTGCTGTCGTCTGTGATAAGGATATCAATGCTCATTCCGTTTCCCTTCAGCCATGCAGCTCATAATTCTTATCTTCGTCGATTATCCGTACCATTGCGTCCGCGATAACCGGGTCAAACTGGGTTCCTTTGCAGCGGATTATCTCCGCGCGTACTTCCGCCTGCGGTCTGAGTGCCTGATACGGGCGGCGGGAGGTCATTGCATCGTAAGAATCGGCAACGCAGATAATTCGTGCGTTTTCGGGTATGTCTGTGCCGGAAAGCCCGTCGGGATAGCCCATTCCGTCGTAATGCTCATGATGCCAGCGGGCGGATCTCGCCGCTTCCGGCATCTCCGTTATCACGTTCAGTATCTCGTAGCCGGTGACGGTATGTGTCTTTATCTCGGCATACTCCTCATCGGTAAGTCTGCCGGGCTTGTTGATGATCTCCTCGTGAACACCGATCTTGCCGACGTCATGCAGCAGACCTTCCATAAACAGATCGTCCTGCTCCGCCTTTGATTTGCCGAGCTTTCTGCCTATCATTGCCGAATACTTTGCCACGCGCTGGGAGTGGTCATTGGTGTACTTGTCCTTCGCATCAACGGCTTTTGACAGTGCAAGCATAACCTCGCGGGACAGATGCCCTATCTTCTCCGTCCGCCGTCTTATCTCATGGCGCAGATGCTTTTGCAGCACGGAAAGCTCGATCATACGGCCGGCTCTCTGCAAAAGCACCTCCGGAACAAAAGGCTTGCGGATAAAATCGGTGCCGCCGCTCCGGAATCCGTTCAGCACAGCCTCGCCGCTGTCGTCCGCTGTCATGAATACTACCGGGATATCCGCCGTCTCTTCTATCGAAGAAATGGCTCTTATGACATCGCAGCCGTTCATACCGGACAAACTCAGATCCAGCAGTATAAGCGACGGGAAATCCTCCTGTGCGCGGATAATGCCCTTCTCGCCGGAATCAACGCATTCCACCCGGTAGGTGCCGGAAAGAATGTCCGTTATCTGTCCGCACAGGGTCTCATCGCCGTCGATAACAAGTATCAGCGGACGCGAGTCGGTCTGTATCTCACCTGAAATTTTATCTGCTTCCGACCCGGTAAGATACAGCGAAGATGCAAGCTCTTTCAGAAGCCTTCTTACCTTGTCCGTGAAAATGATATGCTTAACTTTGAGCTCTTCGATGCTGCCCCTACGGTAGAGTTCCTCCATTGCTGCCGCCTGTCCGGCTATATTATCCGCACCTATGAGCCGCGAAGAGTCTTTGATCGTGCACAGGCAGGCGCGGTAGTTATAGTAATCCCCCTGCTCGATATAAGATTCGAGTCTCGGAAGAATGCCGGTCATAGCATAGTCATTAAGCGTCTCGACAAACATATCCGCATCGGCACGGAAATGATCCCTTGCACCGGAAAGCCGCAGATACGGCAGCTCTTTCTGCAGTATCTTCCACTCTTCCTCCCAGCCGGAACGGTTGATCTCGTCCTCGTCAACAGGCAGGAATTTCAGCACCGTCGCTTTTATGGTATTCAGAGTGAACGGCTTGGTGAGGTAATCGGCAAATCCCGCGTCAAGCACTTTCCCGCGCAGCCCGCTTACGGTATTCGCCGTCAGCATCACCACCGGCGTACCGTCGCAGAGATGTTCGGAGCGCATCTTTTCCACTGCCTGCATTCCGTCCATTACCGGCATCATCTGATCCATGAAAATAAGATCGTACCGGCGGCTGCGGACTCGCTCCACAGCCTTTTCGCCGTCACCGGCGGTATCTGTTGAAAATCCCATTCCCCGGAGCATTCTTGCCAGCAGATCAACATTCATATCATTGTCGTCCACTATCAGTATCGTCATATCCTCCGCGCCGCGTATATGAGCAAGTCTTTCGCTTCCGGCGCCGGATCCGTCTTCGTCACCGTGCTCGCCCTCCGCAATGCTGCGCAAAGTTTCTTCGCTGTTCTCGGCGTTTATGTAGTGGAACATTCCCTCAAAGAAGTCAAGGAGCCTGTGCGCCGCAAGCTTTGCCTTGCGGGAGTATTCGCGCGTCTGCACCTCGTCGGTGTCTTCGGCTATAATGTCGTTATAGCCGATTATCGCGTTTATCGGCGTCCTTATCTCGTGGGACATCTGGGACAGAAAGCGGGTCTTTGCCTCGTCAGCGGCGATAGCTTTCAGCTTTGCCTGTTCCTCCTCCTCACGGGAGCGCCGAAGCTCCGTCATCGTCTTTTCAAGGGCATAATAATCCGGTGTCTCGTGTGAAAGGAAAACGATGAAAACAGCCATTGCCGACGCAAAATATACCATAAGATAGCCTCTGAACACGGTGAGCTGGAGCATAACGCAGACAAGTATCGCTGCTGCCGCACCCAGCATCGCAAATAATTTTATCCTTTTGAGGGACTTGCTGTAAATAATAGTGATCGACAAAGCGTAAATGATATAATAGCCGGGGATAAGATAGGAAAACAGCTCAAATAAAGGACCCTCCGTATAGTTCCAGTCCTTGTCCACCCAAAGTATATTTCCTGTGATAAGGTTCTGCAGGAAGAATATAAGGCTCGCCGCAAGTATAAGCTGATTTATCGTCGTAAGCACGCGTCTTGCCGTATTTTCGGCTTTATAGTCAACATAGAAATAAACATACTGCACAAATGAGAAAGCCGAACATATACACGCCATGTGATCTATCATATTCAGCATTATCAAAAAACCGGGTGAGCTTATACGATTGTTTGTCATTTGTACGAGCAGGATATCAAGCGCGTCCGTCACAAGTACAAACAGCACCATATTCCGGAAATATTTGTCCTGCTTTTTGCGCTCACGGTAACGGACAGTTATAAATACGAAAAGTATCAGCAGAAACGGGAATGCCGCTTCCTCAAATATTACATTGTAATTCAGACGGCATCACTCCTTTCCCGCATTCCGTCAATGTTTTCCCGAAGTCCTGTCCATAAGCAGACGCACCGCGTCATAAAGCCGCTCATCGTCTCCGATATACATATCGAGGCCGGATATCATTCCATTCTCTCCTCCGGAGCGCTTTTCCGGCTTTTCACCGTTCTCCTGCCGAACCGTGACCTTGTTCTCCGGCAGATATCTGAACAGCGTTCTTTCAAGTTCGCCTGCATCTATCGGCTTCGACAGGTAATCCTCAAATCCCTCTTTCATGTAGCTGTCTCTTGCGCCGGAAACGACATTCGCGGTCAGCACTATACAGGGCTTTTCACAGCAGATGCTGTTCTTGTCCTCCCGAAGTTTCCGCAGCATCTCGACTCCGCTCATTCCGGGCATTCTGTCATCAATGAAGATGACATCGTACTCATGATTTGCGGCAAGAGCAAGCCCCTCCTTTGCGCTGAGCGCGGTCTCCACCGTTATTCCGGTAGGTTTAAGAAGACCTGCCGCAACCGTCAGGTTCATCTCGATATCGTCAACTATCAGTATCCGTGCAGCCGGCGCGAAGACATGGGTGCTTTCCTCGCTTTTCTTCTCAGCCGCCCGCTCAAAGCCGGACTCATAGCTTCCCATTTCCTGCCGGCTCCTTATCTCCTGAAGCACCTCGAATGAGAACACCGAGCCTTTCCCGTATTCGCTCTCTGCCTCTATCCTCGAATCCATCATTGCAAGCAGATTCTTCACAATGCTCATTCCGAGTCCGGTTCCCTCCACCGAGCGGTTACGCGTAAGGTCAACGCGCTCGAAAGGCTGGAACAGGCGCTCGATATCCTCCGGCTTTATTCCGATACCGGTATCCTTTACGGATACCCGAAGCTTTATGTGGGTATCGTCCGTCTGTGTAAATGTGACCGTGAGCGTAACGCTTCCGGCATTGGTGTATTTGACCGCGTTAGTAAGGATATTCAGCACGCACTGCTTGATACGGATATTGTCGCCGTAAAGCACTGACGGGATCCGTTCATCAGCCCTTACGATAAGATCAAGTCCTTTCTGCTCCGCTCTCGGCTTCACCATTGTCACAAGATCATATATCATCAGCGAAACATCGTATTCCACCGGCACGAGCTTCATCTTTCCGGACTCGATCTTGGAAAAGTCCAGGATATCGTTGATTATCGACATCAGCGTGTTTCCGGCATTCCTTATATTAAGAGCGTACTTCCGCAGTCCCGGATCCCTGTATTCGCGCAGTATCAGCTCGTCCATACCGAGAATGGCATTTATAGGCGTTCGTATCTCATGGGACATACTTGCAAGGAATTCGCTCTTTGCGCGGGAAGCTTCCTCCGCGACCTGCTTTCCCTTCACGAGTTCTTCGTTTTCCCGCAGTTTTCTTGAGTTGAGCATAAGATATATCAGCCCCACTATAAACAGCACTGTCAGCAGCATGAACACGTTAGTTACAAGGCTTGTTATGTCGTTGGCTCCGGCTGCTCCGACAGCTTCCGGTACAAATCCGATAAGATAGTAGTCCGTGCCGGAAACAGCCGATGCAAAAACAAAATACTTGCCGTCGTGAATATCGACCTGTTTTGAAACTGCGCCGCTGTTCTCAAGCTGTACGGCAAGATCTGTAAAAAGAGCCGTTCTTTCGCCGCCGAGGAACTCGCCGGTCTCTGCCGGATCTCCGTCTGCAAACGGCACTATGACTTTGTTGCTGCCGGATATCACCGCCGCTCTGCCCTGCCCGCCGTAGCAATGCACGCCAAAACGCCCTTGCAGCATCGGCACCGGATACAGCTCGTACAGCACATACCTTATATTGTCGCCGTTGAATACCGGATAGCAGAAGATAAGCCCCTTTTCCGGGTGGTATCCTATGGAACCGTTTCCGCGGAAAGCGTCCTGTACCGCCGGGAAATCCTCCGCAGAGACCGGCATGCCAAACACAGCGGTGCCGTCAGCCGCGGTAAGTCCGAGTGACATACCTCCCTGGGTACGGTTGAAAATCCCCATTATCGTCAGCACTATTTCTTCTTCCTGGTTTTCAAGAGCACCCGCACGGGACCGGAGAGATGCGGTCACAGAACCGAATGAAGCGGAAGCGTTCTCCGCGATTATCTCCGCCTGACGCGCCACCTGACCCTCCGAAAACTCATACATCAGCGCATTCAGACGGATATTCAGCATTATCCCGACAAATATCAGCACTATGATAAATGAAATATTGATCACCGAGCGGGGATTCGCTGCTATTTCTCTGATCTTATTCAACGATCTCCACCCCCTCGGCATACCAGTCAAATTTATTCAGCATGCTCCCGTCAGACATAGACTCACCTTCCGCGATACGCTGCACTCCGCTGTTGTCGTTCACGGGTCCGTAGAAAACATCGAACGAACGCGAGGAAAGCCTTTCCTGCGCATCTTTTAGAGCATCTTCGTAACCCGGCGCGGCATTTCCTGTCTTTTCCGGATCTACAAGCTTCATTATCCCGCTCTCTGCACCGAGCCACCGGAACTCGCCGCGGAAGTTCCCGCGTATGCAGTCGCTGAGCTGTTCGCGGTAGTAATTGTCCCACTCCCACACACAGCCTGTAAGATATGTAGCCGGGAACAGATCGGAATTGTCAAAATTAACGCCTATCGTAAATATGCCGTTTTTATCTGCCGTTTCAAGCGGAGCAAGAGAGTCGGTATGATGTGTGAGAACGTCGATATCATATTCTGCAATAAGCCGCTGTGCATCGGCACGGGCTTTTTCCTCATCAGTCCAAGACCCGCAGAATGAAACGAGCACCTTTGCGTCCGGTGACACAGAGCGGACTCCGAGTGCAAACGCGTTTATGCTGCGGTTCACCTCGCTCGTGGGCATTGATGCCGCATACCCAATCAGCCCGGTTCGGGTCTGTGTACCGGCAATTATCCCGCAGAGATACCGGTACTGATATATTCTTCCGTTGAATGAACAGAGATTTTTCCCGCTTTCTGTGCCGGAAGCATGGAGAAAATAAACTTCCGGATATTTTCCGGCTGTCTCGGATATCCTGTCGGCATATACATCGGAAGCGACGGCGATCACGCTGCACTTCTCCGTCTCGGCAAGTTCTCTCACCGTCTCATCGAAGCTTTCGCCGGCATCGACATTCTCCCGGCATAAAAGCGTGGCGCCGAGTTCGGCTGTTACGCGCGAAAGAGCGTCAAAGTGGGACTGACCCCAGCTCCTGTCATCGCTCACGCCGTTCATGATAAGCCCCACACGGTACGGCTCTTCCGCAGAGCCGGAAGTATATGCGTTCTTGCTGAAATTCAGCAAATTGACCATAACGGCAAAGAGTATCGCGAAAAAAGCGATACCTACCATAATACTGATCTTTGCCATGCTGATCCTGTTCATATCTCACCTGTCAATAATACTGTATTTCTATCGAAATACAGACAAATTCACAATGCACAATTCACAATGCACAATTGTGGAGCGCGCTCTGCGCGCATATTTTAATCGTGACGATATTTCTTTGTTTATGCGGTTATTTTAATTATATCACAAAATTATCGGTTTGTCACTTTATTTTTAAATTATATATAAATTTTTTCGTTCTGACGGTTATATAGCAATAAAAACCGCAGACCGTTATTGTACCACGGTCTGCGGTTAGGAATGCAGATACTCACGCACCGATCAGCGACTGGTCGAATGCAAACAGCGCTTCGTTTATCTCGAAAACGTTGTAATTCCCGTTTTCTATGTAATACTCGACGATTATATCGAACTTGCTGCTGCGGGAAAGCGCAAATCCCGCCTTTTTCAGCAATTCTCTCGTCTCTGCGAGATCAAGCTCCAATGCCAGTGCAAACGCTATGACTGTCGCCTTTTTCGGGTGGTAGTTTATGTCACTTCGTATCTTTGAGAAGAGCTTGCGGTCAATATTCGCCTTTTTATAGCACTGCGAATCGGACATTCCGAGTTCGTCTATCTTACGGAGAAGCATCTGCGTGAAGCTCTCGTCGATATATCCGAGCTTTTTCCCGAGCTCTTCCGGTACCGACGACATGCGCATGCTTTCGATCTCGGCATAACTCTCCTCTTCAGCGGGTGCAGCCTCAGACGCTGCAATATCCTCATTTGCAGAACGCGCCCTGCCGAAAAATGATTTTGCACGGCCGGCTGCAGGAGCAGACATCGCAGCGGAAGCACCTGCAGCTGTGAAATCCGGCACTTCATGAAGCTCTGCAAGTATCTCCGGCGGTCTGAACCTTTCGCGGATCACATCGTACAGCAGCGTGAACTCCGTCTCGCTGAGCATACCGGCTCTCCGCGGAACGACAAGCTCCACTGTCATATCATACCCGGATGCCGTCCGCAGAGCGTCGTGCAGCATTTCGGGTCTGTCAAGCTGAATTGCGATGCTCTCTGCCCCGCTTTCCGAAACTCTTCTGTGTATTGCGGAAAGCATTTCCGCGTCCTACGACGT
>ODAI011016624.1_pt1 | contig 10213 bp, 11 predicted proteins | sample 1539321 | NCBI WGS metagenome assembly ODAI01 (sample SAMN02144231, study PRJEB22623) | gut metagenome | biome: sheep rumen | host: Ovis aries | place: New Zealand | reverse complement strand
TCTCCTTTTTGTTTTCTAGGGGAGGGAATGCAATATTTCGGGGGAGGCGACGTTACCTCTTTAAAATTAGGGATTAGGAATTAGGAATTAGGGGTGAGGGATTAGGAATTGGCTGGCGCATGATTTTGAAAACAACATAAAACAACACAAAACAACGAAAAATAATGAAATACAATGAAATGCAACGAAAAAAACAATAAAAAAACGAGAAACAATATAATTCCTAATCCCTAATCCCTAATTCCTAATCCCTAAATAATTCCTAATCCCTAATTCATAATTCCTAATTATCAACAGAGTATGGCAAAGGTTGAAATGGGCATTTTGGGCGGCTTCAGCGGCCGCGTGGGGACGGTGGTGGGGTACTACCGCCGCGGAGGGTGGTATGTGCGTGCCTACCAGCCGCATATCAAGGACCGTCGGAGCGAGGCGCAGCTGGCGCAACGCTCGCGCTTCAAGGCGATGATCCAGTTTGCGTCGCAGGCGACGGGGGTGCTGCGTGTGGGGCTGCGTGAGGCGGCGCGTGCGGCTGGGCTGACGGAGGGGAACCTTTTTCTAAAGGAGAACCATGCGGGGTTTTCCAGGGGCGCTGGTCTTACTAGTTGTACTAGTAGCACTAGTCATACTAGTAGTACTAGTCATACTGGGGATTGGGGGGTGGATTTTGCTGGGTTGCGGTTTTCGAGGGGGAGTTTGGCGGGGGTGCGGCTGGTGGAAGCAACTGTGGATGAGGGCGGTGCGCTGCGCGTGCGGTGGGAGAGCCTGGGTGGGCGGCTGGGCGACCGCATACACATATTTATATACAGCGCGGCGCTGCGGCGCGGCATCTGCGCCGAGGGGGAGCGAGGCAGGGGCGGGGTGCAACTGCTTCTGCCCGACGGCTTTGCGGCTGTCGGCGGGTTGCATGTGTGGGCATTTGCTGCAGGGCGTACGGGGCAGGTGTCGTCGACGGCCTATGCGGAGTGTCGCCCCTTCGGGGCTCCGCCGCAGCAGCCTGAAGGCGAGGGAATTGCCGACGGCCAGGCCGCGTCAGAAGCCGATGAGAGGGTAGGCTTTGAAGTTGACCTGATTGCGCGTGACAAGCTGGTCGAGGTCCTCCGGCATGTTAGGGACTGTAAGGCCGCTGGGGGACATGAAGCCGCCGTCACTTAATTTGTAATAATTTTCCTGGTAAGGGCCCGGCTTGGTGATGAGCAAGAGGTAGCCACTGTTATCGCATTTGGTTTGGATAAATAAATCGTCGTTGAGCAATGAGGGAGCAGTAGAAGGTCCGTTGTGGTTGTTGAACTTGTCGTCAGGCACGTAGGCGCCGAGTTTGGCGCGTGCGTCCGCCGTGGTGGTGCCGTCGGGGAAGATAATCAGGTATTTATGTTCGCTGTAATCGAGCACGAGGAAGCGAGCCTCGGCGCGGTCGGTGGAGTCGGTGAGGTATCTGATGTCGCTCCGCGAGGGGGTGTAGCTGCCGGAGGTGGAGTTGCGGTAGAAGAGCACCTGCTTGTCGGCGGCGAGGGAGAAGACGCTGAGGCGCGAGATGGAGCCTTCGGCGTCGAGCAGGTGGCCGTCGGGGCGTATCTCGGCGCGGGCGTGGATGAGGGCTTTGCGGCCGAGGTCGACGGAGAGCGTGGCCTGGTGCTGGAAGGTGAATTTATTGATGGGGCCGGTGCTGTTGCCATGGCGGCCCACCTTCATTCTATAGTTCATTCTATAGTTGTCCAGCGTTGTTGTGGTTTGCCCATAGACGCGCACAGAGAGCGTGGTGTTGGACGGCAGCGGTGGCAGTGGGATTTGGACGGCGAGGGAGCTGCCGGCGCTGATGCGGGTGCCGACATATCCTCTCAGCGATAGCCGCACGCTGCGCTGCGCATAGGAGGGCGAGGCGGCGGCGGGGGCGGTGATGGAGGGCTCGAAGGAGGAGGGGTCGATGCTGAAGGCGGCGCTGCCGTTGAGGCAGGCGCTGACGGATTCGACGACGACGGAGTCGACGGAGATGGTACGGTTCATGGGGTTCTCGATTTCCACCTGCAGAGCGGCGGCGAGGTGGCGGAAGGTGAGGCTGGAGGCGTCGTGGGCGGCCACGGCGACCATGGGCGAGGCGAGCTTTTGCTGTCCGCCGTGAGCATCGTATTGGTACTCGCGTGGGTAGGAGAAGCGGAAGGCGGAGCCGTCGGCCAGGTGGTGCTCCCACCAGAAGTCGGTGTCGGCATAGGCGATGTTGGGGTCGGGCTGGGGGCAGAGTGCGGCGGGCGAGAAGGCGAAGTGGTGCTCGCCGCTGCGCGGGGCGGTGACGCCGGCCAGCCTGGCGGCGGAGCCGCTGACGTTGACGGTGCGCTCGGCACCGTTGATGCTGACGGCGTCGCCGTCGAGCCACGAGGTGTTGATGCCGCTGACGGCTGGCTTGGCGCCCGGGGCGGCGGCGCCCTCGATGTGGAGCACGAGGCCGTCGGCGAGGTCGGCGGGCAGGTCGGGCTGGCAGGCGCCGAAGGCGAGGCCGGCGGCCAGCAGGGCTATGATGCAGAGGTTTTTCATGCTGTCGGTGTGTGTGTGGTTTGGGACTAGAAGAGGTAGCCCTCGTCGGTGCGGGACTCGCCGGTGGAGGTGCCGTCGGCGGGGGCGCCGAGGAAGAACTCGGCAAGGATGTTGCGTTGGGCATCGCCGCCCGAGAGGGCAAATCCGCGCTCGGCGGCGAAGGTGACCACTGTCAGGCTTGGGGGCGCATAGGAGCGCGGCTCACCGAGGGCGCGCGCAGGTCTTGCGGTGGGGATTTTGCTCATTTTGAGTGTGTTGTATGTGTTTGTACTTGTAGGATTACAGGTGCAAAGATACAAAAAAATCCGAATGCGCAAAAAAAATGTCGCGGTGTGCGAAAAAAAAGTTCGCGCGGTCGGCGCTACAGGCCGACGAGGGTGACGGAGTTTATGTTGATGCCGAGGGCGAAAGAGAGATTACAAGGTATTCGGACTGTGTGCCGATGCGGTATTTGGGGCCCCAGATGCCGAGGCCGGAGGTGACGCAGACGGTGGTGGGGCCTTTGCGCAGGGTGCCCCACGAGCATTCGTAGAGGGCGTCGGTGATCCACGAGGCGGGCCATACCTGTCCGCGGTGGGTGTGGCCGCTCAGCTGCAGACCGATGCCGGCGGCGGCGGCCTCCTCGAGGTGGTAGGGTTGGTGGTCGAGGAGGATTAGGAATTGGGAATTAGGAATTAGGAATTTGTTTTTCAGGGCGTCGATGGGGAGGCGTCGGGGGTTGGAGCGGTCGTCGCGGCCGAGGATGGCCAGCGGGCCGAGCGAGGCGGCGCTGTCGCGCAGGAGGGTGATGCCGGCGTCGGCGAAGAAGCGCTCCACGTCGGCGGGGCGGTCGAAGTAGCCGGCATAGTACTCGTGATTGCCCAGGCAGGCGTAGACCGGTGCCTCGAGGCGTCGCAGCTCGGCGGCCATGCCGTCGTCCACCAGGGGCCGCAGCGAGCGGTCGATGATGTCGCCGGCGATGAGCACCGCGTCGGGCTGCTCGGCATTGATGAGGTCCACCCATCGCGCCAGGTCGGGGCGGCGGTTGTGGTAGCCCAGGTGGAGGTCGCTCACGGCCACCAGCTTCATCGGCCGCTCCACGGGGGCCTCCAGCGCCACGGGGACGGCGCGCTTGTGTTCGTAGTGGATGCGTCCGTAGACGAGCACCGCGGCCACCACGCCCAGCACCGCCGCGCAGGCCGCCCAGTTGGAGCGCAGCCAGCCGGCCGGCAGCAGGTGGAAGAGCCGCAGCAGGTCGGCTACCAGGAAGGCCAGCAGCAGATAGAGCAGCACGATGAGCGAGCGGGTGCCTACATTGTATATGGCCGCCGCCAGCCCCATCGGCAGGCAGTCCATGGCGGGCGCCAGGGCGACGAAGGCCAGGCCGAAGCCCGCCAGCATCAGCGCCACCACCAGCCAGCGCGCCCAGGCGGGCAGCGGCGGCAGCAGCCAGAGGTGCCAGCCCACATAGGCCAGCAGCAGCACCAAAACCAGGACGACAAGGGCAAAGCGCATATAGGGCAGGGGGGGATTATTTGTAGACTACATCGAGGTTTTCGTCCTGCGTGCGTGCGCGGAGCCACTGGGCGATGCGGTGGCGGTCGGGCGAGGAGCCCTGCTTGATGTCGACCAGGGCCGTCAGCTGACCGCCGAGGCGGCCCACGGCGATGCGCTCCACCGAGGGGAAGAGCGGCGTGGCCTCGGCGCTGACGCGCACAGAGAGGGTGTCGAGGGCGGTGTAGCCGTCGAGGCGGTGCTGCAGGTCGGCGATTTGGGCGTTGAGCAGTGCGTTGGTGTGCTCGGCGGTGGAGAGGTGCGACGAGAGGGCGTAGAGGTCGCCCGCGGCGTCGGACTGGATGACCAGCAGGTGGTAGCCGCCGAGGCCGTAGAAGTGCATCCGCGAGCGCGCCTCGGCAATCTCCTCGTCGGTGATTTCCTTGCCCACGGCCCCCACGCGCAGCGTGTCGCCCACGGTCTGCTGCGAGAGGATCTGCGTGCCGCTGCGGTCGAGCTCGGTGCGCACAAAACTGTGCATATTGCGCTGGAAGACATTCTTCTGCACAATCGACACCGTCATGATGGCGGCGGGGATGAGGGTGAGGAAGACGATGGTGTAGATCACGCGGCGGCCGCGGCGGTTGGTATCAGGGTTGATCGACTGCACGGGGTGGAAGCGCAGCAGCTTGGCGCCGAGGAAGGTGGCGGTGGCGATGAAGACGGTGTTGATGAAGAAGAGGTAGAAGGCGCCGAAGAAGTAGCTCCACTGCGCCGTGGCCAGGCCGTAGCCGGCGGTGCAGAGGGGCGGCATGAGGGCCGTGGCGATGGCCACCCCGGGGATGACCTGCCCCTTGCTCTTGCAGGTCAGCGCCAGCACACCGGCCGCGCCGCCGCAGAACGCGATGAGCACATCGTAGAGGCTGGGCGAGGTGCGCGCCAGCAGCTCGCTCTGCGCCTCGCTCAGGGGCGAGATGAAGAAGTAGACCGTGGCCGTCACCACGGAGATGAGCGTGGCCACGCCGTAGTTCTTGAGCGACTGCTTCAGCAGCTCGAAGTCGCTGATGCCCACCGCCAGCCCCATGCCGATGATGGGGCCCATCAGGGGCGACACCAGCATGGCGCCGATGATGACGGCCGTCGAGTTGACGTTCAACCCCAGCGACGCAATGAGGATGGCGAAAATGAGAATCCACAGGTTGGTGCCGCGGAACACAATGCTGCCGCGCACCTGCTCGATGACCTCCTGCTCGTCCTCCTTGTCGTGCATGAGGTTGAAATACTGCTTGATATATTTAAGCGACTCGCGTAGGTTTATACTCATAGGCTACTCCTTTTTTTACCCCTCCCTAACGCACTTTTCCCTTTTTTATTGTGTCCCCCGCAAAAGGAGCGCCGCGGCCACCTACCTGTGGCCGCGGCGCAGTCCTGTCGGCTTGCGGAGACAGCGGCGCGCGCACCGTCACTCCTGCAGACGCGAGAACATCAGGTAATAGCCCCCGCTGCCGTAGAGTGCCAGCGTGTTGTTGCCGGCGTTGTACGAAAAATTGAACGTCTCGGTTTCGCCACCTTCGCTGATTGTGAAAGTCCCGTTGGGCGAGGAATAGGTGTACGTGAACGGATAGCTTTCGCTTTCGTTTTCCGTGGCTGTCACATATTTGTACTCCATGCGACCCGTTGTCTCGGTCTCAAACCTGATGATGTTGGTCTCGACCGACTCGTGCAGGTTGCCGTACTCGTCTTCGTAGGTGTCGGTTTGCACGTTGATCCACGCGGTGTGGTACACATCGCTTGTCGGATTGGGACTGGGCGAGGCCTTCTCGTCGGGGTCGCAGGAAAACGCCATCATTGAGGCTGCCACAAGCAGAATGCTTGCGAAATACTTTAATACTTTCATAATTGTTGGTGTTTTATATTAATAAGCTAAAATCCGTGATTTCCGAAACACTGTGTTATCACTTCACTGTGACCCCACTGGCTGATAAGAGCTGATTTGAAATTGCTTGGGTTGGTCACGGAAGTCCCCATCACAGAATGAATTTGGGCGGGACCAACATCCGGCAACTGGTTGTCAATGTCAGCCAAAATTTGAGGTTTGAACCAATGGGAATTGGTACACGAACTATTTGTGCCGTAATGAAAGTTAAGACACTTCTTCCCGAAATAGTCTCCCCACATCTCACCAACGCCAATGATTCCGTTTGTTCCATTGTAACTGTTGCCATAGCCCATATTCAAACAGATTTGTCCAATATAATTCAGCCAGTATGCTGATCCAACTTTGCTATAGTGAGAGGCGTGAGACATCTCGTGAAATATTGTTGCCTGCAGATCTCGTGTCGATGTGGAACTATTGTTCATTACCAAAATGTCAGGGCAAAGCTGCATGGCACACCACAGAATTCCACCAACAAAGTAGCTTGTAGTAGTGCTGACTCCAAACGCCCGTAACCACTTTGTCACTTGAGAAGAAGTATAACCCGAAACCTGGCGCAACATTGGAGCACTTGCACTGCCGAGACTACTATGTCTGTCAATATACCAAAATCGGAGATTGCCGGGGGTGTTTGTCACACCAAAATGGGGAGCAAACACTGTTCGATAAAGCAAGGCTGCGTTGTTGATGGTTGCCCAAGGCCATGCCTGGGAGTTTCTCCCAATGGTGATATCATAGCCGTTCCGACTATGTTTCCCAACATTGTGGATCGCCGGAGTGAATGGACCTATGTTCCCCCATATCTTAAAGCCGGTCTTGTTCTCGAAAACTACGGCATAATGCGGATTGCACAAGTAGCCACGGCTTATGCTATAGTATCCGTTATCATTGGTATAGGCACTTGCAATTTTGACAATTTTACGGGTGTAAACACGCACCTTACGGACACCTTCGTTTTGGCTGGACTCTGTATTCCATACGCGGACATGACCTTTGGGGTATTTCAGGAGCGCCTTGGTGGAAAACAAATCCTTCATCTCCTCATCTGTCATATTGCCGGTACGGATCAATGAGCCAATTTCCAGCGTCACAGTGCTGGGGTCGTCATAGTTTGTCGGAATATAACATTCATCTATAACCCTGTGTTTGATGGGAATGTCATATCCTACAGGAACAACTGTATAGACCTCGGGAGTATCGCCTTCGTTGACCTCAAACGAGCCTTCTCCCTCTATTTCATAATCTAGCGGATAGGGAAATAGATGGAGGGTCGTGTCCTCAAGAATCTTGTTCAGGTCCGCACTATCGCTTGGGTACATTTGCACGTAGAGATGAGTGGGATGAATGTCGATAGGATCCTTTAACTGTCCAATCCTGAGAAGAGAATCTTGTGCCCTTCTCATATTTTCCACGGTATATGGATTGTTCAGTTTGCGTCCAATATGGAACTCTTCCGTTTTGTCGCCTTTGATACCATCGAGATCAGATGTGATTTGAGTCGAATGCTCATCTTTGTTGCAACTGACACAGAATGCAGTAATTGTTGCAATAATTGTTGCTATATTTCTAATGTTTTTCATTTTACTTATTCATTTTTTTCATTATACTTAAATCCATTATACTTATTCCATATCTTCTGTTCATTTTCAGAAGATATTCGGTTGCCACGGTGCTGTGTGGCCTTTTGCAACTTTTCTACTGCCACACAATAAAGTCGGTAGGTGCACGTTACGTTTCCAACGTGTAGAGCGACCGCTCTATGCCTCGGGTGCGGGATGGCAGGGAAGAGTGAATTGTGAGCTTCAACATTCAATCACACTCTCCCTGCGCTGGCACCCTCTCTTTTTTTCTCGCCCCGACACAACGGCACACCAAACTTGTGCGGGGCTTCGGCTGATGAACTGCATACCTTTATTCGGTTTGTGCAAACAGCACCTAATGGGAGTTTGCAGGTTATTTTTCTACTTCCAGGCAACACAATTATAGACTTTTTTTTCGGCATCAAACTTGACGCTGACCTTGTATCCGTCTTCGTGCATCTTCTCCATCCAGGCAAGAGCATCTTTCTCTTCGGATGTGGAATAATAAACCACGTCTTTTGTGGCAAAATATTGGGTGGTTTTACTACCAGAGTAGAAAACAACCTCGTGGCCGTTTCTTGCCATTGCTAACAGATGACGGAAGAACTCTGTTCGCTCGACTTTACTGTGGAAGGTTGCTTGACAGGTTACGCCATCGACAGTATACTGCACATGGTACATGCTGTCGGCCTCGGAGGTGTATGCTCCGGATGTGAAATCGGCTACATTTTCTTTCTGACAGCCTACGGCCATCAGACTCAGCACTGAAAACAGTGCTACGGTTTTAGTTGTTTTGTTCATGTTGCTCATTATTTGGGATTTGTTCGTTTGATGTGCTTTCCTTTATCTGATCATGCAGCAATGCCATTCTTTGCTGCATTGTTTCGATGGAGAATACGCTGATTCTGCGGTCGGTCCACGACAGGCAAATCAAGTCATTGTTCAATATAATTGAATCTGTCGGCAACGAATGGTTTTTTTTCGGCGCTGACCATGATACTATGTCTGTTTCTCCAAAGTTTTCTATTACTTCCTGTGGCGGCGGCGTGATGTTGAAGTCCTGTTGCAGCATGCCCCACGCGGAATCGGTTCGGGCTTCCAGTAAGACCACATCGACAGCAACCGAGTCATTGACCCTAAAGTCCTTAAGGAATGTGGCGTCGACCCCGTCCACCCCTGCATACTTTTTGTACACCTCGCTGCACTGCTCGAAGGGGACGGTGCGCGGCCAAAGCTTGACGGCCAGCGCGCCCAGGACTATCAGCAGGCAGAGGGTCAGCGTCGCAGGCCAGGAGGCAAGTCGCTCTATAAGCCTTCGGGTGTTCATATCAGGGCTATGATTTGTTCGACATGCTCGACGGCGGCGGCGCGCCCGTGGTGGTCCTGGGTGATGGCGTGTCCGTCGATGCCGGTCGTGGTGCACGAGGCCACGGTGAGGGTGAGCACCGCCGCGACGCAGGCCGTCGCGGCCTGGCGGACGCAGGTGCGGACCCGGTCGTCTTCCCTGAAGCGCGACATGCGCAGGACGCCCACCCGCGCTGGGTCGTGGACCAGGAGACCGACCGCCCAGTAGAGGCACCCGGCCAAGAGGAGCAGAAGGACGGCCTCGACGACAAGGCTGGTGACGAGGGAGGCGGTGTTGAATACAAGCGTCGGGAAGAGCACGCCCCAATAGACGGCTGCCGCCAGGGCAACCGCCGAGAGGACGGCATAGACGGCCAGCATGCGAAGGCGGCCGGGCGCGGCGGGCTGCCGCCTCGCCGCCGCCGGCCAGGGGCGGCGGCCGCCGCCGGACAGCGCGCGCTCGATGCGGCTCGACTGCCCGTCCCAAAAGGCCTGCAGGTCGGCGAAAAGGGCATCTCCTTCGGCAACGTCAGTGCCGGGATGCGGATCTGTGTGGGTTTCTTTATTCATCTTCTTGTCTATGCATTTGGATCAGCTTCTGTCGGATTCGGTAGAGGTGTTGCTTGACGGCGGCTTCGGTCGTGCCCGCCACTTCGGCGATCTGGGCGTTGGTGAGGTGGTCGAGGTGCAGGAAGAGGAGTTTCTTTTCGTCGTCGGGCAGTTGGTCGATGAGGTTGTAGAGCGTTTCGCGTCGCGGGTCGTCGTCCTCGCGCAGGGTGCCGAGGAGCCTCTCGTCGAGCGGCACAAGCTCGTACCTCTCTTTCCGCTTGCGCTTGCGCAGCTCCATGCCGGCGGTGTTGAGGGCTATGCGGTAGACCCACGTGGTGGGGTCGCTCTCGCCCCGGAATTTCGGCCATCCGCGCCACAGGTTGCAGACGATTTCCTGGTAGAGGTCGTCGACATTGTCCGCCTGCCGGTCGGTGAACGCAAGGCATACCTTGTACAGGATGCAGCGCGAGCGGCGCAGCATCTGCTCGAACTCTATATGTCTTGTCTCTTTTCGGGTCACCGCATTCCTTCTTCCGTTTGCGTTTTTCTATATTAGTTAGATGCAAAAATACGCAAAAAGTAACACGTGCAATTAAATTTTTTTTAAACTTTTTCACAATGCACTCTGTTCCAGTATTATGCAAGCGGTATATTATTCCCCTGCCCGCAATTCCCGCCCTCCGCCCTCCGCCCTCCGCCCTCCGCCTTCCGCCCTCCCCCCTCCGCCCTCCGCGCTCCGCCCTCCTCCCTCCTCCCTCCGCCCTCCGCCCTCCGCGCTCCGCGCTCCGCCCTCCGCCTTCCGCCC
>ODAI012406683.1_pt1 | contig 10214 bp, 5 predicted proteins | sample 1539321 | NCBI WGS metagenome assembly ODAI01 (sample SAMN02144231, study PRJEB22623) | gut metagenome | biome: sheep rumen | host: Ovis aries | place: New Zealand | reverse complement strand
GATCTCCGACTACATCACCAAGAAGGTAGCGGACAAGCTGGCCGGCATGTGCAGGACCGACAAGGAAAACTACGACAGGTACTGGAACGACATCAGCCCCTTCATCAAGTACGGCTGCCTCAAGGATGACAAGTTCTGCAAAAAGATGACAGACTACATCCTCTTCCGCGACCTGGACGGCAAATTCCTGACCCTGCCCGAGGCTCTGGAGGTCAATAAGACCGATACCGAAGAGGCCGGCGCCGTGGACGAGAACGGCGAGAAGGTCGAAGCCGAGGTGGTGGAAGCTGCCGGCGAGAAGAAGGAAGAAGACAAGAAGGAAGAAGACAAGAAGGACCGCACCATCTATTATGTAACGGACGAGCAGCAGCAGAGCCAGTACATTAAGATGTTCCGCGAGCAGAAGATGCAGGCCTTTGTACTTCCCGACAACATCGACCAGCCCTTCATCCAGCAGCTGGAAGCCAAGAACGAAGGCATCCACTTCGCCAGGATCGACGCAGGCCTCCAGGACGCCTTAAAGGCCGACGAGGGCCAGATGAGCGCCGAGGAGCTGAAGGAGAAGGAAGAGAAGATCCTGGATGCAGTCCGCAGGGCCGCCGGCAACGACAAGCTGAAGGTCAGCCTGCAGAACCTCAGGGACCAGAAGATCTCCTCCATCCTGACCGTGGACGAGCAGAGCCGCCGCATGGCCGACATGATGAAGATGTACACCGCCCAGGGCATGGGATTCGGCATGGACGAATATCTGAAGGAAGGCCAGACCCTGGTGCTGAACGCGGTCCATCCCCTGGTCAGATTTGCCCTTGATCATGCGGAAGACAAAAAGACAGAGCTGATCTACGAGCAGCTCTACGATCTGGCAAGCCTGCAGAACGCTCCTCTGTCCTCCGAAGGCATGAGCAGATTTGTGGAGCGCAGCAACGAGATCATGCTGATGCTGACAAAGGCCGGGGACGAAAAGAAAGAGCCCGAAGAGGAAAAGGCAGAGGAAGAGAGCGCCGAATAAGGCCCTCTGACCAATCCCTTCTTAAGATTTGTCACAGTAAAGGAATGTTATGATATAATCCCCTTGGAACTGATTTTCCAAGGGGATTATTTTATGTCCGGACTGATATTTTCAACTGAAGAACTGAATCTGACCGTGGACGAGGGGCGCACTGTCGACGGTTTTATTTCCGTGCGCCATGACCAGGGAAGATCCTTTGAGGGCGTGGTCCACGCGGGCGGCATCTGCATGGAATGCCCCCAGCCCCGCTTCGGCAGCGGAGCCGGCTCCTTTTCCTGGCGCTTTTCCGCCAGGAATCTGAAGGAGGGGGACCGGGTGGACGGATTCTTCCGGATCATTTCCAGCCAGGGGGAGTACAGGATCCCCTATCACGTCCTGATCAGCCTTCCCGACAAAGAGGGGACATCGCCCGCATCCGGCACTGAGGACCGCTTTCTGGAACTGGCCCGCACGGACTGGTACCAGGCCGCGGAGCGCTTCCGGTCACCGGACTTTGAGAAGACCCTGAAGGATCCTCATCACAGGGCCCTTTGGAGGGGACTTGTGCGTTCAAGCTCCGTGGACAGCGCCATGGAGCAGTTCCTGATCCAGGCCCTCGGAAAGGCTCCCGTCAGCTTTGAAACAGATTCAGGGGCCCTGGACGCCCAGCTGCTGGGCAGGGGCTATACCGTCAGGCAGAGGCAGGCGGACTATGCCCTCAGGGTGCGGAGGACCGGCTGGGGCCATACCAGGCTCAGGGTCTCCGTAACAGGGGACTTTCTTTCCGTGCCCCGTACCTTCTACGAGGGGAACGCCTTTACGGAAAACGAGCTGACCATCCTGGTGACCGTGCAGATCGCCAGGCTCCACGCAGGCAATAACTGCGGGGAGATCCTTCTGACCTGGCCCGGGGGAGAGATCCGCATTCCCGTCAGCATCCGCTACAGCTGCAGGAGGGACGGAGACGCCCTTCCCCGCAGGGAGATCAGGGCCTGCCTTCTTATGCTGACGGACAACTGGCAGGACTATGCCTGCGGCAGGATCGGCAGGGAGGAATGGAGGAGCGAGACCAGAAGGCTTCTGGACCGCCTTTCCCTCTATGACAGGGACGGGTCCCTGGCCCGCCTCATGAACATCCATCTGATGATCGACGAAGGAAGGCTCCGGGACGCGGCGGACGACCTGGCAAATATGCGCCGCTACATGGCCGGCGTTCCCCGGGGGACCTTCCAGGAAATGTCCTTCCAGCAGTACCGCTATGAGAGCGACGAACTCTACTGCTACAGGCTCTATCTGACGGGCCTGTGTTATGACGACGAATACATGGAGGGCAGGATCTTCCGTGTCCTCAGGGAGCGCTACGCCAAGAGCCGCTCCAACTGGCGGATCGCCTGGTTCTACATGCAGATGGAGCCGGAGTACGCCGAAGAGTCCACTGCCAAATGGGAATTCCTGCGCCGTCAGTACGCCAGGGGCTCCAGGACGCCTGTCCTGTACATGGAGGCCTGGCAGATGATCCGCAGCAATCCCGCCATGGTCCATGAAAGAGACTCCTACCTCCTCAGGAACCGCCAGGACGGATCCTACCTCCTGCAGATCCTGCTCTATGCCGTCAGGCGGGGCATCATGACGGAGGAGGTCATGAAAGAGGTGCTGATCCTGGTGGACAACTCCAGGGGCTGGTCCAGAGCCATCTGGAGGATCCTGACCCTGGCCTGGGAGCAGGAGAGCCTGGAGTCCATGAAGGAAGAGATCCTGCAGAGGATCTGTCTTCTTCTGATCCGGGAGGAGAACGTCTCTCCCGGCGTCCATGTCTGGTACGCCAGGGCCCTGGAGGCGGGGATCCGCCTGCGGGGACTGGAAGAAGCCTTTATCTATTCCTGCCCCGGCAGCGGCGACGAGAACATCCCCGACTTTATCCTGGAGGATCTGGAATTCTGCCATTCCATGACCGCGGATGTCCGGGCCTTTGTATACAGAAAGCTCTATGAGAAGAGAGAAGACCTGCACGACAGCTATGTCTCGAACCTGGGCAGGATCCGCGGCTTTCTGCAGGACCAGGTCCGGAAGGGGAGAGCGGGGAAAGACCTGCTGATCCTGTACCGGGCGGCCCTGACCGACAGAGATCTGGGCCTGGCCGATATCAGGGCCCTGGTGCCCTTTGTCTACGCGGCCGTGATCAGGGCCGGCCAGTCCGTGTCCGACACCCTGATCCTGGTCAATGACTATACCCTGAGCGAGCAGGCCGTATCCTGCTCGGGAGGCCTCTCCTGCATGCCGGTCTACGGCGACGACAACGTGATCCTGGTCTCCGACCGGAAGGGAATCCGGACCCTGGTGCCGGGAGACGCCGTCACCGGATACCTGGAGGGGGAAGAGGACAGGAATTCCTTCACCCCCGAGGAAAAGGAGATCCTCTGGTCGGCGGCCCCCGAGAGCCGCAACGTTCCCTTCCTCCTGGCCCTGATCGGGATCCGGGACGGACAGGTGCATGTGGGCTCCAGGGAGGAAAATCTCTGCCTGAGCCTTCTGTCCTCCAGAGAGCTGACGGAGGAATGCAGGGATATCCTGCTTTCCGGCGTTCTGGATTACGAAAGGGAGAAGGCGGATCTTTCCAGGATGCAGGAGATCCTTTCGGCCTGCTCCAGACAGCTGGAGCGGCCCGTATGGAGGAGCCGGATCCTGGACTACATGGTCCTGGGAAAGAGCCGGGAGGCCCTGTCCATCCTTCTGAAGCGGGGAAGCTTCGGGATCCGGGACGATACCCTCTGCCGGATCTGCGAGAGCGCTTCCGAGGACTTTGCCCAGAGAAGGGACCCCGTTCTGGCGGAGCTCTGCTTCGAAGCCTTTCAGAAGGGAGACCGCTATCCCGCCCTTTTAAACTATACGGCCGCCTATTTCGTGGGACTTTCTCAGGAGCTGGAGGAGGTCCGGCAGGTCATGGAAGAAGCGGGACTTCCCTGCGAGAACCTGATCCGCAGGCTCTGCGAACAGCTGCAGTTCTCCGGCTCGGTCACCCCTGCCTATGAAAGACTGGCAGCGGCCTGCGCGGCCCTGCCCGACGCCAGAAGCGTCCTGCCGCCTCTTCTGATCCCCCTGTGCAGGAGCCTTTTCCTGGAGGGCAGGGAGGCGTCCGGAGACCTTATGGATCTGATCATGCTCTGCGGAGAACTGATCAGGGAGGACGATCCCGCCTGGGACCCCTGCCGCCTTGTCTGGCTCAGGCAGATGGCAGGAGCAGCGGGCATGTCCGCAGAGGAGAAGGCCGCAGCGGCTTCCTGTGTGAGATCCCTTCTGGACCGCCGGATCCTCTTCCCCTTCTTCATGCACTACCGGGAGGCGGATCCCCGTCTGGATGCGTGGAAGCACCATACCTTTATCACCTGCACGCCCGGGGAGGACGTGAGAGGGGACCGTCTGACCCTTCATCCCCGTCTCCCTGCCGGAGGCGGAAAGCAGCCCGGCTTTGAGGACAGGGTGATCATGCGGCGCATGTTCGAAGGGACCTACGTCTGCGCCCTTCCCGTCTTTACCGGGGAAGAGGTGGAATACTATGTGACGGACGATCCCTCCGGAAGACATACGGTGGCAGAGGGAAAGGCCGTCAGAAAGCCTGTGGTCCCCTGTGAGGACCAGGACCGCTTCGCCGCCCTGGACCGGGTCATGACAGCCAGGCAGCAGGGACAGACGGAAGCCGTCATTTCCCTGCTGGAGCAGTATTATAAAAATGAAAGGATCGCGGATGCCCTGTTCGGGAAGGCGGGGGAGGAAAACAGCCCCCGGTAAGCCGCGAAGATAGTAATCGCAGATGAATCTGACCGGAAAAGAAGGAACTGAATATCTTGTGGGCCTGGATCTGCAGGCTTCCTTCTGCCAGATTTCCGCCGTGAACGCGAAGGCGGCAGAGGGAGGCATCTATGCGGGTGCCAGATCCGATCCGGAGACCCTCTCCACGTCGGAGGACGAAAAGGACAGCATGATCCCCCTTACGGCCGCCAGATCAAGGAACGGGAGCTGGCTGTTCGGGAGGGAGGCCGCAGCGGCCAGGGAGGCTCTGGAGATCCCGGCGGCAGAGGGCCTTCTGGAGTGCTGCAGAGACGGGGTCCCTCTTCTTCTGGGAGAGGAAAGCCTGGACCCGGTCCCCCTGCTGGGCGGTTTTCTTTCCTATGCCTTCTCCCTCTTTGCCTCCAGGATCCCCGCCGACAGGATCGGCCTTCTGGTCTGTACCACGGCCTACGACACGCCGGAAATGAAAGAAGCCCTGAAGAGGGCCCTGGCCGGCCTTTCCCTGCCGGAAGAGAGGATCCGGATCCAGACCCATACGGATTCCTTCTATTATTATATTCTTATGCAGAGCAGGGAGCGGAGGCCCGGAGACTCTGTCCTCTGCGACCTGACGCCGGAAGGGCGGCTGTCCGTCTCCACCCTGTATTTCCCCAACCGGAAGGACGCTTCCCGCTACGAGGTGCAGGAGGGACACTGGAACCTGCCCTCCTCGGATCCGCCCAGCCGCAAGGACCAGATCCTTTTCCAGGCCTTCAGGGACATGACCGTGCTGCCAGGCGTCAAAGGCCAGTTCCGCACCGTATATCTGGCCGGGGACGCTTTCCTGGGACACTGGATGCAGCAGTCCCTCCGCTACATGGGCCAGGGCAGAAAGCTCTACCAGGGCAGCAACCTCTACAGCAAGGGAGCGGCGCTCAGCGCCCTGTACGAGCTGGAAAAGGAGGACAGGACCACGGGAGACCTGGTCAGATCCGCTCCGGTCCCCGCCGTTCACTTAAGCCGTGAGGATCCCGCCGCCCGGAAGGAAAAGGCAGACGACAGGCCGGTCCAGGTGCTGAAAGCCGTAAAGGCTCCCGTTCCCGGGGAGGAAAAGCCTGCCCCCGGGGAGGAAAAGCCGGCCCAGGCGCCCCCGCAGACCAGCGATGAGCTTATGGACCGGGGCAGGGCCTTTGCCAGGGACTTCCTCTACGAAAAGGCGGCCCGGTGCTTCCAGAAGGTCTTTAAGGAAACGGGAGACCCGGAGGCGGGCGTCCTTCTGATGGCTTCTCTCAGGATGGGACTGGCGGAGGAAACATACTTCGGCTATGTCCAGCGCCATCCCGAGCTTTACATGGCCTCCAAGGAGGCGGAAAGACGGATCCAGGAGGCGGACGCTCTTTACAGGAACGGGTCCGAAGCCAGGATGATCCGGAAGATGCGGCAGCTGAAGAGAGAGGAAAGGACTTCGGAACTGGACTCCCTGATCGCCTACCGCCTGGCGGACGCCGCTGCCCAGTATCGCAGCGGCAGTTGACGAATCGGATTTTGCTGATATACTGAGATTGCTTAAAAAGGGCCTTCTTTAAGGAAAAGGGGGCCGGCGGGGGAGCCGCGCGGAGCGCCGCGGCCGCCTCCTGTGTCATCCGGCGCTCCGGAATGGAGAAAAAAATAAAAATGGCAAATGACAGATACGTAAGCCCCCTCTCGGAGAGATACGCCAGCCGGGAAATGCAGTACATCTTTTCACCTGACATGAAATTCAGCACCTGGCGCCGCCTCTGGATCGCTCTGGCCGAGACAGAGAAGGAACTGGGCCTGCCCATCACGGACGAGCAGATCGCCGAGATGAAGGAGCACATCACAGACATCAACTATGAGGACGCAAGGGCCAGGGAAAAACAGGTCCGCCACGATGTCATGAGCCATGTGTACGCCTACGGCCTCCAGTGCCCCAAAGCCAAGGGAATCATCCACCTGGGCGCCACCAGCTGCTACGTGGGCGACAATACGGACGTCATTATCATGCGGGAAGCCCTGCGCCTGGTCAGGAAGAAGCTGATCAACGTGATCGCGGCCCTTGCCAGGTTCGCGGACGAATACAAGGACCTGCCCACCCTGGGCTTTACCCATTTCCAGCCGGCCCAGCCCACCACCGTGGGCAAGAGAGCCTCTCTCTGGCTGCAGGAATTCATGATCGACCTTGGCGAAGTGGATCACGTGCTGGGTGGCCTCCGCCTTCTGGGCAGCAAGGGCACCACGGGCACCCAGGCTTCCTTCCTGGAGCTCTTTGAGGGAGACCTTGACAAGGTGGACGCCCTGGATCCCATGATCGCGGAGAAGATGGGCTTTGACGGCTGCATTTCCGTATCCGGCCAGACCTATCCCCGCAAGATCGATACCATCGTCATGAACGCCCTTTCCGGCATTGCCCAGTCCGCCATGAAGATGGCCACCGACATCCGCCTCCTGCAGCATCTCAAGGAAGTGGAAGAGCCCTTCGAGAAATCCCAGATCGGGTCCTCCGCCATGGCCTACAAGAGAAATCCCATGCGGAGCGAGCGGATCTGCTCCCTGTCCCGCTATGTGATGATCGACGTGCTGAATCCGGCCGTGACCGCAGGGACCCAGTGGTTCGAGAGGACCCTGGACGATTCCGCCAACAAGCGCCTGTCCGTGCCCGAGGGCTTCCTGGCCATAGACGGCATCCTGGACCTGTGCATCAACGTCACCGACGGACTCAAGGTCTATCCTAAAGTCATTGAAAAGCGCCTCCGGTCCGAGCTGCCCTTCATGGCCACCGAGAACATCATGATGGACGCCGTCAAGGCCGGCGGCGACCGCCAGGAGCTGCACGAGAGGATCCGCGAGCTGTCCATGCAGGCCGGCAGAAGGGTCAAGGAGGAAGGCCTGGACAACAACCTTCTGGAGCTGATCGCGGCCGACCCCGCCTTTAATCTTTCCCTGGAAGAGCTGGAAAGATCCATGGATCCCGCAAGATACGTGGGCTGCGCCCCCCACCAGGTGGAAAAGTACCTGAAGGACGTGGTCTATCCCATGCTGGAGGCCAACCGTGAAGCGCTTGGAGTGAACGCCGAGATCAATGTATAAGGTTTTTTGCATACAGGAGGAATTTACTTAAATGGTAAAAGCAGTAGTAGGCGCAAACTGGGGCGATGAGGGAAAAGGAAAGATCACTGACACGCTGGCCGACCAGGCGGATATCGTTATCCGTTTTCAGGGCGGTGCCAATGCGGGCCATACCATTAAGAACCAGTACGGCAAATTTGCCCTTCACACCCTTCCTTCGGGCGTGTTCCACCAGAATGTCATGAACATCATCGGCAACGGCGTGGCCCTGAACATCCCCATTCTTTTCGGCGAGCTGAAAAGCATTGAGGAAAGAGGCGTGCCGGCCCCGCAGATCATGATCTCCGAAAGGTGCCAGTTCGTCATGCCCTATCACATCCTGTTCGACCAGTGCGAAGAGGAGAGACTGGGCGGCAAGTCCTTCGGCTCCACCAAATCCGGCATCGCTCCCTTCTATTCGGACAAGTACGCAAAGATCGGCTGGCAGGTCTCCGAGCTTTTCCAGGAGGACGACGTCCTCAGGGAAAAGATCGCCCGGGTGGCCGTGCAGAAGGACATCCTTCTGAAATATCTCTACGGAAAGGATCCCCTGGACCAGGAAGGGCTCCTTGAGACCCTCCATCAGTACCGGGATATGGTGGCCCCCTATGTGGGCAACGTATCCGCCTACCTGGATCAGGCCCTGAAGGACAATAAGACCATCCTTCTGGAGGGCCAGCTGGGCACCATGAAGGATCCCGACCACGGCATCTATCCCATGGTCACATCTTCCTCCACGCTGGCTGCCTACGGCGCCATCGGGGCGGGCCTTCCCCCCTATGCCATAGAGCAGATCGTAGTGGTCAACAAGGCCTATTCCTCGGCTGTGGGCGCAGGCGAGTTCACCTCCGAGATCTTCGGGGACGAAGCCAATGAGCTCCGGCTCCGCGGCGGCGACGGCGGCGAATTCGGCGCCACCACCGGGCGGCCCAGACGGGTGGGCTGGTACGACTGCGTGGCTTCCAAATACGGGATCCGGCTCCAGGGCGGCACGGACGTTGCCTTTACGGTCCTGGACGTTCTGGGATATCTGGACGAGATCCCGGTCTGCGTGGCCTATGACATCGACGGCAAAGAGACCACGGAATTCCCCGTGACCCACCTGCTGGCCAAAGCAAAGCCTGTTTATGTGAAGCTGCCCGGCTGGAAGTGCGACATCAGGGGCATTAAGAAGTATGAGGACCTGCCCGAGAACTGCCGCAGGTACGTGGAGTTCATCGAGGAGAGGATCGGCTTCCCCATCACCATGGTCTCCAACGGCCCCGCCAGGGAGGACATCATCTACAGAAAGTCTCCCCTTTCCAGGTAAGAGGGGAGTCCCGGATCCGCGGATCCGGGAAGAGAAAAAACAATAAGACCCGGACCGGAGCGGCCCGGGTCTTCCGTTACGGGTGTAAAGGAAAAAACCATGATCGATACAGTGATTTTTGATATAGGCGGCGTTCTTTCCGTCCTGGGAAGGATGAATTTCTTCAGGAAGTTCGACTATACGGAGCAGTACCGGGAAAGACTCATGATGGATACGGTCCTTTCCCCCTGGTGGAAGGAATTCGACCGGGCCGTCATGACGGAAGAGGAGATCATAGACAGATTCGTCCAGGGAGATCCCGAGGCGGAAAAGGATATCCGCCATGTCATGAAGAATATAAACGGGATCGTGGTCCGGGCGGACTACGCCATCCCCTGGATCCGCAGCCTGAAGGAAAGGGGCCTCAGGGTCCTTTACCTGTCCAACTATTCGGAAAAGGTCCTGCGGGACTGCCCTGAGGTGACGGATTTTCTGCCGGAAACGGACGGCGGGGTCTTTTCCTACACCTGCCACCTGATCAAGCCGGAGCCCGGCATCTACAGGGAGCTGATCGAAAAGTACCATCTGGTCCCGGAAAGATGCGTCTTTCTGGACGACCTCCAGGCCAACCTGGACGGGGCGGCAGCCTTCGGCATCCATACCATCCGCTTTTTATCCCATGGGCAGGCCCAGGAAGATCTGGAAGCCCTTCTTAAGTCGGAAAACGGATGAGGATAAAAGTCAGTCCTTTTCTTCTTTGTCCTGACCGGAGTCCTTGTCCGGATCGGAGATGATCCTTTTTCCGCTCATCCTGCCGGCGGCCCAGATGAAGATGAAAAGGAAGATGGGGACCACCAGGGTCATGGCAAAGCTGACCCGGAAGAGGGTGCCCGATCCCGGAAAGTCGAAGAGAGCCGCGATGAGGGATACCACATACATGCCGGCCAGAAGAATGACGCCCAGGAGGGCAGCGATCCTTCTGGGAGTCCAGGAGGATGTTTCCCTGGATTTTTCCTCTGTTTTTTTCTGATCCATAGTCATGACCTC
>ODAI010459622.1_pt1 | contig 10214 bp, 7 predicted proteins | sample 1539321 | NCBI WGS metagenome assembly ODAI01 (sample SAMN02144231, study PRJEB22623) | gut metagenome | biome: sheep rumen | host: Ovis aries | place: New Zealand | reverse complement strand
TAATGGGTCAGGGGTTCGGGGCGGAGGCCGTCCCATAGTTCTCAATCCAGACGAACGGCAGTCGAGTCGTTCGTCTCCACCTCATCTGCCGTCAGGCTGGAGAATGTCTCTTTCGGGATGGGCGTCTCCATATCCCAGTCCGTGTATATCTTCGTCTGACGGGCAAGCATGCCTCGTTTGTTGTTCATGATATAGAACTTGGCATACGTGCTCGTCCGGTCCGGTGCCCATAGCCCGTTCTCCAACGGCTTGTAGCTGTGCTCGATAGAGAAATTGCTGACGAAGTTCAGGTTGATATCCGGAGGCACGTTTATCGCATATTTCTTCAAGCGATATGTACTATCGTTAACGATGTAGAGGTGTCCTGTGAAACCATAACTCTCTGAGTTAACCGGTACAAACGCCAAGTCAATACACGGATAGCCATCCACCATAATGGTATCCATGATATAATATTGGTAGAATGTAACAGCCAGAGTAGAGGAAAGCGGCGACACAAAGCGGTTGAACAAGAGGTTCATGTTGTTGTCGTTGATATCTACATCCTTAAAGATGGCATCGATATTCTTTTGGAACGATTCAGACCCGATGACACTCTCAATACCAAAAACGCGTTTTTTATCCAGCACTTTTTTCTCGCGGTGTGGCTTTCGTTGGTAGTATTCCGTATTCAGATGCTCACGGATGGAAACCGTGACATTCGGATAAACGCCAGTTGTGTCGACGTATTTCCGGACAAACTTGAAGTCACGCCAGAAAGGTTTATCCCAGTTCACCTTGATGTTATCCAATGCGAACGACATACGTGTGTAGTTGTTCGCCGTATATTGGTCCACCGTTTTGACGCAGAATGAATCTTTGCGTGCGATTACATTCTTGATAAGTTCAACTGCCGGGTTACCTTTGCGCTTATAATCACGTTTTCGGTTTTTGGGCGTTACGACGATGTCTTGCAGTCCATAAACGTCCGGTGTCAGTTTGATTCGTGCGTTTTTGCGCGCCTGCCCTTTTCTCAGCGTAAGCATCTCGGTCTTATAACCCATCATCTGGAAATGCAGCGTGGTATAACCATGTGTGTTGCTAATTGTGAAATTACCGTCAAGATCGGACGTGGTACCTATTTCAGATGGCACCATACCCTTATTGGAGGTTGATTTGAGAAAATATATTTGCACGAAAGGCAGCGTCTCTCCAGTGTCTCCATCAACGACTATACCTGAGATGGATGTAGTCTCCTGCGCCATCGCCATCGCGGCGAAGCCCAGAGTCAGTAGTAATATGTAAATAATCTTTTTCACGTTTATTTCTGCTTGCGCAGGCTCTCTTTATGAATCAGTTCTAATACCTGTAGTGTAAATTCTTCGGATAGTTCATGTTGTTTTGCAAAAGCGGATACTTGTGCCACCACTTGTTGAAATCGCTCGGGTTGCAGTGGAGCCACATCGTGCTCTTTTTTCCACTCTCCGATGCGTTTGCTGACATCCATTCGAGCGGCGATGGTCTCCCATAATCGGTTGTCCAGTTCATCAATTTCCGCCCGTAGCCACGTCAGCGTGGTACCCGTCGGAGGGGTAGCACTCTCGATGAAAGTGACTTCAACGTGCCTTAAACCCTCGATCAACCCTCGCAAATCGCGTGTTGGAATTTGCTGTTTGGCGTCCGAGAGTGCTTGGCTTGGATTGCAATGTACTTCAATCATTGCGCCATCGAGGCCTAACTCTATCATTTTCTCCAATAAAGCGGGTATTTGTTTCGCATCTCCGCTCATGTGGCTTGGGTCCAGGAGCAAAGGGATGTCCGGTCGAGCAGTTCGTACTTGATGCGCCATCGCCCAACACGGCAGATGGTTACATCCTCTATGTACGGCAATAACGGGTATGCCCGTTTTCTCCAGTCGCTCCATATTCCCCAGCCATAAATCGGCATCCGCATTGACGGGATTCTTGATAATAACCGCTTTGATGCCTGTCAGCGTGTCTGCAATGGCTTGGACCGCCAAGGGATTAGCGCTTGTTCTGGCACCTATCCACAAGTAATCAATCCCTGCTGCGACCGCAGCCTGCACATGTTCGGGTGTCGCTACTTCTGTAGCTACGGGAATATGCAATTCTCGCTTGACTTCCGCAATCCATTCCAATGCTTGTTCTCCGAGTCCTTGAAAGGACGCAGGACTCGTGCGCGGTTTCCACGCGCCCGCGCGAAAGACGAAAGGAGTGTCACCACAAGCGTCTTTGATCTGACGTGCGGTGAGCAACACTTGTTCACGGTTTTCCGCGGAACAAGGACCTAATATAAACAAAGGAGTAGCCAGTATTAATAAATCAACTGCAAACGGAAATCCATGTCCTCGGGACGTTTTATTTGTCCGGACGGATCCGTAACATAGAGGTGGTCCGAATTGCGCAGGCTAATCTCTACGAATCCGATACCGACCCTGTAATTTATGTGCTCGGTGTAATTAACAACCGACTTGTTAGTCACCGTGTCCGTCATGAAGCAACTCATCGGCAATTGTACTTGGAATGCATCCATCGTATTCATGTTATATACGCGGTGGATGGACCATTGTCCGTCTTTGAATACATCGGCAGGAATTTCCGGCACATCAAACCGTGCATAGTATTGCCGCGCCTGATTGTCAAATTTCCAGTCCTCTTGATTTACCACGAGTGCAATTGCCTGAGGTCCTACTTGCAACCGGAAGTCCATCGTCTCCGGATTAGTCGGGGCATATAAATAGTCCGAATTAGTGACCTGAATCTCTACGTACTCAGCGCCTACGCGGTAGTCAATATACTGCGTATAATAAACGACAGACTGTTCCTCCAAGGTGTCGCTTTTGAAATGGCTCAAAGGCAGCAACGCCTGATACGCATTATTGTAGCCTTTATTATATTCGCGACTTATACTCCAGTTGCCATAGTTATAGATAAACGGCGTGAGTTGCGGTACGGTGAAATAGCAAAAGAATTCCCGATTATTCTGGTCAAACTCCCAATTCCTTTCGCTTTTGGCCGTAGATAAATCCCAGGTTTCTCTGTGATATTTGCATTCCGGTGTAGTTTCATTGCATGCCACAAAAGCGCAGGCTGCAATAACCAAAAGAACTAAAACAAGTTTATTTTTCATAAAAAAATCAAATTAACGCCGCAAAAGTACTATTTTTTTTGCATATATGCAAACTTTTTTGTAATTTTGCGCAATAATTGACTAAAAATAAGCATAAATATGAAAAAACAAGTCCTATTGTCATTGTTCTTTATCTGTAGCGCGAGCATCCATGCTCAAAAGCAGAACGCGGTTTATTTGGCCTATATCGAAGAATGGAAGGAGACCGTTATTCAGCAGCAGAAAGATTATGAAATCCCCGCGGCCATCACCATGGCGCAGGCGCTACTCGAGTCAGCAGCCGGGCAGAGCGAATTGGCTACCGAGGCCAAAAACCATTTTGGCATCAAGTGTACCAGCGACTGGTTCGGAGGGGTGTATTATTATGATGATGACAGCAAAGGCGAGTGTTTCCGTCAGTACTACGATGCAGCGGAGAGTTTTAAAGACCATTCGTTGTTTCTTCATCGTCCCCGCTATGCTTCATGCTTTGAAATAGCCCCGCAGGATTATGAAGCTTGGGCGTATCGTCTGCGTGACTGCGGATATGCCACCGACTATCTATATGCGCCGAAACTGGTGAAACTTATCGAGACTTATCGCTTGGATACACTGACGGAGATTGCTTTAGGAAATACAGCTCCGCTTCCGAAAGAAACCGTGCAGGACAGCATTGATGCGGTGCGGGTTTCAGGTGCAGAAGCAACAGAATCAAATTCGGAAGTAGCGCCTGAACCCAAGCCCAAACGTCCGTTAAAGGCTACCGTAGTACACCGTTCGGAGCCTATTATGGTTATTCATAACGATCCGGAACCTCCTTATGTAGAGCCGTTGACGGCTCGCGAAGAGCGGGATAGTTTTCTGCTGATGCACCCGAAGAAACGCTGCAATAATATTCCTTATGTGATTGCGCGCGAAGGAGATACCTATGCGAATGTCGCTTTTCGTCTAAACGTGCGTGAAAGGGAACTCCGTGAAGATAATGATGCGTTAGGCCGGGATATGCAGGCAGGCGACCGTATTTATCTGGCGCCCAAAAAGAAAGTGGGGGAGAAAGACTTGGTATGGACACACACAGGTCAGTCGTTGTGGAGATTGAGTCAAGATGAAGGAGTTACGATTGAGTCTATTCAGAAACTGAATGGATTAGATCCGTCTATTCGTACATTCCGTACTCGCCAGAAAATCTATTTGCGCAAAGTGAAAGAAGAGACAAATGTCCACTAATTCGATGTCCATCGGTGAGGCGCTCGTGGAATATCTCCGCGAGAACGATTTGGAGCAGTCTGTGCTGGATGTGCAGATAGAGGAGGTATGGCCGAAAGTGATGGGGGAGACCGTGAAGCGTCTCACCCGCTCCGTGGAGGTGAAGAACGGCGTGCTTATCGTGCATGTCAACTCCGCCGCCCTCAAGACACAGCTTTTTGAGAACCGGTTCGAACTGGTCCGTAAACTGAACGAAGCCGTCGGAGCTCCGGCATTAAAGGATTGTAGAATATTGGGGTGATTGATGATTTATGATTTATCCTGATAATATAGAACAGAAGATAGATTTTGCGGTGATCCGCGAGGAGTTACGCCGCCGCTGTACCTCGCCGTTGGGCGTGGAGCGCGTGGAGGCAATGCAGATGGAGACGGAGTACGAGACGGTAAACCGTCTTCTTTTGCTGACCGACCAGATGCGTGAGGCGCAGTCGGACCCGATGCTGACTTTCCCCCGCGGGGAGATCCATGACCTGCGTGAGGCCGTTGCCCGTATCCGCGTAGAGGGGTTGTTTCTGGACGAGGCGGAGTTGGACGAACTGCGCAAGACCCTTGCTTTTGCCGTGGAGTTAGAGACTTTCTTCGCCGCATTGGACGAGAAACGTTATGCGATGCTGAAGGGTCTGACGGTGACGGGAAACGGGTTACGGGAGATCGTCAAAGCCATAGACGGCATCTTGGACCGTTATGGCCGTTTGGCGGACCATGCTTCGCCCGAGTTGGCGCGGATAAGACGCGAGATGGCAAACCTGCAAGGCAGCGTGGGCCGTACGCTGGCTTCTATCCTCCGTCAGGCGAAGGCGGACGGCCTGGTCGATTCCGACGCTACGCCTACGCTCCGTGAGGGACGTCTGGTGATCCCCGTTCCGCCCGGCTACAAACGCAAGATAGGCGGTATAGTGCACGACGAGTCGGCTACCGGCAAGACCGTGTATATAGAGCCCCAGCAAGTGGTGGATGCCAATAACCATATACGTGAACTGGAAGGCGCCGAACGTCGCGAACGCGTCCGTATCTTACAGACGGTCACCGCCTTCATCCGTCCCCACAGCGATACTATCTTCGCCAGCCAGAAGATGCTCGGCGAGGTGGATTTTCTCTCTGCCAAAGTGTCGCTGGCGAACAGTCTGCATGCTATCCGACCGGAGTTATTGGACAAGCCGCTACTGGACTGGAGCGACGCGCGGCATCCTGTACTATGGCTGCATTATGTGCCGCAAGGCAAGACGGTCGTGCCCCTCTCAGTGCGGCTGCAGGCGGAAGAGAACCGTGTGCTGGTGATCTCCGGTCCCAACGCTGGCGGTAAGTCGGTCTGTCTCAAGACGGTAGCTTTGCTGCAATACATGCTCCAATGCGGTCTGTTAGTGCCTGTCTCGGAGCAGAGCAGGGCAGGTATTTTCGGCCGGCTGATGATTGATATAGGCGATGAGCAGTCTATCCAGGACGAGCTGTCCACCTATTCCTCCCATCTGCGTAACATGCGTACGTTCCTGCGGGAGGCGGACGAGTGCAGCCTCATCCTCATCGACGAGATGGGTACCGGCACGGAACCGCTTATCGGCGGTGCCATCGCTGAGGCTATCTTGCGGGAGCTGGTAAACAGAAAGGTATTCGGTATCATCACCACCCATTATACCAACCTCAAGCATTTCGCCGAACAGACCCCCGGCGTGGTCAACGGCGCGATGCTGTACGACCGCGGCGCGATGCGTCCGCTCTTCAAACTCTCCATCGGTCAGGCAGGCAGTTCATTTGCTATCGAGATAGCCCGCCAGACAGGGCTGAGTGAAGAGATCATCCGTTATGCGACGGAGCTGGTGGGAGAGGAGCATATCGATTATGACAAACAGTTGCAGGACATAGCCCGTGACAAACGCTACTGGGAGAACAAACGGCAGTCTATCCGACAGAAAGAAAAGACGCTGGAGGAACGTATCGCCCAGTACGAGGAGCAGATGAGCGGTATCAAACTCAAGAAACGCGAGATGCTGGAAGAGGCGCGGGTGCAAGCGGAGCAGCTGCTCCAACAGTCCAACGCCGCCATCGAACGTACTATCCGTGAAATCAAAGAGGCTAAGGCGGACAAGGAGAAGACCAAAGCGGCGCGTCAACGGGTGGAACAGAAGAAAGAGAAGGTGAAACCCCAGACGCCCAAGACCAAGAACCCCAAGCCCGCTACTAATAACAGTCAGGAGCCTACTGCCATTCCGAAAGTGATGCGTGATTTCTCGGAACTCCGCAGACTCAGCAAGACCATGGCGCAGACTCCGGAGACAAAGAGCAACACCTCCGTGCGCTCCACTGTCCGCCAGAGGACGCTCTCTTTCGAGCGTACGTTGGACATCCGCGGCATGCGTATTGACGAGGCTACGGAACGGCTGATAGCTTATATGGACGATGCGCTGATGGTAGGCGCCGGCGAGGTGACGATTCTACACGGAACGGGTACAGGGGCGCTCAAACAACTCACGCGCGATTACCTGAACGACATCAACCGCCGTCGCCGCAAACGCGGACAAGTGGCTCTGGAGTTCGGCGACGGAGATGTGAACCACGGAGGAGCCGGGCTCACGGTGGTCCAGTTGTGACCTCTCCCTTCTTCAGACACGTTACTTACACCCCTTGAAAGCGTTCTTGCCTATCTCTACGGCAGCAGGGAAGAGCGGTGCGCGCAGGTTTCCGCATTCACGGAAAGCACCTGCGCCGATTTTTTGTATTGTAGCGGGGAAGGATGCTTTGCGGAGGCTGTGACACTCGGCGAAAGCCTCCGTGCCGATGCGCTTGACAGAGTCAGGGATGGTAATTTCCCGCAATGCCGTGCAATGGAAGAAAGCGTAATCGCTTATCTCCTCCAGCGACTCCGGCAGCGTGATCTGCTCAATGGACATACAATCGGCAAATGCCCCTTCTTCTATCATATGAATATGCTCGACGAGGTCGAACCGATGGAGCTGGCGGCAGTTACGGAAAGCGCGCTCTCCGATACGGAAAGTGGTACGCGGGAGGTTGATTTTCTCTAACATGACGCAGTTCTCAAACGCCTCGTTCCCTATCGCATACAGGCCTTCCGGGAGAGTGACTTTATATAGGTGAGAGCAGTTATGGCACATCTGTTTTGAGACGGAGTTGACCTTGCCCGGTACGGTGATCTCCCGTATAGCGGCACAGCCTGCAAAAGCAGCTTCTCCGATAAACTCCACCGTCTCGGGGAGTTTGATTTCCTCCAGGATAGCACAGCCGGCAAACGTACCGTCATTGATGCGTCTTAGACGGGACGGCAGATCCATATGTTTGAGACTCCGGCAGGTGTAGAATGTACCTTGTCCGAGCACCTCTACCGATTCTCCTAACACTTGCTCGCGAAGATTGATACAGCCGTAGAAGGCACCCATGCCTAATCGCTCTAAGCCTTTGGGCAGCAAGGCAGCACGCAGTTTCTCACATTTATAGAATGCGAAATTACCTACTTCGCGTACCGAAGCAGGGATGGTGACCTCCGTCAGGTTCTCGCATTGATAGAAGGCCGCGGTAGGGATGACCGTGACGGATTCGGGTATCGTGACGGACTGCAAACTCTTGCGGTTGGCAAACGCCCGCTCGGCAATAAGACGGATAGGAAGTTTGTTCTTGAAGATATATTTTGCCGGCAGGTCGTTGTTGGTAGCAACCAGACAGTCATCGAGTATGAGTGCTCCTTTCTTCCATTTATTCTCGTTGAGATAGATACCCGAACCGGTGAACGCATCCTCGCCGATAGAGGTGACAGTAGCGGGAATGACAACCTTTTGCAGGTTCTTGCAGTCACGGAATGTCTCATGGTCGATGCGTGTGATGCAGGCAGGCAGTTCCACGCGCTGTATGGTCTTATTGCCCTGAAACGCCCCGGCAGCGATGAGCCGCGTACCCTCCGGTACGATAAATCGTGGTTTGACGGACTTGTCGGTAGCTATAAGAATAGAGTCTATCCACAGGCATCCCTCGCGCCAGTTGGCTTTGTTGAGCATGATACCGGTACCGTCAAACGCTGAGCGGTAGATGCGCTCAATGGTGCGGGGCAGGACGACAGAGGTGAGTCCCTTGCAACCTTTGAAGGCTTTGTCGGAGACAGCTACCACGGTGTATTTGCTCTGGCCTGCGGTAATCTGCTCAGGGATGAGCAGTTCGCCCGTAGCTTTGGGGTTGAGTGCTACTTCCGCTGTCAGACGATCGTCGTCCAGCGAATAGAGTATGTCTTGGTACAGTGCTTCGCCTGCGAAAGCGCATAGACTAAAGCTGAACAGGACGACCAGTGATGTCAAAAATCCGGTAGCCCGATTGAATATACAGTTGGCCTTCATATAAAAATTTATGATTGATGGTTGATGATGGATGAGTTTCTGTTTGTTCTACGCCTTGCGGTTGGCGTTCCGTAATCCCTGCGAGCAGACAGATGGCGTTTTCAATGAGTCGTTTGCCGTCCTCGGAGAGGAAGGCGGTGGAGTATTCCGAGACTCCGATCATGATCAGCCGTTGGGGCAGGACAGTACCGTTACAATCCGTGCCGGCGGGGAAGTCCGCAATCGTAGTGAGTGTACCGTTATTCACGGACTCTGCTGTAGCCAGCGTCTCAAAACCCGTGGTAGCTGTCCACGAGGAGATACCTGTCACGGCGTTAGTGTTCGCCTCCGTGAAGAGGGTGAGGGTATTGTCGCTGATTGCCAATCCTTCAAAGAGCGGGTGTTCGGGCTGTCTGACGGTTACTCCGAGTTCCGCCGTGTTGACGGCATTACCCCAGTTCCAGACGGAGCTCTTGAGCAGGAACGGCTTGAGCAGCACCATCGGTTTGTTGTAACCTTTAAGCGGTGTAAAGCCGGTGGCACCGCTGTTGGGCTTGGAGCCCAAGACAATCACTTCGTATGCACTATAGTCCTCCTCAGGGTTAGAGGCATCGGTTTCTACAATCCATAGTTGTTTATTGGCACGCAGGTAATGCAGCAGCGCTTTGTCTTCCGTAGCACCCGGTACTGTCACATATGCAATCGCATGGGTGCCTTCGGGCTGTACGGTCGGTATGGTGTCCTCCGGGACAGGTTCGTGGTGTTCGCCTTCCTTCTCATAGCAGCCTAAGTCGGGCGCCAAACCGTTATATCCTAAATTAAGATCGGTTCCTGCGTCAATGAGTTTGGAAGCGTCCGCCAGTCTCAGACACGTGCTTTCCGGCAGCGAGCCGTCCGCTTGCCGCGGAGCCAGAATCCGGGTGGTATCCAGGGAGAGGAAGTCCGCTGCGGAGCAGCTATAACCGTTGTTCCAGGTGTTATGGTCGTTGGTGACATTGGTCTTAGACTTGGGCTGGTCGGCATTACGACCGTTGAGGCTGATATTATTCTGCATGTAGTTGGTGCCAAAGGCGGTGGTGAAACCGAAGTTATAGTCGTTGGCATAGCCGGTGTTGTTATACACCCACATCGTACCGCCGTTGTTGTTCTGGTCAAATCCGCGTGCGTTATTTGCTACGGAGAGGCAATGATGGATTAAGAGGTTGTGCTTGGTACCAGATTGACCTAACGAGACATCTGTGTATCCGCCGCCCATCTTAAAGCCGTTGCCGTTTCCCTGGCAGGGGTATTTGTCCAATGTGATGGTGATGGTTTTGCCATAGCGGTCTGTCATTTGTGTGCCTACCTTGGAATCGAACCACGCTTTGTCCACACCCGTGGCGCGCGGGTTTTGGGACATATCGTAGTACGCAGGTCCGTTCTGGTAGCAGATGCAGTTCTCGATGATGGTGTTGGAGTTGCTGACACGCTGGAAGAAGTCCCATCCGTCATCGCTGTTGTTCCATGCGCGGCAACCGATATAGTGGT
>ODAI013005662.1_pt1 | contig 10216 bp, 7 predicted proteins | sample 1539321 | NCBI WGS metagenome assembly ODAI01 (sample SAMN02144231, study PRJEB22623) | gut metagenome | biome: sheep rumen | host: Ovis aries | place: New Zealand | reverse complement strand
TCCCGTATATCGCCCTTATAAAATTTTATCTTTTTACCCGTAATTTTCTCCACCCTTTTAAGCGCTTCTTCTTTGCTGTTTAAAAGGTTGTCGATAACTATTACGTTATGCCCCGCGTTAATAAGTTCTACGTCGGTATGCGAACCTATATAGCCCGCGCCGCCTGTTACCAAAACGTTCATATATGCCTCCCTAAATTTTATTGCTTTTTTTACTGAAGTCGTTTGTTTAAAATCTATTCGTCAATTGTCTTTTTGCTTATTCTTCGGATAATAAAAATAATACCTGCACTCTTTTTCAGCGTTGAAAAGTTTCCTTTCCCTGTCGCACCTTCTGCCGAAACACTTTTCAAAACTCTTATTAGGTGTTATAATAAACGCCGACCAGCCGTCAAAGCCTTTTAACGCTTCGCCGAGTTCGCGGTAGCACCTTTTAGCGTCGTCCGCGCCGTAAACCCGCTCCCCGTACGGCGGATTTGAAACGATAGTTCCATTTTCCGCCCACGGCGTAAACTTTTTAACGGGCAGAACTTCCGCCCTTATCACTTTTTCAAGTCCCGCGCGCTTTGCGTGGCGAAGGGCAAGTTCCACCGCCTTTTTATCTGCGTCGAACCCGCGGATATCGGGCTTTTCATTTAACCGTTCTTTGTCCTTGGCTTCGGCAAAGGCGAGTTCGTAAATTTTTTTATCGAAGTTTTTCCACTCGTTAAAAGCGAACTTTCTGTCAATCCCCGCCGCGATATTTAAGGCGATACGCGCGCCTTCTATCAAAAACGTTCCCGAACCGCAGAACGGGTCGGCAAACGGGCGGGTTTTATAAAAATCGCTCATTAAAAGCATTGCCGCCGCCAACGTTTCTTTAATAGGCGCTATTCCCACCATATCGCGATATCCGCGCTTATGTAGCCCCGTTCCGCTCGTATCTATATAAAAAGACGCTTCGTCTTTATAAAGATAGAAATCAATCTTATACGTACTGCCGCTTTCGGGCAAGCGGTTTAATCCGTAAACCCCGCAAAGCCTGTCTGCTATCGCTTTTTTTACTATTCTCTGACAGTCGGATACTGCAAACAGCGCGCTTTTTACGCACCTGCCGTCCACGTAAACACGCACGTCTTTCGGAATATAATCTTCCCACCGAACAGCCTTTACGGCGTCAAAAAGTTCGTCGAAAGTACGAGCGTCAAAACAACCCGTTTTTATATACACCCTGTCCGCCGTGCGGAGATTGATATTACACCGCACAAGCGTTAAAGCGTCGCCTTCAAACTCTATTCTGCCGTTCACCGCGGGGGCTTCTATACCGAAACCGCGGAAAAGTTCCTTTTTTAATACACTTTCCACCCCCGCCGCGCAGGAAACGGAAATCGTAAATTTATCCGGAAACCCGTGTGTAAATCCGCTTTGCATATTCGTCGTTTCTCTCTCTTATTTATTATTGTAATATAGTTCCTAACCGTTTTGCAAGCGTTTTTACGTTTTATAAAACTTTTAGCGGAAATTTTGCCGCAAATACTATTTTTTAAAAATATACTTGTTTTTAAGCGCGCTTTTGTTATATAATTATCGTAATAAATTTTACGCGGCAAGCAGCGCTCGCTTTCGCCGCCTTTTAATTGCTTATGAATTCAACTACACTAAACACAAAAACGCGCTATGCCGTAGACAATTTTTTATACGGCGTTTATTATCCGTGTACCGCCGCCGCATGGGCGTTTTTGTGTTTTTGCCTTAATATTCAATGGGCGTGCATTTTCCCGTTCGTGATACTTGCGTGCTATATTCTCATCAAAGGCGAAGATTTAACGCCCGTTATCCCCTTGTTTACGGCTTTTATTATTTCCGTTAAAAACTATGCGCAGTTAACGTCCGTGCCGTATTTTATCTTATACGCGGTGCTTTTGGGGTGCTTTATCTATCATCTTATAAAATTCCCCGTAAAATCTTTCCTGCTCGGGAAACTGTTCTTCCCGCTTTTCCTTGTCTCGGCGGCGCTTTTTCTCGGCGGACTGACGTCGGCATACGTTCTGCGTTATGCGAACGGGTTGCCGCAGATTATCGCGTCAGGCCCTGCCCTTATAGCCGTGTATCTGCTTTTTCTGAACGGCATAAAACCGCCCGAGAATTTTTCGGTTAAAACCTATTTTTCCTATGCGGTTGTCTTTACCACAATTTTCGCTTGCTTTGAAATAATTCTTTTCTATTATACTAAAAGCAACCATTACTTTACTATGGAAAGAAGTCTGATTTGGGGCAACTTCAACACAGTCGGTGCTATGACTATAATCTCCGTACCGCTTTGCTGCTACCTTATAACGAAAACGGACAAGTCCGCGGCGTTCTTTGCGGTGATAATATTTTTCCTTATCGTCGATATCGTCTGCGCGAGCGACGGAAGCGTTGGGGTTATTGCCTTTTCCCTGCCATTTTTGGTGGTTGCGACTTTCTGCAAACTGAAAAAGAAAGCGCGCAGGGAATTTATGCTGTGCCTTTTTGCCGTTGTATTTGCGATATGCGCCGCAGCGGTATTTTACGGGCTTACCAAGGGGTTTGACGAAATACTTGCGTTCGCCACCAAACGCACCGCAACCAACGGGCGCGACAATCTTTACGAACGCGCGTTAAAACTTTTCAGGGAAAACCCGCTTTTAGGCGTCGGGCAATGCTATTACGACGAATCGGTATACAGCCCGTCAATGACGTTTAACTTCCACTCCACTATTTTCCACGTTATAGCCACTATGGGGTGTTTAGGCATTATCGCCTACTCCGTTTACTACTTTTACAGGTTCAGAATTATAATGAGCGGGCAAACCGCCTTTTCGTTCTTCGCGTATTTGTCTTTCGTTCTGTTCGAAGCCTACGGCATAATAGACATATGCGAATTTAACTTGATACCGCTCACGGCGTATATAACCGTGCTTATAGCGCTAATCGAAAAAGAAACCGTTTCAAAAAGGGAAGGCACAAGCCTTCCCCTTATTTTTTAATTACAACGTAAAACGTATTTATTACTTCTTACCGTTTTTGTAGGTCGGAACGAGTTCCGCCACTTTAGCCTTAATACCGTCCGTTTCTTCTTTCGCCGTATTTACGAGCGATTTTATCTTATCGAAAAATCCTTCGTCGTTAAACTTTATCGGCTTGCCTATGGAAATCATATCGTTTGCCGTTTTTAAAAGCCCTTCTTCCGCCATAAGCCGTTCTTCGTAAAGTTTTTCGCCCGGTCTTAACCCCACTATTTTTATATCTATATCTTTAAACGGTTCTAACCCCGAAAGGCGTATCATATTGACAGCCAAGTCGTAAATCTTAACCGGTTCGCCCATATCCAGCACGAATATTTCGCCGCCTTTGGCGTACGCGCCCGCTTGCAGAACGAGACTTACAGCCTCCGGAATAGTCATAAAATATCTGACTATATCCTTATGCGTAAGAGTTATAGGTCCGCCTTCCGCTATCTGCTTCGTAAACAGCGGAATAACCGAGCCGTTAGAACCTAAAACGTTGCCGAACCGTACCGCGACGTAAGTGGTCTTATAAGTTTTATCCATCGTCTGCGCTATCATTTCGCATATGCGCTTACTTGCACCCATAATATTCGTCGGGTTTACCGCTTTATCGGTACTTATAAGCACGAATTTGTCCGCGCCGAATCTACCCGCCGCGTCCGCCACGTTATACGTGCCGCCCACGTTGTTTTTAATCGCTTCGTTTGGCGAATCTTCCATAAGCGGAACGTGTTTATGCGCCGCCGCATGGAACACTATTTCCGGCTTAAACTCCGCAAACAGGCTATCCACCCGCGCCTTGTCCCGTACCGACGCAATTCTGACTTCAAGATTAAGTTCCGGGTGCTGCCTTACAAGTTCCTGCTGAATATCGTACGCGTTGTTTTCGTAAATATCCACTATTATAAGTTGTTTCGGGTTATGCGTCGCTATCTGGCGGCACAATTCGCTGCCGATAGAACCGCCGCCGCCCGTTATCATTACTACCCTGTTTTCAATATACCCTAATATCTCGTCAAGGTTTACACGCACCTGTTCGCGCCCCAAAAGGTCGGCTACGTCTACGTCCTTTACGTCGGATACCGACACCGCGCCCGTAAGCATCTGATAAATTCCGGGGAGCGTTCTTATTTTACATTTAGTCTTCTGGCACTTTACGATTATATCTCTTACTGTTTTTCTGTCGACCGACGGCATTGCTATAACTATCTGGTCGACGTGATATTCTTTAGCGTACTTTTCAACTTCGTCAATACGCCCGACTATCTTTACGCCGTTTATTTCGCGACCGATTTTTTTAGGGTCGTCGTCAAGCACGCAGACGGGCAAAAGAGAAATTTTATCCGAACTTCTCATTTCGTTTATGATAATATTCCCCGCGTCGCCCGCACCGATTACCATAACGTGCGGCAATGCTTTTCTGACGGTCGGCGCTTTTACCGCCCTTTCGATAATTTCAAGCGCTTTGATGGATATTCTGCTTGCAACGAGTAAAATAGAATAAAATACCGAACAGATAACAAACCACTCCAAAGAATAGTTTACGGACACCATAGCGATAACGCCGAAAACGATTATCTCGGCAAAACTTGCCAAAACAAGTTTTGCAACGTCCGCAATCCCGACGTATTTCAATATTTTATTGTAAAGCCCCAAACAGAAATTTATCGCGACGGTTGTTAACCCCGCGGCAAGAACAAGCCACCACTCGGATAAACAGTCCTGTAAATCGCCAAGCGACAGATATATCGCCGAAATAAGCGAAAATGCGACGATTAAAACGTCGATAAAAACGAGTATTGTTCTTTTTAATGCATTGTTCATATCAGTTCTTCTTTAATATAAATTTTATTTATCGATAGTACCTAAAAGCCCGTCGGCAACGGAAACGAGATTGTCTACGGTAAAACCGTTTTCTTCAAGTTGTTCTTTAACACTGCCGTGCGCGACGAATTTATCTTTAACACCAATAAAGGACACGGGATGCGGATTGTTAGCCGCAAGATAAGCCGAAACCGCCGCACCGAAACCGCCGCTTAATACGTTTTCTTCTATCGTGATGACGGGCGTACTTATAACCGATAACGTCTTTTCGTCCAGCGGCTTAACTACCCTTGCGCATATCACTTTAACGCTTTTTTTGTACGCGCCTGCAAAGTCCAGCGCAAGGCGCGTCGCCGCGCCGCCCACGGCAATAACCGTTAAATCCGAACCGTCTTTTACCGTTTGCCAACTATCGAACGAAAATTCAGGCAAAGACAGATTTAAGTCTGTTTTAGAATAACGTATACACACGGGCGTACCGAGAGAAAAAGCGTATTCCAAAGCGGGTTTAAGTTCCGTCTTATCGGTAATCGCAATAACCGTCATACCCGGCATATGCGTAGTGTAAGACAAGTCGAACAGCCCTTGATGGGTTTTACCGTCTTCCCCGACAAACCCCGCCCTATCCACGCAGAACACTACGGGAAGGTTTTGCAAACATACGTCCTGCATTATCTCGTCGTACGCGCGTTGCAAAAAAGTGGAATACACCGCAACGACGGGCTTTAACCCGCCTTTAGCAAGCCCTGCGGCAAAAGTCGTAGCGTACTCTTCGGCAATCCCCACGTCGAACAGGTGATTCGGATGCACTTTTTCTAACGCGGAAAGCCCCGTTCCGTCTTTCATACCCGCGGTTATCGCTACGATTTTATCGTCTTTTTCTATAAGTTCGTTCAAAACGCCGCCAAGACTTATGTCCGCCACCGCGCTGCATTTCATATTTTTGCCGACGCTGTGGTAAAGGTCGGCGCGTTCTTCCGCGTCCTTTACCCCTTTACCTTTGGTGGTTTTAAGGTGCAGGAAAACCGCCTTATCTTCGGCGACGCGCTTGACGCGTTCTAAAACCTTTGTCGTTTCTTTAATATCGTTGCCGTCCACTACGCCGACGTATTTAAAGCCGAACCTTTCAAAGTACCCCGCCTTATTCAGTATGCGTTTAAAAAAGTTCCTTATGCCCCTGAAAAACGCGGTTATAAACGATTCCCCAAAAACCTTTTTGATGGCGTGTTTGGGTTTTACGTAGCCCTTTTTAATGGTCGCTTTGGATATGAAATTATAAAACCCGTTTTTATTGCGGGATATGGACATACCGTTATCGTTAAGTATCACGATAAACTTTTTAGGCTTTGATATTGAAGCGTTTACCGCTTCTAGATTAAGTCCGTTTACCAAAGCGCCGTCGCCCACGACGGTTATAACGTAATAATCTTCTTTATTTTTATCCCGTGCGGTACAAAGCCCGAGCCCCAGCGCAATCGAATTGCCCGCGTGCCCCGTGGTAAACGTGTCGTATTCGCTTTCTCCGCTATCGGGAAAGCCAGAAAGCCCGCCGCCCGTCCTTATACTGTCAAAGCGGTCTTTTCTGCCTGAAAGTATTTTATGGGCGTAGCACTGATGCCCCACGTCGAATATCAGTTTATCCTTCGGAAAATCAAACGTTTTATAGAGCGAAACGGTCGTTTCCAAAATCCCGAGATTAGACGAAAGATGCCCGCCGTTCCCGTTCATTGCGGACACGATTTTTTCTCTTATTTCATCGGACAAAAGAGATAATTCTTTATAATTTAATTTTTTCACGTCCGCGGGGGCGTTTATTTTTTCCAAAATCATTTCGTTCAAACTTGCAACACTATAAAGTGCTGTTGCACATCTTATTTATTTTACACTATATAAGCGCCGTTTGTCAATGCCATTTCTGTAAAAACGCAACAAAATGGCATCACGGGAACAGGAAATTAACGGGTTTTAAAAGGTCTTTTTCCGCTACGCCCAGAATTTCCAGCAATTTTTCAAACGGCACAATCTCTATACTTTTACCCTTCAATATCGCGGACTTTGCTTCTTCCGCCTTTTTGCAATATACCGTTTCGCCGCTACTTAAAGTCGCCCGATAACTCATAAACATATTGCAGTTTTTAACGCTGGGTGTAAACTTTGCCCCGCCGCTTTTTAAAAGTCTTATTAAATTAAGCGTTTCGGTAAACCGCGTATTTTCGAACAACCCGCTTAACGCCACCCTTTTACCTTTAACCGCTTTTATCCTTTTCCCGTCCGACGGCGCGTTTACCGCGTAATACACGATATTTGCGTAATCTTTTTTGGAAGTTAATCTTACGCCCTTTGCCGCCTGTTCTGCGCGAAAAGTCGCTTCGGTTTTTTTGCGGCGCACAATTTCTTCATAACCTACGGTATTTTGTACCGCTGAAGGGCGCTTATCGCACAACGCGGCAAAATCAAGCCCTGTTCTCAAGATAATCGCTTTTAAGGCGAACATAGTCATTTCCGCATCGCAAACCGCGGAGTGTGCGTTTTTTGACGGCACGACGCCTAATTCCGCACACATTTTAATAAGCCCCGTGGAATCCCTTTTTTCTGAAACGATTTTATAAAGTTCCGCAATATCCACGTAAGACAAATCGAAAAACGGAAGGTTATACCGTATACAGTCGTCCCCTACGTGTTCCACGTCGCCCTTTACCGTATGCCCTACTATAACGGTATTTTTTGCGGTCAACAGGGCTTTTATTCTGTCGTAAAAGACGGGAAAACGCGGGCTTTCTTTATATTCTTTAAGTTTATGGTGCAGCATATTGTTGATAACGTAGTTATCGAAAACGCTGTCGGGGTCTATCAAAAACCCGTCCTTTTCTTTTATATTGAATTCGGCGTCCGTCAACACGTACCCGAATTCGCAGAGTTTACCGCCGCCCGCACAGGTCGCGCACTCTATGTCAAAAAATAAAAAATCCATAAAACACGTCCGTTCAATCACTAACGAATATTTTATCATAAAACTTGCGGTTTTACAAGACTTGCGCGCATTTTGTCGGCAAGTCGGAAAATAACGGCAAAAGGGCTTCCCCCGCGGCGGCGGGCGCTTGACTTTTTTAAGATAAAAATGTTATCATTACAAAAACGGAACAAAAAGGCGGAAATTATGACTGACGAAATGCTGAATAAATTTGCCGAGACGGTTTTGCGCGTTGGCGTTAATCTTCAGGAAAATCAGGGGCTGGAAATAATCTGCCCCGTGGAAAAAAGCCAAGTCGCGGCGGCGCTAACTAAAGCCGCGTACGAAATGAAAGCCAAAATAGTGCGCGTAAGGTGGGAGTGCGAAGCGGTTGACAGGCTTAACTATCTTAATGCTTCTGCGGAAACGCTGTCTGAAATTCCCAAATGGCTTGTGGATAGCAAAAACTATCTGGTAGAAAAGGGATTTTGCTACGTGGCTATAGCCGCGGAAAATCCGTCGGCGTTTATTGACGTTCCGCCCGAAAAAATCGCCGCGACGGCGAAAGCGCGCGGCAAAGCGCTTAAAAAGTTCTACGAAAGCGTTATGTCCAACGGCATACGCTGGTGCGTCGTGTCAGTACCCACCAAAGAGTGGGCAAAAAAGGTATTCCCCGATTCTTCAGACCCTGAAAAAGAACTCGGCGAAGCGATAGTAAAAACAATGCGGTTAAACAGCGCCGAACCGATTAAAGAGTGGGAAAAACACATACAAACGCTTGACGCCCACGCGGCATTTTTAAATTCGCACGATTTTGCCGCACTACACTTTACAAGCGACAACGGCACGGATTTTACCGTAGGGCTTTGTGATAGACACAAGTGGCTTTCCGCACAGGAAAAGGCTAAAGACGGGCTACCTTTCGTCGCAAATATGCCTACCGAAGAAGTTTTTACCGCGCCGCATAAGTTAAAAGCCGACGGCGTAGTCAAATCGGCTATGCCCCTTTGCTACGAAGGTCAGATTATAGACGGGTTCACGCTAAAATTCAAAAAAGGCAGAGTAGTGGATTTTTCCGCGGAAAAAGGCTACGACGTGTTAAAGCAACTTATCGAAACGGATAAAGGCACGAAAAGGCTGGGCGAAGTTGCGCTGATAGGTAAAAATTCACCCATAGCCAAGTCAAAAATTCTGTTCTACAACACCTTGTTTGACGAAAACGCAAGTTGCCACATAGCGCTCGGTAAAGGCTACCCCACTACCGTTAACGGCGGCGAAACGCTCTCTAAAGCGGAACGCGCAAAACTCGGACTTAACGATTCTATAGAACACGTAGACTTTATGATAGGTACTGCGGATATGAATATAGACGGTATTATGAAAGACGGAAAAACCGTTCCAATATTTAGGAACGGCGACTGGATAATATAATTTTATACCGTAAAAAGTGCGCGCCGCGGAAAGGTTTTCCGCGGCGCTTATTTTTACTTAATTCTATTTAAATACTGCGTACCCCGCGTTTTAAGCCATTTGCGGCGAACTTTATAATCGGGACAATACGCCGCCACTAAATCCCAAAACGCGCGGGAGTGATTCATTTGCTTTCTGTGGCATAGTTCGTGTATTATAACGTAATCGGCAATTTCCTGCGGAATAGCGGCGATAAGACAGTTAAAATTAAGATTGCCGCGTATGGAACAACTGCCCCAGACCGTACGCATCCTTTTTACAGTTATTCTATTATACGAAACGCCTATCATTTCCGCAAAATACGCCACCCTTTCGGGCAACGCCTCTTTAGCCTTTTGGATAAACCCTTTTATATCGCTTTCCGTAAATTCGGGCGCACGACACGCCGAACGGATTTTTGCGACGTTTTTCGCTATCCACTCGGATTTTTCGGACACAAACTTTTCTATTCTATATAGCGGCGTACCGTAATTTGCGCGCACTATCACGCTTCCGACCGATTTTATCTGTATCGCTATACTGCGCCTTGAAGAGCGTTTAAGAATATAGTCCATAACCTTAAATCAAATATCTTTGTATCCCCCCTCATTGAATACCGAAAAAACACTACCACCCCAACTAAAAAACTTTACTATAAACAAGCCGCCGCGGCGGCTTGTTTATTATCTTTTTTGTTATATTATACAGTTTATTTCAAACTTGCCAGCACATCTTCTTCGAAACATGCGCTCGTCATCGCACCAGAGCCACCGTCGAAAAAGGAGTTTTTCATATAAATCGCCGTAATCTTGTTTGCGGGATCTACCCAAAAATGCGTACCGTAAGCGCCGCTCCAACCGAAAGTGCCCTGCGGCAGGTTTCCGTTGCCGTTTGTAAACACCCTGACGCCAAGTCCCCAAGTTACGCCCGTCTTCTGCGTGCCTTCGTCCATAAACTCTATCGGACAATATGGTGTTGACATT
>ODAI012326785.1_pt1 | contig 10216 bp, 14 predicted proteins | sample 1539321 | NCBI WGS metagenome assembly ODAI01 (sample SAMN02144231, study PRJEB22623) | gut metagenome | biome: sheep rumen | host: Ovis aries | place: New Zealand | reverse complement strand
TTATTACTTAATCCATAATCAGACCATGTAGATCCACCATTTGTTGAATATTCAACAGTTATTCCATCTGCCTTTAAAAAAGCAAAACGGTTAGCACCTAATTCCCCAATCATCGCCGCATCAATTGGCCCATAACTAGCTGAGAAATTTTTACCACCCCATTGTAAATTAGCTTCATATAAAGTTTGGTGTGAAGTCAAAAATCCACTATCATTCGTCAAATGACTGGTCTTTGTCGGTACATTAAAACTAACCGCACCAGATTTACTAGAAATTGCACTGTGCGTACCAGCAGTTGTAGTAATTGTAGACACATATGTTGTATTACTAGCAAGTGCGCCAACTTCAGAAGCTGTATATGTTGGTTTGCTTGAAGCTTTAGCCCAGCTATATACATCCGATGCTGGCATTGAACCAAGAGCTGTTTTTAAAGTAGCAACAGTTACTACATCTGTTGTAGTACCATTGATTGTTTTTGTAATTTTCTTATTAGTAGAATCATAGGCTACAGTAGAAACAGTTGCTGACTTATCAGCTTTACCACTAATATCTTGGTGAGAAGTTAAAAAAGTTGTTCCTTTTGTAATAGTAAGCGCGCCATTTGAGGCAGTAACTGCAGTAACCGCATTACCAGAGCCAGTTGTAGTTGCAGTTGTAACTGTATTTGTATCCGTAAACTTCGGATTACTACCAACTGTAACACCATTAATCGTATTCGCTTGTATGTTATTAGCAAAGCTAGCATTACCATTAACAACTAAACTGCCAATGGTAGCATCATCAATACTAACCGAATCTCCAAAACTAACGGGACCCGTGACTGCTCCGCCGGTTAATGGTAAAGCTCCCCTATCTTTTAAATTATAAGTAGTCCCATTAGGTAATTTAATAGCACTTAAATCAGCCATTTAAATCACCCCCTTAACTAACAGTCACAGTCTTCTCATCACCCGTAAATGTAGGTTGACTTACACTACCAGACGCCGTAGTTGAACCGCTTAACTGAACCTTTGTACCAGTAAACGTACCCTGACTACTAATAGAACCAGTAGTAGTTCCACTAACACTAACATCTCCTTCCGTACCAGTAAAGGATGCACTTGTAGGAACCGCAATATTACTAGTAACAAGTCTCGCACCGGTACCACTAAACGTAGGTTGAGATACACCGCCTGCTGGAGTATAAGATGCGCTTGAACTAATCGTTGCTTCTGTTCCACTAAATGATGCGCTATCTGCCGTTGAAATATTACCAGTTACTAAACGAACTCCCGTACCTGTCCAGCTCGGTTGGCTTGACTGGTATGCGGCATCGCCATTTTTAACAGTTACATTAGAAGTAGTAATAGAGTCGCCAGTAGTTTCAACAATTTGCTTAAAAATAAGCGTTTCTCCACTAACCGAATAATAAGCTAATGCACCAGTCGCAGCAGTTGAACTTGGCTCGGCAATTGACATATCCGTAACAACTGTTTTTGAAGTTGGATTTTTAATCGTAGTAGTAGAACCCGCAGTTTTTACAGAAATTGTCGGCGTACCAACTGTACCACCAGGGGTATATGTCGCTGTTCCTGAAGATGCAGGAGCAACTGTTGTAGTCTTATTTGTCTTTGTAAGTGAGACACTACCCGCAGGTGTATACGTTGCGCTTGAACTAATCGTCGCGGCCGTACCTGTGAAAGTAGGTTTAGAAACTGTACCAGCTGGTGTATATGTAGCCTCTCCACTAGATGCGGGCGCAACAGTAGCAGTTTTATTTGTTGTTGTTGCTGTTGAAACTGATACTCCGCCCGCGGGAGTAAACTTACCAGTTGAAGTCATAGAAGCGCCACTAAATGTAGGTTTTGAAACCGTTCCAGCTGGAGTATAGTTTCCACTTGTATTTGTAGTAGCAGTTATTGTTACTGTACTTGAACTACCAGTAAAAGTAGGCTTCGAAACGGTACCAGTAGCCGTAACCTTCCCACTTGCACTATTTTTGTATGCTAAACTACCAAGGCCGCTTAAATCACCAAGTTCAACCCATGCAGAACCACTCCAGATAAATTCTCCATTACTATAAACAACTATATCACCAGCATGTGGAGTAACTTCAGAACCGCCAATAGTCGGTGTCTGAGTTCCACCATCAGTAATTGCTGTGGTTGATTCTCCCAAAAAGTGAGTTGGATTACCAAGACCTTCTATAGCTTGGCGCGCCCAGGCATCTTTAATATTATATTCACTACCAGAAGGTAATTTTATTACACTAATATCTGCCATTTGAATCTCCTTTATTCCGTCGTAAATACAACTGTCTCATCATCAGTTAAAGAATAATAACACCTAACTTTATTATTCCAAAACTGACGCTCTGCAGCAGTTATATGTATATCCGTATCATTTATATGTTCATAATAAATTGTATCTAAGAACGGAGCATCAATCAAATAGGCATTTCCATCACCAACTTTAATTCCAGCAATATTATGCCCTTCTCCATCTTGTTGATAGTCCGTATAGATATAAATCGTATTAGCTGCACCGACCAAAGTGTTTTGCTGATTCCAACCTTCTACTGTATTGAAATAAACTTCAGGTCTATGCAACTGTAACGATTCAACCGCTTGCGCGATTGCTCTATGAATCGCCTTATTCTCCAATGGATTAGTAGAAGTACTAGAAATCTCTGTATCAATAGGATGAGTATGAGAGGATGAGGCGAATTCATCTTTTATTCGGTCATGGTAATGCTCCAGACCCTGTTTATCTAAATATTCTATACTCATCAATTACCTCTCTTATTCTCCATCAATTATCGTATCAATTTCTGCGGTTGTAATTGCACTAATATTACCATCAGAAAGTTTTACATAGGTACTTCCGCCATATCTAAACTGAGAATTTGCACTATAATGTGTTGTATCTGCCATTAATACGTAAATTTTTCCCGCTTCCGGGGTTAACGCAGCGCCGCCACTTGTGGCACTTAACCAACCGCTTGAAAGTTCTGTAGCTCCACTAACTGGATATGCTTCAATTACATCATCTATATATCCAGGTAAAATTGAACTATCAATTACATTACCATCGAAAAGAAGTTTGTCAACTTTACCTTTATCAGTATTCGTATAATTATTATCAATATGAGTATAATTTGAGTCAACTACAAAATTAGAGTTGTTTGTTAACTGACTAGTGGTTGTAGGCACAGTTACATTTACTTTCTTTCCAGTAACTGTTAAATCAGTTCCATTAACCTGTACGCCTTCTAATACGTTTACTTCCGCGCCAGCATCAATACCCGATAATTTAGAAGCATCTGCTGCAGTATAGTTGGTGTCAGTATGTACATATGATGCATCAGTTACAAAATTTCCATCATTGGTTAAATCACTTAATTTAGTTGGCACAGTTAAATCAACATTTTTATTTGTAATTGTTTGCGCCGTTCCGTTAACACTAATTGTGTCAATTTTACCGCCATTTTGAGCAACATAAGTCTCTGTAGCAAAATTACTTGTTCCATTACCATCATTAGTTAAATCACTTGTTTTGGTAGGAACAGTAATATTAACTTTCTTATTCGCATCAGGGGTTAAATTAGTTCCATTAACAGCAATAATATCAATTCTATTCGGTTCACCACCACTAGAAATAATATTATCAACCCTATCTTTTAGAGTATTAAAGTCCTCTAAATTTGCAAATACTCTTTTAAGTCGTCCATAAAAATATGACAACCCCGTATAATCTACAAATTTTTCTGCCATTATTAGCCTCCAAACATTATTCTATCTATATCTTGTTCAGTCACTCGGTCTATCTTATCTTGCAAACCTAAATCAGAACTAGACATTTCACCAATCAACGTCATCTCATTGATACTTGGCTGATTTATCAAATCTAAATAATTGCTTGCTTCATTATAAGGCAGAAGTGACCATTTCCTTATTCCATCCCCTATTTTAATTTTCCCTTTATCTGTGGACAGCGCAGGTTCTCCTGCTCGTAAAATAGGGTCTTTCTCTATCCATTCAGACTCTGCGGCGCGTCTAAATTGAATTACAGCTTTTACTCTTTTATTAGTCATAGCCATATCCATCTACACCTCCGCCATCATAGTAAATTACTTCATCATATACTACATCGGTAGGAACAGAGGTAGAAGTATTAATTTTACTATCAAAGGTGGAGTTTGTCTTTTCAAACTTAATTTTCTGAAAAGAGGTTTTAGATGAACTGAAGCTTGTCTTAAAAAACTTCTCCATTAAATAACTCCTTCTTTTAATACTCCATAAATACGTTCCTTCACAGGTTCAGAAGCATAGGCTTCTCCACTTTTATCTAAAACTCTAATTTGAATTACTGCAACATTTTTCTCTGCGGCGGGCCAGAACTTAAAACTCAAAGTATCTTCTTGAGTTAAATGAACTGTTGCTTGACATTCATTGGAAGTAACTTCCTCAGAAGCATCTGGATTATTACCGCTCAAAGAATCACCCAAGTTCTCATCAGTTATAAATGAGTTATCTGTTGGATCAACAGCAGTAAGTTCAATATCATCTAGAGTCTTTTCAAAAACAACCTCATTATTCTGCATATATGTGATGTAAATATCTTCTATGTCATCCATAGATAAAGGTAAGGCAAAACTATGATATGGAGTTGTTCCTCTATATAACATTATTTTTACCTCCAAATAAATAACTTTTCATTCGCTTCGCTCTTAAGTAGACTTTATCCAAAGAAACTCCACTTTTATGAGGAGGAGATTCGCATGAGTAAAGGTGAAGAAAAAATTGTAACTTTATTAAAGAAAAGTAAATATAAATTTGAAAGAGAAAAGCGATTCGTAGATTTGCGCGCCGGCCGCTTACGTTATGACTTCTGCGTCTATACGTCAAACGGAATAGCACTGATAGAGTATCAGGGAGAGCAACATTATGAGTTTGTGGGCAAATTCTATAAGTCAAGACGAGATTTTCTGTCCGCGCGCGAACGAGATAGGCAAAAGCTTTCTTACGCCCTCGCGCATCGGATGCCAATCTATATCGTACCTTATTGGGAGCTTGAAAATTTAAGCTCTGCCGCAGACCTATTCAATCCACGCTTCCGCGCACTTACACGTTGGAAGAATGACGTCGATTACCAAAATTTCAAAAGGAAAATTTGACAAACCCGTGAAAATTTGTGTATAATAAGGGTGGAACAAAACAAAAAAACAAAACAAAAAAACTTATAAATATATATTATATATAATAGAAGAGATTCTCTTAAGCGGGAGTCTCTTCAATTAGTTTAGGCGCAATTTCAATTTTGAGACTTACGCTTATAAAATTTGTCTTTCCATAAAATTTCTGATATAATATAATTAGAATTAAAATAGGAGGATTAGATTATGATATTGTATGGAATAATCTTCCTATTCCTTTTAATTATTATTTATTTATTTATATCTCAAAAGAAAATAAAAGAAGAAAATTTAGATTTAAAAGAAAAGAAATTAGAAGAAATTAAAACCTATTTTAGAAAGGAGTGGGAAGAAGAAGAGAAAGAGTTAGAACACAGGAAAAAATTAGAAGAAATCAAAATTCTAAAAGAACTTACTGATGTTACTAATGACTATTGTCGAGAAAAAGATAAGTTAGATAAGGAAATTAAAATTCTATCAACTCAACTTGAAGAAAAAGAAAAAAGATATAATGAAGTCAATCAAGATTTAGACTTATATCGCAAAGGTAGAATTGAAGCAATTGATTTAGGAATTTTAGAGTTAAGCCGCAAGAAAGAAATTTTACTTGACCAAGAATTTAAAGAGAAAAGAGAAAATAAGTTAAAAGAATTTGATGAAGTTGTTACTTTTTTAAAAACCCAAGAAGAGCAATTAAATAATGAAGTAAATCAAATTAAATGGGTTTTAGAAGACTATCGTTTACGGCGCGCGGCCATAAACGAAGAGATTCTACGTCAAAAGCAACTCGAAGAACAACAAGACTTCTATCGAATTCAACTTGACCCAAATGAAATCGGTGATATAGAAATCTTACGAGATACAGCCCGGCGCCTTCAACGTCCAGAGATTATCAATAAAATTATTTGGTCAGGCTACTACCAAAAGCCACTTGCAGAATTGCGTAAGCGTTTGCTTCCAAATGGAGATATAAGCGGAGTCTATAAAATAACTCGACTGAAAACAAATGAAATCTATATAGGACAATCTACTTCTTTAGATAAGCGTTGGCAAGAGCATACGAAGTCAGCGTTAGGAGTTGGAACTTTAGCCTCATCTCAACTCCATAGAGTAATGGCATTAGATGGTCCAGAGAATTTTACCTTTGAAGTTCTCGAAGAAGTCCCAAAAGATAAACTTCGTGAACGAGAATCTTACTATATTGACTTTTATGATAGTAAAAATTACGGCTTAAATACAATAAGCGGTGATAAAAAATAAATTACGCGAAAGCAAAAGGAGGAGGAACCTTTTATGAATCAAATTCAAAAACAAATTATTGAAACAACAGACTCAAAAGTATACGTAGATAGCGCGGCCGCATCGGGTAAGACTCATGTACTAACTGAACGCATACGTTATCTCTTAAACTCAGGTGTTGCACCAGAAGAAATTGTAGCAATTACTTTTACTAACAATGCAGCCTCAGTTATGTATGAACGCCTTGGTAAGCCACAAGGACTTTTTATCGGTACAGTCCATTCATATTGTAATTTCTTACTAATGGCTTCTGGTATTGACACAAGTGAACTTCTATTAAATGAGAAATTTGACGAGTTATTTCCACTTATACAAGCAAATCCACAATGTATACGTCATATCTCATATCTACTTGTAGATGAAGCAATGGATTCAACAGAGCAGCAATTCGAATTTTTTGAGTTACTCAAACCTGACAATTATATGTATTTCTTTGATTTACGTCAAGCAATTTATGGTTGGAATGGCGCAGACCCACAATATCTAATTGATAAGATGGAAACTGAAGATATAACTGTCTACCATATGAAACAAAACTATCGCAACTATAGAGAAATCTTACAGTATGCGAAGAGATTTTTGTTTAGACTTGGCCCAGCCTATGCAGATGATTCAATTTCTGCTCGCGGCGGGTCGTTTGGTTGTGTTCTCGAAGGAGATTACACACCCGCGCAAGCAGTTGAAGTTTTCTTAAGAACACACAAACAGTTAGGATGTGATTGGAAAGATTGGTTTATACTTTGCAGAACAAATGCAGACGTTGAATTATTTAGTATCTTACTTGATAAACAAAACGTACCTAATGATACTTTTAAGCAAGCTGAATTTACTAATGCAGAAATTGAACAGAAGATGAAAGAAGATACAGTTAAGATTCTAACTGTTCATAGTGCAAAAGGACTTGAAGCACCAAACGTCCTCGTATATAACGTCAGAGCATATAAAGATGAAGAAGCACGTATATGTTATGTTGCCGCAACACGGGCGCGCGACCATTTAATTTGGGCGAAAATGCCAAGTAAGAAAAAGAAAACGAAAATTGTTAATTGGGAATAAAAAGGCTGACGTTTGATACGTCAGCTTTTAAATTGAAATTTTATTAAGCTCATGGAAGTTAGTATATGGGAAATTTTCAAAAAGTCCACTCATAATATTCCTCTTTTAGTATTTAATTAGTTCCAAACGTGGCCGTTCCGTTGCCAGTAATCATCAAGCCACCATTCTGAAAAGCAACGCCGCCGGTTGTTTCTATATTTAATCCCATACTGCCCCAGAAAGCTCCGCCGCTATACATGGGTACTTTATAGGTGGCCTGCTCACCAACTGCAATATCTATTGCGTTGTACAGCATTTTTGGAGAATCTTCTCCCAACTCGCCGGCTTCAACACACACGAACGCGTTCAGCGAAAGGTTGTCGCTTGTATTGTTAATAAGTGTTACTTCTGCGATACTGAAATCACCACCTCCACCGTCTCCGCCACCAGCTGCATATTCTTCCAACATATGTCCCAAAATCCTTGGGTTTGTATTAGTCGGTGTATCTAATACATAATCAATTATTCCTTGCTTATCCATTTAAATTCCTCCAATTGTTTTCTTCAAAATAAAAAGACCATTCCTATATAAATGGTCTTTAACTAGTTCTATCCAATGTTACCATTAACTTATTTTAATTGATTTAATAATCTTGTTGCATCCCGTGCTTCCATTTCTGCCTTTCCATACCTACACGTCAAGCATTTATCCGTCGCATAGTCTGGACACTTCTTATGAAATGGAATTATACTATATTTCAAGTTATAACACTTATATAAAACTGAAATCCCTTTTCTCGTAAGCGCTATCATTTATTTTTCTCCTTATTGAAGTGGTGGATCTGCAGGCGCATCTGGATTCGTGGGTTTAATAATTGGCTCTTGTTCATCTATATCTAACTTAATTGAACCTAAAACTGTTCTAAGAACAGCGGGATTAAGTGAATTGCTATTCTTTAAAATAAAATCAATTGTCTCATTCATTTTCATTGGTAGGTACCTCCTATAACTTATTTGTACTCGTACTATTTATAAGTCGCGGCCGCGCGAATTAACTCTTTAAATTTGACTTTTCTTTTAAAATCTGATATAATATAAATAGAATGAAAGGAGTATAAAATGTTTAAAGTCAAAAGAAAAGATACGGGTGAAATTTTTCAAGTTTTAGATACCCATGTTGAAGACTACTTTAATATAACTTACTTTCTAATTTGGGAGAATAATGGGTGGAGATGGAGACTTGCAAAGAATTTTGTACCACCTGGAGTTGAAGTAGATGGAAAAGATTGCAAATAAATGTATTCAATGTATTCATTATAATGAACAAGAAAAACGTCTTAAAAATAAATTTTATTGTGCGTTAACTTGTGAAGAATATTTACAGTTTCAAAAAAATAATATAGAAACTGTTTTGAAAGAAATTGATAAAATTAAAACTAATTAATTGGAGAGATAAATGAGTTATACAGCAAATGATATAGAAACTTTAAGCTTCCGCGATGCAGTGCGCGAGCGTGTAGCCATGTATATGGGTAGCGCAGATAATCAAGGAGTTTTACAATGCGTAAGAGAGATTATCACTAATTCAATTGATGAAATGACAATGGGATATGGTGATACAATTAACATAGAATTAGAGGCTGATAATACTATTAGTATTATGGATAATGCACGTGGAGTTCCTTTTGGTATTCGTGAAGATGGTACCGAAGCCATGGAAGCTATATATACGATGCCACATACGGGTGGTAAATTTAATGAAAAGGTTTATCAAAATGTTGCAGGTATGAATGGCATTGGAAGCAAAGGCGTAGCTTTATCTTCTTCTGTTTTTTGTGCTACCTCAATGAGAGATGGTAAAGTTGCAACTTTAACTTTAAAAGATGGCATTAAAGAAAATTTTTGGGTTACAGAAGGTAAACCAGAAGATCATGGAACAATTGTTATCTTTAGACCTTCTCCTGAAGTTTATAATTTAGAACCAATAGAAATTAAATTTGAAGATATAAAAGAAATGTGTCGAAATTGGTCTTATCTAACAAAAGGAGTCACTTTTAATTTACATAATGATATGACTGAAGAAAATGTGACTTATAAGTCAGATAATGGAATTTTAGATTTTTTAAAAGACTCAATCAAGAAGCCAATTCACAAAACTCCACTTTATATCTCTATTAAAGAAAATGGAATCGAATGTGAAGTTGCTATGCAGTGGGCGGCTGACCGAAAAGAACATTGGTATGTATTTACTAATGGACTTGCAAATTCAGAAGGCGGCACTTCATTAACAGGAGTTAAAACCGCACTTACGAATTTCTTTAAAAAGAAATTCAAAGGCGAATTTAATTCTGACGTTGCTCGTTCAGGCTTATTCTATGTAGTAAATTGTAAAGTACCAAATCCTTCTTTCGCAAATCAGACAAAAACAAAAGTTAACAATCCTGAGTTGCGCGGGCTTGCTCAGCGCGCGACGGGACAGATGCTTGATGAGTTCAGTCGTAGATATGCAAATGAGTTTGACTCTATAATTGAATTACTTACAAAAGAATTAAAAGCAGAGCGTGCCGCAGAAAAAGCACGTAAACAAGTTCTTGAAGCTTCAAAAGAGGTTGAGAAAAATCAGAAACGTAAAGTTTTCGCAAGCGATAAACTTAAAGATGCAGAATTTCTTGGACAGAACTCAACCCTTCTAATCGTCGAAGGAAATAG
>ODAI011644059.1_pt1 | contig 10216 bp, 21 predicted proteins | sample 1539321 | NCBI WGS metagenome assembly ODAI01 (sample SAMN02144231, study PRJEB22623) | gut metagenome | biome: sheep rumen | host: Ovis aries | place: New Zealand | reverse complement strand
CCAGCAAAGACTGCAAGAAAATCATAACGACATGGTAGGAGGGAAACCAATGAATATCAACCTGACGCCCATCCTGCAGGCCATCATCGGCCTGCTGGCCGCACTGATTACCTATCGACTAATTCCGTGGATTAAGGCCCGCACGACCACCGCCCAGCAGGAGCAGCTTGAAACCGCCGTCCGCATCGCCATCTTCGCCGCAGAGCAGATTTACGGCGCGGGCAAAGGTTCGGAGAAATTTGACTATGCCGTGGCATGGCTGCATGAGCACGGCTATGATGTAAGCAAGGCAGACATCGAAGCCGCCGTCTGCGAGTATTTCGGGCACGACGAACCGCCCGAAGAATAACTCGGACGCATTACGGAGGATGCAGAAATGGAGTACAACCGCGACGCGGCAGCCATCCCCTATTTCGCACACGAGGGCATGGTCGACCGTCTGGATAGGGTAAACCGCCGTATACTGATTGCGCTGATTATCGCCGTCGTGCTGCTATTCGCAAGTAATGCCGTATGGCTGTACTGCTGGATGCAATACGATTATGTCGGCGATGATACTGAAATCGTCACAACGGTAGACAGCGAGGGCGACGGCATCGCAAATTACACCGGCAACAACGGAGGTGTGACCATTGGCGAAGGTTACAGTCAAAAAGACGACGCGGACGCGCAGCAGGACGCGCCGTAACGGCAGCAGCGGCACTCGACGAAGGCGCAGGAAGTGAGGCCATGAAAGACTACACCAACTCTCAGATGCGCGCGTTGATTGACGAACACATCCACTCGGAGCGCGACCGTCAAATCCTCGTGCGCCGTCTGGTGGATGGCGTGGTCTATGAGGCGCTGGCGGAAGAATTTGACATGTCTGACCGGCAGATCAAGCGCATCGTGTACAAGCTGCAAAAGCAACTATTTAAACATCTATAATATAACCGCGTGGGCTTCGGCCTGCGCGGGATTTTTTTATTTTTGGCCGAAAAATTTTTATCAAAAAAAGTTGATTTGGGTATTGACTTTGTACAAATTGTGTGTTATAATGAATTCAACAAAAGCAAGGAGGGCAATGCGATGAAGCTGAACGAGATGGGAATGAAGAAGGTCAACAAGGTCATCTCCGTGGACCTTGACACTCTGTGCGAGATCGTCGGAGAGTATGGTGACGAGGCGTGGGACGATGTGGATATTGAGATGCTTATGGAAAAGCACGGGCTGACCAGCTCCGAGGCCGTCGCAATGCTTAAAGGGCTGGCATCTGCGCTTGACAGTATCAACGCGATCGCCGTAAAGGCAGCGGATAAGGCCGCCAAAGAAATCCTGAGCCACTTCGACATGGACGATCGGAACGCGAACGCGATGTACACCGACGTCTGGCACAGCACCATCGAGGGCGTCCGGGATAGCATGAAGCAATGGCTCCGGAACGACTTCGCGGCCTTCGCGGCCGCGATCGAGCCGATGCGGTAATTCGATAGTAAAAGGAGGATGAAACCATGAAGAAAATTATTGCGAATAGGCTCTACAACACGGACACCGCGCGTGAGATCGGCCGCTGGAGTAACATGTCGGACATCCGCAACTTCTCTTGGTACAGCGAAACGCTGTACCAGAAGCGCACCGGAGAGTTTTTCCTATACGGAGAGGGCGGGCCGATGACGCAGTACGCCGTAACTATCGGGCAGAACAGTTGGTCCGGCGGTGAGAAGATCATGCCGCTGACCTATGAGAACGCCCGCCAGTGGGCGGAGGAGCACTTGGACGCCGACGATTATGCCGAGGCTTTTGGGATGCCGGATGAGGACGGCGGCGTGGAGACGCTGCACGTGCAACTGCCCTCAGACCTGATGGCCGCGATTCGCAAGCATGCCGCCGAGCGTGGCATGAGCCTGCGGGCTTACGTGGAGCAAGAGCTGCGGGGATAGCATATGATGCGGGGAGAAATCTCCGCTTTTTTTATTTTTGGCGGGCCGAAGCCCGCCTTTTTTTGTTGTCCAAAATTGACCTGCAAGTGGCCCGAAACTGTCCCGTCCGCGTCCTGTCAGTTTGGCGCGAAACGAGAGACAATATTGCCATGGAAGAGATGCTGAAATACCTGAAAACCATCGGGATTTCGGACGAGCAGTGTGCCGAAATCCGAGAGAAATACGACGGCGACCTCGACGGGCTTACGGAGTACGTCCTGATTTGCGTCGCGCATTACGATGACCGCCATGAGTACGTTTAGGCGCTGGAACCCGAACCCGGTCGCAAACCGCACGGACGACTGCTCCGTCCGCGCCATCGCCGCAGCGCTCGGCGTGAGCTGGGACGATGCTTACGACATGATCTCCCGCAACGCGAAGGCCATGGGCGAGATGATGCACAAGAATGCCGCATGGGGCAGCGTGTTGCGGCAGCATGGGTTTACGCGAGCGATCATCCCGAACACCTGCCCGGATTGTTACACGGCCCGAGATTTCTGCATCGACCATCCGCGCGGAATCTATGTGCTTGGATTTGACGGTCATGTTGCGACGGTGATCGACGGGCAGCTCTGGGACACGTGGGACAGCAGTGACGAGATACCAGTGTACTACTGGACAGATATGGAGGTATAGCAATGGCACTCTATAACAACAATTTCCCGGCAACCTACCAGCCCGTTTACTACCCGCCGCAGTACCAACCCCAGCCCATTCAGCAGGTCATGCCGCAGCAGGTGCAGCAGCCATCCCCTACCCCTGTGCCCGCGCCGCAGCCAACGAACACCTCGATCATCTGGGTACAGGGCGAGACCGGGGCAAAGTCGCACCTTGTCGCGCCGAACACAACCGTCCCGCTCTGGGACAGCGAATCCCAACGCATTTTCCTGAAATCCGCTGACGCCGCCGGTATGCCCAGCATGAAAATACTCACCTATACCATCGAGGAAGTCCCCAGCATTGCAGCATCCGCGCAGAGGGCCGTAAACGCCCCTGTAAAGGGCGCGGAGCCTGAAGGGAGATTTATAGCCAAGGAAGAGCAGGAGGCGTTAAAGCGGCAGCTTGAAGCCCTGAAAAAGGACCTCGACACGGTTCACGGCGAGATGGAGGCTTTCAAGTCCGATCTGTACGGCATCGCCGGAAAAAAGGTGACCGCGAAGCGAAAGGAGCCGACGACCGATGACTAATCCGATCTATCAGCAGATGGGCAGCGGGATGCCGAACAACGGCATGACGCAGATGATCCAGCGGTTTCAGCAGTTTCGGCAGGCGTTCACCGGCGACCCGCGCCAGCAGGTGCAAAATCTGCTGAACAGTGGCAAGGTGAGCCAGCAGCAGTATGACGCTGCGGTTCAGATGGCGAATCAGTTACAAAGGATGATGGGCGGGAAATAAAAAAGGCCGGTTTCCCGGCATTCCGCGTGTCAAACGGATAGCATAAAACACGCTCGTGTTTCCCAGACACATTCACATAATACCACATTTGACTTCATCCGTCAGGCGCGCAGACGGTCGAAGATATTTCAACGAAAGGAACATAAACCTATGGCACTTGAAAACGAGAACGGCTCACCCTTCACCATGCCTGTTCAGCCCATGTATGGCGGTTATGGCAATAACGGCGGCTTTGGCAACGGATTTGGCGGCGACGGATGGTGGATTCTCATCCTGTTCCTGCTGCTGGGTAACGGCGGCTGGGGCATGGGCGGCTTCGGTGGCGGCTTTGGCGGCTTCGCCGCTGACGGCGCGATGCTGTATCCGTGGATGAACCAGAGCAACCAGATCAACGGCGGCTTCCGCGACCAGATGCTCAACACCAGCATTAACGGCATCCAGCAGAGCATAACCAGCGGCTTCGGCGATGTCCAGACCGCATTGTGTGGCGGCTTCGCTGGCGTAAACGCCTCCATCAACGGTGTGCAGAATGCCATTGCCCAGCAGATGTACGGCAACCAGATCGCGGACCTTGAACGCTCCTTCGCGGCTCAGACTGCGACCACTCAGGGCATGAACACTATCCAGTCTCAGCTCGCCCAGTGCTGCTGCGACAATCGCGCCGCGACCGCTGACCTGAAGTACACCGTGGCGACTGAGGCGTGCGCGGACCGCACCGCCAGTGCTCAGAACACCCGTGACATCATCGACAACCAAAACCGGGTCGGTCAGTCCATCTTGGACAAACTGTGCCAGCTCGAACTGGACGGCTATAAGCGTCAGGTTGTCGACGAGCAGCGTGAGAACGCAAACCTGCGTTCGGAAAACCAGTATCTCAAGAACGAGGCCTCCCGCGTGGCTCAGACTGCCGCGTTTGAGCGTGGCATGACCAATGAGGTTGACGCCCTGTACAACCGCTTGAAGAACTGCCCGGTCAACACCGTGCCCGTGTACGGCAACCAGCCCGTGTTCACTTGCGCTGGCCCCAACTTCAACAATGGCGGCTGCAACGGCTTCAACGCCGTGGCGTAAAGGAGGCACACCATGTCCGAGTATGTGTACGACCCTGTCCAGACCGTTTTGCCGAACCAGAACGTGTTACTGCAGGACAGTATTCCTTGCAATCGGGGCTATGTGATTCACCGCAGCGGCTCCGGCATCCTTACTCTGCGTGGTTGTGTCAATGGTACCGGGTGCTTTGCCCGGTACCAGGTCACGGCGAATATGAACATTGCGGTCCCGTCTGACGGTACGGTTGGCCCGATTTCCGTTTCCCTCGCTATCGATGGCGAACCGATTCAGACGAGCAAAGCAATTTTCACCCCGGCAGCGGTTGCGGACGATCCGCCCACCGACAATAACTTCGGCAACGTGACCACCACGGCCATCATCACCGTACCCCGCGGCTGTTGCTATACGATTGCTATGGAGAATACGTCCGCGGGTCTGACGGCTGCTGACCCGTCACCCGCAATCCTTGTAAAAAACGCCAATTTGACCGTGACCCGCATAGCCTGACGGGAAGGAGGATAAACATGGACTACATGAATGACCTGCACGAACTGTGCGAAACCATTTCAAACGAGATCGCTGACGCGAACGAGAAGATTCACGCCGCCGGTGGCAAACTGAGCGCCTCCGACGTGGACTACATCGACAAGCTGACGCACACCATGAAGTCGATCAAGGGCGTGATACACATGGAGGACGGCTACAGCGGAACAGGCTACCCGATGGGCGGCGGCTATGACGACCGTGGCTCCTACCGTATGCGCGGCTCCTACCGGGATGGCAGCTATGCTCGCGGCGGACGCATGAACGCCCGCCGGGACAGCATGGGCCGCTACTCCCGCGATGACGGCATGATGGACCAAAGGTAACGCATTTCCCCAAGCTCCACCGATAAATTTCGGCGGAACGAAACAGACATACCCCATACGCGCAGAAACGGCCATAAAACCATTTCTGCGTTTTTGTTTGATAAGATGATGGGGCGAAACTGAAAACCGATTTTAGACGGGTTTCTGGGCGTCTGATGCGTATATTATAAAAATTAATTCAAATCGGCGGCAATCGGTTTCAGGCAGCGACTACCACCATCCGAGGCTGATTCACCACCATTTTACCGCCAACGCCGGAAACGTATGAGACATATGAGACTTATGAGACATCGCACAAGAAGCCCGGAGCAAAAAGAAAAGCCCAACGTTCGGGGGCAAATCGCCCGTCCCGCTGGACTTTTCTTTTGGTCGAGGTGACAGGATTTGAACCTGCGACCTTTTGGTCCCGAACTTTTTATGCATATGTGGCCAAAACGCCTGCGGCACAGGGGCTCCCGGGGTCGGTTATGCCTTACTACCACCATCACTACCACCATTTTGGGTCTCTGACGGGATTTCCGGGCTTTTCAGGGCATTGAAATATCCGAGCATCTTCGTTTCAGAAAGCGTGCGCCGCTGCTCACTCAGGTGGGTGTATATCGCCATGGTTACACGGATGTCGGCATGGCCCATGAGATACGCGGCAGTCTTTACGTCAACGCCGCTGTCATACAGGAGCGTGCAAAACGTGTGCCGGAGATCGTGGGCGCGGAAAGCAAAGGTCTTTCGGTTTGGGTTGTTTTTTTTTGCGGGCCGCTTGCCCTGTATGTGCAGCGGCTCGCCATTGAGCAGGCGTTCGAGTGCATGGCAGAATGCGTCCAATCCGCGACTGCACGCGGATTCGGTCAGCGGCAGGCCCTTTGCGGAGCGGCAGACCAGTCCGTCACGGTGATCCTCCGGGACGCTGGACAGGGCCGTGAACAACGGTTCGCATATGGGAATAGACCGCAGGCCCGCCCTTGACTTTGCCCGCTGGACGATTTCGGCCTGATTCCCGTAAATGACGGCGGTCTGGCGGACGGTGAGGACGCGGGCATCAAGATTGACGGCGGACCAGTCCAACGCCATCATCTCGCCGCGACGCAGGCCCGCAAGCAGCATGAGCATCACCCAGAGGCCCGCGTGGAGGCCCGGTTCATTCCAGTGCGCGAGAATGTGCGAGACTTCCCACGCCTCCAATGCCCGGTGGCTGCCCTTGGTATGAGGCGGCATCCGCAGGTCATCGGCTGGGTCATAGTCGATGATGCGGTTTTTGACGGCGCGCCGGAACACGCGCTTGATGGCTTGCCGGTATTTGTCGCAGGTCGAGAATGACATGCCTTTGGTCTGATTGAGCACGGCCTGCAAATCGCTCTCGGTGACGACCTTCATGCGCATGTCACCCAGCGCTTCGATCAGTCGATCATAGGGCCGGTCGTCGCCCTTCAAATACGCCTCGTCAATGCCCTGGCGATACGTGTCCTTAAAGATCGTCACCCACTCCCCCACCGTGATTTTTTCCCGGTCGATGGAGCCGACCTGCACATAGGTCTTGTACGCCAGCTTCTTTGCGTTCGCTTCGGCGCGGGTATGCCCGTAAAAATACTTGCGCTTTCGCCGACCGTCAGGCCAGTGGCCGACATCAAGAGCGACCTGAATCAGTCCATCAGGTCGCTCGCCTTTTCGTTTCTTCGCCATTTCGGCGCTCCTTCCCCGGCGTACTGGTGCAGCACCCACTGGACGGTGTACACATCAAAGTTGCGCAGCAGGCGCGCAGGCAGATCATCCACCGGGATTTCCGGGTGGGCGCTCACCCACTCCACGCACTCCTTGCGGCAGATCAAACAGCAGCCTTGCAGCAGCCGGTCAGAGGCGGAGACATCGGGCCGATCAAGCACCGCCTCCGCCTCATGCCACCAGCCGCGCAACATCAGCCGCTCGGACAGATCAAGGCTGTCCACTATAGTTTGACCTCGAAAATGTGCCCGCAGTCATTGCAGCGGAATACCGTTTTGCCGCGCTTGCCGCTCAACGCGCCCGCTGCTGCGCCGAGAGGCCCCATAACCATGCCGCCGAGAATTCCCTTTCCCAATGACATCTTTTTGTCCGTTGTCACCGGGGTTACGTTCATGCTGTGGCATGTCAATCGCGGGCACCTGATCTTCTTTCCCATTCAAATCGCTCCTTTGTCGTTTACTTCTTTCGCCTCTGCGAAACGCTTTTCTTCAACCGCCGCCGCGAGGACTTTTGTCCGCCCGCACCAGTCGAGATTGCGATAGGTCTCCAGCAGGTGCGTCTCGTCATCGTCCAGTTTGAGCGTCGGCCTGCCCGTCAGCAGCTCATCACAGGAGATGTCCAGCACCTGCGCGAGCTGCGGGATGTAGTTCGACGGGATGCCCTCCACGTTCGCCGTGATCCATGACGAGAAGGTTGAAGCGTTCACACCGACGGCCTCGTAAGCCGCCTTCTTTTTCATTCCTTTCTCATCCAGCATAGTACAGATGCGTTCGATGATCGTCATGTGGCCTCCTTTGTATAATGAATGTACTCCCGGTACATTGATAACGCCATCCGCGCGAAGTCCTCCGTCACGTCAAAATATTCCGCCAGCGCCCAAGTGCTACAATACCCGGCCCGGAGCGCCTGCAATACCTCCGGCAGCGGCATCAGCATCTCGGCGGCCCGGCGGTTTGCCTTGTACTCGCACTTTGATTTCAGATCATACGGCGAATAAATGTTGTAAAAGCTGCCCGTCTCGCAATGCGCGATCTCGTGCGCCAGATCGCACTTATATCCCCGCAGGCTTTCGTACTTCCGAGGGTCGATCAATACCCATCCTTCCGGGAACGAGGCAGCCCGGAGTTCCGTCGTGTGTATCTCGTCAATCTCTATGCCTTCCGCGATTGCCCTTTCGTAAAGCTGATGGATCGTCATCATGCCTTACTGCCTTTCCGCTATTGCTGTTTCAGTTTTTGCGCGCGCTTGAATTTCACATAGTCCAGTATATCTTTCTTTTCATCTTCGGACAGTGTTCGGATTTCTCCTATTAAGGCGTATTCAATACCAGACATTTCAAGATTCAATTCCTTTTCCGCCGTTCCGATACCAAATAAATCATCTAAAGACACATCAAAGAAATCTGCCAGCTTGTGCATAGTTGCCATATCCGGTTCATACCGGCCAGTTTCGTATCCAGACAGTGCACCTTGTGACAGGTTGCAAAGACCGGCAAGCTCTACCTGAGTTAATCCCATTTTTCTCCGGTACTTCCGTATATTGTTCACGACGCTCCCCTCCTTTGTCTATAAGTATACCAAATATTATTAACATTTGCAATACTTTTTTAATGTGAAAATAGATAAATTCGCTATTGACAACGCTAATATTGTGGTATATAATAATATTATCAAGCAAGCAAGTATTTCTTGATATTTGAAAGCATTATTGAAACGGGGGTATGTATGAACGGGTTCGAAAAATGCCGCCTTCGGGCGGGGCTGACTCAGGTGGAAGTTGCGGAGGCGCTGCATGTTGCACAGCCCACGGTTAGCCTGTGGGAGACGGGCAAGACGTTTCCGCCGGGGGCAAAAATCCCTTCAATCGCACGGCTTTACGGATGCCGGATTGATGACCTGTATGAAGGGGCAACGTTGAAGATGCCGCGAAGGCGGCGGAGACGAACGACCTAAAGGAGGAACAGAAAATGGCACTTACCCGTCAGGAACGCGCCGACGCACTGCTCGGCATCATCGAGAGCTTGGAGTGCAGCATCGCAGACCTTCACGAACTGGGCGAGGACTACGAGATGGCAGCGGACACGCTGCGGGACATCCGCAGTGAGTTGAACGGCGAGCTGACCGACCTCACCGCCGAGATCAAGAACGATGCGGACGACGAACTCGCCGCCCAGATCGCCGACTACTGGCGAGCGGTGCTGTGAGGGCCGCGAGGCAATACTACAGCGCGAGAGACATACAAGAGATGCTGAGCGTCAGCAGGGCCGAGGCGAACCGAATACTGCACGTGTTCGAGGCGCGGGGCCAGATGTACACCTTCGGGGAGCGCGTGCTGCGCGTGAAGGTGAAGGACTTTGAAGCGTGGGCGCAGGGATGCGCCAGCAAGGATTGGAGGCGCAGGATATGACGGGAAGGGCACTGGTCATCAGGACGGTCGGAGATCCGCACTTCGGTAAAGCGATTTCCGACGAGATGGTGGAGGCCAAGCAGATGCGCATGGTGCGGGACGAGATCATCCGCCAGCGGGCGGCGCGGAGCCTGATGCGCGTGGACATCGGGCGCGGCGGCTGGAGCCGGGAGGACTACTCCACGCTGATCGAATCCGCGGCGCTGACATACGCGGAGGCACCGAGGCGGGAAACGGCGCTGCGGACGCTCTGCAAGGGCATCCTTGGGCTGTACGGGCTGTTCGTCCTGATGGTGCGAGGGTACTTCGACTTCGACAACGCCCGTTGGAAGGGCGTATAAGGCAAGCAGGACCGACGGAAAGGAGAGACACCACAATGCGACTGACATTGGAGCGCATGGCGCTGGACAACTTCAAGGGCATCCGCCATTTGGAGCTGGCCTTCGGCGCGGACGGCGCGGAGATCAAGGGCGCGAACGGCACGGGCAAGACCACCATCGTGGATGCGTTCACGTGGGTGCTGTTCAATCAGAGCGCCAGCGGCGATGCGCCCGGCAGCGACAAGTTCCGGGAGAAACCGCTGGACGAGCACGGCGAGGTCATCCACAACCTTGACACCACGGTGGCGCTGGATTGCCTGCTGGACGGGCAGCGATTCGACCTGAAGCGCACGCAGCGCGAGAACTGGGTCAAGAAGCGCGGCAACGCGGAGGCGGTATTCCAAGGCAACGTCTCGACCTACTGGATCAACGGCGTGGAGACGAAGCAGCAGGATTTCAAGGACCGCCTGTCCGCGCTGTCGGATAGTGAGATTACCCGGCT